>MDSV01002679.1_pt1 | contig 87097 bp, 67 predicted proteins | sample 810851 | NCBI WGS metagenome assembly MDSV01 (sample SAMN05326640, study PRJNA326480) | marine metagenome | isolation source: seawater | place: Atlantic Ocean: North East | collected 2012
GAAGACGAGTTTGATAGACTGCGGATGTAAGTACGAAGCTTCGGCGACGTATTCAGTCCAGCAGCACTAATTGTTCGAGCATCTTTTTTTCGTGCACTTGCATCGCGAGTGCCCTTCATCGACGAGTTCATGCCAATGCTCCCAGCGTGCAAACGCTGCGTCCAGATCCAATTCGAAAGGAGCTGGGTGCACGGTCATAGCGCAGGTGTTTACCCGGTCCCATTCCGAACCCGGAAGTCAAGCCCTGCTGCGTCAAACCTGGTACTGTGGTACGAGAGTCCACGGGAACGGCTGTCACTGTGCCCCTCTCCTTTCCTCCCTATCCCCGAACCCAATCGACACCAGCGAAAGCGAGGTCAAGTTCAATTGAGAGCGACAGGAGGCCATGGTATGACGATCGCCACCACCGACCTTCTCGGCTCGGATCAGGTCGGTGTCTACCTTGCCCGTGTCGGCAACGTCGTGTTCCATCCGCTCGAGTTAGAACCTGCATCCATCGAGATTCTCGATGCGACGCTCGGGCTGGAACGCTGTCCAATCTCCATCGGTGGCTCCAACCTTATCGGCGCCTTGCTGGCCGGGAACTCCCGTGGCATGGCCGTTGCTGACATCGTCTCAGATCGTGACATTGACACCCTGACGTCCTACGGTGACGTCGTCGTCATGGAGGGTGGCGTCAACACTGCAGGGAACCTGATGGTGGCCAACGAACACGGTGCTGTCGTCTCCCCTTCCATTCCCCGAGATGGCCTCGAAGTCTTGGCCGACGTGCTCAACGTCGACGTCGCCGCCACCACCGTCGCCGGACAGGACGTGGTTGGCTCCCTGGCCATTTGCAACGCACAAGGTGTGCTGCTCCACCCCGACGTGACGGCCGACGAGGTCGAGGTCATTCGCTCGGTCCTCTCCGTCGACCCCATGGTCGGCACTGTGGCCTTTGGTTCACCGTACGTTGGAGCAGGCGCATGTGCTTCTGACACTGGAGCTGTGGCCGGTCAAGCGACCACCGGACCAGAACTCAACCGTCTGGAAGACGCGCTTGGACTCATCTGATTCCTTCCGCGAAGGTTGAAGAGCCGCTCTCATCGACCATGCATACATGGGCGAAATGCTGTATCAGGGCAAGGTGAAGCAAGTCTGGAGCACGGACGATCCGGACCTTCTTGAATTCCGATTTACCAATCAAATCTCTGTGTTTGATCAAATCATTCCGTCCTTGATTCCTCGTAAGGGTGAGACCCTCAACCGGACGACGGCGCATTGGTTCAAACTCGTCGAGGAAGCAGGGATTTGTGGAACACATCTCGTTGAAGTCAACGCTCCAGACCGGTGCCTTGTGAGGAAGGTGGAGGTCATCAAGGAACCAGGGATGGTTCCTCGCGATGCGGAATGGGTGTTTGTGCCTCTCGAATTCATCATTCGTCATTACCTCGCAGGTTCGGCTTGGCGCAGGTTTCAGCGAGGCGACATCGACCCTACCGTGTTGGGCATTGAGGGTGAAGCCACGTACGGCATGAAATTGCCCAATCCATTGGTGGAAGTCACCACGAAGTTCGAGGCCTTTGACCGCTTTGTCGATCGAGAGGAGGCTTTGGCCATCTCAAACATCACCGATGAAGAATTCGACAGCATCATCCGGGCTGCGCTCGCCGTGGACGAAATCATCGAAGCAGAGGCGGCGAAGAACGGTCTGATTCACGTTGATGGAAAGAAGGAATTCGCGCTTGGGCCCGGTCGTAAGGTCGTCCTTGTTGACACGTTTGGCACGCTCGACGAAGACCGTTGGTGGGATGCTGCTGCATACGCTGAAGGAGAATGTGTGGAACTCTCCAAGGAATTCGTTCGTCAGCACTACGTGGAGACCGGTCACCAATCCGCGCTCCAAGAAGCTCGGGACAGCGGTGCGAATGACCCGCCAATTCCTGCCTTGCCTCAATCCGTCATCGACGAGACAGCGGCGCTTTACGCCTCGATGTACGAGCGTTTGACTTCTGGCACCTTCTGAGCATCACGCATGGCTGCGATGGAGCAGTCCAACGCGTCGGCGTTCGGCACCCCTGAGCATTGCTGCAAGGTGCTTGACCGCATCACGTAGCCCCCCGTCAAGCGGTTCGTCACCGGCCACGGTCCATCCCCGTCCCATCAGACCCACCCTGAGGTCTTTGATCTCGCCAACATCGAGCCAGCCGTGCAATCTCAACCCGCCGGGGCCTTCGGATGCATTTGGATGCGCCTCATCGATTCCTTCTGCCAATTTGCGGACCAACGTGAACAGGTTGTCGAATGCGCCCTCATGTCCACGGGTCGGCCGCATCCAATCCAACAAGTAGGTCAACAGGGATCCGTCACCGGACGGGAATCGACCAAACCGTTCGGTGTGGCGATCGTCAGCGACCTCAAGCCGCGTTCCGTCCTCCCGTCGCTCCAAACCAAGGAGAAAGACGAGGGTCGCGTCATCAATGCTGACGTCGGCCCTGCAGGTGGCTGCAGCATCTGCACCAAGTCGATTGGAGCGTGTCGGGTCAAGATCCAGCATTTTGGACCATGCCTGCTTTGAGTTTGGTTCCTGACTCGCTTCGAACACCGCTTCCATCACGTCACCGCGAATGGGGTCCAAGGTATGGAACGGAGCGGTGTTGGCAGTGTCCATGGCGCGCCCACCCAACCGTGGGTCAAGACCCTTCCTCAATCGTCAAAGAAACGCGACATGCGTTCTTCCAAACCCGGTCGAGGAGCGTCTGGGCCTCCGTCCATCTCTCGGCGGAGCATGGCCAACTTCCCCGAAGGCCCTTCCTCTTCGACGGCATCCTCGATCTCAATCACCGGGTCCTCTGGCTCCTCCGGTTCGGGTGCCTGCTCCTCAATCATGCTGACGACAGGCTCGGGAGGTTGGGCTTGCGGTGTGGTGCTCGCAGGGGCTTGCGCGGTGGTTTTCGGCTCCGATGCTGCTTGCTTTTTCGGCTGAACATTCGGCACGGAACTTTGGTTGGGCAGCAGGAAACGTCCTCCTCCACCAACCACGAGCAAGGCCATCAAGGCCCAGAGCCACCCTTGCGTGCCGAGGTCGAGTGGACTTGGTCCACGGTAAATCGCCGTCGCTGTGTCGTCTTCTGGCGAGTCGTCGACGTCAAACGGCACGTCGCAACGGATCTCCACGGTGATGAGCGCATCCTCGGCGAAGCCCAAGGTGCTCAGGTCCACTCGGAGGCTCGGAGCAAAGGTTCCCGTCACGTCGATCATGATGGACTTCGAGACGGAACCTTCGCTGAAGGACAGGATGCAGGCAGCGTCCCCAAGCACGGCCGTGCCCTGCCTCCGAATCCCGACCGTTGCCTCTCCATCGCTGATGTCAAAGGTCTCGATGCCGAGGTTCCAGCCTGCAGCACGAGCGGTGGCCTTCCACGTGCGTTCTTCGACCTGAACGCCACGCGCGTCATGAACTGAAACGGTCACATCCACCTCTCCTGGTGCAGGTTTCCAAGAGGAGGCGTTGATGGTCCACGTGGTCGTTCCGTTGTCCGTCAACGAGATGGACGACGATGACAGCGGGACGGATTGACCGTCGACGGTGGTTGCAGACCACGTGATTCCTTCCACCACGGAACTGCTGCCTTCGCAGAGCCACATGCTTCCCGAGTAAGGTGTGCGGCCGAAATCTTCGGGTGCGGACGTGGATGAACAGGACACGTCAACGCTGGAGGGAGCGTGGCCGACTTGGTGGAGGCGAAGTCCTTCGTCTCCAATCAGAACGCCATACGTCCCTTCGGTCAGGGCATGAAGGGCCGTCGAGCCGTCGGTCAATTGGACGCTCGCTGTGCCACCTGCAATACCGACCAAAACGGGGCTCGTTTCGAAGGCGACATCGGCTTGCCGCACCTCGAGGGAGATGTCAACAGGGTCCAAGTGTGGATGGTTCACGGTGACGGTGATCAAGCGACCGGTTCCGTCCCAATCGGCCGGTGGGACGATGGACATGGGGATGCCTTGCACCTCTCCGGAGGCCACCACCATTCGGGTTGTGCCTTCGGTGGACCATCCTTCCGGAAGACCCTCCAAGCTCAACTCAACCGTGCTGACGTCATTTCCGTCGTTGCGTATCCATGCGGTGGGCATGCCCCCGTCTTCGCTGACGTACCAGACGCCTTCCACGCCGTGGCTCATGGACGGTTCTGCCGTCATGCGCACGGGAATTTGGTGTTGGCTTGAGCCGGTTCCGTCCCCGTTGGAAATACGAAGGTTGAGGGTGCCGACGTCGCCTGATTCCGTGCCGTTGGGCGGCATCACGTGAAGGGTGACGCTGGACGGGGAGAAGGGTTGCACATGCGTTCCGTTCTCAGGAAGGGTGACAGGCCATCCTTCTGCGACCTTGGAAAACCATGGGTCTTGGAGGCTGTTGCCAAGATGATTCAGTGGAACAGTGATGTTTCCACCGGTTGGGGGAACCACGAGGTCCACGCCTGAGAGGTTGACGTCCCACCCGGAAGAGCGTCCTACCACCATGGTGTGCGAGACGTTGGCGAGGACCTGATCATTCCACACCGCCTCGTAGTGAAGGTCGACCGTTGTCCCGTTCCAGGCGCTTGCTGGAACGATGAACGTGGTTTCCAGCGTTGTCGATGCGGCCACCTGAACAAGCTCGCTCTGGAGGGTTTGAGTGGCCCAGATGCTGCTGTCTCCTGGCACGGCTTGGACATCATGGCGGACGCGAAGCGAAAAGGCGTCCTCTGCGTTTCCGAGGTTTGTTCCGGTCACGTTGATGGCCACAGATGTTCCCGGGTATACCGTGGTGGGGAGCAGGCTGGAGTTGAGCGCCCAAGATCGGTCGGGTGCGGCGGCAATCGGGACAAGGACACTGTCCGAAACCGTGCCGTTTTGGAGCGATGTGGCGGTCAGCCTGAGCCCGAACGATTCCATGGCGGGAACGTCGTCGTCGAGCAGCACCGTCATGGTCACAAAGGAAGAGCCGCCTTGTGCGACGGTTTTCGTGGGCGTTGGGGTGGACCAAGACACGTTTCCGGACGCAGGGGCTGGGTCCAGCGTGGCCGTGAACGCGTAGGTGTCTTGATCGTTGCCTGGGTTGCCGATCCGGACGGTCATGTCAACCGGTGCTTCCACTTCAAGGACGTTCACCTCGCTGGTGCTGGTCGGATTGACCAACGTGAGGGCCACGTCATTGCGTTGCAAGACGTGAAGGCTCAGCGGAACATCAGCGTCGGCGAATGTGGTGGTTGGAAGCGACCAGATGTGCCGTTGTGGTGGAGCCGTTGACGGCATGCTGATCTTCAGGACGAAGGTGGCCACCTCGTTTGGCGTTCCGCTCAAGACAAGCGTGGTGGCGTTGATGGCTGCACCTTCCGCTTCGACGGTCCAAGTGCTCGGTAAATCAGCGAAGATGGAACTGTTCCATTCGACCTGTCCGGATCCGGGAATCATTGTCTCAACGGTGTACGCCACCGTCGCATTTGGGAAGGTCCTGTGATGGGGCGGTTCTACCGTGGTGCGACTCGCATGGAAGACGACCTCAAGCATGCGGCAAAGTTCGTTTTCTCCTTCCCCGATGCAGACCGTCAGATCGACGTCGATCGTCTGCCCGTAGGACACGCTCGCTGGAACGTCGATGCTGGCCCTCAGCATTCTGAATTCATCCGGTTGCAACGACAGCGTGTACTGCTCCTGCCCTTGCATGTTCTCGACGCGGGGTGCCCCCCACGTGCTGGTGGACCAATCGATGGACGTCGTGGTTTCGACCGCGTTCCCAAGGTTCTCGATGGAGAACCAAGCGCTGGCCACTGCACCAGGTAGGCCGTTCCCTGTGGTGCTGGCGGTTCCGTCGGGGCCTTCCATGTCGAGGCCCCGGGTCCTCAGCACTTCCACAGGAACACGAACAGTTGCATTGACCGTCGGGTCGCCGACTTGTTCGACGGTCACATCGAACCATCCTTCTTCGTCCCCGAGCGCGGTGCTGGGCACCGTCACGTCCCACGCCAACATGGCAGATCCACCGGCGGGCAGGGTCACTTCCGTTGATGGAGAAGCGAAGGACAACGACCAGCCGTTCGGGAGGTCGTCGTTGGACCACGATGTTTGCCAATTGGCCTCCCTCGTCCCGACGGCATGCACCTCGACTTCGACACGTTCGACAGACCCCGGGGAAATTTCAGGGGTATCCACGGGACCCACGAGGTCGACGGCGTAAGGGCGACGAACTTCGAGAAAAGCGATGGCCTCGTTGTTGTCTTCCCTTGATTCGGTGATGTTGTTGTTTGGATCGAGAACCAAGGAGAATTCGCTTGTTCCTAAGGAAGCGGTCAGGCCGATGGAAAAGGAAGCCGTGGTTCCTTCCCCGCTCGGATCGATCGGTTCCAAGTCGTCCAATCGATGCCGTGAAATGACGACGCCGTCCTTCATCAACACGGCATCAACGTCGTCCAAGGCAGCTTCTGTTCCGACGTTTTCGAACCTGGCGGATACCGTATACGCTTCACCAGGGTCCGGATCCTCAGGTGTAAACAGCAAGGCCCTTCCATCGGAGAGAACCTCAAGATCCGCTTGACGTTGTGAAACGAGCATGTCGCCGATCAGGATGTCGAGGTGTCCGTCGCCGTCCATGTCTGCGGCGGCAGGGGCTGCCCAGGTTCGGTGCGGGAGGGACACGGGGTCTTCCCATGGGGTCGATACATCGTTTGGAGACCCAGTTTCTCCGTCAAAGCAATGCAGGCGGCGGCCAAAGGCCACGAGCAATTCAGTGGGGCCGTCGTCATCGACGTCAAGCCAGAGCGGTGGCGCGACGGCAATCTCATCGTTGTCCGTACCGCTCCCTCGTTCCATGGTTCGGCTCCATTCCTTCACGGGTGGGTCCGAACTGATGTCATGGCAACCGGCCATGCCTTGGCGGTTGAAACTCGTAGACGATGAGGAATACCAGGTCACCCAGCATAGCCTGTCATGCACACCGTCCCCGTCGGTGTCCACTGGCAAGGGTGGAGCGTCCGCGTATCCGTTGGGAGCACGAAAAGAGAAGATTTCCGTGGTCGAAGTCAGTTCCATGGCCACGAACCGCGCGCCGCTTCCCGTCGTCCTCCCGTTCGGGTCCGTGGGGACGGTCAGGATGACCTCTGGCTCTGCATCGGTGTCGAGTTGAACGATGACAGGACCAGGGAGGCGCAAACGAGGAGCGTCCTGATCTGAATCCGTACCTGGAACCGGTGCCCGCTCCCAGTCCAAGGCGCCGCTGGCCCCATCCACTTTCCATGCCCACATTGCCCCGCTTGAAGCGTCGATGGTGGTCAAAATCACGTCGACGTTTGCAGCATCAATCTGAACGGCGGTTGGGTCGGACGGATGAGTCCCACGGTCAAGGGAGACCTCCCACAACGGTGCGCTTGGCGAGGCACCGTCCAAGGGCAGGGCCAACAATGCAGGGTCATCGGTGGATTCGTCCACCACGGCCAAAATCAAATCCATCTTTCCGTCGAGATCCACGTCTTCGAGCAACGGTTGAGTGACCGCTCTGTGGCCGGTCTGGGAGGAGGGGAGGTGCGGTGAAGGGGCGCTTAGGCTGTAATCGGCCTCGGACCACGACCACAACCGTTCGTTGCTGTGTCCGGTTCGAACCCATCCTGAAGCATCGCATTCAAGTTCAGGTGACCAAGCTTGGACGTCCAGTCCACTTGACGTGTCTTTGCTGACGATGATTTCTACATCGCCGTCTGAATCAATGTCGGTCACGACAGGTGTCGAACGTACGGTTTCAGAACTTCCAAGGCCGACTTCCCAAGCGACCTTCGCGTCGTCTCCGGAAATCAACCGCATCGTGTGGTCCGTGCCGTCGCTCGAATCGATGATCAGTGCGAACATGTCGCCTTCAGCGCACCTGCTGCTGGCATCATCGGGGCGTTGGATGTTGGCGGAAAGGTCCAGCACCAGGCTCCCATAGGTCGTGGTTCCACCCTGCTCGCTCCCGATCCAATTGATCACCGGGTCGTCGATGGTCCCGAGGACGGTGACGTTGTCCACGCTTCCAGTACCCGGGCCACCGTCGATGGCGTGAAGAGGCATGGTCCCGTTTTTGTTGGCGTTCTTCATGTATTGAGGCCAAGGTTGGGTTGGCGCCTCATCCCCGCTCCCAGCGGGAAAAATTGGGCTTTGTCCTTCGAACGCCTGTGGCTGCACCAACCCGATTCCGAGGGGGAGCAGGAAGGTCAGAAGCAGCAAGGTGGCGACCCCCTTCCCGTTCCACGAGGACCTAGGGTTGGCCTCCATCAAAGAGAGTGGACCGCGCGAGGTTGTTATGGGTTTGGTGCGGAGGGGCCGAAGAACGAGCGCCTGCGTCCCAAATGTTCGGCGCCGGGACCGTGTTCTTCATATACGGGTTGACGGACGGCAGGACGACTTCGGTCGCTCCTTCCAGAGGCATCGCCTGTGACGGACGGAACCGGTTCCCGGCCCGTGGAGTGACCCGGGGGGGGACCAGCGATGTACAAAATCGTCAGCAAAGAGGACACCATCCGCATTCCTGCGGAGTACATGCGCCGTGGCGCATCGCTTGATCAGCACATTGACCGCCTTGCCATGACGGCTTTTGAGGGCCGATTCGACGAGCAAAACCGGTTCGTGCTGGTCACCTCCAACCACGAAGCCATCGGCCGCGGTCGAATCATTCACGGTGACGGTGCCATCTACCAGAAGGTCAAGTTCGACGCCGTGGTGTTCTGCATGGAAGATTACGAAGTGGTCGAAGGCGCCGTTTCTGAAATCAACGAGTTCGGTGCCTTCATCCGCATCGGTCCGATGGAAGCGCTGCTCCACAAGTCCCAGATCATGGAAGACATGGTCGACGTGAACGTCGGCGCCGGCATCATCGAAGGCCGCTCTGGCGGCAAGCGCCTTGCGGTGGGATCCCACGTCCGCGCTCGCATCGTTTCGCTTTCCCCTGACACCACCGACCCACGCCGCTCCAAGATTGGTTTGACCTGCAAGCAGCCTGGGCTCGGCAGCCAATCATGGGAGAAGGACAACTGAGGTGAGATCATGCCTGTACAACCCTTTGCTTGCGGCGAATGCCACATGATTCTGGCCGACAAGGTCGACCAGTGCCCTCGATGCCCTGCAGCCCGTGTTTCCACGGATTGGCAAGGATTTGTCATCATCATGCAACCTGAGCGCTCTGAAATTGCGAAGCGCCTTCAGGTCAGCCAACCCGGGCAATACGCCCTGAAGGTGAACGTCTACTGAGGAGAGATTGCCATGGAAATCGTCAACCGAACCGAAAACAAACTTCTCCACCGTGTGGAAATCGAATTCCGTTTGAAGCACGCAAAGCAATCCACACCGTCCCGACAATCCGTGATTGAAATGGTCCGGTCCCTTGAACCCGGATCCAACCCCGGCCTTGTGGTGATCAAGGATTGCAACACGCGATTCGGCATGGCCATGACCACAGGTCGAGCCTATGTCTACGCCACGGCCGAGGCCATGGCGGTGGAACCTGCGTACATTCACAAGCGACACGAAGCCCTCCAGGGCGGTGCCACTGAGGAATCCAAAGACAGCGAAGGCGGTGAGGCCTGATGGGTGACAAGTGGCAGAAGGCCAAGGTCTCCAAGTTCGTGGTCGGTGAAAACGGGCTTGAAATCAAGGGCGAGTATTGCGCGGAACCACAATGCGGCGACGGCATCTTCCTCGCTGTTCACGGCAACCGCAAATCCTGCGGTCGCTGCGGATACACGGTCATGGAGGACGGTACGGTCCTTCATGAATCGAAGAAGACCGAGTGATTACGCTTCAAAGGCGCTCCATGCGCCATTGTTGTCGAGGATCATCGTCTTGCCCTCGACCTCATGTACGGCTACGTCGACGTTCGAACGTTCGGTTCGCTTGAATCCTTTCGCACTCAACACCACCCGTTCCCGCCATCCTGCGATCAGCCATGCTTCGTGAGTTTCCGACCATTGAACGTGACCGGGAGGTCCGCTCAGTCGTGCCCGCATCCGGACGTTTTGGCCTTCCATCCAGAGTGCTTCATGGTCTTCGGTCAGCACCAGCCGACCGTCTGGACCATGGGCCACGTCACGAACCGGGTGGTCCGTTGGTGCCCTTCCAAGCATGACCGGGGGTTTTCCGTCAAAGCTCACTCGGTGGGATGTTCCGTCGCGAAGGGTCACCGTCAACCGCTCGCCATCGCTGTGCAGGTTGACGAGGCTGCCACCTAAGTCGTCGGCCGGCTTTGGCAGGGTGGTCCGCTCCACTTCCCTCCCTTCCTTGTCGATCAGGTACAGTCCGTCTGGGTAGAGGGCAAGGACCACGTGACCATGATGTTTGACAAGGCCCAAGGGTTCGGCATCAAGCGCATGAGACCAGAGATGGCCGGCAGGGTGGAGGGCCGTGGGCTCTCCACGGCGAACGGCCGCTTTTGAGGGTCCTTCCGTGAGGTGGTTGAGGTCCAATGCAGCGAAGCGAGCCAAGCGAAGCTCGTGGTCAATCCATGTCGCCAACAACCTCCCGTCAATCATGGTACCATGCGAGAGGGTCATCGGGAAAGGACGGACGTGGGTCCCGACGTGCAGGCCGTTTTCGTCAACGCACTGCATTTCCCCGTCGCGTCCCACAAGGAGCAATCCTCCTTCGTACGGGAGGATCCACGCGGGGGGAAAAGGGCAAGGCTGCACGACGTCTGCTTTCGTCGCCTGCTCAAGGACCTTCGCCACAAGGCAGGTCTAGGTGAAGCGTTTGGCGTCAACCATGAGCCGTGTCGTCTTGCTTGTCGCCTGCGAGGGCGACGAGGCTTCTGCAAGCATGGCTTCGGCGCTGCTCAATCGCGTTGTGTTCGACGAATCAGAGCCCGTCGAGGGTGCTCCGACGTACCGAAAAGGAAGCGTCCGTCTTTGGTGCCGACCCGGGCACCATCTCGACCAAGACCACCTCGATCAGCGATGGACGGCCTCCACCGGTGAAGCCGTCGACGACGTGCTGTTCCTGTCCAAGCATGCCGCCGCGAGTGGCCGTCCTTGCTTGACGGTCCACCCGATTGGTGTCCCGCATGTGGAGCCGTCTGAAGCACCACCGTTCGGTGGTCGTGCCGGAGCTGCTCCACCACCTTCACCTCGCCTCGCACGAATCTGGCGGGCCTTGCTGGCTCACGCACAAGACCAGCGCATTCCCGAGTTTGAGGTCAGCCTGGAGGTGACACACCATGGTCCATGGCTTGATGCACCTGCTGCATTCCTCGAAGTCGGCTCGAGCAAAGCGACGTGGGCCCATGCCGGAGCAGCAGAGGTGTGGGCGGACGTGATCCTCGGACTCCTTGAGTGTGAATTGACGGGCCAAACGCATCCTGATTCCTCGCCTCACGTGCCTGTTCTGGTGACCTTTGGCGGAGGTCATTACGCCCCTCGGGCCAACCAAATGGCAGCCGAGGAGGACGCCCTTCTCGGCCACATGCTGGCCAATCATTCCATGCCGTTCACGCGCGATGCTTCGGAGCAGGTGGTCGGGAGGTGGTCGCATGCGGTGGACGTTGCGCTCGACGCCAGCATGTCGGCGCATCCCGGAAGAGTGGCAGTGGTCAGCCTCGACCGCAAGTCCTTCCGTGGCTGGGAGCGGAGGGCCTTGTACGACCATCTTCAGGCTCGCGGCGTGGACGTGGTCGACTCCGCAACGCACCGTGGCCTGCTTGAGGGTTCATGAGTCGCGAGGAAGCGTCAAGAAGCGTCGGCTCAACCCGGCACCATGGCGAAAGCAGGCCCCTTCTCTCGGGCCATTGTCGCCATGACGGGCGTCATGCCCCGTTGGTTTGTTCGCTACATCTCTCGCAGGTATGTCGCAGGGGCATCGTTGGACGATGCTGTGCGCGTGATGCACCGGCTCACCGAACAAGGGGCATGTTTCACCGTTGACGTCCTTGGTGAAGAGATCACCACGCTGGACGAAGCGACTTTCTTCCTTGAGGAGTACCGACGCGTGATGGCTCAAATTTTGGCGCACGGGTTTGATGCCAATCTGTCCATCAAACCCACGGCGTTCGGACTTTTGATCGACCATGAGACCGGCTTGGAAAACATTCGCCGATTGGTGAAGGAAGCTGCAGAACACGACATGTTCGTACGCCTCGACATGGAAGATCATCGCGTCACGGACGCGACCATCGATGCCGTCCACACGTTACACGCGGAGGGTTTGACCAACGTGGGTACTGTCCTGCAAGGCCGTTTGCACAGGACCTTGGACGACATCGACCGCATGTCTGAGCAACTGGGGCCGGCGGCCGACCACCGGATCTGCAAGGGGATTTATCTCGAGCCTGATTCCATCGCTCATACCGCTCGCAAGGCCATCACCGAGGCCACCGTTGCATGCGTGGTTCGTGGCCTTGAACGTGGAGCATACGTGGCCATCGCCTCCCACGATGACGCGGTTATCGATGCATCACTGACGGCATTGAAGGACGGCGGCTGGACCAACGAGGAGGGTCACGACCCACGCGACCCTTCACCGCCTCATCGTCAAGGCAAAGGCCCTGGGTATGAGTTCCAGATGTTGCTCGGTGTTCGAGGACCGCTCCGTCGTGGTTTGCGTGAGCAGGGACACCGCACACGGGTGTACATCCCCTATGGAGAAAAGTGGTACGAATACAGCATCCGTCGTTTGAAAGAGAACCCGACGGTCGGCGCTCAGGTGGCGAAGGCCTTCCTGATGCCGTGGACCAATCGGCCTTGATCATCGGCGGCCTCTGCGCCGTCCGTGATCGTCGGCGGGCCTTGGTTCGATGGGGTTTGGATTGAACCCAAGGCGCCCTTCCTTCCAAGCTTGACGTCGCTCTCGCCCGCTCATTGGGCGGATGGGTTCCGGGGCGGGTGGCTGATGGAGGTACATTCGGACGATCCGGTTTGCCTGAACCGTCCCCTTGAGGGTGCGAGCCCGTCCGGTATGAATGGCCCGAAGGATCCAGGTTCGTCCGCCATGGTCGATCGTCGTTCCAGCCTTGAAGGCGGTGTCCGGCGCGCAAACCATGTGGTCAGGACGGGAGCGGTCGCCGATTGTAAGCGTCAATCGGACGCGAATGAGGTCCTCCCTGAGCGCCACCACTCGGCGAAGGTTTTCGGCTTGCCCTGAACTGACGCTGTGTCCCTTTGGATTTTCCAAATGGGTGACCCGCCAGAGCATGCCTCCGTCCTCAAAGACGTCGTCCAAATCGAGGATCTCATCTGCATCAAGTTCCAACGAGATCATTTCACTGCGCGGCCCATCGGTGAGCATGAAAGGCACGGTCACGGCCTTTGGCGGTCGAAGATGAACGGTGTAGACGTGGCTGCATCCTTGGCATCGGACGCGGTGGTCGTGCCCGTTGCCTTTGGGCTTGGAGGTCAAGATGTCGTGCCCTTCGAACTCGTCGCATGACGGGCAAACCATGGCGTTGTGAAGCACTTCTTCCTCCACTTCGAGCACATCGCCCTCGTCGAGCACATCGCCCTCGTCCAGCACGTCGAGGGTATCCACCTCGTCGTCCATGTCCCGGCCTCGAACCGCTTGGTTTGAACCCATCGCTTGAAGGCATGGATTCAAACCGTGCTCCTTGGACCAAGGTCCATGGCGGGAGACAACACCAGCCCTACGCCTGAAGAGGCGTTTCGAGCCGCGCTTTCCGCTCGGCCCGACCTCGGTCGTGAGGAACCTGAAATCGCTGCAAACATCGGCGTTCAGATGGGGCATATGGGGCTGGACGTTCCAACCGTTTCCGTGGTGCGTCGGATCAGGGATATCGTTGCGACCCTTCAACCGAAGAAGGTCGCCGAAGTCGGTGCTGGCATTGGTCACACCACGGCATGGTTGCTTGATGCATGGACCAGAGATGAGGTGGTTGCGCCAATGCGCGTGGACATCATGGAACAGGGGAATCGCTTCGCTGTGATTCTCGACCGCGTCATCAAACGGTACGCCATGGAAGCGGTTGCTCGTGTGGTTGTGGGCGATGTTGAAGACCATGCACCTCAAACTCGAGCATGGCGTCTTGCTCACGTGACCAACGACGACCTTCCGCCTACGCTGATGGACGGTTTGGACGTCGTCGTCTTACGAACAGGTCCCGAGGGCCTCGGTGTACGAGCTGCTGCGTCAATGGATTTGCTCCGGAAAGGTGGGGTCTTGCTCTTGATTGAGCCTCCGGTCCCCGGCGACAACATCGACGACAGCACCGAGGAAGGTGCAGCCATTATCGCAGGTTTCAACGCGTGGATCGCCTTCGTTCATCGTTGCTCAGAAGAGCATGATTTGGCCTTCGTACCGGTGCACGGTGGCACGATTGTTGCGGTTCGAAAATTGGCGTGAGTCACACGTAGGCTTCGATGAGACGGTCGATTTGCACAATCCCGTACCCGTAAGCGTCGTCATGCCCGTCTTGCCCAGGTTGAGGTCGGGCAGTCTCCATCAAGCGCGTTTTGACGTCCTCGATGGTTTGTTCCGCACTGTTGTTCACATCCCCGCTCCTCAAGTCAGGACGTGCTTCGAGCAAATGTGCGAGGGCAGCGGTCACGAACACCGTCGATGCACTGGTCCCGTTGACAAGGCTCCAACTGTTGCTTTCGGCATTCACCACCGCGACCCCTGAACCGGGCGCCATCAGCTCCGGTTTTTTGTCCGCATCAGACCGTGGGAGCAAGATGGGGAGGGGCAACAACCTGCCATTGTTGTCGCCCACGGAAGAGCCGCTCCAATGGGCACCGCTCAAATCAACGCCTCCAACCGAAATGGCCAGTTCGATGGATCCTGGGCTTGCCACGTCCCCGTCATCCCCGCTTCCGCCGTCGTTGCCGGCCGCGGCGACGACAAAAATTCCCTGGGCCAACGCACGTTCGACGGCGGCTTCACTCGCGCGGCCTCCACCCGGCAGGAATGAGAGGGCACCCGGTGCGCCTCCTAAGGACAAGGAGATGATGTGGGCGCCTTGGTCGATGCACCAATCGACCGCATCCGAGAGATCCTGATCCTCACCTTCACCGCTACCGCTCAGTGCTTTCGCGACGTGAAGCGTCACGTCTTGGGCCAAGCCAGTGAGTCCTCCATCGGCCACAAGCAGCCCTGCCATTGAGGTTCCATGTCCGTGGTCGTCGTATGGGGTCGTGCCGTTGTCGACCAAATCGCGCCACCCTGCGAGATTCAGATGATCCATGTCTCGATGTTGGAGGTCGATGCCAGAGTCGACGATGCACACGTCAACGCCCAACCCTGTGTAGGTTGAGCCTGCCTTCACGAGGTCCGACGCGTCTTCTTCCGCATCCAAGGCGAGGCGTGTGGGCTGAATGAGCAGGCTTGTTTCCGGCAGAAGGAGCAGCATCCCAAACACTCCCGCGACCACCACGGCAAGCCCGACGAAAGCCGCGGTCATCCCCATGCCCGGGGTCTGTGCCTCCTCAGGAAAGGCGGGGGGCGCAGGAATCTCAGCGGGAACGTCCATGGTTGAACCTCATGCGGCGTTGAAAGCGTTCACGGCTTCGGAAAAGACATCGACGAACCGACGTGCATCCTCTTCTGAGGTGTAGAAATAGGCGCTCGCTCGCAATGAATCTCCAGGGACGTTCCGGTCTTCAAACCACGAATGGACGCAGTGTCGACCGGACCGTACCATGACGCCTGCAGCCTCGTCGAGAAGGATTGCAAGGTCATGAGAAGGCAGATGTTCGTCGAGGAGGATGGAACAGATGCCTCCACGTTGGCCAGGGTCTTCAGGTCCGATGATGGTCACACCCTCCAAATCCCGGACGCCTTCGCTCATGATCCGATTGATCTTCACTTCGTGTGCGTGCACGTCGTGAAGGTCGACGTCCTTGATGTACGTCAGGGCGGCTTCCGTTCCTACGATTCCTGCATAATGTCCCAGGCCGGCTTCAAACCGAGCAGGGGGCGCTGCCCATTCCACGCCTTCGTAGGTTGAGGTTGCAACGGTGTGCCCGCCTGTCAAAACAGGGTGCATCGTTTCGAGGAGGTCCATGCGGCCCCACAGACTTCCCATCCCGGAGGGGCCCATCATTTTGTGAATTGAGCATGCGAAGAAGTCTGCACCGAGGCGTTCCACGTCAATGGGCATGTGCGGGGCCGATTGGGCTCCGTCCACGCAAACCAAAGCACCATGATCGTGAGCAATTTTTGCGATGTCCTCGATCGGTGCCGCGACGCCGTCCAAGTTGCTGACGTGCCCGATGGAGACCATTTTGAGGCGATGCGTCAGTTCGGCACAGGTCGCTTCAAAGCCTTCCAAATCGAAGGTGTTCTCTGACGTGGACGGGAGAACACGGTGGTCAACGCCGTGGCTTCGTTCAAGTTCAAGCCAAGGGACAAGATTGGAGTTGTGCTCTTTGTCCGTGGTGAGCACGACGTCGCCTTTGTCCCAACTCAGGCCTTGTGCGACTTGGTTGAGGGCGTGGGTTGCATTTTTCATGAACGCTACTTCCTCGACGTTTCGAGCTCCGATGTGGTCGGCCATCAAGCGTCGTGAGGCGGCAATGGTCCGCGACACCGAGGTGCCCAAGCGATGGACGGAGCGACCACCACACGCGGGCCGCATGGTGTAGTATTCGTTGACGGCTTCAATCACTGCATCTGGTTTGAGCGTTACACACGCGTTGTCAAGGTAGGCCGGTGCGCTTTCATCCCTCAGAAGAGGGAAGTCTTCACGTCGGTTTCTCATTGAATCACCATGCTTCTTTGCTGACCAAGTAGTCCATCACGGTGGTGTTGAGGCCGCAGGCAACACACGTGAGGCGGCTTGGTGTCGCGGTGGAACATGAATCGCATGTACCGTCCAAATCACCCCAGCCGTCACAGTCAGGATTCATGCAGCGAACGAAGACCTTGCCATCACGGCGTTGCAGGTCTTCGCTTTTCGATCCGCATGACGGGCAGGACAAGTCGCCTTCCACAATCTCAGCGTTGATGGTCGTGTCCTGGTCAGCGAGGTGGGCTGCTCGGGTTCTGACCTTGGCATGTTGTCCCAGCATTCGTTGAGGGAACCAGGCCACGAGGAGCATGCCTACCAACACAAGCGGCGCAGTGATGATGTGCAGTGTCAGCACAACCCATCGTTCGGCGAAGCGGTCAGAAACGAAATGAGCCCCGCTCCATACGTTGACCAGCAACACGAGGGCCCAGACCACAAACAAGGCAGCCCAACCGAAGAGCGAGTGTTCATCCATCTCGTCCGTCATTTTACGGACGTCCTCGTGCAGGTGGTTCTCTTCGACGTGCAGGTCACGGGTCTCTCGGACCGCCGTGCTCAGCATGTAGAGCATGAACACCGCGACGACGGAAATCAGGGCACCTGTGGACAGCTGGGAGAGCGTGGCCTCCATGGGGAAATTTGGGTTGTTCACGTGGAAGAGCAATTGCGCAAAGAAAAGCAAGCCCCAACTGACGAACATGGTCAATGCGTGCACACGCATCACGGGGTAGGTGGTCCAGAGCCGTACCACAAACCAAACCCAAGCAGCCAATGCTGCGAGGGTCTGCACATAGGCCGCTCCCGACACGGTGGTCAGGCCAGTCGTTGTCGGGTCCCCGCCGCTGAACACTTCACCGCTGAGGGTTCCGAGAAGGAAAGCCAGCATGCCGATGCCCGCGGTCACCAATCCTTCCCGTCGCTCGTCGGGTTGAGTCAACAGGGCGATGAAGGTCCACTCACGACGTATCCTGTCGATCGGCTCAGACAGTGGCCCCATGGGCGGCGCCGGTCGTTTGAGGGTCACTTCAGAGAGACGCAACCGATGGTCGAGCGGTACGCTCTCCTCACCCGCCGGCATCTCGGCCATGGTCGGTGCTTGACCGAGCCCATTTGAGGCCTTTCCCCTGCTGCCTGTTGTTGAGAGTGAGCATTAAACGGGGATGGCCGCTGGACGGTTTGAGCCGAGATCGCATAGCCTGGTAGTGCGCGCGACTGGAAATCGCGTGGGTCCGTCCCTCGGGAGTTCAAATCTCTCTCTCGGCGCCACTACGACCACACGTCGACCTTGGCTTGGCAACCTTCGACCCATGTTGCACCTTCAAGGTACGGCGCCTCCACCACCTCGAGTGGTGCTGCAGGTGTCCCGTCTGACCACTCGCCCATCGGCGTGAGGAGTTCAGCGTCCAGCAGGTGGGCGGCCGCAAAATTCGCGGTCGTGATGTCCCCTCGCTGTGAGGCGACGAGCCATTCTGCATGGGCATCGACGCGGCGGTAGAATGCATGGTCGGCCAAGGTGTCGTGGACCGGTGTTGCGGCCAAATAATGCGATGCGATCAACGGTGGGAATCCATGCCTATCGCTTGGTATTTGGAAGAGGACCACGTCCTCAACGCCGGCTTCATTGGACCATCGCATGGCATGGGCCACGCCGTGACAGGGATCGACGCTTGTGTCGTCCTCGGCGATGGCCACGTGCACCAAGGTGGCTTCCGGGCTCGCTGCAAGGCTGCCGAAGACGGCCGGGTCGTGGGCGTGAGTGTACGGTTGTTCGAGGTCGACGGCGAGCGCTTCTGTTGCCCAACCGCGTTCAAACGCGACTGAGGCCACCATCATGCCCATGCCCGCCCCGAGGCTGTGGCCACCGATGTACAGGGCTGATGGGTCAACCACGGCTCCCATCAGCCAATTCTGTGGGTCCGCCTCTGTTTGGTACAGCAATTTGTCTTCCAAGGTGTCCAGTGCAGACGTCATGGCGTCCATGCGAAGCGCGTGTTGCGGATGATCGGAGCGGCCACCTGAAACGATGGCTTCTTCCTCGCCTTCGATGCGAAGGTGGGAGGGATACGTGACATGGACGACCACCATGCCTTTCGCGGCCAAATGGTCGGTCCAATCCGTGTAATCCGATGGTGCAGGTGCGCCCATGCCGTGGAACACCAAACCCAACGGAACCCTCAATCCGGGCGGTTCTACGGAGTACTTCGGCCACGTCACCGTCAGCAAGGAGACTTCCTCTACGGTTTCACCGTCCAGCAGGCTTGCCACATGGTCTGGCATGGCGTAGGTCATCGTGGTGGTCGTGGTTTGGAAAGGACCTGGCATGGCACCATAGCCTTGTTGGGGGGTGGGTGGAGGACTCGGAAGGAGGTTCATGGTGGCCGGGAGGGCGGGCGTGATGGCCATGAGCGCGACCAAACCAAGGGCCACTGCGAAGGTTCTGACCGTTTGGCGTGCCTCTTTGTCGAAGGACCATTGAAGGACGGCGGGAACCAACCCCATCGCCATGGCGGCCGGTGCAAGAATGAACGCGCCTTGGTAGAAGGCCCTGTCCAACATCAGGTGCGTCACCAACAAGGCCGTGCACCAGCCCGCAAGCACGACACAGGCAAGGCGCAGCAAAGGACGTGCTTGGCCGTGCAAACGCCGTTCCATTCTCGCAAACAAAAGGGCGATCATCGCGCCGACCCAGAGCAAAACCCCCGTGTCTCGGAGGAAGAGGTCCAGGGAGAGCGCTCGGAGGACAGAGGGCCAAAACGCGTCAGCAGGGGGCTCGCCATTGAGCATTCGAAGGCCGATGGGAAGGAATTCGATGGCTGCTCCAACCGCGGCTGCCCCCCACCATGCGAAGGCGGGTACGGAAGGCTCGACCTGCATCAGGGGTTCCTCCTCCATGCCATGGGCTGATTTTGACTGAATTTCAACCCATGTTTCGCAGGACCATGCTCCGCGAAGCGGTTATATCCACCCTTCAGGTGGGCCGAATCACGCCACCGTGGCTTAGCGGTATAGCACCTCATTGGTAATGAGGAGGTCGCGAGTTCGATTCTCGCCGGTGGCTCCTCCCTTCGAAATCGTCAATCTCGTCGTCTCGGACCGTCAATCATTAAGGTCTGATTTTTGAAAAGAGCGGACTGGAAGGCATTGCTTTCCAGATGGGATGCACGATGAACGAGCGCGAGCAAGGCACAGACATGAAACGAAAAATGACAGAACTGCAAACGCAGGTGGAGGACCTCAAGGCCCTCGTGAACACCTTGCTGAGCGTGATCTGTGAGGAACCTGACGCTGAGCATTCTGGTGCTGCCCCGAACCTGGCAGGCGGACCCAGCACCTCCTACTGCATGTGAACGTCAACCTTTCACGACAACGCGAGGGACCAGTTTCGCCACTCGGCGGGCCAGTCCTGCTTCTTCAGTGGCATCGACCACGTCATCAACGGGTTTGTAGGCCTCAGGTGCTTCTTCAGCCAATCCTCGTTCCGTACCGTGTTTGAGATGGACACCCGCTGCCGTCAACCGTTCCATCAGTGCAGGGACGTCCACCTGTTTGCGAGCTGCCGCCCTTGACAAGCGTCGGCCTGCGCCATGGCACGATGAACCAAAGGCTGCATTCATGGCTGTTTTTGGACCTGCCATCAACCAAGATCCCGTTCCCATGTCCCCTGGAACAAGCACAGGTTGACCGGTGGCTTTGTGCTCAGGACACAAGCCATCATGCGAGCCGGGGAACGCCCGTGTTGCTCCTTTTCTGTGAACGCTGCAGGTGCAACGCTTGCCGTCGATCACGTGTTCCTCATCTTTCGCGATGTTGTGGGCCACGTCATACACCGTGGACCATTCAACGGAAGAGCGTGTGTGCACTTCGAGTGCGGTGATGAGGCGTTGGGACAAGACTGCACGGTTGGCGAATGCGTAGTTGGCCGCAGCGCCCATGGCACCGAGGTAGGCTTCGGCCTCCGGTGAGTGGCGCGGTGCGGCGGCAAGTTGTCGATCAGGTATCCACCAATCGTACGTCTCATGCCTCCAACCGCCGTCCTCCGAAGTGAACTGACGTTCGAGATGGCGCACGTGGTCTGTGCACACTTGGTGGCCCAGACCCCGACTTCCGGAGTGAATCATGGCGACAAGTTGGCCCTCGTAAAGCCCCCATGCCTCCGCGGTCTCAGCGTCAACGACATGCTCGACGGCCTGAAGTTCAGCAAAATGGTTGCCGCTCCCCAACGTTCCCAAACTTGTCGCTCCGCGTTCGAGGGCCCGTTGAGATACACCTTCCAGCTCGGCGTCGAGACGGCCACGGGATTCGAGCAGCAACACGTCGTCCACGGCCCCAAGTCCAAGATCAGCTGCAGCAGAGGCACCTTCCTCCAGCACGTGCATCAAATCACGGGACGTCAGGTCAACACCTCCTCGCCCTGAGGTGCCCGAGGGTACGCGACCTCCAAGGCGACGAGCAAATTTCGCCGGGTCTGGAAGGTCATCGGCATCCATGTCGAAGGCCAGCATGCGCACACCGCAATTGATGTCGAAACCGACCGCCCCTGGACTGACTGCTCCACCCAATTCACCGGCATCATGGTCGGTGGCAAGCACGCCACCGATGGGCAGGCCGTAGCCAAAGTGGTGGTCCGCCATGGCCCACACCCGACCGACTGCTCCCGGGAGCGAGGCGGCGTTGACGAGTTGTTCAGGCGCCCGTTCGTCGCCGCTCAACACTGTTTTGAGGTCCGTTCCGACCAGCGCAGCATCGGTCACCATGTGGCCATGCTTCTTGATGCCAATGACGCTGGGGCCGAGCGGCTCCACATGGTCGCGCCAGTCCGTCATGCACAGCCCTTCGCTCACGCCGCCTTCACGCTTTGGACGGGCGAGCCTTCAAGGAGCGGTGTCTTGACCGATACTCAGGGGAGTGACCATGGAAGACCTCAGGTTCCAGACCCTCATCGACCGCGGTTACGACCGTCGTACGTGCGAGGTCAGCGGCTTGTCGTATTGGACCTGCGACCCGGGCCGGACGACCAGCGGTGACACGGACCAAGACCCGTACACCTTCATTGGAAGGCCTATCCTTCCGGGATTCGATGAACGAGGGCACGCCCTGAAGGAACGCATGCGTGAATCCTTCCTCGCCGCATTTGAGGCCTCTGAACATACCCGCGTGGACCCGTATCCGGTGTTGGCCCGATGGCGGGATGACATTCACCTGACCATCGCCTCCATCGCTGATTTTCAACCCCACGTCACCAGCGGCCTCGCTGACCCTCCTGCCAATCCATTGACGATCTCTCAACCGTGCATTCGTCTCACCGACGTCGATGCAGTCGGGCGTTCTGGTCGTCACTTGACCACCTTCGAAATGATGGCTCATCACGTCTTCAACAGACCAGCAGACGGCGTCGAGCATTATTGGATCGAAACGTGTGTGGACCTTTGCCATCGGTTGTTGACCGAGACCTTTGCCATCGATCCCAACGAAGTCACCTATGTGGAAAATCCTTGGAGCGGCGGCGGAAACGCGGGCGCTGCTGTTGAAGTCATCGTTGGAGGCTTGGAACTTGCAACGCTCGTGTTCATGGATCTTGAGGAGCATCCAGAAGGCGACGTCGAGATCAAAGGGCTTCGTTACCGCACCATGCCGTTGCAAATCATCGATACAGGTTACGGATTGGAACGCTTCTGCTGGGCAGCGGCAGGGACACCGACCATCTACGAGGCCATCTATCCTGAATCGGTGGCTTGGCTCAAAGATCTGGCAAACTTTGACGCCGTGCTTTCTGCTCACAAAGGCGTCGATGTTGAGCGCTTGCTTGGTGAATTGAGCCGGCTCAACGGCATCATGAACATCGAGGCCGGTGTGGACGCCGAGGCCCTTCAAGCAACGCTGATCCAGCGCCTCGCAGAAGCAGGCGTCGACGTTGACGTCTCCCTGCTCACCGCCGTGACGGAACCTTTGGCCCGGATTTACGCCATTCCAGACCACCTTCACGCCCTCGCCCACATGCTTGGGGACGGCTTGGTTCCATCAAACGCCAAAGACGGTTACCTGGCACGGATGCTGGCGCGGCGCGTCCTCCGAATGTCCAACGAATTGGAGTTGAGCGTGACCTTGGCGGACCTCATGGGCCACCATTTGGACCATCATTTGCCAAACCGAAAGATGAAGCAAACACGTGAGGGCATGCTTCACATCCTCGATTTGGAGGAAGCCCGTTACAATGAGATGATGCGGAAATCGGACCGCTTGGTCAAGAAAGCGCTGGAGTCCACGACAAAAGACGCAACCTCCGTCGACGATGATCTGTTGTTCGAATTGGCCGATGTACACGGCCTCCAGCCTGAGATCGTCGTGGGTGTTGGGCGTGAAGCCGGTTGGACCGACCTCGTCTTGCGTGCCGGATTCGCCGCGGAGATGGCAGAACGTCACGCTCGCCTTGCCAAAGAAGCGGCCACATCGACCAAGGATGCCGACTTGGTGGAAGCCTTGCCCGACCTTCCAGCCACCTCGTTGTTGTTCTACGACGACGTACACATGACGGAAATGGAGGCCAGCGTGCTGACCTGCCGCCCGTTGTTGAACCAAGGGGTCGAGGGTGCAACACATGCTGTGGTCCTCGACAAGACCTGTTTCTACCCCGAGGGAGGCGGTCAGGAGGGCGACCAAGGGCGGCTCTCAACGGAAGCCAGCGATCGCCGGGTGCTGGACACCAAGAAACAAGGCGACCATGTCCTCCATCTGGTGGACGGTCCGTTGGAGGTCGGTGACTTGGTTCAGGGTTCCTTGGATGCTGCCCGACGTCAGCAACTGATGGACCACCACACCGCCGTCCACATCGTCGGCGGGGCTGCTCGTCGCATCCTCGGCCCTCACATCTTCCAGGCCGGTGCCAACAAATCCGTGGACAGCGCCCGTCTCGACATCACGCACCACACGCGATTGCAGCGTGAAGACCTTGATGCCATTGAGCGGTTGGCCAACGACGTCCTCGCTCAGGTTCAACGCACAGAAAAGACGGAACTTGATCGTCGGGACGCTGACCGCAAGCACGGTTTTGATCTGTACCAAGGCGGTGCTCCGAAAGGGTCCTCGGTGCGCATCCTTCGGATTGCGGACCATGACATTCAGGCGTGCGGTGGCACCCACCATGACGAACCCGGCCGCATCGGTTCCATTCGCATCGTGCGGTCTTCTGCTGTCCAAGACGGCGTCGAGCGACTCACTGTGGTCGCTGGACAGGCTGCGCTTCGCTACGCCCGTCAGCAGGACGAACTGCTGCGTGCCGCTTCTGATGCGCTGAGCGTCACCCCGGAGGACTTGCCACGTGCGGCCGAACGCTTCTTCACGGAATGGAAAGATCAGCAAAAGCGCATCAAACGGATGGAGCAGGAAATTGCCAAACTCCGAACGAGTGGTGGCGACGGCGGATCCACCATCGTGGACGGCGTGCGAATCATCGTGCAAGAGGTCGATGCAGACCTCAAGCAACTCACCAACATGCTCGGTGTCATGACCCGGGATCCCGAACAACCGACCGTCGCCGTGCTTGGTTCAAGGGAAGGCGGTGGCAAATTGCTCGTCGCGGTGACGGAAGGTACCGTTGCGGCGGAGCGTTACGATGCCGTGAAGCTTCTTCGCGCCATTGCCCCCCACATCAAAGGCGGCGGTGGCGGTCGTCCAACCTTCGCGCAAGGTGGAGGTTCGAATCCCGACGGTCTTCCTGGTGCCTTGGATGAAGCGAAATCCATCCTTGGTGCGTGACTCAACGGTCCAAGTGTGCCTTGAGGGCGGTACGGTCGAAGTAAGAGACCGCCCTTTCGTAGGCCTCGGCTGCAGGAAACCAGGCTCCTTCTGCGATTTCAGAGGGTTCAACCTTGATGGGTTGACCCTCGGTGATGCTGGACGTGTAGGTAAAGGACAGGAACGAAAGCCCCCTTCTGTCGAAGATACGCTGGGTCACCACGGGGGCGGAACCGTCGAGATCGATCCGCAGCCCAAACTCCTCGAAGGCCTCCCTGATGCAACCAGCGTCGGGATGTTCGTCGTGGTCAAGGTAACCGCCGGGAAGCGTCCAGTGTCCCGTAAAGTGACCGCGTGCCACCCGGCCCATCAGGACCGCCCCTTCACCGTTGACGACGATGACTTTGCTGACCACACGATGCAGGCTACGGTACACGCTCTCCCTTGCGACAGGGTGGACGGCGTTGTCGGAGATGACGTCGTCTTTCCACGGCCACGTCTCCGGCCACGGAATCTGGGGATATGCTTTCACCACGGTCACACCTGTTGTCACGTCATCGTGGTTGACTCGGTTTGATTCGGCCATAGGAATCCCCATGGCTTCGACTTCTTCCAACGTGGGAAAGCGCAGGAAGGGGCTTGGGACGATGCGACCGCGCTGGGCCTCCCTGGGCCCTTGGCCCTGCCCATCGACGAGCAGCACCTTGCCGTCGTGTTCGAGGTGGACCACGCAGGGAGGGTGGTCCATGATGGTCGTGTGGACCATCACCGCATGAACGATGCGGTCAAACCAGCGCCACCTTCTTGGACGGAGCCTCAGGTTTGCCGACATGGGACTTGAGCAGTTGCATGAAGACCGGTGGGCGAAGACCTACCTCATCGTTGACGAAGAAGCCGGAGTTGCCTCATACGTTGACCCTGTCTGGGACACCCTCGAGGAAGATTTGGCCTTGATAGCATCCCGTGGTCTGCGTCTGCTGCACGCCATCGCCACCCACACGCATGCGGACCACATTACCGGATGCTTCGCCATGCGGGAGCGCACCGGATGCGATTACGTCATGTGGCATTCCACGGCGTCGTTGGGCGTCAACCGTCTCGTGTCCGAATCGGACACCCTTGAGGTGGGTGCTCACACCGTTCGCTTTCACCACGCACCGGGCCACACCAACGATTCGATGATCGTCGAAGTCGCAGGCCACATCATGACGGGTGACTTTCTGTTCACCGGCGACGGTGGCGTTGGTCGTGATGATCTGCCGAGCGGGCGCGTCTCCGAACATTGGGACGCTTTGAGGGTGCTCGAGCGCTTTTCGGGCGAAGCGGTGGTGTGCACTGGACACGATCCGCCCGGTACCACCATGCGATCGCTTGCTTGGAACCGCGGGTCAAACCCCGTGTTGAACATGTCCTCGTTGGAAGAATTTCAAGCATGGCAGAAGGAAACCAGCGCACGCTTGGGCGGGGTGTCGAAAATCAAGACGGCCCTCCCGGCGAACATTTTCGCCGAGATTCCTGAACATGTTCCTTGGCTGAACTAATCGCGCATGGCGAAGGCCTTTGAATCACCGCGCGGGCCGATGTCCATGGAACCTGCCCGGGCCCGCGCCCCCGCCGTGTTGCTGCTTGGTTTGCTGCTGTTGATGGCGATGAGCCCATTTGCAGCCGGAAGCCAAACCATGGGAGACGTAAACCGCATGGACGCCGCCCTCGAGGAAGCCCTTTGGTCCGCGGAAGCCAACGACCGACTGCCTGTCATTTTGCAGTACGTCTCACCGGTGACCGCTGAAGACAGAGCCCAATTGGCCCGCCAAGGTGCGAGCGTAGAAGGTGAGGCTCCGTTGGTCCATGGTCTCCTCGTCGAGGCAAGCCCGAACGCCGTTCGTCAAATCAGCACCTTCGACCGTCTGCATTACTCGGAACTCGATCGGCCTCTGGAGTTTTTCTACCTCCCCACAGCCTGGGGCGGCGCACCGACGGGTGATGTCGGTGCCCTCATGCACGAAACGGTGCATGTCGTTGACGCAACGGATGCCTGGCATCGCGTCATCGTGGAACCTGACGGCTCCATTGCCTACGACACGGACCTTGGTTTCACGGAATGGGACGGAGACGGTACCGCCATCGTGGACCTTGACACGGGCGTTGACGCTGGACATCCAGACTACGATTACCTCGAACCTTGGGCCGGGGAAAAGACGCTCTACTCGGCGAAATATGGCCCCAACGGTTGGGTCGAAACCCGAAATTCAGACACGTCTTCAGGGCACGGTACCCACGTTGGTGGAACGATTGCCGGCAACGGTGACGCTTCGGCCGGTCGCCGGGCCGGTGTGGCCAAAGGTGGACAACTCATTGCTCTGGGAACAGGCGACGGTGCATCCATCTTTGCTGCTGAACAAGGACTCGAGTGGACCTATGAGCACTCCCGTCCAGAAGCCAACGAGTACCACATTCGTGTGGTGTCCAATTCATGGGGCACCAACGGTGATTACGATCCGCAAGGCGTGATTGCGACCCTAACGGACATGCTGACCTACGACCATGGGGTGGCCGTCATCTTCGCCGCCTCCAATTCTGGCGGCTCCGGAGCCGAGTGTTCAGGTGACCTTCGCACCAACGTCTACGCCAACACACCGTCTGCAATTTCCGTGGCTGCTCTGACCCATGATGGGACCGCCGTGACGTCCTTCTCCTCTCGCGGTTGCATGGATCAACAGCACACCTGGCCTGACGTTGGCGCACCCGGTCGGGACATCTGGGCCACCGCCCCTCGCGGTACGGCGATCGACGCCTCGACACGCACCCAAGGCGACCTGTACTACATGGCCATCTCTGGCACGTCGATGGCCACGCCTCACGTCGGTGGTATCGCAGGGATGCTGCTCGATGTCGCTCCCTCCCTTGCTGCAGCGGATTACCACCGTGACGACCACGACGAGGGATCCAGTTTGGTGAGCGGCGACGGGGCTGCGTCATACGGACAGTTTGAAGATTGGGACACCGCGAATTACTCACGTGTCCATGAAGTGGAATTGATCCTCGAATTGACTTCCCGTTACGAAGGCATGGACAACAGCTGCGAGGAAGGCAACGACGAGGACGGATGCAGCGACATTCCGGCCGATTGTTACCGCTCAGCGACCGGCCGTTGCCACGATTGGCGACTCGGTCACGGTTTGGTTGACGTCGACGGAGCGATGGCCCTTGCCCGTACGCTTCAGTTGCTACGCGACCCTGACCTCGACGGTTTCGTTGATTTCCCCGAGTTCACCGTGTGGGATGCCTTGGACATCAGCGACGTCATGCTCTCGGAGCAAAGCATTCCTGTGAACACCGATCGCGTCCGCCACCAGTGGAAAGGCGATTGGAACCACTTCAACAACGGGGCCGGAGGTCTCTTTGGAGTGTACACCACCAACGATGCACATCACATGTTCATCCCGAACGGAACCACCACCTTGGAGGCATATTTCAGCCCGACAGAGTACGACCTTGACACCGGCCAAGTCGGTGCCTTGCAGTTGCGTATCGACATCGGCGAGGACGGAACGGACGACGAGGGCGTCGGGACGCGAGAAAGCGACACTTGGATCTACACCATCGACGTCGATCCTGCAGATTGGGGAACCTGGACCGAATTTGACGTCGAAGGCCAAGCCGTCACGGTTTGGGGCGCCGTTCAGGATTCTGAATTCTTCGAATCCAGTGTGCCCTACACAGTGGATGTGGTGCTCACCCTGGACCTCTCTGAAGCCCGAGACATTGCCTTCGACCAACGGCCGGGCAGTTATTCTGATCTTGACCCGACGTTGCCCTCCCCGAGTTACACGTCCGACATGGACGGCCAACTGACGTTTACCCGTGGGGTGTTTGATCAGGCCGCGGTCGCTGCGCTCGCTGAAGGCCTGATCGACGAAGTCACCTCGGAAGAGGAGCAGGGTTTCTTTGGTGCCTTGGCGACGCTGATCACGACTTACACCGGCTCGAGTTTTGTTTCGTTGATGCTGATTATTTTGCTCGCGCTTGGGGTCAGCACCTTGGTTCGCAACGCACGCATCGACACACCGATTCTTTTGACGAAGGACACTGAACCCCTCGATGCGGTGCTCGAAGACTGAGGTCATCTGGAAGCGTTGATGCTTGCAGCATCCATCGGTGTGACGCGACGAAGTGATCCGCTGCCCGGCTTTTGACGCTCACTCGCCTCGCGCAAAAGCGACCATTTTCTCGATCGACAGGTGGTCCGCGGTGTCTTTGCAGTAGTGGGCTTCAGCAACGATTCCTTCTTCGTCGATGAGCAAATCAACAGGGATGGTCGACATCCGAGACAACGAGAGGGTGCGTGGGAAATACCCCTTCAGTGTGGCCGCCATGAAGGTGAGCGGCGACCGCACTGCGCCCCACATGAAGCGACCAAAGGATTTGACCACACCATGACGCTCGAAGTGTTCGTAGGTCGAGTCGGCGACAAGGATGAACGGTACATCCCTCTTTCCAATCCGCTTGCGCAATTCGTCAACGTCGGCATCGAAGACGCCGATCATCACGGTGCCTTCGGGAAATTCAGACCAGCGTTTGGTCAGTCGGTCGATTCGGATGTTGCAAAACGGGCATGATGCGAATCTGAAGAAGGTGAAAATCACGCGCTGTCCTTTGAATTGCTCAAGAGAAACTTGCTGCCCATCGACGGAAGGAAGCGAGATTTTGGGTGCTTTGTCACCTGCTTGAATGCGTGTGCCCATGGACCCTTCTCTGAGAAGGAGATTCTTGATTTCATCGGACAACCGAATGCGTCTTGTTCACGAGGAATCTTCTTCCTCACACCTTCGGGCGGTTCGGGATCTTGCCTGCTGTCTCTGAACGGGGCAAGGCCTCCAAATCTGCAAAGGTCATGCCGCCTGCCAACAAGTCCTTGCTCTGTTCTTTGCGCTCGGCCATGGACATTTTGGCCCCGAAGACGAGGCGGCCTTCTGCTCGCGTCAGGTCGTAGGAGATGAGCGGGGAAAATTGCTCCATAGCTTGCGTTTCGAACTCGTTTCGAACGTTTTGTCCACGCACAAGTGCGTAGCCCCACTGGTAGGCAAACCCAACCAAAGCAGCCCCATAGAGGACGGCGATGACGACGGCGGAAAACAGGACAGGATTGCCGCTCCGAATCTCTTCCATCATGGCACGAATGAGCAGCAAGACCAGACCGAAACCGACGACGGGTTTGAGCAGGGAATCCAACCACAGATCGATGGGCGTCAGGGAAGCGTTTGCAGGATCGGCGAACACGAGGTCGGTTTCGAAGGCCGCGCCAAGAACACCGACCAAGGCCAGCAGGACGACGTAGAGCAAAATCGCCATCAGCGCTTGGATGCCCGTTTGGTCGATTCGGAAGGTCCAGAGGATGACCAGCCAAGCAAACAATCCGAGGAAGGCCAGCCGCGGAGCCCGCTGAAAGTGTCTGAGGTGGTGGGAGAGTTCCATCACGTGTTCACGGGACACTTCGCCTGTGTCCAAGGTACGAGGGATGTGGATGATCTGCCAGTTCGTCAGCCGACGCAGCATGTTAAGCGCGGAGGAGAGGACGTTTCTTCGAATGAGCAAAAATTCCGTCGCCATGAACACTGGAAAGGCCAACAGGATGACTGGAGCAGCCAACAGCAGGGCAATCGGGAAGATGAACAAGGCGGGGAGGAGGATGAAATGCCCCAACCCGAGGGGATAGATGGTGTCGGCTTCCAACAGACGCTGACGTTGAGGGTTGATTCCTGCTTCTCTTGCCCGGTCGTTCAAGGCCACGCGGAAAGCTTCGAGCGGCATCCCCGCGTGGAGAATCCTACGGATGTCGGCACGGTAACTCATGTTGTCAATCGATGAACCGACGCGCAATTGCCAGGCGATCCTGAGGGGCAACGCCAGCAGGACTGGGATGAGCAGAATGCCCAACGCGGAAGCGAGGGCGTCCATCCCTTGCTCGCTTGCCACGATGTCCTCACAACCCTTCCCTCCCTCAATGCATCGGATGCAACCTTCTTGTCCCGTCGGAATAGGCCACCATCATGCGCATCGTCATCACCGACGGACTTCACGCCGACGCCATCGCCAAACTGCGTGCCAATTCTGGCGGTGAGGTCATCGAACTTGAGCCCGAGTCCTTGGCCAATGCAAGCGGCCCCCCCATCACCGCCCTCATCGTCCGTAGCCGAACCAAAGTCACGGCGGGCATGATCGCCGCCCTCCCTGATCTCCGCGTGGTCGGCCGTGCCGGCGTGGGTGTGGACAACATCGATCTTGATGCAGCGACGGCAGCGGGGGTTCGTGTGGTCAACGCACCTCGTGCGTCCACGCACTCCGTGGTCGAACTCACCATGGCGCACCTCTTGGCCTCGGTTCGATTCCTCGGCCCCTCCGACCGGGCCATGCGGGACGGTCGTTGGATCAAGAAGCAAGCCAAAGGAACGGAACTCGCCGGGAAGCGCCTTGGCTTGGTGGGATATGGACGCATCGCACGTGGCGTCGCAGCCGTGGCTTCCGCCCTTGGCATGGAGGTGCACGCCTACGACCCTTACCTTCCAGATGGTGTGGACATCGGGCCCGCGACGGCCCTTCACGCGGAATTGGACGACCTGTTTCGGTCTTGCACTCACGTCAGCCTCCACTGCGGACTGACCGCTGAAACGCACCACATGGTCGACGCGCGTCGCCTGTCTTTGATGCCTCAGGTCGGGGCCGACGGGGTCGCTTGTGGAGCCCACGTGGTGAATTGTGCCCGTGGCGGCCTGATCGACGAAACCGCCGCGGCATCCGCACTGGAGAACGGCACCTTGGCGAGTTTGAGCCTCGACGTGTTTGAGGAGGAGCCGGTGGTGGCCGACCACCCCCTCCTCTCGCACGATCGCTTCAGCGGCACGCCTCACATCGGCGCTTCCACGCATGAAGCTCAACGCCGCGTCGGGATGGACATCGCCGATGCCGTCCTTGAAACATTGACGTCGGGATCTTGCGCCACCGTCGTCAACCGTACCGTCCTCTGATCACTTCACCTTCAGCGCCCCCTCCCTCCGAGCCCTCCACCTCCCTCGCGTACGTGCGCAGGGCATGGGCCGAAGTGTGCCGACATGGCGAACGCGCGTGGATCAGGAATTGGAGGCCTTGGCTCCCTACCGTCGCCTGCTTCCTCTGGACGAGCAAGCGGTCTTGGACGATTTGCTTGCTCACTTGCGCCAGCGACGGGGGGTGGCTGGCATGCTTCCTGCCCATGACCCATGGACACCGCTTCTGTTGACCGCGTTGCTCGAGGCTTGGGTTCGCATCCGTTCCCTCGAGGCGTCCTTGGGGGAGGAGCATGCGGCCTAGTTGGCTGCTCGACGTCCACGACGAAGGCCTCGGTGTCCTCACGGCATGGATCCGTCGCCTCGGTGGACCAGCGCGTCCTTGGCGCTTCGTGGTCGCTTGCCCTTTGCACGTGACCGCTTCACCGGAACGGCTCCGCGCGCTCCACGTGTGGCTGGACCAACCAGAGGTTCGTCTCCACTACGGGGTCGTTGACTGCGTATCCATTGAAGCCCCTGTGGCGTTGGGTGAATCGCCGAAACCGGTGCTTGAAGTGACGCTTAAGCGTCCGCGCGACCGACTGAAGTTGGCACGCACCATCGACGACCGAGGCCTTCATCGTCATCACACGCTGCTTTCGGTTGACGTTGATCCGGTGCAGGCTTGGTTGACGTCCCATGACCTCGAACTCTTCGACGGTGTTCACGTCGATGATTCGGCACCGGTTCCATGGCCGTGCGACGGAATCGTGGACGACCTTCGCGTGATGCGCATCGACGGCGAATGGGAGGGTCCTGTGCACGACGGAATCCTCCGTGGCGTTCGTTCGACGCCAGTGGAACCGATCGGCATGTCCTCGGCGGGAGCGGAGCACACGTATCCTCTGGAATCCACAGCTTCTGTGGAGCGTTTTTTGGAGTCATTCGAGCGCTTCGACCCTGACATAGTGCTCACTGAAGGTGGAGACGCCCACCTCCTGCCCGCCTTGCGCCAACGGGCGGAGGCCTGGGGGGTGAGGTTGCGTCTGGGGCGTTCTCCGGCTCTCTTGCCGACCCCTACGCGCCGGACCACGGTGCGCTCCTACGGGCGCTTGTTGCGGCGCGGTGGCCATCATCGTCTGGAAGGTCGCGTTCACATCGACCTCGCCACCAGTTTTCTCGGCCGTGAAGCCGGCCTCCCAGGGTTGATTGAATTGGCTCAGGCTTCAGGCCGGCCCCTCGATGCGGTGGCACGCCGTTCCCCCGGTGCGGTGATCAGCGCCATTCAGGTGCGCACTGCGATGCAGGACGGCGTGTTGATTCCGTGGCGGAAAAATCGACCGGAGGACACCACCACGGGATGGGACCTGCTTCACGCCGACCGCGGCGGACTGCACCTCGATCCCACGCCGGGGATTCATCTCGACGTGTTTGAACTCGATTTTGCCAGCCTCTTCCCCAGCCTCATTGCGACCAGGAACATCTCACCCGAGACCCTTGGGTGCACGTGTTGCGAGGGTCACGGTAACGGCCCGCTGGTGCCGCTCGACCCTGACGAAGCCAAACAGTGGTTCCGTCAGCGTACAGTGGGTCGGCGTTTGGGTGAAGTCCCATCGGGGCCGGTCGTGGCCCTGGGCGTTCCCGGACTCGGTCTTGCCACGTGCCTCCAACGGCATGGTTTGCTCGGCCGTGTCGTGGCCCCCCTCATCCGTCGCCGTCGGGAACTCAAGGCGCGAAGAACCGCCCCCAGGGACGACGCAGACCGTCGGCAATTGGCTCTGAAGTGGCTGCTTGTGACGTGCTTTGGGTACACCGGATACCGCAACGCTCGGTTTGGGCGGATCGAAGCCCACGAATCCATCTGTGCTTGGGCGCGCGAGGTCATGATGTCAAGCGTTGAACAAGCCCGAGAAGAGGGCTGGAACGTCGTCCACGGCATCGTCGATAGCCTCTGGATCACCGATGCCTTGGGTCGGAGCGCGACCGAACGCGTAGAAGCAGCCCAACGTCTGGCAGACCGTCTTGGAGTCAAAACAGGGATTCCGTTGGAGGTGGAGGGCCGCTATCCTGTGCTGGCCATTCTTCCCCGCCGTTCGGACGGAGCGGGAGCGTTGACGCGGTACTGGGGCTGTGGTGTTGAACGGGTCAAGGTTCGAGGCATCGAGGCGCGGCAGCACTCGACGAGTCTCTTTGTGAAACGCTTCCAGCAAGAGGCGCTTGCCAACCTTCGTGAACAGGTGCTCACCCATGACCCTTCCATGGAGGACATGGAACACTTCCTCCTCAGCGAGCACGATCGAGCACGTGCTCGTTTGGTGACGGGTCGGGTGCCTTTGGAGGAGCTGGTTGTGGCTCAGCGGGTTGAACGCGGCCTCGAGGGCCGAACCACCAACACGGCCTTTCGGCGTGCCATGGAACGTTCCACTCGGCTTGGTTGGCCCGTTGCTCTTGGATCCAGGCTGCAATTTGTCGAGGTCAACGACGAGGAAGACGGTGTGTTGTTGGCCGCCGAGTTGCGAGGGAAGGCTTCCGCCCTTCCTCAACCTGACATGGAGGTGCACGTTCGTCGACTCGATCGGGCTGCATGGTCACTGCTCGCTCCCTTCGGGTGGGCGCTGGAGCCTCTTCGTCGTCCACCTGGTCAAGGTCGGTTGCCTTTGTCCCGAAACGGTGTTTGGACGCAGCCGGTGCAGTGAGCACCACGGGCCGTCGCCTCGTCGCAGCCGCAGCCCGCCGTCAGGCGCCGTGGTCACCTCAAGCCGACTTCGGGACATGTGCATCAAGTGGCGGGTTCGCCAGGCATGTGCTCCACTCCCGTGGCGACCATGGACAACGATGACCGTGCTCGCGTTGGCGTCGACGGCCCGCTCAAGGTCGGTGCACATGTGACGCACCATGTCACGTCCCTCACGGGGTCGCAATTCTTCGTCGTCAAACATCGCCATGGGGGCGTCGACCACGATGAGCCGCGAACCGCTTTCTCGTATTTCGTCTGGCAAACGCGTCACCATGGCGACGAATTGGTGGGCAGTGAATCCGCGAGCAACCTTCAACGATCGAAGCGCGCGCGGTCCCGCGCCAAGTTGGGTAAGCCACGGAGAAAATCGCCCGGGGTCCAATCGGCATGCACCATCGATCCAGTGCACGACGTGCCCATCGGCCAGGGCAAGCGCCACCCATGCTTCGGCCACGGCGCGCGCTCGTTTCCCATGCCGCCCTTCGCCAAGCAGCAGATGGACACCCGGTTGACGGGGTCGAAACTCGGCTGCTGGGCGTGGTCGTCGCGCGGGCAGAGGATGCATGGGCTCACCGAACTTCTTGTTCCGCCCGAACCGGTGGTGAATCGTATCGCTGACCCGTCGCCGGAAGTGAAGCGCAGGCCTCAAACACCTTCGACGCTGAACGCAGACCGTGGAAGAGGGCGGAAAGATCCTCGTCCATTGCGACTTGGATGCGTTCTACGCTTCGGTGGAAACGCTTCATCGCGGCTTGAATCCAGAGGTGCCGCTCATCATCGGTGCAGACCCAAAGGCCGGAAGGGGAAGGGGCATCGTCAGCACGTGCAATTATGCTGCAAGGGCCTATGGTGTGCGTTCTGCGATGCCGATCAGTGAAGCGTGGCGGAGGTGTCCAGCAACTCCTGCTGGACCTGCCACCTATGTTCGTGGCTCGCATCGGCTCTATGCACGGGCCTCGAGGCGGGTGATGAACGTCCTTCGAAACGTCGGTGGACCGTTTGAACAAGCCAGCATCGATGAAGCGTACCTGGACGTGACCGTCGCCACAGAAGGCGATTGGGACCAAGCCTTGGCCCTCTGCGAGCGCCTCCAACGCGACATCGTGGAGGCCACCGGTTTGACCGCCTCGTTTGGACTTGGACCGACCCGCCTCTTGGCCAAAATGAGCAGCGAAGAGAACAAACCTCAGGGGCTGTTCCGGCTTCTGCCCGGTGACGCTGTGGAGTTTTTCCATGGCCGTTCGTTGCGTGAAATCCCCGGAATTGGACCTGCTACGGCGACGGCCATGCAAGAGTGGGGCGTGCAAACGGTCGACGAAGCCTACGAGTTGGGGGAGCTGGCTTTGGCGCGCATGGTCGGTGATCGGTTTGCCGCCTGGTTGACGGCGGTCGTTGAAGAGCGAACAAGCGACGACGTGAGCGTGTTGCGGTCACGGAAATCGATTGGAAAGGAGACGACCTTCGAACGTGATCAGCGTGACGAAGAATCCGTGCTTGAACACTTGCTGGACCTGGTTGAAGCCGTCATGGCCCGTGCCGCTGAGCTTGGTGTGGTGGGGCGCTTGGGAGAGGTCAAATTGAGGTATCAGGGATTTGACACACGAACGCACCGCCGTTCCATTCCTGTGGCCATGGACGACCCTGCCGTTTTCCGGTCGTTGGCTGCTCGATTGTTCGCCACAAGCATCGAACGTGAGCGTCCCGTCCGCCTCGTCGGATTCCGCCTTGGTGACTTGGAGGATCCACCGACCCGTCAAGTGACCCTTGAGCGGTTTGAGGACGCTTCAGGCCAAGCGATGCATGACCGTGAGGACCGGTCGGAAGGCTTCGAGTGATTCGGGCAAAACCATGCCTTCAATCGGTTGGTTCAACGCAATGCCCTGCTCGCGCTTTGTGGACCACACGAGGCTGTTGAAGGCCATCACGTCCGTCGTAAGCATCCGCATGGCATCGCCTTCTTCTGCACCGACACCGAGGGCTTCGTCCACATGGGCAGGGAATGACCGGGTGTCCACGCATGATGTGCCGTAGACGGTGGTCGTGATGTGGTGCGTGAAGAAGGGGCACACTGGACTGAACGCCGTCAAGGTGTCGCGCACCACACGATGAAGCACCCAGGCCGCCGTCGTGTCTTCGTCATAAAGTCGGGACTTTACCATCTCAAGCCAGTGGCTTGGGAGCACACCTGTGAGGAAATTCTTGAGCGCCTGCGTGGCGGTGTAGATGTCGAGTTCCGACCACGCCGCCTTTGCGGTGGCCATGACCTTGTGGTGTTCAGCCAAGATCCACCGGTCTTCGGCCGCCATGTTCGCAGGCACGGCATCGAGATCGTCGGGCACGTCAAATTGAGAGGCGAATCGCGCGACGTTGAACACCTTGGTCAAGACGCCGAAGTACTTCTGTTCGATTTCCTCGGGATTGATGTGAAAGTCATCGCCAACTTGAGCGTCGCATGCCTTCCAAAGACGGAAGCATTCGCTTCCAATTTTGTTGGCTTTCAGCGCGACTGAACCGTCTGGGCCCTTGATGCGCCAGCTGCCGGTTCGACCGCCTGCGCCACATTCCAAGACCGAATCAGCATCGATGCCGTTGCCCAGTGATTTGGACATTTTTCGACCCCATGGGTCCATGCCCAAACCGTCGATCCAGACGTGCTTGAATGCCGGTTTGTCGAGGAGAAGGGCGCTCTTCAGCATCGTGTAGTAAAGCCATGTCCGAACGATTTCCTTGCCCTGAGGGCGCAAGGCCGTAGGGAAGCAGCGTTCGAAGCGTCCATCGTCCTCAAGCAGTCCGCTCACGAAGAGGTTGGAATTTGAGGAATCCATCCACGTGTCGAAGACCTTCTCTTCTCCCTCCACGTCGCCCAAATCGGCAGCGAGTTCCTCCCACGTGCCAAGGACGGAGCGGCTTTCACGGTCAAGGACACGGCTTCCGGCAGGGGGCGCTTCTCGCCATGGTTGAACGTAGGCACCCTTGGGAGGGACGATGACCTTCGATCCACCGTCTGCATACCAGACGGGAATTTCTGTGTGGTACCAGCGCCGGCGGGAGATTGGCCAATCGATGCTGATGTTGTCCATCCAATCCAACAAGAATTGTCGGTTCCGTGGTGGGTGGAATTCAACGTCATCCACCAATTCACGAAGCCTGTCTTGCATGTGGGTTTGACGCACGTACCATTCCTTCAGCAGGATGATTTCGACTGGATTTTTCCCGCGTTCTGAGACAGGGACCTCCTGGTCTTTTTCGATCACGTTGGCGACCTTCCCTTCAGCTTCAAGCCGCTCAAGCGCAGCGGCCCGTGCTTCCAAGACCGACATTCCTGCCAAGGGGCCTGCCAACGGCGTCATGCGTCCGTCAAGGTCGATCGCTTGGAACGGGTCCAGGCCCAACTCTCGGAAGACGGCCACGTCGTTTTGGTCGCCAAAGGAACACACCATCAGCACACCAGAACCGAATTCCATCTTGACCGAGGGGTGTGTGCGAACCTCCACACGTGCTTCGCGTCCTTCAGCGGGCATGGGAAGCGCCAACGTTTGTCCGACCAACGCCCGGTAACGATCGTCGTCAGGATGGACGACCACGACGCCACACGCGCAAATCATTTCTGGACGGGTGGTGGAAATGACCACTTCCTGACCGTCGTCTGTGTGCCAACGAACGTCGACGAGCTTCGTTTTCCGCGTCACACGTTCGACTTCGGCATCGGCGATGGTGGTGCCTTCAACTGGGTCGTAGATGTTCGGTCGCAGGTCTTCAACAATGGCGCCTTGCTCAAACAAATCGATGAAAATGGCTTGCGTCACGCTGCGGTAATCCGGTGCATCCGTGAGGTACTCACGGTCGAAATCGCAGGACAGGCCCACGCGCTTGGCGGTCGTTCGCATCGCTTGCGTGAAGGTTTCAATGGTCTCGGCACAGAGGTCGAGGAACTCCCCTCGCTCGTAGGTCCGCATCTTCCGTTTCGTGTTCTTCTCGACGGTGAATTCGATGTTGATGCCGTTGCGGTCCACGCCCCATGGGAAATAGACCTCTTTGCCCAGAAGCCGCTGGCTGCGAGCGATGACGTCGATCATCGAATATTGAGCCACGGCTCCAATGTGCCATGTGCCAGAGGGATAGGGTGGGGGCGTGTCGATGACGAAGGGTTCACGCTCGCTTTGTGGGTCAAACGCATACCTTGCATTGTAGGCACCAGGGTCGCTGTAATGCGCTTCCTGAATGCGCTTTTCGAGGTCGATGCTCCACCGCTTCTCGTTGAGTCGTGGGGTGGGCATCGTGTTCACCATGCCCAGAGGGCGGTTTGGCCTCGGGTCGCATGTCTTCAAGCCATCCCATTGTGCCGGTGTTGAGCGTTCGGTCATGCGCACCGGCAACAGACTTTCAAACGGGGTCGGTGGACCATGAACCGGATGGGTGCGACGGATGGGCCAGATGGTGGCGATGCCGCCACGGAAGGGCGCCTCTCAGCCTTGCGGCGGGCAGGCCGCGCATCGATGTCCCGCAGGGCGTCGGACGTCAGCGGTGCCGTGAAGAATTTCGACGCCAAATCTGCGGTTGACGCCATGCTCGATGCCCCCTCCAGCCTGAAGCGGGAATGGCAACGTACCGGGGCCATTGGCGTCATTACACGTTTTCCGCTGCTGACCGTGTTGGCCTTTTTCGGGATGACCTTGTTTTTCGTCTCGCACTCTGGCTTCCTCGACAACACACAATTCGATCGCGATACGGAGAACCCGGCCCTCAACGTCAACGGTGACATGGAAGTCTACCTGCCCGACGGATCCGAGGTCAGTGCCCTGATTGCCAAGGTGGAGGAGGATTGGACGACCGACGTGATGGTCATCTACATCGAATCGAACAACAACAACATCACCGACCAACGTATCCTTCAGGAAATCAGTTACGTGGAAGAGACACTCAACCCGTACATTTCTGACGACGAATTGGACGACGTGATCTACATTCTTTCGTTATCGACCGTCATCAAGGAGGTCAACTCCAGCGCACCTCGTGTCCGTACCGCCCTCATCGAGGAACTTGGTGAATCGGCGTGCCCGCCAGATTCAGACGAATGTGCCAGCAGAACCGCTGCCCAAGCCCTGAACGAAGTTCTGGCCTCCACGGACGTCGGTGCTCGTGCCATCCCGACGCAAGCCACCATCGATCTCATTGTCCGTGAGATGTACGAAGACGACGGGACACCGACGCCGGGTCTCGACAAGTTGGCCCGCAACACGAACCCATGTTCCCTCGACAACGGCCTCTGCGATAACGACGAGGACTTCCTCCTCGATCGCGCGGTCATGGCCATTGCGGTCACGGAAAACAAACCGGCCAAGCAAATCATCGAGGAAACTCAAGGTCAGTTGGACGAGATTTCCACCAAAAACCGGCCATGCCTCTACGACGCAAACGGGGATCCGGACGCTGCTGCAGGACTGTGCACGTGGGACGACCTTGGTCTCAACATGACGTTGACTGGACCTGTGCCCATCACCAACGCGGTGACGGAATTTTCCTTCCAACTCTTCTGGGACATCTTCCCCATGGCCGTGGTTCTTGTGGCCCTCGGTTTGTTTGTGTTTCACTGTGATCTTCTCCAAACAGGATTGACCGGCATTCGCGTGTTTCAAGGGATCAAGGTGGTGGCCATTGCTGGGCTTCCGACCTTATGTGCCGTGTTTTGGACCATGGGGATCCTTGGTTGGACAAATTTCGAAGTGACGATGACCGTCATCATCGTTGGACCGATCTTGTTGGCTTTGGGCGTGTCATACGGGCTTCACATCACCAACCGTTATGCCGAAGAAACCGGCACCAAGGAAGAAAAAATGCGTGCTGCGTTGTCCTCCACAGGGAAAGCGGTGTTTTTGTCCGCCGTGACCACGGTCATCGGTTTCATCTCCTTGGTGTTCACACCCATGGCGCCGATTCAGACGGTTGGAATCGCGCTATCCGGTGGTATCGTGGTCGTTTATGTGCTGACGATGTTCATGGTCCCGAACCTGACCCTCTTGCTGGATTTGGAGAAACCGAAACATCCGCCGCTCAAGCCCTTCCACGTCCTCGTTGAAGTCCCAGTTCGTCGTTCGAGCGCGGTCTTGGCCGTGTTTTTCATCTTCATCCTAATCTCAGCCACGTGGGGACAAGCCAACGTTGAGGAAAACATCGACCTCCTCGGAATGGCGCCTGAGGACGAGCAATCGGTCATCAAAATGAAGCAATACAGTCAGGAATTCAATGCCGGCCAAGTCGGTATGGTCCTGGTCCACGCCAACGTCACGGGGAACATCAACGACGACGATTCAACCAACGACGATCCCGCCTCAATTCTTGAGCAGATCGAGGTCTTGGAAACCAAGATCAACGAAGTGGACAATGCTTCTGCCGTGTCCATCGTCTTCCTGATGAAGGCCACCGGCGTGGCTGTGTCCATTTCCGGTGCACCCATCTCAGAATTCATCGACGATGTCCCCGGCATTCCTGAGGAGATCAAAGACACGGCATCGGCCTTGTTGAATCAGGAAATCATTGCTGACGCATCATTTTGGGACGTGTTGACGAACCCCTCACGGTACAACATGCCGGGTGACCGTCAATCTCAGATCTTCCTGCTCAACGTGTTTTACGCCTCCATCACAGAAGAGACGCTCAGGGTCTTCATCAACGAAAATTACGACCGGACCCTCATCCTCGTCGACATGCCGTTCATCCCCGTGGCCGACACCAGCGTGAGCGTCGATCAAATCAACGTCCAGGCTGCAGCCTTCGCGGGTCCAAAGGGTGAATACGCGGAGGACATCACAGGCGTTGCTGCCACCGCCATCGAAGTCAACGAACTCATCGTCAACTCCCAATGGCGCTCGTTGGCGTTTGCCGTGGTGTTGACCATCATCACGTTGGCCATCGTGTTCCGGGATATTCGGTACTCTTTGCTTACCACTTCGCCGGTGATTGCCACGGTTGCGATGCAATGGCTGGTCATGTGGCAACTTGACGTCCCGTTGTCCTTGGTCACCGTCATGATCGGTTCGATCTTGGTGGGTGTTGGCGTCGACTTCTCAATCCACATTGCGAACCGGATTCGTGAATTGGGTGGCGGCATTGAGGCCATTCGGGTTGCAGCCGTAGGTACAGGTATGTCCCTTGCAGAAGCGGCGACCGTCACCAGTCTGGGGATGATGACGGCGTATCAGATCCCCATTCCTGAAATCAAACCCTTCCTCACGGTCATCCTGATTTTGCTCTGGGTGGCTGCAGCAGGTGCCCTTGTGCTTCTCCCTGCCATCTTCGTGGCCCTGGAAAAGGCGGGCATTGCCACCGTCGGCGGTCGCTCTGGATTGGCGACCAAGCTCGGCCTCGGTCAAGCCACAGTCGAAGCCGAAGATATCGTGTACGACGCCGTGATTGTCGAACGCTCCGGCGACGCGTGGTGAAGCGAGGTTTCAATGACCGTGGGGGCGCCCCCAAGGCCATGACGGGGCTCTGGCTGATGAAGTCCGAACCGCACGTGTACGCCTACTCCGACCTTGTGTCCGACGGTAGCACCCATTGGGACGGCGTCAGGAACTACCAGGCCAGGAACATGATGCGGGACCAAATGAAGCTCGGCGACCTTGTGTTGTACTACCATTCGAACACCAAACCACCTCATGTAGCGGGTGTGGCCAAAGTGGTCAGGGAAGGTTACCCCGACCATACCGCGCTGGATGCGACATCCAAGTATTTTGACGTGAAAGCCACACCTGAGAATCCCAGGTGGAGCATGGTTGATCTTGCTCCTGTGGTTGCTTGTCCAAACATCGTTTCCTTGGAGGCCATCAAATCCGACCCCGCGTTTGAGGGCATGCCGCTCATCCGTCGGGGCCAACGCCTTTCCATTCAGCCCGTTGAAGAACACCACTTCCGCCGTGTCCTGATGCTTTCAGGCCTTGACGCGGACGAGATCATGGAGGTTTGAAGGTGACCGGTGAGGAGGTTCGTGCTGCGTCAAGGGCCTTGTCCATCGAGTATGCCATTCGGGACGTGGTGGTTCCAGCAACGGCCCTTGAAGCCCAAGGCCATGAGATCCTGAAACTCAACATCGGAGACCCAATTGCCTACCCTGGACTCCCGACTCCTCCACATATGGTGGATGCCTATGCGCAAGCCGTCCATGAGGGCATGAACGGGTATTCACCCTCCTATGGACTGCCTGAGTTGCGCGAAGCGGTGGCCGCCGATGAACGCAGCAAAGGATGGCCCGCAACACGAGACGACATCTATGTCTGCCACGGCGTCACCGAAGCGCTCCAACTTCTCTTTGCAGGTGTCCTTGAGACGGGTGACGTCGTGCTGGCGCCTGGACCCCATTATCCACCCTACATGGCCTATCCCCAAATGTACGGCGCCAGCACGGTCGAATACCGCTTGGATTCAAACGATGGGTGGAGGATTGACCTTGACGATCTCGCCAGCAAAATGAACGAGAATGTTCGCTTTGTGGTGCTCATCAACCCAAACAACCCCACGGGGAATGTGGCCACGCCCGATGAGGTCGATGAGGTGCTCAGGATCGTGGAATCGTGGCCGCAGTGCATGGTCATCGCCGACGAGATTTACGATGGACTCGACTTTACAGGACACCACGTCTCGGTCGCCAGCCGCTCTGACTCGGTCCCAGTCATCACGCTCAACGGGGTTTCGAAGGTGTATTTTGCCCCCGGCTGGCGCATCGGATGGTTCGGACTTCACGACCCTGCGGGGCGTTTGGGTTCCGTTCGCGAGGCGCTTGAGCGGCTTCTCCGGTCCCGGCTATGTGCGTCCACACCGGCGCAACAAGGTTTCCTCGCAGGCTTGAACGGTGACCGGTCGTGGATGACTCCTTATGTGGAGCGCGTCAAAGCACAGCGCCAACGTTGCCTTGATCGGATTTCGGGCATCGACGGGCTCGAGGTCGAAGCGCCTGGAGGCGCCTTCTACATGTTTGTCCGACTGACGGACCCTTGGTGGTCGACGAACGACAAGCAATTCGTGCTGGATTTGCTGCACGAAGAGCATGTGCTGCTTGTCCATGGAAGCGGCTTTAGTTCGGAACGAGGAAGCGGCCACGTACGGTTGGTCTATCTGGCTGACGTCAAGGTCTTGGACGAGGCATTTGATCGAATCGAGCGCTTCCTTAAGCGAAGCAAGATGGCAGCCATGTCGGAGATGGATTCTTGAGCAAACCCACGTCAGGTTGGAGCATGAACCGTCTTTTGACGCTCTTCTTCGCATTGGTTTGGCTGGCGCCAACCGCTGCAGCAGAAGTCGTCATCGTTCAACCAAGTGAGCCCAGCGCAGCGTTGGCCATCCCTTTCAGCATCGCCCTCGTCGCCGCCTTGGTCCTGTGGCGTTGGTTCGTGCCTCGCCAGCTTGCATCGCTCCAAGTTGCCTTTGAGATCGACGACGACCTGTACGAGGTTCACCGAATTTCGAAAACCGTGGCTGAGGCGCGTGAATTGCTGGGTGAACGCACCGTCAGCAAAGGGGTGGTCCTCTACATGATGGGCATGACAGGTATCCTTCTGCTGATTTCTGAGCTGATGTTTGATCCACAGACCTTCTATGAGCCAAACCTGTTTCTCATCGCCATCCTGGTCGGCATCCCCATTCTGATTTCGCCTTGGGAGACCTTGAATGCGCAACTGCTGGGCGTCGGGAAAGCCAACATGAAGGCAGGTTTCATTTCCAGGCTTGGTCGGTTGACCACCCTTCCCTTGCTGCTCGCAGCGCTTGTAGGGACGGTCTTTCTTGGTCTGCAGTTGGAAGGTACGGTCACTCCGGAATGGATTGCGATTTCCATGCTGGTGTTCATGGGGCCGACCATCATTGCTTACGGACGCATCATGGGGGCGTCCTGGAACGTCTTGCTCCTCAACAAGTGGCGGTCTTTTCGTGGACAGACCACGGCGATTGACCCCGAACAACCGCTCTTTGTCAACAAACTCGTGGCCATCATCCTGGTCCTCTTCCTGTTCACCATGCCGCTCACGGCGTTGAACGGCATTGTCACGGTCATTTATGTCGTGACCGTGGATCCTGTAAACACCGAAGAGATGCTCAACTATGGAGGCATCATTGGATACTCAATTTTCATCAACATCGATATCATCATGGAAATCGTCGGTCAGTTGGAGGCGCTGAAAAGCCTTCCACAAGTCCTTTCATTGTACCTCTCACTCAACGTGGCCATCGTTGGGTTGGCGTTCATCTTCGAACTGACGCGCAACTTGCTGCTTGGGGGGCAATCCTTTGGTGGAACTTTTGGTGTTCAACTCGCACCGCCTCGCGACATTCGTAGCGAATTGGACGTGCGCGGGAAATTGGTCGCGTTTTGTTTCGCTGGATTTTCCGGATACACCGTGCTTTTGCTCCTCCTGGTGTGCTACAAGGAATTCGGAGACGTCATGCCGTATACCGACTGGCTGAACGAGCAAAATTTCGACGAAGAAATGCGTCTGTTGACGACATGGATGTTCATCGCTGTTGGTCAGACCATTTTCATGCTGACTTGGCTCGCATCGATCAGTCAATTCGGGCGCTTGCGGGGACTCAAGTTCGACATTGACCCTGACCAACGAAGGGACGGTGCCGTGATGTTGACCGAAGGCAACAGCCTTCGTATGATGATCGATAAAGCGGCTCAAAACGATGACCTTGACATGCTTCGCCGGCTCCAAAATGCATCGTTCACCGACGATGAAGCCTTGATCCGCCATGAAAAAGCAAGGGCACGGATGTGGGAACTGGCCCTGCGTGGCCTTTGGCCGCAAGCTGCAGAGGAAGCAAAGAAAGTGCTCGCACAATCAGGCGGAGACGACGATGAATCTCGCTTGCTCCTCGCGGTGTCCTATTTGGCCAGCCGCCGACTTGACGCTGCCCGCGAAGCCCTGTTTGGTTTGGAGCAGCCCGAGGGATACGATGAGCCCGAACTCATTTCTTTCCTTTGTGAATGGCTTGACCCCTGGCACGGCCGGGTCGACGAAGACGACATTTGGGACTGGGAAAACAACTCCACCATCGACCACCTGCAGGACGTCATGAAGATGCTCGAACATTGGGACCCCAATCCCGACACCATGAACCGCCACGAGGACCGTTTGTCCCGCATCGGTCGTATCTCTCGGGTGGCTTTGCTTCGGGCTCAACGGCGCCACAAAGAAGCCCTTTCTCTTGCCTTGGATTGCGTGCGTGGCGATCCAACCGGCGTTCGCCCTCGCATTGCGGCGACCTTGTGTTTGCTGGATCAGGGGCGATGGCACGAAGCCCGGACCGTACTTGACGAACTCAACAACAGCGACCCCACCGACCCACGCGTCAAGAGCCTGATGGCCCTTATGGGCCATCATCCGGACATGGATGAATTCGAGGTTTCGATGGCCATGGAACCACGAGCCAAGGGGCGAAATTACCTCGATGAGGCGCCGATCAACCCGATGGCAGGGGCGTTGATTCGAGGTGGTCTTGACGAGGCATTGACGGCCAACGCCCTGATCGTGGCCCACGAAGCGGTTCGTCGTGCGGTTGGGCCAACCCACAGAATCTCCGCCTTGACGTACCTCGTGCATCTTGGTCTTGTTCTCCCGCTCTGGGGGATGGGGGCTGCCTACCTTGCCACACTTCGCGGCACCACGATTGGGGCAGGTGCCGCCATTCTGTTTGGTGGGCTTCATCTCATGTACATTCGATTGTTGAAGCAACAGCGGCACGTCGTGAAACAGCGTGACCAGCGCATGATGATCGAACTTGGTCGTCGCTTGAAACGAAAGAAGGCGGTGCCGACCGAAAGCAACACGCCCATTGGTACGCACCTCATCCTCACCGGACTTTTGCTTACCGTGAACGGCGTGGTGTTGGACATCGGCCTGCCTGCCTGGCTGGCTTCAAGAAACGAGGCTGTCGCCGAACGCACCGTTCAGGCCCGTCTCAAGCGACGGGCGGCGAAAATGGAGCGTGCAAAACCACCACGCACCAAACCACTCGGGCGCGGTTGGTGGCTGAAGAGGGACGATCCGACGGATGGCGGTCCCGCCATGGATGCCCTGATCGGACCATCCGCTTACAGAGGACGGGCCGCGGCCGAGGGGTTGAAGCAAAAGATTGGCGGGACGGTGGTCGGTGGTCCAGCTCGCCGCCTCTCGGTTGCCGATCTCGACATGGCCGGTCGCGGTTCCCCGATGAACACCCGGAAGTCAGAGCGATTTCGCGGTGCAGGGCCACCGGTTTGAATTCCATTGAACGTCCCGCTGTCCGTCGTTTTTCGTCGCACAGGACACGTGAAGTTCTATAACCGGCGCGACGCACGCAAAAAACCGGGGTCTTAGCCATGGCCATGAATCACAACCAGATGGCATACGTCGCCATCATTACGACACTCATTTTCGGCTCGTTGTTCGTTGGAATCAGCGGCTTTTGGCAAACCAACGAACGTGTTGGGGATTTCGACAGTGCCGCTGAAGAGGACATCTTTGGTGAGGGCACGGAGTCTGCGGAAACACTCGATTCCGACGGTGACGGCTTGCCCGACACTCTGGAACAGACCCAATACGGGACCCTCATTGACGACCCGGACACCGATGGGGACGGCATGTCCGACGGTTGGGAGGTCGCTCACGGCCTCAACCCGCTGGACAACGGCGAATCCGATGACCTCACGCTTGACCCAAGTGAGGCCGATACCGAGGACGCGATGAAGAAGAACGAGACCGATGCTTGGCCTGATCCAAACCAAGGGCCAAACGGTGACCCTGACCGCGACGGTTTGACCAACACCGTGGAACAGGAATTGGGCACCGATCCTCAGCGCGCCGACACGGACAACGACGGGCTCAACGACCGATGGGAGTCGATGTACTCGACCGAAGCCATCACCGTGGGCGGAGTCGTGACTCTGTTTGATCCTCTGAGCGGAAACTGGGATTGCCTCCTCCTTGATGCAGGTACAGAAGAAGCGCTAGAAGACTACTACGACGACGATGAAACCACGCCAAGTTGGGACGACCTTGCCAATTCAGAGGGCAAGCACTCCTGTGACACCGTGCTCGACACAGACAACGATGGCCTGCCCAACTGGCTTGAGGAAAACTACGGCACGGACCCCACCTCCCGAGATTCCGACATGGACCTCATCGACGACATCGTCGAAGTGTCCAGCCAACTCGTCAGCATCTTTGTCGGAACCGGCGAAGAATGCAACGTCGCTCTCGTCCAATCCATCGACCGTGTGGCTCCTTTCCAGACCCAGGACGCTGCATGGTTCCTCGGCGACATGGACGGGGACGGTCTTCTGAACGGCCCCTCAGATTGGGACACCGACGGCGACGGTATGCCGGACGGTTTCGAATATTGTTACTCTCACCTTGTCGACCTGACCAAGGAACAGGAGGACAACTCGGGTCTGGAGAACTCCATGTTGCTTGACCCGGCCAATGCTTCTGACGCGTACGGCGACTGGGACGAGGACGGGCTTAACAACGTCGAAGAGTACATGGTGGCCGAATCCTTTGGACCCACCAATTTCACATCACCCTGGCGAGTCGACACCGACTTGGATCAAATGCCGGACGGATGGGAATCCAGCAACGGCCTCAACCCGCGTGACGGGACGAACGGCGACGACGACCCCGACCGCGACGGTTGGGACGCCGATGGCGACGGTGCAGTCGTGTACGCTTCTCTCGTCAACACCGTGACGGTGATTGGCGTTGACGTTGAGTTGGACGACTGGGTCGTCGAAAATCAGACCGTTGCACGCGGGCAAATCACCCTTGCAGGCGGCAACAAGCAGACCGTCACACTCGGTTCTCCTGTTGACGGGTATGTCTATGACATCCACGTCGAAGTCGGCGACACCATTGAATCCCGACTTGACGTTTGGATGGACATCGTCGAGCCCGAAGAGCAATTCACCAACGTCATGGAGTACAACGCGAGGGACCGCGACGGTGACGGCGTGATCGACGGCCGTTCGACCGACCCTCTCGTGGCAGACACGGACGGCGATGGCCTTCGTGACGGCATTGAGGTCATGGGCTGGGAAATCCTCGTTGTCAACGTCGGTGTTCAGCGCATCATCGTGACCAGCGACCCAGGCCTCTACGACACCGATGCCGACGGCCTTTCCGATTTCGTTGAATTCAGCGAACTTTGTGACACAGGTTCCAACGCATCCAACCCCGACACAGACGGCGACGGTCTTGGTGACCAAGCCGAGGCGTTGTCTGGGTTCACGTGGGAAGGCGAGTCCTACTTCACTGACGCTTGCATGTTTGACACCGACAACGACGGCCTCGAAGACGGAGAAGAGGTGATTGCGGGTCAGGACAATTTCCTCACCCACGCCAACAACTCCGACACCGATGACGACGGCCTGAAGGACGGCAATGAGGTTCTCTTTGTCCCACGACCCTTCCAAAAGCCGACGAACCCGCTGCTCAACGACACCGACGCTGACGGCATGCTCGACGGATGGGAAATGCAGGTCAAGTCAGCGGAAGACAACACAAATTCGCACAGCCTTTGGGTCTCGGCCAGCTCCTGGTCGCGTCCTGGTTGCGAGTCCTCCCAAAACAACAACTGCCTCATGGAACCAGGCGGCTACGTCTGGCAGAACTACCTCGGTGGCTTCGTTCTCGAAGCGAAGTATGAGATTTGGCAGATGAACCTGAGCGGCTTTAGCATCCCCTCCAATGCACTCTGTGACGGGTGCTCTGGCCGTTGGGCACTGGACCCTTCACTGGATTCTCTCCCTGATGCTAACTACGACGTGGACAACGATTCGCTGATGAATTCGGCCGAAGCGCCTGACCGTTGGAACACGAACCCCGTGGACGACGACACGGACGAAGACGAGTTGCCGGACGGTTGGGAAGTCCTTTACAGCCAACTCGCGTTGGAGCGGGGCTTGGTGGACAACCTTTCCATCGCTTCATCTGGAGCGCGTGGCGTGATGGATCCGTCCATGCAGGACAGTGACTTGGACGGAATCACCGACGGGCAAGAAGATCCCGACCGCGACGGTCTCAACCGAAGCGGCCTCGTGAAGAAGTACTGCCCAGGTTACGACGACCCAACCAACAGCCAATGTCACATCAATCCAGATACCCCTGACGGTGTCCGCTTCTATGACAACCTGGAGAACTACACGAACCTTGAGGAATTCCAGAACGGAACCGATCCAGTCACCAACGACACCGACGGTGACGAGTGGAACGATGGACCTGAAGTGTATTACCAAGATCACGATGATGACGGTATGGCCACTGGATGGGAATATCACTTCGAGTTTGATCCATTCGATTCCGCCGATCGTATGGTGGACACTGACGGTGACGGACACGTGAACTACTGTGAATACAAGTGGGACACGAACCCCCGAAGTCCGCTCTCCTTCCCTGGCCAAGGTCAACTCTGTGACCCGTTTAGTGAGTGAGAGGCGGCGTGATGATGGTCCAACCACGGTCCATCTTTCTCGTGTTGCTTTTGCTCGTTCCTTGGCTGCCCGTTTCTGCCGATGACGCGGTGACCCCTCACGTCGCGTTTGACGCCCCTCAGGGCTACGTGCAAGAATCTGGTGCTGTGGTCCTGACTGGAACGGCCAATGTCCCACTCAACGAGGTCGCCTGGGAACTCAGGGATGTGGCTACAGATGCCGTCCTTCTGAACGGTTCCTTTCTTGAGACCGTCACACCCGACGGGGACAATACATGGACATGGTCGCACAACCTCTCGGTCCCGGAGACCGGTTGCTCATGCACGTTTACCGTTGTTCAAGGGTCGGTTACGGCCGAACTCGTGCTCTATCTCGGTGCGGCCGGGTCATGGGCTCCTGTTTGGATTCCGAATGGATTCGAATCCATTGAACACGACGGTCATCCACATTCAACAAAAATGGACAACCTCAGCATGGATTCAGTGCATCATTCGGTGATCCTGAATGGAGTGGACCCCGTTGTTGTCGAGCTGCCGTTGATTTTTCCACCTCAGCGGCTGAACGGCTCGACCGTTGAAATCCAACGCTGTGAAGCAAGTTCGAACGGTGTATGCACCTCACCGATTACGGTCCTCATGCTCCCTATTCAGGACACAGAAGCCTCGGCGTCCATCACATTTACACCGGAGCAATGGTCTCCTGAAGGGCATTGGTCGGTCACGTCAATGGTCGTCATTGACAGCGTTCTTTCTCGTTCAACCTCCGTCACGTGGGAGGTTCTTCACGACGTTACGCCCCCGACGGCTTCGATCGAATCCCCAGCAACAGCCAACGAATCCGAACGTGTCTTGGTGTTGATTAACGCCACCGATCCGACCAGCGGGCAGGTCCATCTGGCCGACCTCCGTACCACCGCTCCAGACGGTGTCGTGACCGTTCTTGACCATGGCGTGAATTCGTTGGAAGCCTCCTTTTCTCCCCACCTTGCAGGTCGCTGGTTGATTGAAGCCACCGTTCAAGATGGCGCCGGCTTGAACACCGTTGTCGCTCGGAACTTGCAGGTCAGCAACCTTCCACCTGAGGGCAACATTCGATTCAATGGTGCCCTCGTTACCCCCGGTGACCGCCTACAAGTGTACTCAGGTGAATCGTTCATTCTTGACGCGTCTGGTTCTCTGGATACCGGTAACGATGCACTTTCCTTGCACCATGTTTGGTGGATCGATGTCGATGGTCGCTTGTCGGGATTGGAACAACTCACGGAGGAACGTTTCCAGACACCGGGAACCTATGAAATTCGATTCCAGATCGTTGACGACGACGGTGCATCGGATGAAATTCTGTTTTCGCTGGAAGTGGTCGAAGGCGACGATTCGCTTGCTGAAGTCGCCTTTGTGGCTCCCCTTGTTTTATTGCTGGTTGGGATTGGAATAACGACACTGTTCATCCTGAGAACAAAATCGAAATCAACTGACATTCCAACGTGGCCGGGTGAGGTCGAATCCTAATGTCTCGTGCAACGCTTGATAGCATGTCGACCCCTGCTCAGACCATGTTCGATGAGGTCTTCCAAGACCTGCCCCCGGCGCCTGCCCCGTTCAGCGTTGCAGAGGTGCGTGCACGGCAAGCACGCTTGACGGCCGGACTTTCCAAGGACACCTTGCTGCTGTTGCCTGCACCGCACGAATCAACACGGTCGAACGACGTCCACTACCGGTACCGATCTTCATCCGACCTGATGTACCTGACCGATTGGAGCGAGCCAGAGTCCATGGGCTATGCCATGCACGACGGCAGCACCTGGGTGTGGGGTCTGTGTGTTCAACCGAAAGACACCCTCAAGGAAATCTGGGAAGGAAGGCGGCTTGGGGTTGAAGGCGTTCTCAACCGAGGCATGGTGGACCTGACTCACAGCATTCACGACCGGGATGATCTGGTTCGTGACCTTTTGACCAAAGCCAGTCGTGTGCTTTTGAGGCAACATGTGGACGCGGACCTCGATGAGCTTGTGCGCGTTGCGATGACCGAACGTTCGAGGCCGAGGCAACAGTTTGGAACCGGTCCGGTCGTCCTTGAGGATCCAAGCGCCCGTATCGCAGAACTTCGGTTAAGGAAATCAGACGAAGAGGTCGCGATGATGCGGCATGCTGCTGAAATCTCAGCACGTGCGCACGTGGCCGCCATGAAACTCCCCTCCAGTGGATTGAACGAGCGCCATCTGCAAGCCGTCGTCGAAGGTGGATTCGTCTACGGCGGCGGTGACGGCTGGGCCTATCCCTCGATTGTTGGCGCCGGCGTGAACGCTACCATTCTGCATTACACCGTGAACAATGAGCCTTGCAACAAGGGTGACGTCGTTCTGATCGATGCCGGGACGGAGTACGCGGGTTATGCTTCGGACATCACGCGCTCTTGGCCGATCGGCGGACGTTTTTCAGACGCCCAGCGCGAGGTCTATGCCATCGTGCTGGAAGCGCAAAAAGCAGCCATTGCGGCTTGCCAGGTCGGAGCCCCTTACAACGCGCCCCATGAAGAGGCACGCAGGGTCCTTGCAGAAGGATTGATCGAACTAGGTATCATTTCACAGACCCTCGAAGAAGCGCTCGACCCTGAACATGGCCACCTGCGTCGGTGGTACATGCACAACACGGGTCATTGGCTCGGCCTTGACGTTCACGACGTCGGCGTGTACCGACCGAACGGTGAACCTCGCGTCTTGGAATCTGGCATGGTGTTGACCGTTGAACCCGGTCTTTACTTTGGTGCTTGGAGGCCCGATGTGTCCTGCCCACCAAGGTTTGCGGACATCGGTATTCGAATTGAAGACGACGTCCTTGTCACTGACGCTGGGCCTGTCGTGCTTTCAGACGCATGTCCAAAGGAGATGGACGACCTCGAAGCCATTGTTGGAGCGTGAGGTCGTGTGGGCGTCAATTCTTGAGCGGCAAGCCGCGTGGACGGCCGATGACCCCACGGCCCTGAGGCTCTCCGCAGAGGAAGCGACCTTGCTCTACGAAACGGCACCGCTCCATGCCCTGATGAGCGCAGCCCTGATGCGACGCAAAAAGCAGGTTCCCGGTGCTGAGGTGACGTACCTGATTGACCGCAACGTCAACTACACCAACGCCTGCACCATCAACTGCCAGTTTTGCTCGTTCTACAGGCCAATGGGTCACGACGAGGTGTACACACAAACCATCGATGAGATCTCCAACCGTTTCTCCGAACTGGAATCTATCGGGGGTGTTCGCGTGTTGATGCAAGGCGGGGTGAATCCTGATCTTCCATTTTCGTGGTACACCGATGTCCTGCGTGAGTTGCGGGAACGGCACCCTTCCATCGATCTTGATTGCTTCAGCCCGATTGAAATCCAAGGCATGTCCGACATCACCGGGATGTCCACGCTCGACGTCCTCCGTGAACTCAAGGAAGCCGGCATGCACGGCCTTCCGGGCGGTGGTGCCGAGATGCTGGTCGAGGGGGTCCGACGCGACGTTTCTCCAAAGAAAGGCGGCCCCGAACAGTGGATTCGAATCATGAGGGAAGCCCAACACCTGAACCTCGTGACCAGCGCCACCAACGTGTTCGGCTTTGGTGAAGGCCCAGCCGAACGCGTCGAACATTTGGTTCGCGTACGTGGCATGCAGGATGAGGCGCTCGCGCGTGGTGAGCTCCCATTCACGTCCTTCATCGCATGGCCGGTTCAGTTGGAAACCAATTCATTTGGCCGTCGTAACCGGGGCCAGAATCGTGTCGAACTTGGTGCAGGCCCGTCGGAGTACCTACGCCATGTGGCCATCGCTCGCTTGATGCTCGACGTGGTCGACCACATCCAGGCATCATGGCCGACCATGGGAGTCGACGTTGCTCAAATGGCTCTGCTTGGTGGTGCAGACGACATTGGATCTACCATGATGGAGGAAAACGTCGTCTCCGCATCTGGCACCTCCAAAATCTCGGCCAGCGAAATTGAGCTTCAACGCTTGATTGCTCGAGCAGGCCTGAAGCCACGGCGTCGGAACAGCCGATACGAGCTGTTGGAGACACCCACCGAAGAAGACGGGCCGTTGGCTTCTCCCGTACCGGCTTTGGCCTAAATTCGGTCGGCCAAGGGCGTGTCGTACACCACCCAGATCTCAGCGTGGATGTTTCGTCCCGCGTTTTCGGTTTCCCCTGTTGGCACGTATTCGGCGCCATTGAACAAGCCCCGGTAACTCAGGGTTTCCGTGGCGCCTGGAGTCACCCAGTTGGTGATGTCGTAGGTCCACTGCTTCACGTCTTGGCCGGCACACCAACCTGCGCGGCCATACGGCCATGAACCAAACTGATTGGCCACCACGCCTTGTGGGACCTCCTGTTCGCAACCGGTGTTGCTGTACACGATGGGATGCCACTCGTACGCCGTGTTGCTACCGATGGTGAAATGGTGTTCATGGTCACAGAATTCGGCACAGTTTGCATCGTCCTTTTGGAACCCATGACCGGTGATGGTGGCCACAATTCGAACACGGGTTGCATCCGCTGGAATCTGCAATGTACGCTCTCGTTCGTACAACGCTGGGTCGTTGTAACTCCCGTTGAATTGACCACCTGTAAAGGCAAATGTCGCGTTGGAAGGGCGTTCGTCGACGTTCGTTTCTCCCCAGCGTGAAAAGAGGAGGGTAATGGTGAGGCTTCCGCCGTTGGCCCCACGGTAGGTGAAACGGCGGTCTTCGCCGTCTTCGAACATGAACAGATACGGGGAAAGGTCGGTGAGCCAACGGCCTTCGCGTCCGTAGGTGGTGATCCATCGGGCAAATTCTGTTCCGCACTTCGATGAGTTGTCACGATCACAAATTCGGAGGTTGGCTTCAAAATCCCACTCGTGACATCCGGCATAGCCAGAGGAGGTCTGGTAACGGTCACGGCGCTCGGAGCATGCGTGCTCATGGAACATCTCCATGGTGTCGTAGGTTTCGAGCGCATGGTTGAGGGAGATGGTGGCGTTCATGGCCGTGGAGAATCCTCCTCCCCAACCGCCTTGATGTTGGTCTCCAAGCATGAGGTCTACGGCTTCAATCCCCGGGTCACTCCTGCGGATTTCTGCAGGGTGTTCCGCGTGCCACATCCATGCCTCGTGCGACATGTGTTGAGGGTCATAGGTCGTGCTCGATGTGCCCCATGTGTAGGTTGAACCCGTTTGACGGAGGCGTTGGAACCTGTCAATACCGAAGGTGGTGGGCTCTCCAAGGGCGGAAAGGGCCTCGCCCAAATCCCCTCCTGCGCCGCTCAAATCCAGATCGAGGTAATGGATGCGGCCGCTCCATTCGGCCTCCTCTGCTGCGTTCAGTTTCTGTTGAACGTCGGCCCTGCGATCGGTGATTTGTGATCGGTAGGTGCTGTCATAGGATCCGTACACAAGATGCGTGTCGTCTGGAAGGTTTCTCGTCAGCGTGCCAGGGTTCATCGTGAAGGTTGACGAGCTTGAACTGCTTCCACTGGTTTTCATCAACAAGAACAGGTAGGTGCTGTTTCCATCCCAGAGATCGGAAAACGTCAGGCTGCCGTCAAGGGTGGGGGCGGTGAATTCTCCAACCGTTTGGAAAGGACCCGAGACGGCCGAATCCCCTTGGGTGCTGGTCCAAGGCACCGGAAGTTGAACCACCGCACATCCGTTTTCATCAATCGTCCATCGTCCAGGGCTGTTTGGACACAGGTCGTTTTGCTTGTGAACGCCGTCGACATCCACGTCTTCGCAGCCTTGGTCATCGGTCACCTCAGCACTCGGCGTCCCGGGACACAGGTCCTCTGTGTCAACAACGCCGTCGTCATCGCTGTCACGCTGATCCGCAGCGCATCCGAATTCATCCACTTCTGATCCCAATGTCGATTGGGGGCACAGGTCGAGCACGGTTCCGTTGAGGTCGGCGTCGTTCACCCCGTCGTTGTCGTCGTCTTCGTCTTCTGTTCGGTCCAAACAACCGTCTTGGTCCCAGTCCGTGGTGTTGTCTTGCACCCATGCTGATTCCCCCTTCGGGCATGAGTCATCCATATCAGGGACGAAATCGTCGTCGTCATCGAGGTCCTCGCCGCTGTCCATGCAGCCGTCCAGATCCCAATCCACAGAACGGTAGCTGGTCCACCCGGTGGTCCCGAGCGGGCAAGCATCGGCCACGTCAAGACGTCCGTCGTTGTCATCGTCATCGTCTTCGTCGCTGTCTCGACAACCGTCACCGTCGTAATCATCGGCGGGGGAAGATCTCCAACCTGTTTCTGATGTGCAGGCGTCCTGCGCATCGAGAAGGCCGTCGTCGTCGTCGTCGTCGTCCTCATCCCGGTCCCTGCATCCGTCTCCGTCGTGGTCCGAGGAAGTCCTGCTCTCCCATCCTTGCGCCTCACCAATGCCGTTTGGGCATCGGTCCAACTCGTCATGGACGCCGTCCCCGTCCGAATCTCGGATGACCTCAGACAGAATGAGTCGAATGGAACGTTCATCGGTGGTCGTATCCAATGGACCAACGCACGTCGCGCTGACCATGACGGTTGGCATCAGGCCTTCCTCGCTTAGCACGAGGCTGAACGCGTGGTCCTCGTTCAAGGTCAGGTCTTGGAGTCCACGTTCCGGTCCAAGGTCAATCTGTCCAGTGCAATCGAGTCCGATGAGGTCGCTCGCGGGACGACCTTGCAAGGCAGCGAGATGCCCACTGAAGGCGACCTGTCCCTCTTCGGCGTACACCGCGACAGGGAGCATGATTCGGATGCCTGCTTGGCGTACAGCAACATTGGTTTCAACGGTCAACGATCCGTTCTCGAACGTGGCGCCATCCACCGGATGGAGATCGACGCTCACGGTCAGCACGCCCGTGGTGGGAGCCTCAATGGCGATCACCAAGGCACCGACGTTGGAGACGGCCACGTCGTTGACCAACAAGGGGGCTTGCCCTGCAAGCGACGTCCGAACATCCCCCACCTCAATTGCATCGAGGTGATCTTCAGCTCCGCCTTTGACTTCGAAGATGAGCACGTCACCGGCCACAGGGTTACGGACAGTTTCTGAAAGCGCAAGGATCCATGGTGTTTCAATCACCGTTGGCATGTCGACATCGTCTGTTGGAGGTTCGACACTGTCCTGGCCAAGGCTTACGCAGCCAGCGAGCAACATGGTCAGCACCAAGGCCACGGCGGTCGCGGGTCTTCGCATGGTCCTCGATGCGTTGCGAGGGACCTCAACGTGTCGGTGCCGGTTCTGCATGTTCCGCTCGACCGTCGGTCAACGACACAAGCAGATTTGGAATGACGGAATCTGGCCACATGGCTCGAACAGGGGTCACGTGGAGCAGCCGACCATGCACAGGATGGTCACACGCGACGACGATTTCCCAATGGATGCGGACGAGGGCATCGTACACGGTGCCTGGCCATGGCCCGTCCGGTGCTGTAACGGTCACCTCTCCATCTGTGACCGGACTCCAGGATCCCCGTCCTGCCAACCGCATCGGACGAAGGTAGACGTCACCGGGCCAGTCATGCCGTCCCATCGGTGACTCTTCTCCTAATCCAGTCCCATCACCGAATGCGGGTTCCATGCCTTCGAGGGCCGTGGTCATGCCTGGGGGAGGCTGGCCTTTGGGGTTCTTTCCGAGGGCCTTGAGGATGTGATGCTGGCGAGGCGCCAGCACACCACATTGGAGGCTTGCAAAGGATGCATACGATTGTGCTGAACCGACCACCTTGACCTCGGTCGAACCATCACTTCCAACATGGTCCACGACGATTTGGAGGTTGAGGTCTTGGTCGGCCATGATGTTGGTTTGTCGACGAAGGTCGCCGACGTTGGCCGTGAGCCGTAAGACGAGGGGCATGAGGATGAGGGGGACGACGATGAGACCGAGCAGCGGGTAATCGAGAAGGCCGAATCGGACGCTGTTGGTTCCAATTGTGGGAATGTTCAGGGCATTAAAACCGGGCGCAAGCGCAAGGTAGAGCAGGGTGAGCAGCATCAAGCAAGCGACGCCGTCCACCATTCGGCGCAGACGACGATGCAACGGCCTCGGTTCCAAAAACCACCCTTCACGTTGGGCTCGGACCACGCTTGGAAAGGGACGTGATTCCAAGGCCTCAGGATCGACGTCGTCGAGGCCGACACGTTCCACAAACCAACCCTCTTCTGTTTCGATGCGAAGGTTGGCTCCAAAGCGCCGATCGACCGGGCCGGACACCGGTTCAAGCGCCGTGGGATTCAACCGCCTTGGGTCGAAGGGTGGGTGACGGTAGTGCTCTTCCATGCTTTCACCTCACGCCGTTAACATGGCCCATCCGGCCTTCAGGGCCAAGGGGCGGAAGGACGGGACTTTCCGAAGCATTTCGATCCCAAGTGGAACCGGATGCTCAATGTCACCGAGTCTGTTGATCATGGCGGTGACGTCCGGTTGAGCGAAGATGGCCACGTGCCGTTCAAGCGTGTCGTCATCGCTCTCGGTCAGGAACAAATTGCGCAAGGCCCTTGCTCGTGTTTGGTGGCGACGCAAGTCGTCCCATGGACGGCTGATTTTCTTCAACGCCTTCTCCGAAAGCCGGTCAGCATGTATGGCGTTGGCCAACGCGTCCGCAACGAGGCTGACTTGTTTGAACCCAGGTCCAATACCCCCGCCTGTGGTGGGTTTGGCCAAGCCTGCCGCGTCCCCGAAGAGCATCGCTCGCTCCCTGACCGGACGTCGAACCATTCCACCGGGAATTGGACCGCAATACCTCGCCACGACCTGGCAATTTGCAAATCGCGGAGCATGCCTTGACGTGTGCATGAGTGCGTGAAGCAACGCTTCAGGCGAAGCTTCGTCCAAACGTTCGGGCGCGGACCACAAGCCGACTCGATGGGTGCCAAAACCAGTGGGAATGGCCCAGGCAAAAAATCCCGGAGCGATCGCCACGCCTGTGAACATCTCCAACCACCGTTCTTCGGTATCAAAACCCGTGACTTCGACTTGGTTTCCAATCATCATTTCCTTTGGCCGGCCGCATCGCAGCCAGTGGCGCACTCGGCTGTGGGCGCCGTCAGCTCCGACGACCAATCGGCAGGTGGCGGTTCCGGTCGAGGATTCGTGCCTGTAATTCACGCGCCATCCTTCTCCCTCGATTGGAAGCAGCCCGGTGGCCAATGTGGAAAGCCGTAGTTTCGCACCGGCGTTCAAGGCTTGATGAACGACGCCTTCGTCAAACCGATTCCGACACACAGCGCTGGTCCTGACCTCTCCAGGCACACCAACGGACACCGACGCTTCATGCGGGCCATGGATGGTCGCCCCATCGATGTCCTGGAGCACGGTGTCGTTCAGGCCCACCTGCTGCATGGACCAAGGATTGACCAGACCGGCGCATTGGAAGGGCCGTCCGATCGACGCATGCTCTTCCATCAGAAGAACATCGACGCCGCGTTCTGCGAGCACCGTGGCCAAGCGGGCGCCTACAGGGCCCGCGCCGACGACGATGACGTCGTGGTCCATGAGTCGAATGCGGGGCATGGACCCCATCAAGCATGCGCCTCATTCTCGCTTCGCGAAGCGATAGCGAACCTGCTGAGCTTTGTTCAAGTAGAGGATTGCCGTAAACGGGTTTCCTTTCTTCGAGATGAGGTCGGAGAAGGGGCCAACTTGCCCTTCGGTGATCATCGTCGCTGCTTCTTCCCGCGTCAGCACTCGCTTGGAAATCTCACGGGCAATCTGAATCTTGCAACCGCTTCCGGCTTCTTCGGGTTGGTAGTGAGTCGGCGTTTCTACAATCGCGACATTTGTTTTCGGGCAAACCGCCACCACGCCTGGTTCGACGTCGAACTTCCTCGCATCTGCGGCCGCTTGCCGCGGCGGGAAGTCGTATTCGATTTTCTTCCCGTTGAGGACGAGGTAAGCACTGAATGGCCGCCCTTTGCGTGAGGTGAAACCTTCCAGCAATGCAGAACGGCCATCGGTCAGGATGGACCTTGCTTCCTCGGGTGTGATAAGACGTTGACACATTTCTGCGCGAATGCCTCGGAAGGTGCAATCCTCAGCATCGCAAGCATAACCGTCATGTCCTTGCCGAACGGTGCCTGATTCACATGCAGGACATGCGGCAATGGCTTCGTCCGTGGCTTCAACGCTGCCTGCTCCGTTTCCTTTTGAGGTCACTTTTCCGGCATCGCTCAGCGTTACTGTGGCGGTGTACTCCTCTCCAGTTCGGCTGAAAAATCCGTGCAGATCTTCGATGGTTCTGGTGCTGAGAAGGCGAGTCGCTGTGGCACGATCGAACCAACGGCCTGACGTGTCTTTCCAGAACATGAAGTTGCAACCTTCTTCGGCACCGAGGTTGGCCACGCATTGGTAGGCCAACGTTGTTTCTCGCACGCTTTCTCCGCACGATGGACAAGGTCCCAGGTCAACGTCTTCCGCATACAGCACCGAGCGATCGTGGTCCTTGATGCTATGAACCATGCTCGTGGTCCGTTCGATGATGTCGTTCATGTACGTGTTTCGCTCAATTTGACCACGCTGGACCTGAAGGAGTCGATGTTCCATTTCTCCAGTCAGTTCGGGAGAGGTAATCCAATCCACCCCGATCCGTCGGAGCATGTCGATGAGTCGCATCCCGATGGCGGTGGCGCTAAGTTGCCCGCTCCGGGCTCGTCGGATGTAGTTCCGGTCGATCAACTTCTCAATGGTCTCAGCACGGGTGGCAGGCGTGCCCAATCCGGTGTCCTTCAAGGCTTCAGAGAATTCATCGTCCTCCACCTGACGACCGGCGTGTTCCATGAGCGTGAGCAGCCGGGCTTCCTTCAATCGGTTCGGCGGCTTCGACATCTCTTCGTGGAAGGTGACGTTTTCCAACGTTGCATCTGAGCCGTCGTTGACCGTCCCCCACCCTTCTGGGAGGTTCACCTTCTTTGTCTCAATGTGACGGAAACCAGGGTCGACGAGGTGCTCGACGCTCTTGACGAAGTCTTGGCTGCCCGCGGTGGCGGTCCTCGTTTCGACGTTCCAGGTGGACCGGTCGGACCATGAGGCGAGGAAACGTCGAGCAATCAAGTCAAACAATTTTGCGTGATCGGCGGGTAGGGGCTCCTTCGGGAGCACACCCGTAGGGACGATAGCATAGTGATCACTGACTTTTGCATCGTTGAAATTTCGTTCCTTGTTTCGCAACCCTTCGCTGTTCAATCGCCCGACATGCTCGCTGTATTCATCGATGCCAGACAAGGTTCCGATGATCTCATCCACCTTTTCCCCCATGTCAGTCGGCAGGTATTGTGAATCCGTACGTGGATAGGTCGTGACCTTGTAGCGGTCGTAGAGGTCTTGGGCCACGCTGAGGGTCCGCCTCGATGGCCATGACCACATGCTGTTGGCGCGCCGTTGCAGGCTGGTCAAGTCAAAATTCAGGGGTGGGCGTTCATGCTTCGGACGTTCTTGCACGGACACGCTTGTGGCGGTCGAGGACGCAATGTCCTTTTCGACGTCCGTCTTTTCTTGAGCATCCAAGATCCGATTTGCTTTGTATTCCGGCCGGTCTTCGTCCGCTTTGTGGTTTCGTCGGACCCAGCGGGCGGACCATGAGCCACCGTCTGTCTGAACGTCTGCTGTGACGTTCCAGAACGGTTCGGGAACATAACTCAGGATGCGCTTTTCTTCATCTGCAATCATGGCCAATGTCGCGGTTTGCACACGTCCAAGGCTGATCGTCGTGCGTTCGCGTCGACCTTTCAGGAAGGTGTTGCCCACGCGAGATCCGTTCATCCCGATGATCCAATCGGCTTCAGAACGAGAGCGGGCTGCTGCTCCAAGGTTGTCGTATGTGCCGCTTGGCTGACGGCTTTCCCATGCGGTGGTGATGGCCCCAGTGGTCATCGATTGCAACCACATCCTGGTGGTGGGGGCTTTCGCACCCGTATGTTCGATGATGCTTCTGAAGATGAGTTCACCTTCACGAGCAGCGTCGCAAGCGTTGACGATCTCAGCGACGCCCTTTGCGGTGATTCGCTTTTTGATCGCGGTGAGCACCTTCCGGTTCCGACCTCCTTTTGCTTTGTACTCGAACGGTTCAGGAACAAGCGGGAGCCGGTCGATGGTCTTCCTCCAGTTCTTGAATTCTGGATCGTAGTCCTCGGGGAACTTTTGTTCGACCAGGTGGCCAATGGCCCACGTGACCACAAGATCGTCGCCAATCCACGCGTCGTCTTCCTTTTTCTTCGCTCCAAGAACCTTGGCGATGTCGTCCGCAACGCTGGGTTTCTCCGCGATGACGACGACGGTCATGGATGAGCCGGCCCCGTCGAGCCTACTTGAACGATGTTGTGTCCTGCCGACTTCTCCACGTCAACTCGTCCCATGGTGCTTCCAACCCCGGTCCACCGCACCCTAGGCAACCTGGATAACCTGCTTCAACAAGTTCGTGGGCCATCGAAAAGACATCATGAAAAGTGACATGATTTTGTCCGTCTGGCCGGAACAAAAGGACGTTTTTGGGTGCTTCACGCTCCCAGGCGACCAACGGGATGTTGGTTTCCGCATCAATGACGGTGAACGTGGCGGACGCGGTAAGTTCCGGCAACACCAACCTCGCAGGATTTGATTCTGCAATGGCGCTGACAAGATCTCGAGCGAGGTGCATGTGCTCATCTGGCACCTCAAGTCGTACGTGCGGTGTGCGGAGAATCCTCCGAGCGGCTTCCCTGACCGCCGGCCAACGCACGTCATCTGGCGTCATGTGTGGTCGAAGAGCCCGTAAGGCTTGAAGGATGCCCGTGAGCGAGGGTTACCATGGGCTGGGCATACCGTACCTTTGTGCGGCCGGTTCAGCGGCTGCAAACCAGCGAAGGTGCTCACGGTCGGGCGTTGCGAATGTTACGCTTGGCCTCCTCAAACCGCGTAGGACGTGGCGTTTTGCGACGCTTGTATCGCCCAAGGAGGGCTGAACCCGTGCACATTTGGGGACTGAATTTCCCGAACCGGTTCGGGTTGGCGGCAGGGATGGACAAACGCGCCGAAGCATTGCGGGGTTGGGAGAGCATTGGGTTCGGTTTCATCGAAGTCGGCGGTGTCACGATGCACGCTCAGGAGGGGAATCCGAAACCAAGGATGTTCCGAGACAATCGATCCCGGTCGCTCATCAATCGGATGGGGTTCAACAACGACGGTTCGGATGCCGTAGCACAACGAATTCGGAAGGATCTTGCACGGCGTGGCCGTTTGGATTGTCCCCTGTTCGTCAACCTTGGAAAGTCGAAAATCACACCCAATGAGGATGCACTGGTTGACTATGCGACATCAATGGAGCGTCTTCATGACGTCGTCGACGGTTATGTGGTCAACGTCTCATCTCCGAACACGCCCAATTTACGTGAATTGCAACACGAAACAGCCCTGGAATCCCTGATCACGGGATTGGCGGTTCGATTGCGGGAACTGAATGAACGGGTGGAGGTTCCTCGCCCGATGCTCGTAAAATTCGCTCCTGATCTCGACGTTGAGGTCCTCTTGGGCATGGTGGACGTTGCGAGGAATGCTGGAGCCGACGGTGTGGTGTTGGCCAACACCACCGTTCACCGAGGACCTGCGGAGCACCCTTCTCAAGCTCGGTTTCTGGCAGAGAAAGGTGGCCTTTCAGGGCCCCCGTTGAAGGACCGAAGCACCGCTTTGATCAGGGCCGTCCACGAACACACCGGAGGTGATTGGCCCATCATTGGCGTCGGGGGGATTTCTACCGCTGCCGATGCGCAGGAAAAGCTGGACGCAGGTGCATGCCTTCTCCAGGCATATTCATCCTTCGTGTTTGAAGGTCCGTCGCTCGTACGAAACGTGGTGGATGGCATGGCGTCAACGTCGCCTTGATAGCCCACTGCTTGGAGCATGGGCCATGATGACCCGTCGGGTCAAACTTCTGTTGGTCGGAGCGGCCATCACGGTGGGGTTGCTTGCAACCTTGCTTGTCGATGCACCTACCCCAACCATGACGGTCGATGACCTTCTTTCCGAAGCGGTCGACGGACGTGAAGTGGCCGTTCGCGGTGAGGTTCTGGACGGAAGCATCGACAACGGGACGTCCACCTTTGTGTTGGAAGGAGAATCGACGGTTCTGACGGTCTCCTTCCTTGATGCGACGGTCTCGAACGGACTCGGGGACAACCGCACGGTCTATGCCGAAGGGACGCTGGTTCAAACAAGCGACGGATGGGTGCTTGAGGCCACGACCATCAAGACGTCATGCCCTTCGAAGTATGAAGAAGAGGCGACGACTGATTGAAATAGAGTCGGCATGACGGAAGAATGGGATAGGTGGGGGGCTCGGCGTACCCTGTACCGCACATCGTCGTTATGGCGGACCGAATGCCCCGGGGCGGCGCAACCGACCCGTGGTCTCCCGCTTGCGGACGTTGATGTCTCGCCCCCACATGACCCGGGTGCCAAGAACCGTCTCCGGAGGGAGACGGGAATCGGATAACCGGGGGAACAGGTCAGGCCGGGAACGGAGCAGCCCTACCTGGGGCCATGGGTGCTGTGGGGACCCGGGACGGAGGAAGCAGGCGGACTTAGGCCATGGGAACGAGCGTCCACCTGGGGCCCTCCCACCTTAGACATCGAGCAAGACGTCGGCATACCATGCTGGACCGACCAAGCTTGGCATGTGATCTGTACGACCTGGCAACGTTTCACCATGGTTGAGTTCCTTCAACACCAGTTCGTGGCTGCTCACGGCCTTCACCTCCACCCCGCGTTCCATCGCTGTGGCATCCACATAGGCCACCACGGCCAACAAGCATGCGTGATGTGCGTTGTGCGTGATCTTTACTTCTGCGCTGAGCATCCACCGTGCTTTCGTTTGTGCTTGGTAGAGGACTTCGTCCAGCCAGGCCAGCAGGAGCACATCATCGTCGACCCGGCCGCCCGTTTCATCGAGGGTCACCGTCCATTCGCCGTGGTGGACACGTGACGTGGTTGGACCTTGGACGTCCATCGCGGCCAGTAAACCAAGCCCTGCCTCGGCAAACAACCGCTCCCTGCTTGGGGCCATTGCGCGCAGTCCAAGGTCTGCCGTCGTGGGCCATATCCAATGGCTCACGGGCTCACCGCTTCGAAATCTGCAGGTTCCATGCGGTCTCCCGCATGCGTTCGATGAGGTCGTCACGGGTCAGCACAAAGCGCTCCGTTCGGTCTGCACCAAGGATGCATTCAGAGGCGGCATTGGCCAACAAAGCCGTGGCTTGGACATCGAAACCAGCGGCGACAGCGGCGGTGATGGCCACGGCCGCCGCGTCGATGAGACCGATCATTTGCTTGAGTTCTGTGAGCGTGCAGTCGACGTGGGCGTCTTCTCCATCGCTGCTGTAGATGGTGACCCCGCTTGAGCCTTCCAGGACCAACAGGTGACCCCAAGCATGCTCGTTCAGCAGTCCATGAGCGGCTTTCGCAGGATTGTCTGCTCCGAGGCGCCGGCGCATCAACTCCAATCCCTGCGACTGCATGACGACCCATTCCACACCTTGTGTGCGATGGAAACCTGTCAACTTTGGATCGGCAATCACAGGGACACCGCATTCGTTGGCTCGAGCGATGATCCTGGCAGCCCCGTCGTCCGTGACCACACCCTGTCCATAATCGGAGAGGATGACCGCTGCCGCGCCTTCGACCTGCTCGCAGGCAAGATCGTACATGGCATCAAGGGCGGATTGAGGCATGGGTTCGTCGGCTTCGATGTCCCAACGGAGCATCAATTGTTCATCCCGCACCAAATTTTGTCGGGTCGCCAACAGCCGGGTTTTGACGGTTGTCGTGCGGCCTTCGACGATGCTAATGGTGTCGGTGTTCACGCCTTCTTCACTCAAGTAATCAAGGACGTTGATGCCAGCACCGTCGTCGCCCACGACACCAAAGAGGCATGGATTCAGCCCGAGCGAGACCAAACCTCGCGCGACGTGTGCTGCTGCGCCGACGGCTTCCTCCCGCCGGGTTTCTTTCAGGACGGGAACCGGGGCCCTTGTGTTGAGATTGTCCGCGTATCCGTGAATGTAGCGATCCATCATGATGTCACCCACCAACACGACGTTGTTGGTCGGCAAGTCGGCCAAGGTTCCGACAATGGACGTCAGGCGGTCGTGGGCGTCCAACTCCGCATCGCTCATCCCCATGGTGGGTATGCGGGGTCCGTATCACTTCAGCATGTCGTGAAGGAGGTTCATGACGTGAGCCTTCAAAGGGGCTCCAAACGGTCCGAGCTCACGCCTGAGGCGGATGAGTATGGCCTCCTCGTCTTTGGTGATGACCGCGTCCGTCAGCGCGGTGTGAAGGCAGGCCAAGAACACGGCCTCAGATCCATCGATGACCGGCTGATCATCGGTAGAGGCCCCCAGATCTGAAAGCAGCATAGCGTCGATGTCTTGCCGTGTTGTACCAAGAATTCGTGCTGCCATTTCCAATGAATCGGAACCCTTCGTTTCATTTCCTTGCGTCCCTGGTTCTCCGTCAGTTTGTCTGTTTTGAACCACCGACATGCGACCTGAATCAATCAACTGCAACAGGTTCTGGTCGCCCTCGTCGGTTCTGACGGTTTCGTCTTTGAGAAGCAATCGAATCCCGCGAGCCTTCTCCACGCCTTGAGTCGTAAGAACGTGGACACGGAGGCGCTGACGATGCCCTTGGACGTGTTGCAAAACGAGTTTCACGTGGCCTGCTTCTACGAGACGACGAATGGCTCGAGGCACATGCTTCCGTTGAATCCCAATCCCATCCGCCAGGCCGGATTGCGTTTGCAAGGTGGGTTTGACTCCTTTCGCCATCGGATCGTGGTGATGCAAGTAGAGCACGAGCCGGTCCAGCACGGGGACGGACTTCGTTTGTCCCGCCATGAGGTCCAGTGGTCTCAACTGCATAGGAATGTTCCTCCGTTTCGTCTATGAGTGGGTTGCCTCAGGGTCACGTATGGCAGACCGCGAACTACGGCCGCGGCCCCGCCCACAACGTCCCCTCGGGAACCGGCCAGAAGGTCCACGTGACCGTTGGGATCCTCCTGTGGAGCACGAAGACGGTTGGGTCGTCCCTGCCAAGCTTGGGCAACGCCTGTACGAAAAGAGCAAACTTGGGCGTCGATTGCCCGACGGGAGCGTTCTTCTCTCGTCGGAAGAGGTGTTGTTCTGCCATTGGAACCGTCACGTTTCGTTACCCAATCCCACATGGGTTGAGGCGTCTTTGGACAGAGAACCTGATCTGCTTCAACGTGCGGTGGTGCTCGACGTCGCCCGATCCGGAGGAGAGGTGCTGGTGCTCAACGCAAAGGCATCGGATTCAACCGGACGATGGGGTTCACGATGGTCACGGCATGCCAAACCGCCCGCTCCTCCAGAGGCCAATGCGGATTGGTCCACGGCGGGTTCTGAAGTCGATTGGCCTTCCTTGATCCAGGACGTGCTCGACGACGATGAACAGGGGTTGCTCACTGAGTGGTACATCATCGATGAGGAGTTTGACGTGACCATGTATCACGTGCATCCTGTTGATTTCCGTGGGGCGCTTGCACCTTGGATGGCCTTGAGCGCTTCTGATCGTGAGGATGTGGTGGGTGCATGGCAGGTTCGCGTTCCTTGCGGAGACGGCGTGAGGCTCCCCTTGAGCGACGGCGGTTGGCCTTGGCCTCAGGTCGGCACCACGCATGCGTCCGGCCGGCAATTGAACCGTGAGGAGACGGCCATCCTCTCCCATCTTGTCGACGGTGAGCCATTGACTGACGTGGCTGCGAAGGCCTACGCGCTCATGGAATTGGGCGTGATGCTCCGCCCCGGTTTCAAGTACGGCTGCCGTTGGCGCGCTTACGACGATGACATTGATGCGACACACGCGCCTTGGTTGGTTCAGACCGAAGAGCGACGTCCTGTCCATTGGGAAGAGGTCTGCCTTGCAGTTCGTTTGGCAGAGGGCGTGAACAAGACGTGGGTCACAGAATTTGATGGTCGCTGGATGGCCATTCGTCGTGCGCTACCTGGGCGCCCTGCTCAGCCGCGTCATCATGGTCGAGAGGCCTCCCCCAAGCGTCCAGCGTAAGTGTTTCTTGCTTCGCCTGTGGGCGTTGGTCCGTTGTATCTGCTGTGGTCGGCTTGTTTGCTTGACGAGGCCATAACAGCGTCAAGCCAATCAGCATCATGCACAAACCGACCGCTGTTTCGGGTTGGCGGAGTCGGTCGATTCCTGACGATTCCTCTTCGGCGGTCAGCATGACCGGCAAGACGGTGCGACCACCGTCCAAATTCACCAAGTGAATTTCTCCTCGAATGAGCATGCCGTTTTCCAACAAGCCCGATGGGTCAACCTCCAAAGGAAGCACGTGCACATCGGCATCGAGGGTCACCCGGGACGGTGCAGACGCAATTCTTGACAGCGGTCCTTCGACAAGCACTGTGTAGGTTGAGGGACCATGCCCCGTGCTTCGAATTTGCACGTCCAGAACATCGTTTTCGCTGACGTGAATGGTGTCGATGACTGAACCATCGTTTGGGATTCGATTGAGGATTGTGATCGGCACGTCCAGATTCAACAAAGTGCCAGCACATTCCAACGTGCCAGACAGCCGATCGATGGCATCTCCGGACAAGGTTTGCTCGGGGACGAGAAGCACGTCATGTTGCCCTTCGTCAATCAAGCGTGACTCAAAGGTGACGAGACCACCAAAATCCATGCTGAGGCCTCCTGTCAGCGTACACGGAGCATCGTTGTTGGTCAGGGCCAGGACGAAGGCTTCGTTTCCGTTGACCTGCAACCCATACGGGGGCACATCGACCTCCAATCCATGGCCACAATTTTGGGCGGAAAACGCAACGGCCGTACCGTTGCCTTCTCCGTCGGACACAATTTCAGCCGTCCATGGAACCATGATGCCCTTGTGGTCTCGAACAACCACGCCCTCGGCACCAAAGCGATCACCGTGTTGGAAGGTATCACCTTCGCTGCCATCGTCTTGTCCATTCAACAATCCATTGTCGTCGTCGGCTTCGATCACCCGGAGCCAAGGCCTCCCTGGATCGACATTGACCTCGTTGCTGGCAGGATCACCAGCGGATTCATCGAGCAACGTGACCAGAACCCCATCACCCGGTAGGCGGTCATCGAAGGCATTCCCTCCTTTCAGTTCAATGAACAGACGTTGAGTTTCAGTCAAATCAACCCTCAGTACGGTTCCACCGTCTTGCCTGGCGCTCAGGTTCAGTGTCGGTCCAAGGCATGCTCCGTCCCGCTGAACGGGGAAGTCGAGAATGACGGTCGAGCTGGTGTCCAGTCCCATCAATTGCATGCTGGCTGCGGTTGGAAGGGCCGGCCAAACCCCGTTTCCATTCCAGTTTCCTGACGCCATAATGTCCCAATCACCGACACCCTGCCAGGTGCCGCTCCAAGCGGGGTCGTGAACGGGGTACAGGTCAATCGCGCCTATCTGATGGAGCATTTCGTGAACAACGGTGCCGCTGGCTCCGGTTCCACCTCGCATGGTGGCCATCGCATAGTGCGCCACCTCGATGCCTGGGGCGACGTTGACAGGTTCCATCAAATGCGTGAAGTGGGACCAAATCCGATCGTTCCCTCCTGACCCAGATTCTTGTCCCCGGCTGGTGTGGAGGATGAGCAATCGGTCGACGGTTCCGTCGTCCACCAAATCGAAGTCGGCCCACTCCACTCCGACCATTGTCCCCACCAGTTCTGAGACAAGAGCCGCCGGGAGGAATTCACCCTCCGTCGAGAAATCACGTCCTTCGTTGGTGTCTTCGCCGTAGTAGTTCGAACGTTCAGGGGCGCGGAGCACCTCTGGATGAACGGTGAAGTTGACCTCGGAATCGCCGGACATCAAGATCAGGTAGTCTGCGATTTCACCTTCCATCAATGAGATGGCTTGGGGGACTCCAAGGCCTGTGGATTCGGTCGTCGCGTCTTCAAAATCAACGACCACCACAAGCCAGTGTTCCTTTCCGGCCTGCCATGGCGTCAAAGGGTCGCTTTCCTCGGATTCAGGCTCAACGGAAAATCGTTCCAGCCAACCCTCGCGTTGCGTCAGCATGGCGCCGCTTCCAAGGAGCAGGAGTGCGACCGCGACGGTCAGGATGCGTTGCACGTCGCGATGTCGTTCGCATGAGGTTTCAATCCTCCTTCATTGGAGGTCACGCCCAAGCCGAAGTTTGGTTGGTCAATGTTGTTCGGAAGCACCGACCATTCCGCCTCAATTCAAGGAAACTGCATGTTGAGGTTGACTCAATCCACTGATGCTTGGCCAGGTCATTGACCAAGCATGTCGGTCACATACTGGTCCAATTGCTTCGTCAAATCCTGATCCGCAATCGAAGGGTTTCGATCCCCGCTCTCGTGGTGGTCCATGTAATGCAGACCTGCTCCTGTTGAAGCCACGGCCTCGACGAATCGGGCGGGAAGCGATTCTTCTGGGCAACCCAGGAGGACCACATCGGTCGCCGCACCGTTCTGAATCCGTTCGATTAGGCCTGTTCTTGCCCGTTGATGGTCACCTAGTCGCTTGGAAGTGGAGTAACGGTACATCCTGTTGCTGAATTCAGCATGTGGGATTGGTGCACCTTGGTTCGCACAATCGACGACCATCACACGCCGCCGCCTGCCCTCATGATCAAGTACAGCAGGCAAGGTCTGGGGTTCCCTACGTCGCCATGGCAACAAGGGTACCTCGAGCACCACAGCGCACATCACCGCCAATGGCCAGCGCAATTCATTCGTTGTCGCCCACGTTGAGCCAACGATGAGCAGCACCAAAGGAAGGGATATGCGCCATCTCCATGCCACAACACGTTCCCGGTCCAAACGTCCGAGAAGACCTGCGCCCAATGCTGCACCAGAAGCAGCGCCAAGCAATGCTGTGATCCACATCAACGCCAAGGTCAGTTGAACGAGCGCGACCGCATCCAACGCAAGGACAAGTCCCGCGGAATCAACCGTTTGCATCGCATTTGCGTAGACATACGGCGCGGCAAAGCCCCCTGAAGCAACACCGATTCCGACGCCGATGGTCGCAGCGCATGTCAATCCAAGGGTGAGCCTTCGTCGTTCGCCGGGGAGAAGGGCAGGCGAGGCAAAGGATACGGCTTGGTGGACGATCAAAGGCAGCGTCAACACACCGGCGCATACGATGGCGCTCGTCCAGCGCAATCCAATCCAGGCTCCGGGCTCAAACACGACCATGCAGGACGTGCACGGTGCAAGCACGTCCAGCCAACGCACCAGCATGGTGTCGGCGTGCTGTGCGAGGACCACGGTCCCAATGATGAGGATCAAGAGGACGAGTGTTATTCGAGCGGAGAACTCCTCTAAGTGAGCGACAAGGCTCAGGTCTTGGTCGGATTCAAGCCGAAGGTCGGCCACGCTTCGTCACCTTCAGACCAAGTCCTTCGATACGGGGTCAGCCCGTGCCTGGACGATGGTTCGATAGACGCCGAAAGCTGCCCACAGGGTCGACATTCCCAGCACGAGGACGTATCCCCACGGTTGGCCGCTGTCTACGGACCATGCGAATCCAAGTCCAAGTCCCGCTGCGAGCAAACCGCGTCGAATGCCTTGGGGAATGGCAAGGCGCCGGTCGAGGTGGTTTGGGCCACCGCCAAAGCGTCGCTCATAGAATTCACCTTGGACAACGGCACCGACGATGAAAATCGACAGCGTGGTCCAATAGTACACGTTGCCATTTTCAAAGAAGGACTCGGCCAATTCGGCTTGTTCCGCTGCTTCAATTGCTTCTGGGTCTTCTTCCGCAACAAAGAGGCTCTCGTAATCGCCTACGCTGATCGTCCGGAGGTCTCGATCGTTGACGTTATCGTCCACAGTGGAACCGGGTTCGCTGATCATGAAGGAGAGCACGTTCCAAGCATCATTTGCGTTTGGCGCCCCGTTGCCGTCGACTGCGTTCCCAACGAGTTGGAACCGGACAGGACCAATGTCCTCTGCCGGAGCGGTCCACGTGATGGTCCAATCGTTTCCAACTGAGCCTTGGGATACTGCGCCGGGTTCTTCCGCCACTTGGATGCTGCCTTCGCCTGCGGTCAGGGTTCCTGCGCCGTAATCCCAGAGCATGTATCCGCCTTCTCCATACTCGGCGTGACCGAGACTGATGGTGAAGGAGTACTCGGCGTTGACTTCGTATGAACGAGGCACACCAGCAATGGAAACGACAACCGAGGTTGAGGGATCACCGTCACCGTGACAGGTGCAACCCGATTCGACGGTTAGGCCACCGCCGTTTTCCCATGGGGGTCCGTTTGGGTTGGCAAGTGCCGGCATGGCGACCAACATGGCCACCATGACCAAGAGAAGGCTTCGACTGAACGCTCGACGCATTGCTGCACCCCTAAACAGACCTCGTGGTCCTCGCCCTTTCAACGTTGCTTTACGTCGTGGCGCAGTGCACCGAGTCAGGACTCCTTGATTGCGTTGTTCAACTCGGTCATCATCTTCTTACCGTCGCCGAACAGCATCATGGTTTTGTCCATGTAAAACACGTCATTGTCCACACCTGCATAGCCCACGGACAGGGACCGCTTGATCACCACGACCGTACGAGCCAAGTCAACGTCGAGGATGGGCATTCCTGCCAATGGTCCCTCGTCCGTACGTGCTGCGGGATTGGTCGTATCATTGGCTCCGATAACCAAAGCCACATCGGCTTCGGGGAATTCGGAGTTGATTTCGTCCATTTCGATGAGTTGTTCGTACGGGACGTTGGCTTCAGCCAACAAGACGTTCATGTGGCCTGGCATGCGCCCGGCCACCGGGTGAATCGCGTATTTCACTTCCGTGTCGTACTTTTCTGCTACCAAGTCTGCAAATTCCTTGACTTGGTGTTGGCACTGTGAAACGGCCATGCCGTAGCCAGGGACGATGATGACCTTCTGAGCGCCGTCGATCATCATTGCAACCTCATCGGCGTCCGAACCGACCTTGGTTCGAGTCACCGTTTCCTTGTCCGTGCCACCAAAGGAGGTGAAGAGGACGTTCGCAAGGGTTCTGTTCATCGCCTTGCACATGATGAAGGTCAAGATGAGTCCGCTGGCACCGACAAGGGAACCTGCGACAATCAGAACGCTGTTTCCAATGATGAATCCGGTGAACGCTGCGGCGATACCCGACAATGAATTCAGCAGACTGACCACCACGGGCATGTCTGCTCCACCGATGGGGAGAACGAGCACCACGCCCAACAAGCAGGACAGCCCAATGACACCCCACAGGTACGTGGTGTTGGTCGGGTCACCGAGTTGCATGACAATGAGGACGAAGACGGCCACAAGCATCCCGACCTTTACGATGTTCAACCAGGAAGGACCCCATGTTGGCGTGCGGATCCACTTGCCGAAAATTTCGACCCCACCTTTCAGTTTGTACATGGCAAGGATGCTCCCGGTGAGGGTCACCCAACCGACGAGCGCGGAGAGTCCTGCTGCAAGCACGGTCACTTGGAGGGCCAGTCCATCAGGGACGGTCGAGGTGTCTTCGAGCCATCGCCATGTTTCAGAAAGAGCCACGAGCGCGGATGCAGCTCCGCCGAATCCGTTGAAGAGGGCCACAAGTTCGGGCATGCCGGTCATCTCAACCCGTGCTGCCATCAGGTAACCGATGCCGCCTCCGAGCAGGATTCCGCCTGCAATCAAGACCCACTCAATCCCCGTGGTGAATCCCATTTGGAGGACGGTCGTGATCACGGCCACAAGCATGCCCATCGCGCCGTAGAGGTTGCCCGTTGGTGCGGTGCGGGGATGGCCGAGCTTCTTGAGGCCGAAGATGAACAGAGCTGCCGAGAAGACGTAGCCCAAGTTGATCCAATCGGCGGATGAACCGAGGTCGATCCATGGCTCCATCTCAGGCACCTCCCCGCTTCTTTCCGGCAATCATGCCCAGCATTCGATTGGTCACCGCGAAGCCCCCAACGACGTTGATCATGGCGAGCGTGAGCGCGACGAAGGCCAACAGGCCGGACACTGCGGTATCCCCGCCGTCATAGGCCACGTTAGCCCCGATGAGTGCTCCGACGATGCTGATACCCGAAATGGCGTTCGCACCTGACATCAGGGGCGTGTGGAGGGTGGCAGGCACCTTCGTGATGAGTTCAAAGCCAAGGAAAATTGAGAGAACAAACAACGTGATGCTGGCAATCAGTGTTTCAGGAGTCAAGCGACCACCTCCGAAAGTCGGGTCTGTTTTGGGTGAATGGTGCCGTCCTTACAGATCAACACGCCACCCATGCCGGGGACGTGAAAGTCGCTTCCTTCAGGGGCGCCAACCAAGATGTCGTCGTCCTCAGAAACAACAACTTCGCCTTCATCGACGAGGGAGCACATGAAGGTCGTCAAGTTGTTCGAATACAGCATGGAGGCGGTGGTCGCCAACGTCCCAGGAAGGTTGCTCGTTCCTACGATGATGACACCATTCTTGGTGGTGATGATGGAACCGGCTTCCGTGGCTTCACAATTTCCACCGACGTCCGCGTTCATGTCCACAATGACTGCACCGCGCTTGAACGTTTCAACCGCGGAGGTGGGGACGGTGATCGGTGCCGGTCGGCCGAAGATCCTGGCCGTGGTGATGATGATGTCTGCGTCTGCTGCGACGCCACATACGGTGTCATTGACCTTCTGAATGAATTCAGGGGTGAGCGGCTTTGCATAGCCGGAAGCGTCCTCGAAATCGTCCATGCCATCGACTTCGATGAACCGACCACCGACGGACTCGATTTGCTCTGCTGCAGATTTGCGTACGTCTGAGGCGTACACGACGCCACCAAGTCGCTTAGCGGTTGCAATGGCTTGCAAACCTGCCACGCCTGAGCCCATGATCACAATCTTGGCCGGACGTACGGTTCCTGCGGACGTGGTCATCATCGGGATGCCTTTGGGCACGTGCGCAGCACCGAGCAAGACGGCTTTGTACCCCGCCAAGTTGTCTTGGCTGGAATTCACGTCCATGGATTGAGCGCGAGAAAGGCGGCGGGGAATCATGTCCATTGACATCAGGGTGATGCCGGCTTCCATGCAGGCCTTGACCCGTTCGGGATGGCGGAATGGATCGGCCACGCAAACCAAATTCGTGCCAGCATTCATGCCTTCAATGCCGGGGAAACCCACGGCCAAGACGTGTGGGCATGCCAAAACATCCTCACGGGAACCGACGGTTGCTCCGGCATCGATGTAGGCTTGGTCGTCATGGCTGGATGACAGCCCTGCGCCGCTTTCGACGACAAGTTCGAACCCTGCTTTCGTCAGTTTCCTCATGCTCGAAGGAACGATGGCCACGCGCGTTTCTTGGTCCGATTCTTTGACAACACCGATGCGCATCGCAAACACCTCCGCAGGAGCGGTGATTGACCCGAACGGAAGCGGGTTCTTCAACACCACGGAACGCGCTTCTTGTTTGGTGACCGCGAGTTTATGGGACGGGTGCATGACCGTCGGTCAGGTCGAGCGTATGGCGAACGGACGAAGGAAGATTGCAGTCATTGGAGCGGGAAATGTTGGAGCTACGTGCGCCTTCGTGCTGGCACAAATGAAAGTCGCCGACGTCGTCCTTTTGGACATCTTCGAAGGCTTCGCCAAAGGCAAGGCCTTGGACATGTCCCAGAACGCCACCGTGCTGAATTACGACGGCCGAATCACCGGGACGGCGTCCTACGAAGACATTGCTGGCTCAGACGTGGTGGTCGTGACGTCTGGTTTCCCACGCAAACCTGGCATGACCCGTGAGGATTTGATCGGCAAAAACGCGGACATCATCAGCCAAGTCGGGTCAGGCATTCGCGAACACGCACCTGATGCCGTGATTATCGTGGTCACCAATCCATTGGATTTGATGACCTATCACATGCAGAAGGTCACCGGTTTCCCACCTGAGCGAGTGATTGGACAAGCCGGGGTCTTGGACTCGGCGCGAATGGCCCACTTCATTGCCTTGGAATTGAACTGCGCAGAAGAAGACGTGTCTCCAATGGTGCTCGGTGGCCACGGTGACACGATGGTTCCCTTGCCTCGTTACACCACCGTCGGCGGCATTCCGATCACGCAATTGATGAGCGAGGATCGTATCAAATCCATTTCAGAACGCACCGCGAAAGGTGGTGGAGAAATCGTCGCCCTCTTGGAAAAGGGTTCGGCGTTCTACGCGCCAGGTTCCGCCGCAGCCATCATGGCTGAAGCCGTTCTAAACGACCGTCGTCGCCTCCTCCCGGCGTCGTGTTTCTTGACCGGACAGTACGGTCTTGAGAACGTCTACATTGGTGTCCCATGCATCGTGGGAGCAAATGGGGTGGAGCAGATTTTCGAACTTGATCTCTTGGACCATGAACTCGAGTCTTTGCAGACCTCTGGGAACTTCTACAAGGGCCAACTTGTGGACGTCCTCGGTTACTGAACCTCGCTTGTCCGGAGGATGGCCAAGGCTCGTCCCTCGTGCTCCGTCGTGATGCGATGTTCTGGCAATGCATTCACATCGCCCTGAACCAAAACCCAGCCTGTCCGCCCTCGGCTTTTCATTCGTGCCAACACTTCCTGGCCGAGGAAACATCCCTTGTTTTGGTGGACGTAGTCCTCAAGACCACATGCATACGGATGTCGCTTTGCCGTGATTTCAAGCCCATGTTCCGGCCATCGATGTTCGACCCTCCACGCGGTCCATTCGGTCATGTTGGCTTCGACGGCTTCCGCGGGTGGGCCGGCCGCAATGTGCACCAGAAGTTCAGGGGTGAGTCGAACGGTGGTCACCTGTTGATGCGTATTCCATCGTCCGAATTCAACGTCGGAAGTTCCTCCGACCTCGTAGACGACGTGGTTTCGATCACTGATGTCCATCAATGCGACGTCTTGTCCAAGCAGTCGTGGTTGCAAATGGCCGATGAGGGCATCGATGGAAGGCCGATAGACAAGCAACACGACGCCTTCATCTCGGACCAAGGCCAGGGTCGCTGCGATAATCTTCGCGGCACGATCGGTGAACACGGTCTGCACGGCGTGACCCGAATCGTTCGGGATCTGGTTGGTGCTTAACCCGTCAACGAATCCTCTGGCGTCCGTTCCACGGACGAAAAGCACGCCGATGTCGTCCCTGAGGTGGGTGAATGGCATGTCGCTCAATTGAAAGACTCGCCACAGCCACACGTGCTGCCTGCGTTCGGGTTGTTGATTCGAAAACCGCCACCCATCAAACGATCGACATAGTCGATTTCGATTCCATCGAGCAGATGGCTCGAAGCGTTGGGTACCTGAACGGAAATCCCTTCGATGTCGAGGTTTTGGCAATCAGGCTCCGTTCCTTCGATGATCTGCAAATCGTACATGTAGCCAGAGCAGCCGCCTGAAAGGACTCCAACGAGCAGGGATTGTCCTTCGGTGTCTCCGAAGGCGTCGGACAACATCGTACGTGCCTTGTCGGTAATGGTCACGTTCACGTTCACCGGGGCGACCGTTTCAACAGGCGTGGCTGGTGCTGATTCACACGTACCGCAGTCCATGTCCCAACCCAACAGGTCCTCATTCATCAACCTGTGGCGTCAACGGCGGCGTGAGTTCCGCTTTGCTTCCTGCTTTTCTTTCTCTTTTCTGAGAATTTTGCAGCGACGAATTTGTTCCTTTGCGAGGGCCACTTCTTCTTGGGTCAAGCCCCTCGATTCGCCCTGCTCAAAGCATTTGATGGCGTCCCCGTAGCGTTCCATTTCTGCATAGGCAACGCCCATGTTGTAGAGCGTTTGTCCGCGCACTTGGGCGGGTCGAATCATCATCGCTTGGTAATACGCGTCAACGCATTTTGGATAGTCTTCCATGTAGTAGTAGCAATTTCCGCGCGCGTTGAGGACCAGGATGACTTTCTCCTCGTCATCCGCAAGAAGACTCAGGGATTTGTCGAAGCATGACAGCGCTTCGCGGTATTTCTTGTCCTCCAACAACTGCGTTCCCCGGTTGAACCATTCCCGTCCTTGTTGTGCATCCTGTTCAGGGGTCGTCGTACGCATGGGAGCAGCCATGTTCGTGGTCGCTTCCAGGGCAGCAGCAGCGAGATCAACCTCTGGGTTGGATTGAACCTCAGGAGCCTGCACGTCCGTCGACGCAACCGGCAAGAGAAGAGAGGCTCCAACGTCCCCGGCTTCATCTTCAGGCTCAACTGGGACTTGGAATTCGGGGGCCGGTGTTTGGAGTTCGATCTCAGGGGTCATGGATGCAGGCGTCAATGCAGGTTCTGATGCAACCATAACTTCGCTGGAAGCGGTTCCGTTTCCTTGCTTGGCACGGGCGTGACACTTGGCCGCCTTTTCCAATTCGCCTGCGGCCTCCAAGGCTTTGGCCATCCCTGTCCAAGCCGATGCGTCTTCCGCATCCTTGGTGACTTCTTCCTTCCATAGACCAATGGCTTCGAGGTGTTGGAGTTGCAGGCTGTGAGCGCGTGCTCGGAGGCGTGGTGCTTCGTTGGCCAGCAAAAGCATGACCTTGCTTCCGAGTTCGGGTGCTTCGGGGAGCGTTGGAGGTTGGTCTGGGAGGTGTTCAAGGGCACTGACTTCGCCCTCGCCCAAATCGAGAAGCCAAGTGGCAAGGGCATGACGGTCTTCCAAAGGCGCCTCAGGGCCCAACTTCGACATCGCTTCCTCAAACCAGAGCTCGGGATGAGCTTCCCGGGTGAGCAAGAGCCAACGCCGATTGGCCACCTCTTCACTCGCTCCGCATTCCAATCCAGTGGTGTACGCCTCAACCGCAGCTTGGTGTTCTCCTTTCGATGCATGAACATCACCGACGAGTGTCCATGCCTCGTGCCGTTGGTCATCGATTCTGAGGCTGTGTTGTGCTGCGCCCAACGCGTGGTCTTCCAAGTTGAGTCGGTGCATTGCCGTAGCAGCGGTTAACCATGCTTCGATGTTCTCGGCGCCATCGGTTCGAAGCCGCTCGCGAAGCAGACCAATGGCTGCCTTTGGATGACCAGCATCCAACTCACCACGGGCCATGTCGATCAATTCAGAAAGCGGTGTTTCTGTGGGTTCCACCTGCACGTGTTCCGTGGCTTCTTCGGGAACCGGAATCGATTCTTCTTCGACCATCGTTTCCTGAACTTGTTGCTGTGCAGCAACGACAGAAGCGGCTCGCTCCAATTCCTCCTCGTCCAGGGTGCCGTCACCGTCCGTGTCGTGATGGGTCGATTCTTCCAAGACCGCTTGAGCGTCGGTTACGCCTGCTTTGTCCATCGCCTTGGTCAAGTGCTCGTCTTGCCACGTGGCCGTCGGTGTTGGGCGCTGGGCTGGCAAATCAGGTTGTACATTTTGGCCGGTTTGGCACCGGCGTCGAATGTCAAGAAGTTCAGGATGGTCTGGATAATGGGTCAGGGCCCTTTTGGCCATGGCTCCGGCCCCGTCCGTGTCACCCATGCGTTCCAGCAACACCGCGAGATTCGCTGTGGCGGGTGCGTGATCCGGATCCAAATCAAGGCAGATGGTGAAGGACTGCTTGGCGCCTTTTGCATCGCGTTGACCTTCCAAAAGCACACCACGGTTGTACCAAGCCATAGAATTGGAGGGGTCCATGGCGATGGCTCGGTTGAAACGGTCGAGGGCTTCGGTGTATTCACGAGCCCGCGAAAGCGCTTCGCCTTCACGCAAGAGTTCCGTGACGTCAGGGGCTTGGGAAACCGCTTCGGAGGCCGTCATCGAACCTTGGCTGTTCGTTCCGAGGATAAGGATTCTTGCTTTCTGGTTGAGGCGGAGGGTTCCTCAATCAGTGGCCAATCCGGATGCATGGCGGAGGTTCCTGGGCCCCATGGTCTGTTCTTCATCCACGTACAGCCAGGTACCTTCGTACGCGGTTGTTCTCCCTCGCAAGGACGACGGGACGAAGGACCAGCGATGGAATGCCGAATCGATGATGGATTTGCGTTGAGTGCACGGCCGGTCACCCAACAACAATGGGAATTGGTGATGGGGGACAATCCATCCAAATTTCAGGAAGGATGGACAGCAGGACTCCGTCCAGTTGATTCCGTTTCCCGGGACGACATCGACGTTTATCTTGATCGCTTGAATCAAGCTTCGGCCGGAGAACTTGACGGGGTCCTTGGCGCATACCGATTGCCTTCCGAAGCAGAATGGGAGTTTGCAGCTCGGGCCGGAACCGTGGGCCGCTGGTGGTTTGGTGATGCAGACACAGAACTGGATGCCTTTGCTTGGCATGCGGGGAATGCAGGAGGTGTCACGCGTGAAGTTGGCCAAAAGGATGCCAACCCATGGGGTTTCCACGACATGGCTGGGAACGTCGCAGAATGGTGTTCCGACGGATATGTCGCACCATTTGACGAACGTCATTCCGTACAAGAAGCGGTCGAGATCGAAGCGGAACAAGGCGTGCTTCGAGGAGGAGCATGGTACATGGAATCAGATTCAACACGTTGCGCGTCTCGTCACAAGGCCTTCCCGGCCTCGGCCAGAGATGGTTTTGGATTCCGTCTTGCTTGGCAACGTCATGACCAATGATCCATGTCCGGGTCTTTCGGCTCCAAGGATTGTTCTTGTGGGACCTGACCCGGTTCCGTCGTCCATGTCACTGCACCGCCTTCCGGTACGAGTTTCATCACGCCAAGCGCCACAAATCCTCGCACTGCTGCAGTGCTTCGCTCAACCACTGGTGTTGCTTCTTCTTCGAAGGCGTCGTTGAGGTGTTGTACGATGTCAGCAAAGTCGTGTTGTCCGTCCGCGAGTTCCCAAATCAGACTGTTCATCTGATCGAGTGGCCGACGTACTTCTTTTGGCGCCCGAAACAATCGTGCCAAAGCACGTTCGAACCTGCTGAATTGTTTTTCGATCCTCAACACCACGGGTCGTCCAGTGTGCGATGGAGAACTGCATCGTTTTCCGACTTCGCCCCTCCATCCCCACCATACAGGTGTTCGGACTGGGCGGTACGAGTTCAGCGGGTGGTCCACCGGCACCTCAATTTCAACCGTCATGGTTTCCACGTCCAGTAGAGCAACGCCATCATGGACACGATGCCTGCTGCTGCAGACCATCGAACGTAAGGTCGTCCTTGTTCCATCCGGTCCAACCACCACGTCAGGGCGCCGAACAACCCGACGGCCGACATCAACAGCGCCCATGTGGAACCTTCATCCATGGTGCTCAGCTCCTCGTTACGGATTCGAGGTGTTCTGCTGGTCAATCCATTGTTGCCCATAATGTTCCCATTGGTCCATGGTCCATCCCGCTGGCAGACCTGACGATGGCAACGGTGGACCACGCTGTACCGAAACCGGTGGTCCAGCCCCTTGGACCGGCGTCTGCGACTCAGGGCTCGATTGAACCGTGACGGGTGGGCCAGTGGGTCTGGTTTTGCCGTCCTCGTCGTGGATGACCTCTTCGTTTTCAGATGAGCGGAACATCAGCAAAGCGACCGCAGCCGCCACAAGGAGAAGTCCTCCACCACCAATGGCAATCATTTGGGCGTTCATGCCATTTTCTTCCACCGGAACGTTCCAGGACAGCGTTTGGGTCTCCGCGGCCACGGTTGCATCGTCGTCTGTCTGGACCACGACACCCAAGGTGCCTTCTGCGTCGCCTCCGTTTCGCAGGACTGAACACGCCAACTTGCGCTCCACCTGCACAATATGACCTGGTTCGAGTTCCACGTAGGTCTCGGCTCCCGGTGCCAATGCACCAAATCCGTCGCAGACTACAGCCCAGTCGCTCGGATAGTCAAAGGTGATCGTGAGGTTTTCTGAAAACGAGGATTTGGATGCCAAATCGACGGCAATCAGGTGGGCGTTGCCGTCCAGAAGCGTGTTTGGGGAAGTGGTCCACACTGCCCCGACTTCACGTCGCTGATCGACTTCGATCAAGTGGCTCATTTCGATGTTGTATGGGCGATTTTCATCGTCGAGCCCTCCGTGAACGGTCACTTCCACCACGATGCGAGTCCCGAGCGGTGCTGATGCTGGAACCTGGACATCGAGGTTGAAGTCACGGACCATGCCGGTCCCCAAACCAATCACATGCGGTGTGTCCAACGCCAAGTTGCTGCCTCCATCGATGTTGAACAGTGTCAGCATTTCAGAAAGGTCCTGAGTGGATTGAATCCTGACTTCGATGTACACCGTTGGGTCAGGCGCGTTGCCCAGATTCATCACGTTTCCATTGATTGAAACAGAATCTCCCGCACGAACGGTGGAGGTGTCGCGTTCCAAGGCCAAACCTGGCTTTCGAACGGGCTCAACCAATGCTTCGAACGCATGGCTGGCCATCGTAACCTCACCGTCCATGGCCCTGAGGCTCAACTCAAGCGGCACGCCAGCGGGGGTATTGGTCGGGGCCAGCATCATCAAGTGCACCATCATTGGATTGGATTCGGTGGCGTTGACAGGGAGCATGATTGGCGTTGAAATGTTCGCGTCCTGCGCCACCCACCACGTGGTCCATGTTGACGGCAGGCCATCGATGATGAAGTTCAAATCAAGGTCCGTGTTTCCTTCGTTGTACAAAACCACAGGCATGGACATGGCCTGACCCGGCGTGACCCTTGCCATCGTCACGTTGCTGCTCATGCCGCCTTGCCTGACTTCGACAACCTCCGGTCCAAGCCACCAAGGTGACACGATCTGCATGCCGCTCCGGTCAGAATCTAGGACCAAGCGGACCTCTGGCGTCCCCTCACCAGAACGCAAATCGGACGGAGCCAAGAGTTCGACTTCCACCAGTACGGTTGCTCCAGCGGTCATCACGGCTTGGGTTCTGCTTAGGGAAACGACTGACCAGCCATCGTCATCGGGCCTCATTTCAGCCGCCAATGTCAGGATGTCTGGGCGGTCTGCAAGGTTCTCCAATTCAACCACCAATACCGACGTTTCTCCTCCCTCAACCGCTGAAAATGCGCTCGAGACGCTGAAACTGATTTCTGAAACCATGGAGGCTGCCACATCCAGCTCCAAGGTCGAAACGCGTGTGGTGTCGTTTTGAGCCGTGGCTGACACCATCGCGCTTCGCACCGTGTCGGGTTGAGCATTGGCCGGAATCGTGAGGAGCAGGTCGAGTTCAACGGATTGTCCGGGTCGGACAAGGACCGTGGTTGGTTGTGACCATGCGAAATCCACGTCCCATCCTTCGGCGAGGGTTGCCCGGTCGATTTGGAGGTCAAACACGTCGGAGGCTCCCCCATCGTTTCTCAGTTCAACGGTAAATGGACACGACTGCTGTGCCGGGCACGAGGGACGTTCTTCAGGGGCGACCAGCACAGGGACCCTGTCAGCGAGAACGGTGAAACTCATTGGACCGGTTGCGTGGACGTCGGTGTGATCTGTGCTCGCATTGAAGGTCATGGGTACAAGACCAACCGTTGCATTTTCGTCAGGTTTCAGCCTTACAGTGATGTCCCGCGTCGTTCCCGGAAGCAGGTTGAATCCGTTGCTTGGCACCGACGAACCGTCTTCGAATGTGGTGTAGGTGTCCCAACCCTCGGGCAGTCCTTCCAAACCTGGTATGATGCCCGTGGAAATGTTCCCATCGTTGACGATACGGAGATCAACGCTCCCCCATGCTCCCGGCACAGAACCAGTGGTGCCTCGGCCCTGGACGCTGACGCCGTATGCATCAACACGTGCGGCTTGGTCGTAGACCATCACCACCTCGTCCATCCAGAAACCAATGTCCTCGACGGTCGAATCGGTGGTCAGGGTCCACCTCAACGCTGAATTTGCGTGCAAATGGCGATCGGGTGCGAGTGGCACGAGCGGGGAGGTATGACCTCCAGATGCAATTGAAAACGTGTTCCAACTCGCCCCGTCGGTCAAAAAATCCTGATCGATGGTCCCAGCCAAACCGGTGAGCTCCTCCCATGTTCCCGTGGTGGTTTTTGCTTCGATGGAAAAACGGTCGGGGCTGACCACACTTCCAGTGTAGAAGAAACTCATACCCATGGTTCGAGTTCCGGATGCGAGTCCGTCTGCGAGGTTGAGCGAGGGCGTTGTGAGCCGTGAGATGCTGTTGGGACTGTAGGTCGACGTGTCCCCGTTGCCGACGTGACATGAGGACCCTTGGCTGATCGACGTATCGCTGCTCAAACGCCATTCTCCTGTGGTCGACCATCCTTGCAGGGTGTCGCAGTTCCAGTAAAAGGCACCAACGGTCATTCGACCGTTGCTTACGTCGTTGCCAGGATTGTCATCGGGGGTGGCGGACAGGATCTCGATTCGCAGGCTGTGGTTACCGGCGTATGTCGGCGTGAATTGGAAGGTCACGATGCCGTTTGAGGATGGAGAAAGCACGTTCAGCGGTTCGGTTTGGTTTGCGATTTCGAAACGCTGGTATTCGTCATGCAAAACAAGGAGGCGCACGTCGGTCAGAGACGATGATGCCGTGCCCAGATTTTGCACCGTGACGTCGACCTCGATTGGAACGTTGACCATCGCGTCGATCACAAAGAGGCTGGCGGGTCGGTTGAATCCCGGAATGGGGTGGTTGGAAGAGAACATGCGATACTTGGCTTCGTCCGTTGACGTCGTGTAGCTGTACGCAACACCTTCGACGGCCAAGTCAACACCGTTGGCTCGACCTGCTGTTGATTGGGCCAATGGCGCGCAACTGGCCAAGAGCAGGGTGAGGAGGACAAAGGCCACCGACGCTTGGCGCATGGTCCGAGAACATCGCTGACCTATTTATCGGGCGCGGCGATTTATGACGCCTCATTTTCTTCCACTTCTTCTGAAGCGGTCGACGTTGTAGACGCATCGTCAAGGGCCTCGGCCTGGGCAAGTTTGGCCTCATTGGCCCGTTCTTTCCTTCGAGAAACAGCATAGATGGCAAAGGCCGGAAGCAGGACAATTGAGAAACAGGCAAACACGGCGGTCAAAGCCCATACAAATTCAGAGGCCACATCGACGTCAAAGGGCTGGACGTTGGACAAAGCTTCGTTCACCATCTCGATCGAAAGGGCCGGTGTGGTGCTCCGGTTTCCGGGTTCGACGATGGTGACGCGCAACACCGCTGAACCGTGCCGATTGCTCACGATGGCTGCTGCCATGTCGTCGGCCTCTCCCTGGCTCTCCGCCACGACGGTGCCGTTTGAGCGGGCCCCTGGTTCAGTAACGGCCAAGCCCTTGTACACGGCCACACCGTCGGCTTCCTCAAGGGTGGTTGTTTCGTTCAACCGGCAATCATCTGCGCAAGAGAAGTCCCTGGCATCCTTGATGCCGAGAAGACTGTGCGTCCACAAGCCGGCCGCATCGAAGACGGTGAGCGTGGCGCCCGGTGCGAGGTCTTCCGCGCTCACATTGACCCACGTCAAGTTGTTCCGATCGATGGTGACGTTGGCGGACCATGTGGTGGTTGAGGCTGCTTCATCGTACACCCGATCAAACGCTAACCCACTGTCACTGCTTTGCTCAGAGACACTGGCATCGGTGGTGTAGGTGTAGTAGGCGGTGTCGATGGTGTTGGCGTATACGGCATACGACAACATGAAGATGAGCGTGAAGGACAGACCGAGCAAGGTCCGAAGCATGTTCGGGTTCTGCGCCAAGGCTTTCCTCATGTGTTCTCGGTCCATCCCACCGTTGAAGAACATGTTCACCGGACCATGAAACAGCCGCGACGCGTGCCGGTGACGCCCCGTCGCTTTGATATAGGGGCGTTCGGTCGCCCGATTGCTCGGTGTTCCAATGACGACGTATCACGACGTTCCCGTGGACATGTTCATGCCTGCTTTGGCCAACCGCCTGGAGGACGTCGATAGCATCGTAGCCCCCGAATGGGCTGCATATACCAAGACCGGCGTCACCCGTGAGCGCCCCCCCACGCAGACCAACTGGTGGCACCTCCGGACCGCGGCCGTGCTCCGCAAAGTTGCACTCCACGGTCCGATTGGCATCACCGCCTTGTCGCAAGCATTTGGCGGGTACAAGGACAACGGCTCAATGCCGAACACCCCCGCAGCCGGCTCTCGCCACGTCATCCGCACCGTGATGCAGCAACTCGAACAAGCCGGTTTGGTCGAACTGGTCGAACTGAAGCCCATCGAAAGCATCGACGGCGAACAAATGCTCTACAAGGGCCGCAGCATCACCGGTCCGGGTCAGAAAATCATGGACGAGGTGGCACACGCCGTTCTTCCGCAAGCCCTCGAGGCCTACCCCGGCCTGGACAAGTACTGAGGTGAAATGATGTCCAAGATCAAGCCCACTGCAAAAAAGGCCCGACTGCTGAAGGTCGGCAAGCAGAACCGTCGCGTTCCTGTCTGGGTGATGCTCAAGACCAACCGGAAGACGGTCAGCCATCCCAAGCGCCACCACTGGCGCCGAAGCAAGCTCCAACGCTGAGGTGAACACATGGTCCGAGCAGCTGTTTCTGAACTCACCGTTCCTCTGCGCAACGCGTGGAACATCACCCGGTACAAGCGTGCGCCGCGCGCCATCCAAATCATTCGTAACGAGGTCATCCGACACCTGAAGGTGGCCCCTGAGGAGGAGATTTACATCGATCCTTCAGTCAACGAGCTCATCTGGGCCCGGGGCATCGAGAACCCACCTCGGAAGATTAAGCTCCAAGTGACCCGTCACGACGAGCCCGATTTTCCAATTGAGGTAACCCTCGCACAGGAGTGATTCGCATGGGGAACATTCGACCAAGTTTCATCAAAATCCGCGCCATCAAGCTCGTTGAGCAACATGGCGAGAAGTTCACCGACGATTTCGATCACAACAAACTGATGGTTCAACAGTTGACCGACGTCGACTCGAAGAAACTCCGCAACTGGATCGCCGGTTACGTGACGACGTACCGCCAACGCAGAACCGATTGAGGTCGGCCCATGGCCACCATCCGCGTCGACTGGACGCAAGATCCCGTGAGCCTCCATTGTGAGGTCGCCGAACCTTTGGTGCGTCTGTTCGCGATGCTGCGCCAGCAGCACGGTCTGAAAAAACGATCCATTCCCATGCCAGACCGGGACAACGGCGGTTTCATTGCCTTCATCTACGCGCCAATTGACCCTCGGGCACTCGCCAAAGCCATTGAGGAGGTCGCCTGATGGGTCAACGCAGCAACGTTCCGTTGCCGACGGACCCCTATCGATTGACCGTAGTTCTCGTCGGGGTCTCTCACCCCGGGAACCTTGGTGCGGTCTGCAGAGGGATGTTGAACCATGGGTTTGATCGGTTGCGCTTGGTGAATCCGCAATGCACCATCGACGATGAAGCACGCAGCAGGGCCAAGCACGCAGGCATCATTCTGGACGATGTAAGCGTCCATTCCACATTAGAGGATGCCGTCTCCGACACCACGCTGGTTGTTGGAACGTCTGGGAAGCGTGAACTCGGTCGGAAAACCGTCTTCCGCCATTTCTTGTATCCTTGGGATTTGGCGGCCAGGTTGGAGCACGGCGAAGGCCACATTGCTCTGGTTTTTGGCGAGGAAGGGAAAGGACTCTCTCACGAAGACCTGGCGCGATGCGACATGTTGGC
>MDSV01061670.1_pt1 | contig 86952 bp, 81 predicted proteins | sample 810851 | NCBI WGS metagenome assembly MDSV01 (sample SAMN05326640, study PRJNA326480) | marine metagenome | isolation source: seawater | place: Atlantic Ocean: North East | collected 2012
CGGTACATTTATATGTTTAAACATAATATAACTTCCAGTGTTATTTAAAACTGTTCTTCTTCCGTTGATCCTGTTAATGCAGTAACAGACGACTGACCGCCTTGAATAACTGTTGTAACATCATCAAAATAACCAGCACCAACTTCTTGTTGATGACTCACAAATGAATAACCTTTATCTGAAGCAGCAAATTCTGGCTCTTGAACTTTTTCAACATAATGCTTCATTCCTTCTTCTCCAGCATATGAATGAGCCAAATCAAACATGTTGTACCACATATTATGTATGCCAGCCAATGTAATAAATTGATATTTGTATCCCATAGCACTTAGCTCTTTTTGGAATTTTGCAATTGTTGCATCATCTAAATTCTTTTTCCAATTAAATGACGGCGAACAATTATATGCTAATAATTGATCAGGATATTTAGATTGAACACCTTCAGCAAATGTTTTTGCAAATTCAAGATATGGGGTTCCAGTTTCACACCAAATTAGATCTGCATATGGTGCATAAGCTAATCCTCTAGAGATTGCTTGATCAATTCCATTTTTTGTTCTGTAAAAACCTTCAGCTGTTCTCTCGCCAGTTAAAAATGGTTTGTCATTCTCATCGTAATCAGATGTAATTAAATTTGCAGCTTCGGCATCAGTTCTTGCTAAAAGTAAAGTTGGTACACCCATAACATCAGATGCAAGTCTTGCAGCGATTAACTTTTGAATTGCCTCTTGAGTTGGAACTAAAACTTTTCCGCCCATATGTCCGCATTTTTTTACAGCCGCTAATTGGTCTTCAAAATGAACTCCAGAAGCTCCATTGATAATCATATTTTTCATTAGCTCAAAAGCATTTAATACTCCACCAAACCCTGCTTCTGCATCAGCTACAATTGGAGCAAAATAATCAATATACTCTTTATCACCAGGATTTATATCTTTAGACCATTGAATTTCATCAGCTCTTTTAAAATTATTATTAATTCTTCTAACAACAGCAGGAACAGAGTCATAAGCATATAGAGATTGATCAGGATACATAGTTTCAGATGTATTAGCATCTGCAGCAACCTGCCAGCCAGATAAATAAATTGCTTCTATTCCAGCTTTTACTTGTTGCATAGCTTGACCACCAGTTAAAGCACCTAATGAATTTACATATCCTTTTTTTGCGCTACCGTTAACTAATGACCAGAGTTTTTCAGCTCCGCGCTTTGCTATACTGCATTCTGGAACAAATGAGCCTCTTAATCTCACAACATCCTCTGCTGTGTAGCCCCTTTTTACATTTGTCCATCTTGGATTTGATTTCCATTCTTTTTCTAATTGTTTAATTTGCTCTTTCCTATCCATCTTGCTCTCCTGATGTATGTCGAATAATAATCTAAAATTATTTTTAAGTTATACTGAATGTTATTTTTTTTGAAAATATAGAAACTTTTCGCGTGCGTATATTAACAATTTATTAACCTTTAGTCCCTAAAAATTTTAAATTCTTTGATAATATTTCATTATACTGCTAAAATTCATTTCAAGTAACCTAAGTTAATTTATAAAAATAATACTTTAAAACATTGATTTATATGAGAAATAATAAAAATTTTAAAACAGCTGACTTATGTGATGATCATAGTGATAATTTGATTATTTTAGACCAAAATTTCAAAAGTTACGGCAAAACTAATTCATTCTATGGTGAAATTCAAACCGTTAAATGTCTTAATGATAATTCAAAAGTCAGAGAATTGGTTAATAAAGATGGACTCAATAAAGTATTAGTTGTTGATGGCGCTGCTTCAAAAGATTGTGCTCTCTTAGGGGATATGCTTGCAGAAGCTGCATCTAAAAATAATTGGTCAGGGATAATTGTAAATGGATGCATAAGAGATTCTGACGTTATTGCAAATATTGACTTAGGTGTTTTTGCTTTAACAACAATACCTGTAAAAAGTGTTAAAAAGAATATTGGGGAAATAAACGTTGAAGTTAAATTTATGGGTGTAAATTTTAAACCAGGTGATTATATTTATGCCGATATGGATGGAATTATAATAAGTAAAACAGAATTAATTTAAAGAATTAAGTAAACGATGGTTTTCTTCTGTGATAGTACTTAATATCTCTAAAACTTGTTTTTCCCTCTTCTCCAACACCTAAATACATTTCTTTTACATCAGGTCTTTCTAATAATTCTTTAGCTTTACCTTTTAAAATAACTCTTCCATTTTCTATTATGTATCCTTCGTCAGCATATTTAAGAGCTACCATTGCGTTTTGTTCAGCTATTAAAAAACTCACTCCTTCTTTATTAAGGTTTTTAACAATTGCAAATATTTCCTCAACTAACTGTGGAGCAAGACCCATTGAAGGCTCATCTAGTAAAATTAACTTTGGTCTAGACATTAAAGCTCTTCCCATTGCAATCATTTGTTGTTCCCCACCAGATGTGAATCCCGCTAAACTTTTCTTTCTTATTCTTATTCTTTCAAAGTGATCATATACTCTTTCTAAATCTTGTTTTGCTTCTTTTGGGTTTTCTCTTATAAACGACCCTGTCAAAATATTTTCTTCAACAGTAAGATGTGAAAAACAATGCCTTCCTTCCAATACTTGAACAACCCCATCTTTTACAAGATTATATGCATCCGATTTTGATATATCATTATTTTGATATTCTATAGAACCTTTTGTGATTGCTCCACGCTCAGCATGTAAGAGATTTGAGCAAGCTTTTAGTGTGGTTGTTTTGCCAGAACCATTAGCTCCTAAAAGAGAAACAACTTTACCTTCCTCAACATCTAAAGTTACACCACGCAATGCTAAGATAACATGATTGTATACAACTTCTATATTGTTTACCTTTAATAATGACTCTGCCATTTCTTGTCCTCTTTAAATTAATGTGGGTATGGCCACATTCTTAATTTCTGTTTTGTTGTTGCCCACAGAGCAGCAAAACCTCCAGGCTCTCTTATTAACAACGCAATAATAAATACACCATAAACCATATTGGATACGTTTTCTACAACTGCTGTATTAAATGCTCCTTGAAATATTGTATCTCCAACCCAAGTAAATAAAATTGGGAATTCGTATACAAATATTGCTCCGAGCCATGATCCAGATATAGATCCTAAACCACCAATGATAAGCATAAATAAAATAGTAAATGATCTATCAATTTCATATATCATTAAATCTACGTTACCAATATATAAGAAAGAATATATTCCGCCAGCAATACCACAGTAAAAACAACTTACAAAAAATGCTAAGAGTTTTGTTCTTGGAACACTGATACCCATAACGCTAGCTGCTATATCTCTATCACGAACGGACATAAAATTCCTTCCTGTGTTACTTCTTAATAGATTCTTTGCAAAATAAGTTAAACCTATGCAAATAGTTAAAGCCAACAAGTATCTTGCTGGGTAACCTTGCATATCTACACCTAATAAATTACCAAGACCCCAATAGTCATACATATGTGGAGCAATAGCTACAACACCAGAAGATTCATAATTTAAAAACCATGCGTATGAATTAAAAAACCACCAAACGAAATATTGTGCAGCAAGTGTAGACACTAGCAAATAAAAACCTTTGATTCTTATTGCTGGCAATCCAAAAATAACACCTACTAAGCCAGCAAAAATTCCAGAAAGCAATAGAGCCACTGGCAAAGACATAAGGTTTTCTGGCATCCTTAGCATTAAGTTATAAGTACCAAATGCACCTACACACATAAATCCAGCAGTTCCTAAAGATAATTGACCTGTTAAACCAGTTAATATATTTAAACCGACAGTTGCTAAACCAACAGCAAGAATAGGAATTACATGTGCACTTAACATATACTCAGATGTTGTTGGCATATATAAATATAAAAATAACAAACCCAGAATGACAATTATTTTGTCAAATTTTAAAGGAAAGATTTCTCTATCTTTCAGATAATTTGTTACGAAGTGTCCTGTTTCTCTATAAATCATTTATTTATACCCTTTCAATTAATTTTTCGCCAAACATACCTTGAGGCCTAAACACTAAGAAAATTAGTGCCATGAAGTAAGCAAACCATAATTCAATTCCCTGACCACCAAATACATCTGCTAAATATATCTCACCTAATTTTTCTCCAACACCAATAACCAAACCACCAACAATAGCGCCTGGGATAGAAGTTAACCCACCAATTAATATTACAGGAAGAGCTTTCATAACAGCTTCAATTAAAGTAAAGGAAACACTGACTCTTTCTGCCCATAATAGCCCTGCAATTAATGCAATGATACCTGTCACAGCCCAAACTATCGCCCAAACTGTTTGTAAAGGAATTCCAACAGCCATAGCAGCCATATGATCATCTGACACAGCCCTTAATGATAAGCCAGTTCTTGTTTTTTGGAAAAAGAAAGCTAAAATTACAATCAATGATCCAGCCACTAATGAAGCAAAAATATCAAATTTTGGAATTAATATATCTAACCAAGGAATATGATCAGAAACAAAGATAGGAGCTGGGTCCAATAAGCCGATATCTAAGAATTTACTCATTTGTAAACCATGAACATCTGAATCCCATATAAACTGAGAAAAGCCTTCTTGGAAAGTAGCTAAACCAACTGTAGCCATAAATAGAGCTAACAAATCCTGGTTAGCTAGAGGACGTATTACATATCTTTCTGTAGCTATACCAAAAATAACCATTATACCTGCAGCAATAAATAATGCGGTCCAAAAATCTATTCCATTTTCTGTCATTTTAACAAAAGTTAATGATGCAAATAAAAGCATTGTTCCTTGAGCAAAATTAAATATGCCTGAAGACTTATAAATTAAGACGAAACCAATCGCGACAAGAGAGTACATCACTCCTGACATTAACCCGCCAACTAATACTTCTATTAAATAAACCCAATCCATATTATTACCCCTATTTAGTGACTTACCCCAAGATATGCATCAATGACATCTTGATTTGCCATAACTTCTTTTGGTGAACCATCACCTATTTTCTTACCATAATCTAATACCACAACATGATCCGAAATATCCATAACAACTCCCATGTCGTGCTCAATCATAACTGTTGTAATGCCTTGCTCTTTATTAATTTCTAAAATAAAACATGACATATCCGCTTTTTCTTCTAGGTTCATTCCTGCCATTGGCTCATCAAGAAGAAGTATTTTAGGTTCGGCTACTAATGCCCTACCTAATTCTACTCTTTTTTGAAGGCCGTAAGGTAATTTTGATACTGGAGTTTTTCTTATAGACTCAATTTGTAAAAATTTAATTACCTTTTCAACTGCAAGCCTGTTTTGTTGCTCTTCTTTTCTTGCTCTTCCAATATTAAGTCCTTGTTCCAACCAAGTAGATTTCATAAAAAGATTTCTTCCTGTCATTATATTTTCAAGCACTGTCATCCCCTGGAACAATGCAATATTTTGGAAAGTTCTAGCCATGCCAGCTATAGCGGCATCCCTTGGATTAATAGATCTTCTCTCTACACCATTATAAGTTACAGTTCCAATTTGTGGTAAGTAAACACCATTAATTACATTTAACATAGAACTCTTGCCAGCACCGTTTGGTCCTATAACAGCACATATTTCCCCCTCTTTTACATTAAAACTAATGTCTGTGATAGCTTTTACACCACCAAACTGAAGAGTAACATTTTCTACTTTTAATATATCTGTCATAGTTTCCCTAAATTATTTACATTACTTTATTTACGTTTAATTGATAAGTTAATTTATCAATATCATTAAGAGTTATACTGTCGCTTTTATTTTCAACAGCCGAATAAATATCCTTTAAATTTGTTGCTATCTTGTTCCTTAAAATTCCCATAGTCTTTGTTACTTCTCCTTCTGCCATAATAAGGGTTCGATGCAAAATTACAAATCTCTTTATTTGAAGTTCACTATCAAATGCCTCATTAACACACTTAATGTGATCTCTAATTAAATCCCTAACTTCATCTTTTGATGCTAATTCAGAATAACCTGTATATCTAATATTCTTTCTGTCGGCCCAAGAATTTACAGAATTAGGATCTATTACAATGATAGCGGATAATGAATCTTGACCGCTTCCAATTACTACAGTTGATTTTATAAAAGGTGAACAAGAAATTAAATTTTCTATTTTTTCTGGTGAAAATTTTGTTCCAGATTTAAGGGTTAAGATATCATCACTTCTTCCTTCAACTATTAACGCCCCAGAGTCTTCTATGGATCCAACATATCCAGAATTTACCCAGCCGTCTTCTATATTTAATTCCCCACTTACAGAATCTCCTAGGCAATCTGTTTTAAAAAGAACTTCGGAATTATTATTAATTTTTATCTCAGTTCCTTTCATTGGAGATCCAACATTTTCAGAGGAAACCGAATGATCAGGTTGAACTGAGATACATCCGCATGAAACAGCTTGTCCAAACGAATGCTGAATTTCTACACCTATAGCGTGGAAAAAATCAAAATTTACTTTTGATAAAACCCCATCACTTACAAATGCATGTTTAATGTTTGTTAAACCAAAAACATTTTTTGCCGGCGCAAAAGTTGTAAGCATTAACCAAGTTTTAGTTAATGTATCAATTATTGATGTTTCACCTTTTATTTCTTTATCATAAATTTTCATCAAAGAATCGTAATGCTTCATATATCTATCGTAATTTTCTTGCGTTGCAGATTCAATTCTATAACTTATCGAAGTTATAATATGTTTAAAAACAAATGATGGTGCGTACAATATTGAGGGACCAATTTCTTGCAAATCCTTCTCAATTGTCTGATTGCTTTCGGGTAAATTTAATGACATACCGCTAGCCATAGAAGTAACATAAGTAAATAAAAGATTTGTAGGAATTGATAGTGGTAAATATGAAACTACAGAATCTTTAGCAGACAATGTATTTAACTCAATAATTTTTTTACAATTATTTACTAATGCTTCATGGCTTACTTTATAAAGATTATCTTCATATTCATCATATAAATAAAAGGCAGTGTCTTTATCGTTTAATGAATTGATATCTATTTCTGTGTTTGACCCACTTACTTTAGATATCAAATCATCAAAAGAAGTTAAATTAGAATTATCGTAAGAGGCTAAACCTCTTCCATCTAAATAAATAACATTTTCAACACTGCACTCAGAAGCAACTCCTAAATAAGTATCAACTTGCTGCTGATCTTCTGCAATTAAAAAATCTGCTTTTGAACTTAAAATAATTTTCTTAAGTTCTTCTTTGGTTGATTCTGGATGAATTGGTACTACGATCGCGCCAAGTGCTTGGATTGCAGAGATCGAAAATATAAGTTTAGGCACATTATTACCGTAAATTCCTACGACAGAACCTTTGCCAATTGAATTTGATTTAAAGGCTTCAATTGTTTTAGAAACTTCTGCTGCATATTCGGTCCAAGTATATGCATTCCATATGCCTAACTGCTTATATCTCAAAGCTATAGCATTTGGATTTGACTTCTTATTTGATAATACTAGACCAGGGATTGTAGCCATTATTAATTTATTCTCTCCTTTTTTACTTAAAGTATTGATTACTAAATGATTTATTTATTATTATTATATAATTTTATTATATTTAATTTAAACGCAATCAAGATGTGTAAAGTACACCAATGTTGCCTTTCTGACAAGGTATTAATATTAATAATTGATATCTAATAATACTATATAAGTATATGTTAATTTATTAATGTCTTTGAAAAACACAATATATAGTGGTAAAATGCTATTCCAAGTACTACTAATTTAGGAAATAATTATTACTTGGATAACTAAAAAGGATACCATTTCTCATAAATATATTAAATTTTATATATTGCCAATAATCTGCACTTTTGGATTTTCTGGAAGTAATTCATTCAAAAGTTACGAAGTGCCTTTGTACAGTAGTAATGATCAATGTTTTATCTTAAAAGATCTATATTTATCCTTAGAAGAAAATAAAAATTTAAATAACATCGAAAAAAATATTTTTATAAAAAAAATTAATAACCGACTACCAAACTATATAAGTTATTTCAAAAAATATACAAGAAATTCTATATTTTCTTGGGAATTAATTGCTGCGATTTCTTATCAAGAATCTCATTGGAATCATAAAGCTGTATCAAAAACAAAAGTTAAAGGTCTTATGATGCTCACAAAAGATACTGCAAATTATATAGGTATAAAAAATAGATTGGATCCCAATCAAAGTGTATATGGAGGGGTTAAATATTTAGAAAATTTATATAAACGATTATCTAAATCTGTTGTTGGCTCAGATAGATTATGGATGACACTTGCCGCATATAACGTTGGTTTGGGGCACTTAGAAGATGCGCGAATATTAACTGAAAAGCATGGGTACAATCCAAACTATTGGTCAGATGTAAAAAAACATTTACCCTTGCTAAGAATAAAAAAATATTATAAGAAAACTAAATATGGCTATGCTCGAGGACTAGAACCAGTAAGATATGTTGAAAGAATTCAGACTTATTTAGATTTAATATACGAAAATAAAAAAGCACATTTAGCTTCTTTTGCTTTTAAAAAAATCTTTAATAATTAAAGAGCACTCTTTTTCTAAAATACCACCAATAAAACTTAATTTATGATCAATCTTATAGTTCTCTTTAATATATTTAAATTTATCTTCAATATTTTTATTTTCACTCGAGTAGGCCCCAAAAACAATTAAGTCAATTCTCGCTTCACAAGCGGCAACCAGACACATCAAACAAGGCTCTAAAGATGTATAAAGTATAGAATCTTTTATTCTATAATTATTATTTTTTTTACAAGCTTCTCTAATTACATTTATTTCTGCATGGGCAGTTGGGTCGTTTAATTTAATTGGAGAATTGTAAGAATTTGCAATTATTTTATTGTTCTGCGTGATTAAAGATCCAACAGGTACTTCATTATTTTTTTGTGCTTCTTTAGCTAATAAGTAACATTGTTTTATATAAAATTCATGATTCATTATTAATCCGTAGAAGAAATTTATTTTAATTGTTATGATGCATTTATTATAAGTATTAATTTTTATCTATAAACTTTCAAGGAGTAAATAATATGAGCGATAGAATTGTAATGAGAGTTGCAGAGTCACTAGTAGCTGGTGGACCTCCAGGAACAGCAGCAGAGCCAGAAATAGTGATTGGGGAACTTGATGGCCCTGTTGGAACAGCTTTTGCAACACTTTTAGGAGACCAGGTTAAAGGCCATTCAAGAGTATTAGCTATAATGAATACAGATATAATGGTTAAACCAGCTACCATAATGGTTAGCAAAGTAACTGTAAAAGACACAAAATATACAAATATCTTAATGGGTACGGTTCAAGGCGCAATCGCCAACGGAGTTTTAGACGCTGTAAGAAATGGAGATATCCCAAAAGAAAAAGCAAATGATCTTGGGATTATCGTTTCTGTTTGGCTTAATCCATCAGTCATAGATGACAATAACTTAGATCATAAAATTCTATTTGATATTCATAGGAAAGCAACTTCACAAGCTATTCATAAGGCTATGAAAAATGAACCGAGTATAGATTGGTTGTTAGATAACCAAGAAAAAATAGTTCATAAATATTTTCAAATGGGAATAGATGGTAAAATCTAAATTTTGTATATTAAAAATATTATTTTATCCAATTAGGCAATGAGTGAATATCTATATCAAAGACAAGTTTAATTAAAAAAGAGCTAGCAATTGATATTGCAAAAATTGAAATAATATTTAATAAAAATCCTGCGCGTAACATATCACTAATTTTTATTTTACCGCTTCCAAAAATAACTGCATTTGGTGGTGTGGCAATAGGAAGCATAAAAGCACAACTCGCTGCAATAGTAGCTGGAATTACATAAAATAAAGGATTGTGATTGATACCTATAGCAAAGATAATTAAAATTGGAGCAAAAGTTGCAATTGTTGCAGTATTCGAATTTAATTCAGTTAAAAATATTATTAATCCAACTGCAAGGATAATTAAAATATAAAATTCATAATTAATAAAAAAATGTGAAAAACTTCCAATCCAAGTAGCTAGGCCTGAAGAATTAAAAGCTTTAGATAAAGCAATACCGCCACCGACTAAGAGTAATACTCCCCATGGTATCTTATTGGCAACCTGCCAATTACAAGCTCTTATATTTTTTCCTGTTGGTATTAAAAATAAAAGTAAAGCACCAAATAAACTAATTGAGGTATCGTTTAAGTTCAAATTGAAAATTTCGTTTAAAGTTCTTCTAAGTATCCATAAAAAAGCTGTTAAAAAAAATACAGCTGCAACAACCTTTTCTGCAAAAGAAGGTTTTCCTATTTCTTTATTCATGTTTGTGATTGTTTTCTCTAATGCATCAGAAGTTTTGTTTGACACTTTGAAGCTTATGTTTGTCAAAAAAAACCAAATAATTGGTAATAAAAAAATTAAAATAGGTAAACCAATTAGTAACCAATCAATAAAACTTATCTCGTAATTATAAGTATCACTTAAAATTCCAGCTAACATTATATTTGTTGGGGTTCCTATCAAAGTAGAAGCTCCACCAACAGATGCAGAATATGCTATTGCAAGTAAAAGTGGGATTGCTAATTCTTCATTTTTTGCATTTGTTTCTTTAGAAAAAATTGTAATCACTGATAATGCAATAGGTAGCATCATTATTGTTGAAGCTGTATTACTTACCCACATGCTAATAGATGCGGTCGTTAACATAAAGCCAGCTATAATCTTGCTTGGACTCAGTCCAGATAGCGATAGAATATTTAGAGCTATTCTTTTATGTAAACCACACGACTCCATAGCTGCAGCTATTATAAAACCACCTAAAAAAAGTAAAACAAGAGGATGTGCGTAAGCTACAGAGATAGACTTTAAATCATATATATCAAATATAGGAAATAATATAAGAGGTATTAATCCAGTTGCATAAATGGGTATTGCTTCAGTAACCCACCATATTGTCATTAATAGCCCTATTCCAGCAGTCACCCAAGCTATATTATTTAATGCAAGTGGAGGTTCTGTAATAATGAATAAAGAAAAAATAAAAATGCCGAATATTAAGCCGAACATTGAAACCGATTCTTTATTTAACATTTTTATTCCCACTCAATAGTTGCTGGCGGTTTGGATGAAATATCTAAACAAACTCTAGAAATACTTGGTATCTCATTTATAATTTTAGTTGAGACTTCCTCTAAAAAATCAAAAGGAAAATCAAAAGGCTTTGCCGTCATAAAATCAATTGTCTTTACCGCTCTTAATGAAACAACATTTCCATATGCTCTTCCATCGCCAGTTACACCAACTGATTTTACTGGCATAAAAACTGTAAAAGCTTGTGAAATATTGTTATATAGATTTTTTTCATGAAGCATCTCTATAAAGATATTATCAGCTTCCCTTAAGATATCAGCATATTCTTTTTTAACTTCGCCAAGGATTCTTACAGCTAAACCTGGTCCAGGAAAAGGGTGTCTATTTATAAGTTTTTTATCTATACCTAACTCTATACCTAATTTTCTAACCTCGTCTTTAAATAGCTCCCTTAGTGGTTCTACAAGTTTTAAATTCATATTTTCTGGCAAACCGCCAACATTATGATGAGATTTAATTAAATGCGCATTTTCTGACGAAGCTGCAGACTCTATAACATCTGGATATATTGTGCCTTGAGCTAACCATTGAGCATTATTAATTTTTTTAGCTTCATCTTGGAAGACATCAATAAAAGTTTTTCCAATTATTTTTCTTTTTTCTTCTGGATCAATAATTCCATTTAATCTTTTTAAGAAAAAATCAGATGCGTCGATATAAATTATTTTAATTCCCTTAAAATCTTTAAAACTTTTTTCAACTTGAATTTTTTCATTTAATCTTAAGAGCCCGTTATCTATAAAAATACAAGTTAAACGACTACCAATTGCTTTGTGAAGAATGGCTGCTGATACTGAAGAATCAACACCACCTGATAATCCTAATATCACATTATCATTTTTTACTTTTTCTTTAATTAAAGCTATTTGATTAGTTATAATATTTTTTGTTGTCCACATTTCCTTCGATTTACATATTTTAACAACAAAATTATAAATTATTTTCCCGCTATCAAGTGTGTGAGTCACTTCAGGATGAAATTGAAACCCATATATATTTTTATCAATAAGTTTTATTGCTGATAAACTTTTTTTATTTGTCGATGCAATTTTGATGAAATTTTTTGGAACATCAATTACACTGTCACCGTGTGACATCCATACTTCTATGCTTTTATTCACGTCATTAAATATTAAATCATCTTTAAGAATTTGGAGATTTGCTTTTCCATATTCTCTAGAGGTTGATTTTTCTATTTTTGCGTTAAAATTTTTGCAAATTAATTGCATGCCAAAACATATGCCTAGTACTGGTATATCCTCTTCAAATATAAAATCTGGTAAATCGTAATTATTGTCTGTAGTTACTGAATTTGGACCTCCTGAAAGTATAATCCCTATAATATTTTCTAAATCTATTTTGTTTTGAAGGAAACTCGGCTGTACTACTTCACAAAAAGTTTTATTTTCTCTAATTCTTCTTGCGATTAACTGAGTATATTGAGAACCGTAATCTACTACTAATATTTTCTGGTCTTGCATTATTTGTCTATTTGGTAATTTGGAGCTTCTTTAGTAATCATTACATCATGTACATGACTTTCTTTCATGCCTGCGTTTGTAATTTTTACAAATTTTGCTTTAGCATGTAATTCTTTTACTCCTAAACATCCTAAATAACCCATGCTTGATCTGATACCACCCAATAATTGATGAAGTATATTTGTCATACTTCCCTTAAATGGTACTCTTCCCTCTATTCCTTCAGGGACAAATTTATCTGAAGAATTTTCATGTTCTTGAAAATATCTCTCGCTTGATCCTTTTTTCATTGCTCCTATTGACCCCATACCTCTATAACTTTTATAGGTTCTGCCCTGGTACAATTCAATTTCACCGGGAGCTTCTTCTGTCCCTGCAAACAAACTACCTAGCATTACTGAATCAGCTCCTGCTGCAAGTGCTTTTGAAATATCACCAGAAAATCTAATACCACCGTCTGCAATTACTTTAACAGTTGTTCCTTTAGTTGCACTTGCAACATCACTAATAGCTGTTATCTGGGGAACACCAACACCTGCTACAATTCTAGTTGTACATATTGAGCCTGGTCCAATACCAACTTTAACGGCATCTACCCCAGCTTTAATTAATTCTTTTGCAGCTTCTTTTGTTGCAATATTACCTGCTATAAGTTGTATTTTTGGATGCTTTTTTCTAATTAACTTAACTGCATCGATAACCATCTTTGAATGACCGTGAGCAGTATCTATAACTAATACATCTACTTCAGATTGAATTAATTTTTTTATTCTGTCCTCCATATCTAAACCAACACCAATTGCTGCGCCAACTCTTAGTCTTTGTAAATTATCTTTGCAAGCATTAGGAAAATCTTTGGATTTCTGAATGTCTTTTACAGTAATCATGCCTTTTAAATGAAACTTATTATTAACCACAAGAACTTTTTCTATTCTATTTTTATGCAATAAAGATTTAACTTTATCTTTTGAAGCGCCTTCTTGAACTGTAACTAGGCGCTCTTTGGGTGTCATTATTGTGGAAACTTTTGGGCTAACTTTATTTACAAATCTTAGGTCTCTAGCTGTAACTATACCAACTAAGTTTTTTCCCTGAACTACAGGTACACCTGAAATCTTATGTTTTGAGGTTAGATCAATAACTTCTTTTATGGAGCAGTCAGGAGAAGTCACAACAGGATCTGTAATTACACCACTTTCATGTTTTTTAACTTTAGAAACTTCGTGAGCCTGTTCTTCTGCTGATAAATTTTTGTGTATTATTCCGATTCCGCCCTCTTGAGCAATAGATATAGCAAGCTTTGCTTCTGTTACCGTATCCATAGCAGCTGATACTAAAGGAATATTGAGTTCAATCTTTGCAGTTAATGATGTTTTAAGAGATGCATCAGTAGGTAAGATTGCAGATCGATTAGGCACAAGTAGAACGTCATCAAATGTTAGAGCTTCTTGAATAACTTTTAACATATAAACCTCTCTACAAAACGGTATTATAGGTTTTATTTTAGAAAAGTAAACAAAAGTATTCCTATTATTGTAATATAAATACCATGAATATCCCAAAAGATAATATATTAAGTGTTAGTGAGATAAATAATCATGTAAAACAGATTATTGATAGTTCTTTTGAGAAATATATATATGTTGAAGGCGAAATCTCACAGGTTCAAAAAAGTCAACTAGGTCATATATATATTGTTATTAAAGATGAAAAATCATCAGCTAGATGCACTTTATGGAGTTCAAGAGTCCCTAAATTAGAAATATATCCAGAAATTGGATTAAAAGTGATTATAAAATGTAATGTTACTTTTTATGAAAAAACTGGTTCATATCAGCTTGATATTTTAGGTGTATCATCAGTAAGTATTGGAAAATTTCATGAATTATTTGAAAAATTAAAACAAAAATTAAAAAAAGAAGGCTTATTCGATATAAAATTTAAAAAAAATTTACCTGTTTATCCAAAAAATATATCCGTTATAACTTCATTAACAGGTTCCGTAATACAAGATATTCTAAAAATACTTAAAAGAAGAATGCCAACGTTACAAGTCGAAGTATATTCCTGTAAAGTTCAAGGTGAAGGGTGCGCTTCAAGTATTATTAGTCAACTAATTACTATAAATAAAAAAAATGTGGCGGATATAATTATTATAGCGAGAGGTGGTGGGTCACTAGAAGATTTAATAGAATATAATGACGAATTTTTAGCAAGGCAAATATATAACTCCAGTATACCAATCATATCAGCTATTGGCCACGAGACAGATACAACAATTGCAGATCTTGTATCTGATGTAAGAGCTGCGACACCTTCTGAGGCAGCAGAAATAGCTACGAAAATATCTGTAAATGATTTGCTTTACAATGCAAATGATTTTAAAAATCAACTATCAAACAACCTTTCTACACTCTTAAACAGTAAAATGAATATATTAAAAGAAATAAAATATAATATAGAAAAAAATAATCCGCATAATAAAATTAATAGCTACAGTCAAACAGCTGACAGAGTCTTAGTAACACTTAAAACAAAACTATTATCTAAGATTATAAATGAAAAAAATAGAACGAATAAGATACAAGAGAAATTAAAAAATCATAATCCACTTCAAAAGCTTAACCAACTTGAATTAAAAATAAAGAATCAAAGAAAATATCTTCAAAATGTTTTCGATAGTTATATTTCAAAAAAGAGAAATATAATTTATATTAAAAATAATACTATCGAAAATATTAGCCCACTAAATATCTTAAATAAGGGTTATTCATTGGTATTTGCCAATAATAAGCTTGTAAGCGATACAAGAAAGTTGAAAGTTGGCAACGAACTTAAAATTAAATTCTACAATGGTAGTGTTCTTTCAAATATTTCTAAGATTAAGAAAAATTAATCTTCTTTTTTCCAAACCCAAGGTGATTCTTTGCAGATCGCAAAATATATATATACATTTACTATCATAATTATTAATAATGCTAGTGCAGCTCCTAAAGTCCAAAGTACGTCATGCGGATTATTTTGAAATCCAAACGCATTCATTCCCCAGAAACATATTGATGTAAATGCTATCATTACTACTGCTGCAATATATTCTCTCACTTTATTTCCCCTTTATATTTTTTTCATTATTTTACAAATAATAGCACAAATTTCCAATTTTTTTTATTTTGAACCCGAGTCTAAAAATTTATCAAAATATATCTCATTATTAGGCATTCCTTCAGAGGTAAATTCTTTTATAGCGGCATCAATCATTGGAGGCGGCCCACATAAATACCCTTGGCAATCTTTCATTTCAAGTTTATTTTTTTCAATGTAGTCGGATTTAAGATAATCTGTAACCATTCCTCTAGCTCCGTTCCAATTAGAGTCTTCAGGCTCCATATTCAGAACATACGTATATTCAAATTTATAATTTGGGTTCCACTTTTTCTTAATTTCTTCAAGTTCTTCTTTACCATATATATCTTGTTGTGTTCTTGCTCCAAACAAGAAAACAGCGTCTCTTTCAACCTGGTCTATAGCAGCTTTCTCTAAAATTGCCTTGACAGCGCTCATTCCGCTTCCTCCAGCTATACAAACCATAGTTCCTTTTCCATCTCTATAATAAAATGATCCAAATGGTGTATTTACTTCTAATTTTTGCCCTGTTGGGTCACCATCAAAAAGCCATTTACTAAATCTTCCCTTAGGAACATTTCGTATAAAGAATGATAACTCCCCAGGATTTTCGTTTTCAGGAGCTTTAGCAAATGAATAGGATCTTGAATTTCCAACCTGTTTAACCAAAACCTCTGAGTATTGCCCAGCCATTCCAGAATGTTCTAAGTTATCAATTCCTATAGTCAATTCAACAATATCGTGTGTCAATGATTTAACTTTTTTAACAACACCCTCGTAAGATTTTGTTGCACTTGCTTTAGCATCACTATCTATTGAGACATCAATTGCAACTGGTGTTTTAGCTCTTGATTGACAAGCCAATATCATGCCGTCTTTAAGCTGCTCACCATCTAAAACATAACTAAAATCAGCTGTCGGTTTAATCTTTCCTGAAGTTAACTTGCAGGCACAAGTTCCGCAACTTCCAACTCGACAATCATGTGGAAATGGCACTCCCGCTTTTAATGCAGCATCAAGAATATTTTGTTCAGGCTCTACTTCAAATTTGTATTGATCAGAGTTCAATGTAACTTCTTGTGGTTTTTTTTTGCCAAATCCAAACATATAAATAGATAGTCCTTGTGTTAAAACACTAACTTAGTTAAACAATATAAAATTTTCCAGTACGCAAAACCTATACTACATTAATACCAACATTTCTTAATGTTCCTGAATCTACATCCTCTTTTGTTGGTAAACATGTATAAGGCACAATGTTTTCTTTACTTGTTGATGGATGTTTTTTTACTGCATCACACCATTCACTTACTTTAGATCTAGATGATACTACATCATTTCCAGATATTTCTAACGCGTTAACGCAAGACATCCAATGAATGTCTGCTAATGAAAACTCACCACATATATAAACATCTTTTTTTAGTTTTGGATCAGGTGGATTTGTAAGTATATTTTCTAATATATCAAAAGCTTTATTTACAATATCCATATTACCACCAGAACCAGTTAACATACCGTATGCTTCCATTTGAACATAATCGGAAGCAATGTGAGCATATTGATACATGATTGCTCTGATAACTCCATTTCTTGGGACTAATGATGGACCAAATCCTTTGTCATCAAGATACGAGATAATTGCGTTTGGTCCGTACACAATATTATCTAAATCTTTTAAGACTGGAGCACTTCCAAGTGGTGAGATATCTGTGACTTCGTCACCACTATTAATTTTATGCGCTTCAATATCTACACCTTTTTCAGCAGCAGTTTGTAATGCTTTAGCTGTATTTATACAGCTTGGATTACCATATAATTGCATCGCCGATGCTAACTTATCACCGATCATACTTCCCTCCTAAGAGAATTTTTTAAATTATTATTCTATTTTTAAAGCTCCAGATGGGCATTCTGCTACTACATCTGCAATCTTATCTTCAGAGGCAGCTGATGTATCAATAACAAATTTACCATCCTCAATTTTAAATACTTCTGGTGCTCCTTGTACACATTTACCTGCGTGTATACATACACTTTCATCCCATGATACTTTCATATCTTTCTCCTCATATTTAATCTTCGTCTCCTATTTTACCCAAAAAACCTACCACTGCAAAGTCTTTATAGGAGAATATATTGTTCTAGAATTAGAGTTTTTTAAAGGTCAAACTTAATGAATTAATACAATATCTTTTGTATGTTGGTGCAGGGCCATCATTAAAAACATGGCCTAAATGACTGTTACAGTTTGAGCATTGAACTTCTATCCTGCTCATGCCTAGTGTATTATCTTGAATATACTTGATATTTTTTTCTTGTGCTGATTCAGTAAAACTTGGCCAGCCAGAACCTGAATCAAATTTTGTGTCAGAGTTAAAAAGAATTGTTTCGCAGCACTTGCACAAGTATGTACCTTTTTCGTAAAACTTATTATATTTTCCAGTAAAGGGCTGTTCAGTACCCTTTTTTCTACATACTATAAACTCTTCATCAGTTAACAATTTTTTCCAATCATCTCCCATAAAAATGACTATACTACTCTATTCCTTTCATGGTTAATTTAATGCGTCCTTGCTTATCAATTTCAAGCACCTTGACTTTAACTATATCTCCTTCATTAACTTTATCAGAAACATTCTCTACTCTTTCTTCACAAATTTGTGAGATATGAACTAGTCCATCTTTGCCCGGTAAAACCGTTACAAAAGCACCAAAGTCCATAATCTTTGCAACTTTTCCCTCATAAATTTTATCAACCTCAACATCTGCGGTAAGATTTTCTATCTTTGATTTTGCTAATTCTGCAGCAGCTTTATCAACTGAAGAAATTTTTATTAAGCCGCTATCATCTATATCTATCATTGCTCCTGTTTCTTCTGTTAACGCCCTAATTGTCGCCCCACCTTTTCCTATAACGTCTCTAACCTTATCAGATTTTACTTGAATAGTAATAAATCTTGGTGCATTAATAGACACTTCTTCTCTTGAAGATTCAATAACTTTTGCCATTTCACCTAAAATATGTATCCTTCCATCTCTTGCTTGCGCTAATGCAATTTTCATTATTTCTTCAGTTATACCATTAATTTTAATATCCATTTGAAGTGCAGTTACTCCATCGCTTGTTCCAGCAACTTTAAAATCCATATCACCCAAATGATCCTCATCTCCAAGTATGTCAGAGAGAACCACATAGTCTTTGTCTTCTTTGATTAATCCCATTGCAATTCCAGCAACTGGGTTTGCAATTGGAACACCAGCATCCATAAGTGATAAACTGGATCCACAAACACTTGCCATAGAGCTTGAACCATTAGATTCTGTAATTTCAGAAACAACTCTAATAACATAAGGAAAATCATCTGTTGATGGCAAGACAGGAGCAATTGCTCTTTTAGCAAGCTTTCCATGACCAATTTCTCTTCGTTTTGGCGAGCCAACAAAACCTGTCTCTCCAACTGAGTAAGGAGGGAAATTATAATGCAGCATAAATTTATCTTCATATTTCCCGTCAATTGCATCTATAATTTGACCATCTCTATCTGTTCCAAGGGTTGCAACAACTATTGCTTGTGTTTCGCCTCTTGTAAACAACGCACTTCCATGGGTTTTAGGTAAAATACCAATTTCAATACTTATGTCTCTAACCGTTTTATTATCTCTTCCATCAATCCTCGGTTTTCCTGAGATAATATTTTTTCTTACAATTTCTTTTTGTAACTTATATATAGTATTTTCTATACAATCTTTCTTTGAGTCTTGTTCATCATCAAATGATTCAATAGCACTATTCTTAATTTCTGATAGCTTTATATTTCTCTCTGCTTTATCAGAGATTAAATATGCTTCTGTTATAATATCGGTATATTTTTTTGAAATTTCTGTTTCTAGATTTTCATTTTCATTTATAGGTTTTTCCCATTCATAATTTTTAACACCGAATTCATTTGCAAAGTTATTAATTTCATCAATTAAAGTTTGCATTTCACTATGCCCAAATGAAACAGCACCGAGCATAATATCTTCACTTAACATTTTTGCTTCTGATTCAACCATAAGGACACCGTCCTTTGTTCCGGCAACCATTAAATCTAATTCTGAAGTTAATAATTCAGCTTTTGTTGGATTTAAAATATAAGAACCATCTTTATATCCAACTCTAGCTGCTCCTAATGGGCCTTGAAAAGGTACACCAGAAATTGTTAATGCTGCTGATGCTCCAATTAAAGACGCAACATCTGCGTCAATCTCACTATTAAGACTCATAACGGTACATATAACCTGAACTTCATGAGTGAACTCTTTTGGAAATAATGGTCTAAGAGGTCTATCAATTAATCTTGATATTAGAGTTTCTTTTTCTGCAGGTCTTCCTTCTCTTTTAAAATATCCTCCTGGAATTTTTCCTGCAGCATATGTTTTTTCTTGATAATTTACTGTTAGAGGAAAAAAATCTCTTGCCTGTCCGTCATTTTTAGCAACTACTGTTGTTAATACAACAGTTCCTTCTATGTTTACGATAACCGCCGCATTAGCCTGTCTTGCAATCTTTCCTGTTTCAATTATTACTTCGTGTTTTCCATACTGGAAATTTCTTTTTATTGGTTTCATTTTTTTCTCTTAGTTTATCTTCTTAATCCTAAAGAAGAGATTATTGTTTGATATCTTTCTGCGCTTTTTTTCTTTAAATAATCAAGAAGTTTTCTTCTAGTATTCACCATCTTTAACAAGCCATGTCTTGAATGATGGTCCTTTTTATGAACACTAAAATGCTCACTAAGAAAATCAATCCTTTTTGATAATAATGCTATTTGAATTTCAGGAGACCCAGTATCTGTATCTCCTTTTTGATATTCCTTTATAACTTTACTTTTTTCTTCAGTAGATAATGCCATATTTTCTTCACTTAGTTTCTTATTTACAAGGCCGCATTCTATCACGATATATTAATCATACAAACATTAACTTTTAAATTAAGATTTTTCTAGGTAAAAGCTCATAATTTTCATTAATTTCGCCGATACCAAGAAATACATTGTTCTTATCATACATTTTTACAATATTTAATGGTTTTTCCTCAGTTTTTATTGAATTTCCATTTAGTATCTTTGGCACATCGTAATCAGACAAATAATACGATTTTGTATCAATTAATAATTGATCTACATTAATCATATATTTATGAAATATTTCTTCTTCTGAACTATTTAAAAATTTTTCTAATTCAATAGAATTATCTAAACTTACATCGTTTATACTTGTTCGTGTTAGTTTTGCTACAGTCCCACCCGAACCAAGATCTTTGCCAATTTGTTCTGCTAAAGTTCTTATGTATGTACCTTTTGAGCATTTAACTTGTAAAAATAATTCTTTATCATTAAGTACTGATAACTTTAAATCATGTATTACAATTTTTCTGGGCTTTCTATCAATACTAATTCCTTTTCTAGCGTATTCGTATAAACGAACACCTTTATACTTAAGAGCAGAATACATTGGAGGCACTTGAAAAACTTCACCTAAATATTTTTTTTCTATTGTGTTCAAATTTTTAAGATTGGGTGTAATATTCGTTGTTTTAATTTTACCATCTAAGTCACCTGTAGATGACGTAAGGCCAAGTTTAATAACAGCCTCATAACTTTTACTAGAATTTAAAAAAAATGAACAGAGCTTTGTGGCTTTATTAAAAAATATTATTAATAAACCACTTGCTAACGGATCTAATGTTCCCGAAAAGCCAGCTTTTTTTTGATTTATTTTTTTCTTTACCTTCGTTAAAACCTCATTTGAAGATATACCAGAGGGTTTATTTAATAATAAACAACTTTGTCTATAATTATTCATTAATTTAAGCTTTTGTTTATAAGTTCTTCTAATTCAAAAGCTTTTGATTCTGTGTCATCATAAATAAATTTCAACCTTGGAACAGATCTCAAGTTAGAGTTTTCTGATAATTTTTTCTTAAAAAACTGTTTTGAAGAGTTTATCGCATTAGTAATTTCTTCAATCTCTGAAACCAATCTATCTTTGTTGTTAAATATTATAAAAAATATTTTAGCATTTTTTAAATCTTTCGACATATCTACTTCGGTAATTACTACGTCTTTTATTCTCGGATCGTTAATATCGTTTCTAATAATTTGTGCGATTTCTTTTCTAATGACTGAGCCAATTCTATGTATTCTTTGATTATCAGAATCATATTTCATTATTCTATCTTCCTAGCAACTTCAATCCTTTGAAAGACTTCTATATTATCTCCAGGCTTTACATCATTATAATTTTTAACTGCTATACCACATTCTGTACCAAGCTTTACTTCTTTTACATCATCTTTATGTCTTCTTAATGACTCAAGTTCCCCTTCATATATTACAATATTATCTCTTAATACTCTTATTGGGTTGCCTTTTTTTACAGATCCCTCTATAACTTGACACCCTGCGACTGCACCCATTGCAGACGATTTAAAAACATCTTTAACTTCTGCCAAACCTATTATTTCCTCTTTTGTCTCTGGTGCAAGCAGACCACTTAAACCCGCTTTAACGTCATCTATCAAATCATATATAATACTGTAATACCTTAAATCAATATTTTTTTCTGTAACAGTTTTTTTTGCTTGGCTGTCAGCTCTTACATTAAACCCTATTATCATAGCATTTGACGCCTCAGCTAAAGCAATATCAGATTCATTTATAGCACCTGCTGAAGAACTTATAATTTTAACCATTACTTCATCGTTATTTAATTTAACTAATGATTCACATATTGCTTGTGAACTTCCTTGAACATCTGTCTTTAAAAGTATATTAAATGTTGGAATTTCACCTTTTTTTAAATTACTAAACATATTATCTAAAGTTGGCGCTTGATATTGAGATGCAAACTTAGTATCTCTAATCTTTGTTTTTCTATATTCAGCAATGTCTCTGATTTTCTTATCGTTAACTGCTGATAAAACTTCATCACCTACTTCAGGAGCTCCTGATAATCCAAGGACAACTACAGGTGTTGATGGTGTTGCTTTATCAACTCTTTTACCATCCTGATCAATCATTGCTCTAATTCTTCCAAATTCTTTACCGCATAAAATATTATCACCAGTATTCATACAACCTTTTTGAACAAGAACAGTTGCCGTTGCACCTTTTCCTTTATCTAAAGCAGACTCTAAAACAATACCAGTAGCAGAGCCTTTTGATATTGCTTTTAACTCTAAAACTTCTGCAAGCAAAGAAATTGATTCAAGTAGATTATCTATACCGGTACCCTCTTTTGCCGAAACCTCTACAAATATATTTTCTCCGCCCCATTCTTCAGGAACAACCTCATGTTTTGTAAGCTCTGTTTTTATAGCCTCTACGTTAGCACCTTCTTTATCTATTTTATTTACAGCAACAATTATCGGTACTTCAGCTGCTTTTGAATGCTTTATGGCTTCTATAGTTTGAGGTTTTACTCCGTCGTCAGCAGCAACAACGAGAATAACTATATCAGTACAATTTGCTCCTCGCGCTCTCATTGATGTAAATGCTGCGTGCCCAGGAGTATCCAAGAAAGTTAAAACACCTTGTTTTGTATTTACTTGATATGCGCCAATGTGTTGAGTTATTCCTCCAGCTTCACCAGATGCTACTCTACTTGACCTAATATAATCTAATAATGAGGTCTTTCCATGGTCAACGTGCCCCATAATTGTGATCGCAGGTGGTCTGGATTCCAATTCATATTTATCCTCTGGCTCAATTGTTAATAAATTCTTTTCTAAATTTTCGTAATCAATTGTTGTAACTTTGTGCCCCATTTCTTCTATAACAATAGTTGCTGTATCTTGGTCCAAGGTCTCGTTTATAGTTGCCATTACACCCATTTTCATAAGCGCCTTTATAACTTCAGCTGACTTCACTGAAATTGCTGATGCTAATTCAGCCACAGAAATAAATTCACCCAACTCTACGGTGTAAACAACTGGTTCCGTAGGTTTTTCAAACTGATGCTTATCTTCAACTTTACTATTATCTTTGTTTTTCTTACTAGACTTTTTTCTTACAATGCGATTCTCATCTGAAATTTGAATCTTTTGCCTACGATTTTTTGACTTTATAACAACGTTATTCTTTTCTTCATTAATATATTTTGTCTTGGATTTTTTTCTTCTTTTTTTACTATTATCGTTTGATTCATTATTTTCAAAAGTTTTTGTTTCAGATAAAGGTGTTTCATTTTTAATATCTTGCGCACTTATGTCCTGTGTCTCAACAAATTCTTCACTCGATAAATTATTTTCATCTTCATCGATTTTACTCAAATCCTCATCATGTTTTTCGCTAGTACCAGCTTCTATTTTTTTTGTTACTTGGTTATTAACTTTAGAAAAAACTCTTTTTTTTCTTATAACTGTCTTTGTTTTTTGCTTTTCATCAATAGAGTCTTCTGATTTCTCAATATCCTTTTTTATCGTTTTGTTTTTAGCCGGCTCATTTCTAAAGAACTCTAATAACTGCATTTTCTCTTCATCACTAATTAAGTCATCTTCACTTTTTTTTTCAATACCAGCTAACTGTAATTGCTCAATTAGTCTTACAGATGATAATCCTATTGTTTTTGAAAATTCTTTAACTGTGATATTAGACATTTTTTTATTTTAATCCTCAAACATTGGTGCTCTTGCCGTCATAATTAGTTTACCAGCAAGATCTTCTGTCATATTATTTATCGGCATTAATTCATCTACAGATTGGTCTGCTAAGTCATCAATTGTTATAATTCCTCTACATGCAAGTTCAAAAGCTAAATCATTTGTCATGCCTTCCATTTCCAATAATGCTTTTGAAGGCTCTGCATCCATATTTAAAGACTCTGGATTTATAGCTTGTTTTAACAAATAGTCTCTTGCTTTATTTCTAATATCTTCAACAATATTTTCATCAAGGTTATCTATCTCTGTCATATCTTTTGGTGGGGCATATGCAATTTCATCAACACTAGAAAAACCCTCTTGAGCTAAAATTAGCGCTATATCTGGCTTAATATCTAAATATTTAACAAAATTTTCGCTTATCATTTGTGTTTCAACTTCACTTTTTTCATCAACCTGTCCTTCGGTCATTACATTTAAATCCCACCCAGTTAATTGACTTGCTAATTTAACATTTTGCCCACCTCTACCAATAGCTTGGGATAATTTTTCTTCTTCAACAGCTATATCCATGCTTTTTGATTCTTCATCCATAACTATTGATAATACTGTAGCAGGTGACATTGCATTAATAACAAATTGAGCTGGATTTTCATCCCACAAAATAATATCTATTCTTTCTCCTGCTATTTCATTAGATACTGACTGTACTCTCGAACCTCTCATGCCAACACAAGCGCCAACTGGATCTAGTCTTGGATCATTTGATTTGACGGCAATTTTTGCTCTTATGCCTGGATCTCTTGCTGCACTTAATATTTCTATTAGATCTTGGCCAACCTCTGGAACTTCTAAACTAAATAAATTTATTAAAAAATCTGGATGTGTTCTAGATAAAAATAATTGTGGGCCTTTTGACTCCGCACGAACTTCTTTTAAATATGCTCTAATTCTATCGCCGTTTCTTATTGCTTCTCTGGGAATTAAATCATCTTTTTCAATGAAACCTTCTGTATTATTTCCTAAATCTATAAGTACACCATTATGTTCAACTCTTTTTACGATACCCATAATAAGTTCACCAACTTTATTTTCAAAAGATTCAACTATTCTCAAACGTTCTGCTTCACGTACTTTCTGAACAATTACTTGTTTAGCTGTATGAGCTGCAATTCTTCCAAATGGAACAGATTCAATCTCTTCCTCAATAGAATCTCCAATTTCGATTTCATCATGCTCCTTAGTAGCATAAGCGTGAAGAATTTGTGCGTCAGGAGATGTAAACTCCGGATCATCATCAGAAAGTACTGTCCATCTTCTGTATGTCTTATAGTCGCCAGTTAATCTATCAATAGATACCCTAACATCTACATCTTTTGTATATTTTTTTCTTGTTGCTGTCGCTAATGCAATTTCTATAGCATTAAAAATTATTTCTTTATCAACACCTTTTTCATTTGAAACAGCATCTACAACATTTAAAATCTCTTTACTCATCTTAATCTCTCCAGATTATATCTTTAATCTTGCATTATCTATTGAATCATACTCAATTTCGTAAATATCAGTTTTATCATTAATAACTACAAAATTATCATTAACATCTTTTATCATTCCAACAATATTTTTTCTATTTTTTACTAACCATTTTAACTTTAGCTTTACCTTCTTATTTATATATTTTGCAAAATGTTCTTTTGTCATTAATACTCTATCTAAGCCAGGCGATGATACCTCTAATATATAATCACCATTACAAATATTTTCGATATCTAGTATATGTGTCACTTGATTACTAACTTTTTCACAATCATTAATATTTATTCCACTTTTGCTATCAATATATATTGTTAATTTGAGAGAATTATTTTGCTGTCCTATATTTAGACCCCATAGTTCATATTTCATAGATATTATTATTGGATCAATCAATTTCAATATTTGTTCTTTCAAGCAACTTATCCTCAAATTTACATAAATTATATTCCTAGACGAAAAAAACCCCAAACGGGGCTCTAAAAAACCCCTAAAACTGGGGCAGCATTTGTCTAAGACAAAATATTAATATAGTATATTTTGGATAAGGGTAAACATCAACTTATTTCAAAAAATCACTATTTTCATATATTTCCAATAATTTTCTACTTTATTTTATAAATTAAAGCTTTATTCATTTATCTAAACTTTGTTGTCTCTTAAAAATCTTTTTCTTTGATTTGGACACAAATATTTTTTTCTCAATCTTAAGCTTTTTGGCGTAACTTCTAATAATTCATCTTCATTTATATATGACATCATTTGTTCTAAGGTCATAACTCTTGGAGGGATTAGGGTAACTGCTTTGTCTGTTCCAGAAGCTCTTACATTTGTTAATTGCTTTCCTTTTAAAACATTAATACCAAGATCATTTTCTTTACTATGCTCACCAACAATCATGCCTTGATAAACTTTTGTTTGAGGTTCTATAAACATTATGCCTCTATCTTGTAAATTAAAGATTGCATAAGCAACTGCAGTACCAGTTTCAGTTGAAACTAGAGCTCCATTTCTTCTGCAAGACATATCTCCTTTAAATTTATCATATTTATAAAAAATTCTATTAATAACACCCGTGCCACGAGTATCAGTTAGAAATTTACTTTGATAGCCTATCAAGCCTCTTGATGGTGCGTGAAAAATTAATCGAACTTTATCTCCTTCAGCAGTTTTCATGTTTATCATTTCAGCTTTTCTTTGATTCATGCCATCTATTACTGAGCTTGAAAATTCCTTATCTACATCAATAGTTACTTCTTCAATTGGCTCAAGTTTTTCGTTATTCGCATTTGTTTTATATAATACATTTGGTCTTGACACAGTTAACTCGTAACCTTCTCTTCGCATTGTCTCGATTAATACCCCTAATTGAAGTTCACCTCTCCCACCAATTTCAAATGAGTCTTTGCTATCGTTTTCAGAAAAAGTAATCGCAACATTTGTTTCGGCCTCAACTAGTAATCGTTCTCTTATCATAGTAGATGTTACTTTTTTACCTTCTAAGCCAGCTAAGGGTGAATCATTAACAAGTATTGTTATTGCCATAGTTGGTGGATCTATTGGAGATGATTGTATTGGGCTAGTTTCAACGGGACTACAGATTGTGTCTGAGACAGATGTTTTTGCTAACCCTGCTATACAAATAATGTCGCCAGCAAATACCTCATTGACAGGAACTTTTTCAGCCCCATTAAATCTTAACAGTTTTGTAAGCCTACCTGTTTCAATCTCATCTCCGTTTAGATTAATTGATTTAACACTATCATTTACTTTTGCTGATCCTTGTTCTATCTTACCTATCAAACATCTTCCTAAATATGAATCATAATCTAAAAGCGTTGAAAGCATTGCAAAAGGTTTATCTTTTTCTACGTCAGGAGGGCTAACATAGTTTATTATCAAATCTAGTAATGAGTGTAAATTATCTTTCTTATCATTTATATCGTTTACACACCAACCGTCTCTTCCAGAAGCATACATTATTGGAAAATCTAGTTGTTCGTCAGTTGCATCTAAAGATACAAATAAATCAAATACTTCATCGATAACTTCATCGGGTCTTCCATCTGATCTATCAACTTTATTGATAATTACTATAGGCTTTAAACCTTGAGACAATGCTTTTCCTAATACAAATTTTGTTTGTGGCATTGGTCCTTCTGCCGCGTCTGTCAATAATATTACACCATCAGCCATATCTAAAACTCTTTCAACTTCTCCTCCAAAATCAGCGTGTCCTGGGGTATCAATTATATTAATTCTTACATCCTTCCATTTCACAGATGTAGGCTTAGCTAAAATTGTAATGCCTCTTTCTTTTTCTAAATCTCCAGAGTCCATTAATCTTTCTTCAACCTGTTGATTGTCCCTAAAAGTTCCGCTTTGTTTTAAAATTGAATCAATTAATGTTGTTTTTCCATGATCAACATGGGCTATTATAGCGATATTTCGCATATCTTCTGACATAAGCACCTAAAATAAAGAAGTGTAATTTGGTAGCGGAGGTAGGATTCGAACCTACGACCTTCGGGTTATGAGCCCGACGAGCTGCCAGACTGCTCCACCCCGCACCGTAAGTATGAAGTTTACTTAAGAAATATAAATTATCAAGCAAGTATATTAAAAACATACTTAAAAAATGTATTAGGTAATAAAAATATAATAAATAATAAAATTGGTATGATAGACAAAGTAAGTATATGAAACCTTCCACCAAGATTTATAAGACTATTTGAACCCTGCTCAAAGAACATAAACCATATAATTCTTAAATAATAATATAAGCCAACCACAGTCATTAGCACTGTAATAACAGCAACATATACTAGACCACTACTAATTAAAGCGTCTAATACTAAATACTTAGCATAGAACCCAACTGTTAAAGGTATTCCAGCAGATGATAACATTGTTACCATTAATAATAATGAAATAAAACCAGCGTTAGAAGATAATCCTTTTAAGTCATCTATATAAACTAGATCAAATTTTTTAGAAGATAGGAATGTAATTATTGACAACGAAGAAACTATTGTGAATGAATAAACAATTACATAAAATGCAGATACAGAAAAATTAAAATCCTTGGCTGTATATAGTGCGATAAAAATAAATCCTGAATTAGCAATGCTTGAATAAGCAAGCATTCTCAAAATTTTTCTTTGTGCTAAAGCAAAAATATTCCCAATGAAAATAGAGAAAACGCCAAGAATGAGGATTAAATTATAAAAATTTTCGTTCTGAAAAATATCATTTTTATCTAAAAATCTGTAAGCAAAAACAAAAAAAGCTATTTTAGGTATTGATGAAATAAAATTGGTTATTGGTATTGGCGCACCTTCATACACATCTGGCAACCACAAATGAAAAGGAGCGACAGCAAATTTAAATGCAACACCTATAAAAATTAAAACATATGAAAAAAGGTATAAATTAGAAACCTGAAATTTATTTGGATACGCTACAATATCTGAGATTATAATTGAGTTTGTAATACCATAAAGATATGAAAATCCGAATAAAATTATAGCTGATGCGATTATACTTAATACAAAATACTTAATTGCAGCTTCGCTAGAAAAAATACTATTTCTATTAAGAGCTATTAATGAGTACAAGCTTAATGATGATAATTCAATACCTAAAAATAAAATTATTAGATTGTTTGAAGATATTATTATTAAACAGCCTAAAAAAGCAAAAATTAACAATGAGTAAAATTCACCTGAAAACAGCTTTCTTTCTTCAAGATATTTTCTTGATATCATGATTTGTAAAATAAAAATTATATAGCAAATATATTTAAAAAATTCAGTTAGTTCATTTTTTACTATCGAATAATTAAATAAATATAAATTATCTTGAGGAAAATATTTTATACTTACTAGTAAAGCTAAAAATACTGATAATAGAGTTGTAGCAAAAATATAATGTTTTGTAGTTTTAAATATTCCAAATAATAACACTACCATTGCCATTATTGATAAAATAATTTCTGGTATAAAGTTCAGCAAACTGTTTATTATATTTTCTACAATCATAGTCTTGTTAGTATATTATTTGTCATATTTTCTAAAGTTGAGTTCATAAACATCATTAAATAATCTGGATATATTCCAAGTATTAAAACTATGAGTGCAAGTAATGCTAATATAACTTTTTCTATAAAGTTTGCATCAATATATTCACCCTTAATATTAATTTCCCCATATATAACCCTTTTTACTAACCATAGCGAATAAAATGCTGACACTATAAGAGTAGTTGAAGCAAAGAAAGCATATAAAAAATTTGCTTTAAAAGATGAAATTATTATTATTAATTCGCCTACAAAACTTGAGGTGCCAGGAAGACCACAGTTTGCAAGTGCAAAAAAAACGAAGAACCAACTATATATTGGCATTTGATTTATTATTCCACCTAAGTCAGATATTTTTTTTGTTTTATACCTGTCATATATTGAACCTACACATATAAATAATGCCGCAGAAATAAAGCCATGTGATAATATTTGGTACATACTTCCGGATAAACTAATAACAATATCTTCATATGAAGATGTATTTTCAAATAATTGAAATATTATAAAAAAACCAAGTGTTACAAAACCCATATGCGATATTGATGAATATGCTATAAGCTTTTTCATATCATCTTGTGTGATTGCAACTATTCCAACATAAACAATTGCAATTATTGATAAGATAATAAGATAAATATCAAAACTTAAAGCTCCTAACGGTACAACAGGAATTACATATCTTATAAATCCATAAGCTCCAACCTTTAAAAGGATGGCAGCTAATATTACAGAGCCAGAGGTAGGTGCCTCAACATGGGCGTCAGGCAACCAGGTATGAAATGGAAACATTGGTATTTTTATGGCAAAAGCAATTGCCATAGCTATAAAAAGCCATTCTTGTTCTTTTAATGAAAAATTTGCATCATATATTGTCAATATATTAAAAGAAGATATTTGGGAATTAATATAAATAAAAGATATTAAAAGTAGAATTGAACCCAAAAAAGTGTAAATAAAAAATTTAACAGTTGCATATATTCTATTAGATCCCCCCCATATACCAATTATTAAAAACATTGGAATAAGTAAAGCTTCAAAGAAAATATAAAAAAGTATTGCGTCTATTGCCGAAAAAACACCTATTGTTAATCCATTTGCGATTAAAAAACTTGCATAGTAATGGGTTCTTTTTTTTATCTTAAGAGTTGAATTATATAAAGAAACTATAAGGAAAATTAGAGTATTTAAAACTATTAATAAGACTGAAATAGCATCTACTCCTAAGTAATAAAAAATATTTAATGATGGTATCCAATTAAAATTTTCAATAAATTGAAAATCAGAAATATTTTTATTAAAACTTACTAAGAGAAGAATAGATAATATAAAAACAAATAAATTAATACTAATATTAATTATATTTAAATAACTATGCTTGTTATTATAAAATAGAATTAATAAACCAGATATAATTGGAATCCATATCAGCGCTGATAATATATTATCTATCATAAAACCCTCACTAATATAACAGCAAAAATAATTACTAAAGAAAGTACTATTAAAAAGGCATAATGATATAAATAACCAGAACTTATGGTCCTTAAATATGTTGATAGAATATTAATTCTCTTTGGTATGCCGTTAACAATAAATCCATCTATTAAAGCTATATCCATCTTATTTGAAAAGTATAATGAAGACTTTTTCATAAAAAGACTTAAATATAAAAATAATTCATCAAATTTATATTTTGATTTTATCGCTACGACTGACTTTTCGAATAAGAAAAATTTTAAAAATTTAAAATCAGTTTTTTCTTTATAAAGCTTTATAGAAATATAAAAACCTATTAATAGAGAAAAAGTCGCTGGTGAAAAAATACCATGAGTTATAAATGGCAATAGTCCTTGATACTTGATCTCACTCGGTGACCACATAAATATAGGCATATCAATAAATATTTTAATAGAATAACCAGAGAATAATGATAATAAAGCTAAAATTATTAATGGTATTAAAATTATCAGAGATTGCTCTTTTACTGAGTTAGCATTATCACCTCTGTAATCACCATAAAAAACTATGAAGAGCAATCTTAATGAATATATTGTTGTAACTAATGCGCCTAAAATCAACATTACATATGCGACAAATGATATTGTGCTATCTTTGTATAACATCACTTCTAAAATTAGATCTTTTGAAAAAAATCCTGATGTTAATGGAAAACCAATTATGCTTAATGTTCCTATTAAAAAACAAATATAGGTAATTGGTAATTTCGACTTAAGGCCACCCATTTTCAAAATATCTTGATTATGATGAAGTGACATAATTACTGATCCGGCACATAAAAACAATAATGCTTTAAAAAAAGCATGAGTGTATAAATGAAAAAAGGACACAGTATAAGCGTTTATACCAAGTGCTGAAACCATGTAACCAAGTTGAGATATTGTTGAATAGGCGATTACTTTTTTTATATCATTTTCGAAAATTGCGATTAAACCAATAAATAGTGCTGTAGAGGCACCTACAATTAAAATAATATTTGTTGTTATATAGCACATTTCATAAACTGGAGATAATCTTCCCACCATAAAAATACCTGCTGTTACCATTGTAGCAGCATGGATTAAAGCAGATATAGGTGTTGGCCCTTCCATAGAATCAGGCAACCAAATATGCAAAGGGATTTGCGCAGATTTAGCCATCGCTCCAATGAATAAAAGCAAACAAGACAAGTCTATGTAACTTAAACCAAAATATGTTTTCAGATTATCTAAATCTAATTCATTTATATTTAAAAAAATTGTTCTGTAATCAAAAGAATCGAAAGCTGTATATATCATAGCTATACCTAAGATAAAAAACATATCCCCTATTCTATTAATTAAAAAAGCTTTAAGATTTGCATGAATGGCTGATCGCTTCTTGTAAAAAAATCCAATTAATAAATATGATACTAAACCAACTCCCTCCCATCCTATAAATAATTGAATTAAATTATTAGAAATAACTAATAAAATCATAGAAAAAGTAAATAGAGCAATATATGAAAAAAATCTTTTGTATTCTTTTTCTTTTTCCATATACGACATGCTGTACAAATGTACAACTGAGGATATTAAAAGAACTACGACTAACATTGCCGCAGAGTACTTATCGATCAAATATCCAATGCCAACATTAAAATTAGAAACTGAAATCCAACTATAAAAGTTCTCATATAAAATTAAATTATCGCTAGAATATATATTAAAGCAAATAATTATTGAAAAAATGAAAGATAGTGTAACAAGAGACGTACTTATAATTCCAGAATAAAAGTTATTTAATAGCTTTGAACTAAACCCTGTTATTATTGAGCTTAAAATTAATAAAATTGGTATTGATAATAATAAAGATTCCATCTTATCCCTTAAGTTTATTAATTAAATTAATTTCAAGTGAATTTCTAATCCTAAATAGTGATACTATTATTGCTAAACCGATAGCTGACTCTGCTGCCGCAACAGCTAAAATAAAAAATACAAATACTTGCCCAGTCATATCATTGCTATAATGTGAGAATATAATGAAGTTTGTGTTTACCGATAGAAGCATTAATTCAATAGACATCAAAAGCAACAAAATATTTCTCCTATTTATAAATATTCCAGCTACGCTAATACAAAAGAGCAAAGCGCTAAAAACCAAATAATGTGACATTGTTATCATAAATCTTTATCCTTAATTATTCTTAATCTTGATTGCTTAGTTTCTTCTATTTGTCTTGCGGGATCTTGTTTTAGCGCTCTTTGTTTATTTGTCATATTTATAGCAATTGCAGCTATGATAGCTACCAATAAAATAAGAGCTGTTATTTCAAATGAAAATAAATGTTTTGTGAATAATAATAAGCCGATTTCATAAGTATTATTAAATTCTGAAGAGTGGCTAATTTCCGAAACTTGGGAAAAGTCATGATAAAAAATAACCATATATAGTTCTATAAACATAATTAAAGAAATTATTAAAGAAAATAGCAAATATAATTTTTGATTAACTTTTTCCTTAATTGGTAAATCCAATAGCATTATAACAAATAAAAATAAAACTAAGACAGCGCCAACATAAACTAGAACTAAAACTATAGATAAAAACTCTGCTTTTAGCATTAACCAAAGTATTGCGCTATTAAAAAATATTAAAACCAAAAGCAATGCAGCATGAACAGTGTTATTTACAATAATTAAACTCATTGATGATATGATTATCACGGATGTGACCAAATAAAAAAGTATTGTTAAAATATCCATAGTTTCATTTTATTATAATTATTATTCTGCTTTTGCAGCTTGATCAGCCGCAATTTCTTCTTCGTATCTATCTCCTATTTTAAGAAGATCACTTTTTTTTAAAATATTCTCACCACGCTCTTCAAAATGATACTCAAAAATACGGGTTTCAACTATTGCGTCTACAGGACAAGCTTCCTCACAAAAACCACAAAATATACATTTAAATAGATCTATATCATATTTTGTTGTTCTTCTTGTTCCATCATTTCTTTCCTCTGTATCAATTGTAATAGCTAATGCAGGACAAACTGCTTCACATAATTTACAACCAATACACCTTTCTTCGCCGCTAGGATATCTTCTTAAAGCATGCAGACCTCTAAATCTAGACGATTGAGGGGCTTTTTCATGAGGATAATTTAATGTAATTTTCTTTTTAAACATATTTAAAAATGTTACTTTCATGCCAAGTAATAACTCATAAAGAAAAAAACTTTTTATATATCGTTTAATCATAATTATTCTCTATTTGAACCAAGGGCCAATATTAAAATATATCATTATCATTTCTACAAAGATCCATAACAGTGTTAATGGAATTAAAATTTTCCATCCAAGTCTCATAATTTGATCATATCTATATCTTGGGAAAGTTGCTCTAAACCAAATAAAACAAAACATAAAAAACAATGTTTTTAAAATAAACCAATGTATGCCATCTTGTATAAAAAATAATATTATAGCGCTGACAGTATCTTGATTAACAATATTATTTACATCGCCGTAATTAAATGGAGATAGCCAGCCTCCAAAAAATAATATTGCTGTTAATGCAGATATTAAGATCATATTCGCATACTCTGCTATGAAAAAAATTGCAAACCCCATTCCAGAATACTCAACGTGGAAACCTGCGACTAATTCAGACTCACCTTCTGCCACATCAAAAGGTGCCCGATTTGTTTCAGCAACACCTGCTATAAAATATATAATAAATAAGGGAAACAAGGGAACCCACAACCAATGAAAAATTGAGCCTTTTTGAACATCAATTATATCTCCAAGATTCAAACTTCCAGATATCATAATTACCCCAACTAGCGCAAACCCCATTGCAATTTCGTAAGCTATAATCAGCGCTGCTGATCTCATTGCGCCAAGTAATGCATATTTTGAATTTGAAGCCCATCCAGCAATTATTATTCCGTAAATACCTAATGAAGTCATAGCTAAAATATACAATATGCCAGCATTAATATCTGATAAAACCTTAACACCATCAAAAGGAATTACAGCCCAAGCCGCAAAAGCCACAGTAAATGTAATAATTGGAGCCAATAAAAATAAAAATTTATTTGCATCTTTTGGAATTACGATTTCTTTAAAAAATAGTTTTGCTCCGTCTGCAAAAGGCTGTAATAAACCTTTTGGGCCAACAATATTTGGGCCCACTCTGACTTGCATTGAAGCTATAATTTTTCTTTCAGCATAAGTGTAATATGCAACTAATATTAGCAATGGCAACATTATAATCAAAATCATTAACAAAGTGTGTGGAAGAACACTTAATTGATTAAAGTATTCTGTAGCGATAGAAATATTATTTTTTATAAAATCATACATTTTCAATTTTTATTTGTTGATATTGTTTTCCAAGCTCATAGTGCTCTTTATTTGAATTTACTATAAATACACAGTTGTCAGACACATTTTCATCAACTATCAGTTCAGCTAATAAAGATTTTTCACCTTGCTTAACAATTACTTTATTTTTTTCAATATCTATATTGTTTTGTTCTAAGGTTTTTTTATTGATGCTAACAGTATTTTTATTATTATTTACTTTATTTAATGAAAATGCTCGTCTAACAATATTATCACTAAAATAATTACTATAACCTCCAGATCTTATAAGATTTGTATTACTTTCAATTTTTTGAACTTTTAAATTTTCAAAATTTATATCCAGAATCTCTTTGTTTTTTCTTATTTCGGCGTCAACTTCATTAATTATATCTATATACTCAAATTTATTATTGATTTCTTTTTCAAAAACTAATCTTAGCTTTGTGAGAATTTTCCACCCCTCTTTTGATAAATAAAATGGTTTGCAACTATTCGCAAAGGATTGCCATTCTCCTTCTATATTAACAAAAGTACCTGGACTCTCAAAAACAGTTGCTAAAGGAAGAACTAAATCATAATAATTTAAATCTTCATCAGATATAAAACTATTGAAACCTAAAACAAAATTCGCTTCATTTAATGATTTCTTTAAATCGCTATAATGATAAAAATCTATCAAATCTAAATTATAAATAATATATGAGTCTAATCCAGCTTTGATAGATTCATATACATTTAACCCAACATTTTTTTGATCTTTTAAACCTACTGCTTTATTTGGCAAACACCCAGTTAACCAAGCCCCTGCTTCATTACATTTGTCACCTAAAAAACCTTTGTTAGACTTTGTTAAAATAGAGATGATATTTGTTAAAATTTTTAGTAACTCGTAATCTTGATGATTCTTTAAATTAGAGCCTAGTAAAATTAATGAATTATCAAATAATAAATCACTACAAAATTGTTTTATTTTCTTATCAGTCAAACCTTTTCCTTTGAAGTTATTTTTAATTTCTTCTGGAATCGAAAAATTATTTAAAGTTTTATCATTTATTGTTATTACCGATAAGTATTCAATAGTATCGATTAAAATTTCAGCTAATAAATTTGGATTTATTAAAAGTGACTCGTTGGTTGAAAAATTATATTTATAATTAAATGTTTGAATAGTGTTAATTTTTGCATTATTTAAATAAGCTTTTCTAATTTTATGCGACAGAATTGGTTGGTCATAAGTTACATTACTATCAATTAATAATATGGAGTTTATTTTTTCAATGTCTTTTATTGGTATATCAATTTTAGGAAATAAATTATCATCTGCTTTTGAAAAGAAATTTTGTGATACTCTGTGGTCTATATTATTTATATTTATTTCTCTAAGCCATTTTTGAAATAGGTACTGCTCTTCGATAGTTGAATTAGCACTTATAAATCCAGCAGACATACCAAATTTAGTTTCATCAATATTTTTTTTAATAATTTCAAACGCCTGTTCCCATTCGATTTCTTCATACCTGCCGCCAATTTTTGCAATTGGTTTTTTTAATCTTTCGTTATGACTAATTGCCTCATAAGAAAATCTATCTCTATCAGATAGCCATATTTCATTTATATTATTATTTTCAAGAGGAACCACACGAAAAACATCATTATCTAAAACGTGTACAGACATATTTGATCCAACACAATCGTGGGGAGAAATAGACTTAACCTCTTCTAATTCCCAAGTTCTGCCTTTCATGTGTGAAGGCGCGGCATTAAGGGCTCCAACAGGACATATATCTATCATATTTCCAGACATAGGTGAATTTATTGCGGATGATAAATATGTTCTTATCTCTAAATTTTCTCCTCTTCCAATTGCTCCAAACTCTTTTATTCCTGCAATCTCCTCACCGTATCTAACACATCTAGTGCAATGAATGCATCGAGTCATATTAGTTTTTATTAAAGGCCCAATTTTATAATCTATTACTACTCTTTTTTCATCAACATATCTTGATTTAACTCTGCCATGCATAAAAGCTTGATCTTGCAGCTCGCACATTCCACCTTGATCACAAACTGGGCAATCAAGAGGGTGATTAATTAATAAAAATTCCATTGTATTTTTTTGGGAATCTTGGGCTAATTTTGAGTTCGTAAAATACTCTTGATTTTCAATTGCAGGAGTTGAACAGGCCGGCTGTGGTTTATTAACTCCAACTTGTTCTATAAGACACATTCTGCAGTTAGCTGCTATAGATAACTTGCTATGATAACAAAACCTGGGGATATGAATTCCGTTTCTATCAGCAATTTGAATTACTGTTTCACCTTTTTCAAATAAATACTCTTTATTATTAATTTTTATTTTCATTTTATTTTATATAAACGCTTTTTTTTCTTTTTTACTTATATAATTAAGAAATTCTTTCTCATAATATTTAATAAAACTTTCAACAGGCATTGCAGCTGCATCACCTAATGCACATATTGTGCTTCCAGAAATCATGTTTGGGATTGATTTAAGAGATTCAAAATCTTCAATTGTTGCCTGACCTTTAATTATTTTATCAATGATTTTATACATCCATCCAGTACCTTCTCTACAAGGAGTGCACTGACCACAAGACTCTGAATAATAAAATCTTGCTATTCTATGAATAACTTCAACCATATTTGTGTCCTCATCCATAATTATAACTGCTCCAGATCCAAGCATTGATCCAGCATTTGAAATTGACTCATAATCCATATTTGTTTCTAACATTTTCTCACCAGGCACTACTGGAACTGATGAACCACCAGGAATTACTGCTTTGAGTTTTTTATTATTTTTTACACCGCCAGCCAATTCAAGTAAATCTTTGAAAGGAGTGCCTAGTGGGATTTCATAATTCCCTGGTTTGTTTACATGTCCAGAAACAGAAAAACATTTAAAACCTGAGCTTTTGTCTGTTCCTATTTTATTAAACCACTCTGAGCCTTTATTAATAATTTCTGGCACAGATGCTAAAGTCTCAACATTATTTATAATTGTTGGGCAACCAAAAAGTCCTTTAACAGCTGGAAATGGAGGCTTATATCGTGGGAAGCCTTTCTTACCTTCTATGGATTCCAACATAGCAGTTTCTTCTCCTACAATATAGGCTCCTGCGCCAATCAGATCGTGAATCTCAATACAAACGTTTGAATCTAAGATATTCTTACCAATTAGTTTGTTTTTATATGCGTCTTTTAACGCTTTTTTTACACTTAAATAAACATCATCAATAAATTCACCTCTTAAATAACAATAAGCAACCTCTGCTCCTATTGCGTAACTTGCTATAAGCATACCTTCTAATAAAGCATGTGGATTATATCTAAGAATATCTCTATCTTTACAAGTTCCTGGTTCTGATTCGTCTGCATTACAGACAAGATATTTGATTTCATCAGAATCTTGATTAATAAAACTCCATTTTTTTCCAGTAGAGAAACCTGCGCCTCCTCTTCCTCTTAGCCCAGAATTGATAATATTATCAATAATATCTTTTGGCTTAGTGGAATTTGCGATTATTTTTTTCCAGGCCGAATAACCTCCAAGACTAACATAGGTCTCAAAGGAGTTAGGGTTCTCCATTGACAATGTTGCATAGCACAGTTCATTAATTTTTATATTATTATTCATTTTCGATTTCGTTAAATATTTTATCTATTTTTTCTGTTGTTAAATTTTCATAATACTTATGGTCTATTTGCATCATTGGTGCACCACAACAAGCAGCGAGGCACTCTCTTTCATCTTTTAAAAAAAATTTTTCGTTTGTTTCTCCAAGTTTTATTCCTAATTTTCTTTCTATATACGACAAGATATTATCTGAACCATTTAACATACAAGAAATATTTGTACATACAGATATTGTATGTTTTCCAGTCTTGTTTAATTCAAACATTGAGTAAAATGAAGCAACTTCATACACATCAATTTTTTTAATATCTAGGAATTTTGCAACAGCATCAATATGTTCATTTTTTATATATTTATTTTCTTTTTGAATTAGATGTAAGGCATAAATAATGGCCGGTTTTTTTTGTCCTCTAGGGAACTTTAAAAGCCAATCATTTAATTTATTTTCGTTTTCATTTGACAAATTATATAAATTTTTTTCTATCATAAAATTACCTATCTATCTCACCAAATACAATATCTTGTGTACCTATAACAGCAACTACATCTGATATCATGTGACCACTTACCATTTCGTTAAGAGCAGCAAGATGAGGAAATCCAGGTGCACGCATTTTTAATCTATATGGTTTATTTGAACCATCAGAAATTAATGTGACTCCAAACTCACCTTTTGGATGTTCAACAGCACAGTAAACTTCACCCTTTGGAATACAGTAGCCTTCAGTAAATAATTTAAAATGATAAATTAAAGACTCCATATCTTCTTTAACTTCGCTTCTACTAGGAGGGGTTATTTTATTATTATCTGAAAGAAAATCGCCATCATTTTTTTTCAACCAATCAATACATTGTTTTATTATTTTATTTGACTGTCTCATCTCTTCTATTCTAACTAAATATCTATCATAACAATCCCCGTTAGTGCCAACAGGGATATCGAAATCTAAGCTTTTATAAGTTTCGTAGGGTTGTTTTTTTCTAAGATCCCAGGCTATACCAGATCCTCTTAACATTGGGCCCGAAAACCCTAGTTGTAATGCTCTTTCTTTTGAAACTATTCCAATATCAACTGTTCTTTGTTTCCAAATTCTATTATCAGTGAGAAGAGTTTCATATTCATCAATACATTTTGGAAATCTGTTTGTAAAATCTTCTATAAAATCTAACAATGAGCCTTCCCTAGCTTCATTAAGTTTATCTATATCTTTTTTTGATTTCCATTTTGATTGTTCATACTTTGGCATAATATGTGGTAAATCTTTAGCTACACCTCCGGGTCTATAATAAGTTGCATGCATTCTAGTTCCAGACACAGCTTCATAGCAGTCCATCAAGTCTTCTCTTTCTCTAAAAGCATATAAGAATACACTCATTGCACCAATATCTAGAGCATGCGCCCCAAGCCACAACAAGTGATTTAAAATTCTAGTAATTTCATCAAACATTACTCTGATATATTGAGCGCGTATTGGAACATCTATATTTAATAATTTTTCAATTGACAGTACATATGCATGCTCATTACTCATCATTGAAACATAGTCTAATCTATCCATGTAACCGATGCTTTGATTGTATGGTTTACTCTCTGCTAATTTTTCAGTCCCTCTATGAAGTAATCCAACGTGTGGATCAGCTCTTACTATTACTTCTCCTTCTAATTCTAAAATTAACCTTAAAACTCCGTGTGCAGATGGATGTTGAGGCCCAAAATTCATTGTAAAACTTTTAATGTCAGGCATTTTTATCATCCTCTTTATTTGTATCTCTTATAACTTTAGGAATTAAAACTCTTGGCTTTATTGTTACAGGCTGATAGATAACTCTTTCTTTTTTTAAATCATAATTTACCTCAACATTTCCTATTAAAGGAAAATCTTTTCTTAACGGGTATCCAATAAAACCATAATCTGTTAATAATCTTCGTAAATCAGGGTGGTTTGAAAAAATTATTCCAAACAAATCATATGCTTCTCTTTCATACCAGTTAGCAGATGACCATATTGATGTTACTGATGGTAATGTAGGGTTTTCGTCATTCTTACAATAAACTTTTACATTTAATCTTGTATTTGAAGTAACAGACAAAAGATTGTATATGACAGAAAATCTGTGTTTTGGCTGATTAAAATTTTTCTTTGCAGTCTCATAAGTATATCTTCCGCTACTGTCTTTTTTAATACCTCTACTATAGCCCAAGTTGTTAGCATTTTTAGTGTTCCATTCTGAAACTTCATAATCTGAATAATCAATAGCGATAAGATCTATCAATATTTCAAATTTAACTAAGCTGTTATCTTGTAATATTGTCAATACTTTAATTGAGTCACTTTCGTCAAAAATAACTGTGTTGTTATTCTCAAAAAAATAATCAAAACTACAAAATTTTTCTTCAAATAGTTTCTCTAATTTAGTATTGCCTGAAAAATTTTTATTGATATTTTTATTTTGATTATTCATATGATTTGCTCGAAATTAAAAAGCTGGTTTTTATCTTTTAATGCTTTTTTTATTATGGATTTTATTTTTTAATTGCATAATTCCGTATAATAGCGCTTCGGCTGTTGGTGGGCAGCCCGGAACATAAATGTCTACTGGAATTATGCGATCACACCCTCGTACAACCGAATATGAATAATGATAATAACCTCCTCCATTTGCGCAAGAGCCCATTGAAATTACCCATTTAGGATCTGCCATCTGATCATAAACTTTCCTCAATGCTGGTGCCATTTTATTTACAAGTGTTCCAGCTACAATAATTACATCTGATTGTCTAGGGCTTGGTCTAAACATCATTCCAAATCTATCTAGATCATATCTTGATGCTCCAGCATGCATCATTTCAACAGCGCAACAAGCTAGTCCAAATGTCATTGGCCACATTGAGCCTGTGTTAGCCCAATTGATTAAATCTTTTGAGGAAGCAGTTACATATCCATTACTATTATCATTTAACGACTCTATAATATTCATAGGTCAATCCCAATCAAGGGCTCCTTTTTTCCATTCGTATATAAAACCAATTATTAGAATCAATAAGAAAATACTCATAGCTATTAATCCGCTAGTTCCTAAATCATCAAGTGCTACAGCCCAAGGAAACAAAAAAGCAATTTCTAAATCAAAAATTATAAATAAAATTGCAATTAAGTAATATCTGATATCAAATTTCATTCTTGCATCACTGAAATTTTCAAATCCACACTCATAAGCAGAAATCTTTGCTTTATTTTTCTCACCTTTATTTATAATTCTTGAAAGTATAATTGGCATAGCCCCAATTAAAATACTAACAATTATAAATAACAATATTGGAAAGTAATTATTTAACATAATATTAATACGTTATAAACTGATTAAAAGTTATCTTAACTGACAATTTATAAAATTCAATTCTAAAATACCATTATTTAACATAATATATTTCTCTAAAAAACTATTTTAAATTAAATCACATAAGAATAATAATACAATAGAATAATATGAAATTGTTTTTATGGGGCGATATACACAACCTATATCATTTATTTGGTGCCGATGGCCGGAATCGAACCGGCACGGCATTCGCCACTGCCCCCTCAAGACAGCGTGTCTACCAATTCCACCACATCGGCTGCAATTTATTCAGGAATTACGATATCATCTTCTACTGAATCGGTTAACAAATCATTTTTACCTTCATCAACTAATTCTTTTGAATTTTCATCAGAGATTATCAAACTATTTTCAGATACTTTGCTTTTAGCTAAGTAAGCTAAAGCAAGACAATTGAGAAAAAAAAGGACTACCAAAAATGTAGTAAGCTTCGTAATAAAATTACCAGCGCCTGATGCGCCAAAAACTGCTCCAGACGAACCACCACCAAACATTCCACTAGCATCGCCCTTACCCTGTTGCATTAAAATAAAAAATATAATCAATATTGATAATATAACCGCAACAACTAACAAGATTGTATAAACCATTTTTTTTCCTTAAAGTTCTATATTACATATTTTAGTAAATTCAATAGCATCTAATGAAGCACCACCAACTAAAACACCATCAACATGGTCAAGTTTAAGTATAGCTGAAGCATTTTTACTATTTACACTACCACCGTACAAAACCATTATATCTTTTTCTTTCAAAGAAGGAAGTTTTTCTATAATAAAATTTTTAATAAATTCATGGGTTTTAGATATTTCAGTGTTACTTGGGATCTTACCAGTGCCAATTGCCCAGACAGGCTCGTATGCGATTATTATTTTATTATGATTATTATAGTTTAATATAAGATCATTAAGTTGTGATGACAAAATATTGTTTGTATTATTATTTTCACGATCTAAAATTTCCTCACCAATACAAAAAACTGCTTTTAAATTATTTATATTTTTTAACTTATACGAAATATTCTTATCATCTAAAATTCCAGACTCGTATTTTCTTTTTTCTGAATGACCTACTAAAATATAATCGCAACCGTTATCAACAAACATCTCACTCTTTGTGCCACCCGTTAACGTAGCATTATCAGAATTACATACCAAATCCTGTCCGCCAATATAAAAATTTTGCTCTTTTATAAAATTATAGAAATAGTCTATATATATATCTGGAGGGAAAAAAATTATTTTATTATTATTATTTATATTTATATTTTTTAAGAGATAATCAAAATATTTTTTTATAAGATTTTTACTACCATTATTCTTCCAATTTGCAGCAATAATTTTATTCATAGTATTGAATTTATCTTATCTTCGACAAATTTCCTAATTTCAATTGACAAACTTTCAACATATGCTTCATCTTTAGCTTCAACCATAATTCTTATACAATTTTCAGTTCCAGATTTTCTTATAACCAGCCTTGTATCTGGCCTTCTAAAAAAATCCATAGCCTCTTTTATAGCAATATTAATAATACTCTCATCTAAAGATTTTTCATAAAAAATATTTGTAATCTTTTGTGGGTATTTCTTTAAAAATGTATCAGCGTTATTTTTTTTAAGAATATCAGAATAGTATAAGAATTGTAAGCCAGCAATAAGAGAATCTCCAGATGTTAAATACTCTAACATCAATATATGGCCTGATGTTTCTCCACCAATAAAATATCCTTTCTCAATCATTTTTTCTAAAACATATTTATCCCCAACTTCAACTCTTTCAAAAGGTATTTTTTCATTACGTAAGAATTTTTCTAGTGAATAATTGGTCATTGATGTTCCAACTACTCCTGAAATATTCTCATTCTCAATAATCTTGCCTTTTATTATTGTATAAAGAATATCATCTCCATCAAAAATTTTTCCTTGATGATTTATCACAACTAACCTGTCCCCATCACCATCAACAGATAATCCATATTCTGAATTATCATTTTCTATTTGTGTAGGTAAATTTTTTAAATAAGTTGACCCACATTTGTCGTTAATATTTCTTCCGTCAGGTTTATTATTATGAATTGAAATATCAAATCCAACTCTTCTAAAAATATCACTAGCTATTTTGTAATTAGAACCATTTGCCAAATCAAGTGTTATTTTTTTATTATCAAATTTATAATTTGCTGCTGTATTGATACAAAACTTTTTATATTCGCTTGTGATTTTTTCTGATACATCGAATACATTGGAGCCCTTTATCTCATGATGTTTATTAGATTGAAGCAATGTATTTATATAATCTTCAATATATTGTTCTTCTTCTGATGAAATTTTATATCCATCTTGATTAAAAATTTTAACACCATTATCTTTAAATAAATTATGAGAAGCACTAACCATTAATCCAATATCATACTTTTCTTTTTGCGTATAAAAAGCTATTGCTGGTGTAGGAACAATACCTGCATTATCAATACTAAAGTTTTCGATCTCTAACCCTTGAGAAATTAAATTGATTATCTGACTTGAAGACTCTCTTGTATCAGATCCTATTAAAACTTTTTTTTTAATAGATTTTTTTATAGATAAAGATTTTGCAATAGCGATTCCGAGAATAATAAAAAAATTATTTGTAAGAGGCTCTAACCCGAATTCGCCTCGGATACCATCTGTGCCAAAGTATTTTCTAGGCATTTTAAAAGTTAATGAGTACTTGCAGGGTCAGAAAATGATGACTCTTTAACTTCCTCATTTTTAGAGGATGTTTTATCGTTATCATCTTTATTATCATCATCCCAACCTTTTGGTGGACGAGGTTTTATACCCGCCATAATATCATCAATTTGCTCTTTATCAATTGTTTCATAAATCATTAAAGCCTCAGTCATTGCATGGAGTTTATCCATATTATCTTTTATCATCTTTGTTGCTTTCTCGTATGACTTATTAATTAATGAGCGAACTTCAGAATCGATATCTTTCGCAGTATCATCTGACATTGTTTTATGTTGTGTTACTGAATGACCAAGAAAAACTTCACCATCCTCATCAGAATATGACATTGGTCCCATTTTTTCAGATAAACCCCATTTTGTTACCATATTTTTAGCTATCTCAGTTGCTCTCTCAATATCATTGGATGCACCAGTAGTAACTTTATCTTTTCCGAAAATTAACTCCTCAGCAATTCTTCCGCCATATAAAGTACAAATTTGACTCTCGAGTCTTTGTTTAGAATTACTATATCTATCATCTTCAGGTAAGAACATTGTTACACCTAAGGCTCTTCCTCTTGGGATAATTGTAACTTTATGAACAGGATCGTGCTCAGGGACAAGCCTTCCAACAATCGCGTGCCCAGACTCATGGTATGCAGTAAGTTTTTTTTCATCCTCACTCATTACCATAGATTTTCTTTCAGCACCCATCATTATTTTATCTTTTGCCTTTTCAAATTCAGCCATACTTACTTTTGAATTGTTAGCCCTTGCAGAAAATAATGCCGCTTCATTTACAAGATTTGCAAGATCAGCACCAGAAAAACCAGGAGTTCCTCTTGCTATTATAGAAGGAACAACATCGTCTGCAGTTGGAACTTTCCTCATATGGACTTTAAGTATTTGTTCTCTTCCTCTAATATCAGGAAGCGGAACAACAACTTGTCTATCAAATCTTCCTGGACGAAGTAAAGCAGGATCAAGAACATCTGGTCTATTTGTTGCTGCAATTACAATAGTTCCCTCATGCCCTTCGAAACCATCCATCTCTACCAAAAGTTGATTCAAGGTTTGTTCTCTCTCGTCGTGTCCACCACCAACACCTGCACCTCTATGCCTTCCGACAGCGTCAATTTCATCTATAAAAATTATGCAAGGCGCATGTTTAGTAGCTTGAGCGAACATATCTCTTACTCTTGATGCACCAACACCTACAAACATTTCTACAAAATCTGATCCAGAAATGGTAAAGAAAGGTACCTTTGCCTCACCTGCTATTGCTCTTGCTAAAAGTGTTTTACCAGTTCCTGGGGAACCAACCATTAAAACACCTTTAGGTATTTTACCACCTAGTTTTTGAAACTTTGCAGGATCCTTTAAAAACTCTACAAGTTCTTCGACTTCTTCTTTTGCCTCTTCAACTCCAGCTACATCAGCAAAAGTAACTTTATTCTGATCCTCTGTCATCATTTTTGCTTTGCTTTTACCAAATGACATTGCCCCTTTTCCTCCAGAGCCTCCTTGCATTTGACGCATAAAAAATAACCAGACACCAATTAGTAATAACATTGGGAACCATTGAATTAAAATTTGTAAAAAAAGTGATGGTTTTGCTGGGGGTTCTGTTAATATTTCAACATTATTGGACAATAGGTCGTCAACTAACTTTGGGTCATTTAATCCGTATGTTAAAAATGTTGTTCCATTTTTATATGTTCCTGAAATTGTTTTACCATCAGCTTCAATCAAAACACTTTCAATTTGATCTTCTTTCACCTGGCTAATAAATTCAGAATATGAGAGATTTAATGAGTTCTCTTTTTGTGGAACAAAATTATTAAATAAAGACATAATTACAACTGCAATTACGATCCACACCAACATATTCTTTAACATATCATTCATAATTTTTTATCCTAATTCATTTTTTTTAGATTTTAAATTTGTTGCTAACATATAAATTTCTCTACTGTTTGACCTAGATGCCTTAGGCTTTATAACTCTCACTTTTTTAAAACAACTTTTTGTATAATCTAAAAAATTGTCTGTTCCTTTTCCCTGAAATAATTTAACTAATAAATTACCAGAGTCCTTTAGAGATTTTAATCCAATTTCAAGAACTATATCAGCTAAATTTAACATTGCTGGTACGTCAGCACTCTCTATACCACTTATATTAGGGGCAATATCTGACATTACAAGGTCAATTTTATTAAAAGTATCGTTTTTTAGGTAATTTTCAGCAAAATTCTCTAAATCTGACTGTACAAAATATACATTATCTATTTTTTCCATTTCAAGGAGATCAACAGCAATAATTTTTATATTATTACATTTTTTTGATGCATATTGACTCCAACCGCCTGGCGAACATCCTAGATCAAGAATATGTGAATTTTCATTTATTAGATTATATTTTTCATCGATTTCTTTAAGCTTAAACACTGCTCTTGATCGCCAATTTCCTTTGTTTGCTAATTTAACATATTCATCATTAATATGAGATTTATACCATTGAGAAGTTTTTTTACCCATAAGATATATTTAATACTTCAAATTCTTTTTTTCCACCAGGAGTTTCAACAATTACAACATCGCCTTCACTCTTTCCGATTAAAGATCTAGCAATTGGGGAATTGATAGAAATTAATCCTAATTTTATATCTGCCTCATCATCTCCAACGATTGTGTAGATAATTTCAGTTTCTTTCTCAAACTCATAAAGCTTTACTGTAGCACTAAAAACAATTGTTGTTGCCGTAATTTTTTTTGGGTCAACAATCTCAGCATTTGAAAGTTTTAATTTAATATCTTTAATTCTTCCCTCGATAAAACTTTGTTGTTCTCTTGCAGCATGATACTCAGCATTTTCTTTTAAATCACCATGCTCTCTAGCTGTAGATATAGCATCTATAACTTTTGGTCTTTCAAAGTTGGTAAGCTTATCCAGCTCCTCACGAAGCTTTTTTTCACCATTTAGTGTTATTGGGAACTTTTCCATGTATTAATTATGAAGTTGATAGTTTTATTTCGCAAGTTTAAAAATATTTTGGAGCTTATAAACATCTAAGTTTTTCGAATAGTCTATAGCACTCACAAGCGCATTTGCTCCTGCAATTGTAGTTGTATAACATACTTTGTGTTGAAGAGCTTCTCTCCTAATTAAATATGAATCTTTAATTGCTTGCTTGGATTGAGTAGTATTTATAATTAAATCAATTTCGTTATTTTTAATCATATCTACAATATGTGTTCTACCTTCTCTAACTTTATTTACTCTAAAGCATTTTATATTATTTTTATTTAGATATTCTTGTGTCCCATGAGTCGCAAATAATTTAAAGCCTAAAGAAACTAAATTTTTTGCTACATCCTTTACATTACTTTTATCCTCGTCTTTAACGCTAATAAAAGCTGATCCCTTTTTTGGAATTACAACACTTGTAGCTATTTGTGATTTTGCAAAAGCTTCTCCAAAATTTTTACCGATTCCCATAACCTCGCCAGTTGATTTCATTTCAGGGCCTAATATGGGATCCACGCCTGGAAATTTAAGAAAAGGAAACACAACTTCTTTAACGTAAAAATAATCATGTTTTATTTTCTTTGGTATTTTTTGTTTTTTTATAGATTCCCCTAACATACATTTTGCTGCAATTTTAGCAATAGACAAACCCACAGATTTAGAAACAAATGGAATAGTTCTAGAAGCTCTTGGATTAACCTCAATCACATACAATTTATCGTCTTTTATAGCAAATTGAACATTCATTAAACCTTCTACATTAAGTTTATTTGCCATTTTTATCGTATTTTCTTTGATTAATTCAATTTGTTTTTTATTTATTGAATATGTTGGTATTGAGCAAGCTGAATCTCCTGAATGAACTCCGGCTTCTTCAATATGCTGCATGATTCCAGCAATAAAAACTTCTCCCTTAAGGTCTCTAACAGCATCAACGTCAATTTCAATTGCTTCATTTAAAAATTTGTCTATTAAAACTGGCGCATCATTTGAAACTTTTACAGCCTCATTAATATATTTTTTTAACTCTTCAGCATCGTATATTACTTCCATAGCTCTGCCCCCTAAAACATAAGATGGTCGAACTATAATTGGGTAGCCAATTTTATTTGCTTCTTTTAATGCTTGTGCTTTGTTTCGAGCCGTACTATTTGGAGGCTGCAAAACATTAATATCTCTTAAAATATTTTTAAACTTCTCTCTGTCTTCTGCTGCATCAATTGATTCTGGTGAGGTTCCAATAATTGGAACTCCGTATTTTGACAAATCATTTACTAATTTTAAAGGGGTCTGACCACCATATTGCACAATAACTCCCTCTGGTTTTTCGATTTCAACGATATTTAATACACTTTCTAAATTTATTGGCTCAAAATACAATCTGTCAGAAGTGTCATAGTCTGTTGACACAGTTTCTGGATTACAATTTATCATAATAGTTTCATATCCAAGCTCTTGGGCAGCTTTTGATGCATGGACGCAGCAATAATCAAATTCAATTCCTTGGCCAATTCTATTTGGACCGCTTCCAATTACTATAATTTTTTTATTACTAGTTGGTAACGATTCGCAATGTTTTTCATACGTTGAATACAAGTATGATGTAGTTGTTGGAAACTCTGCCGCACAAGTATCAACTCTTTTAAATACAGGTTTAATTTTATTTTTTTGTCTAATTTTTCTTACAACATGCTGAGTTGTACTTGTAAGTTCTGCAATTTTTAAATCAGAAAATCCCTTCTTTTTATATAAAAGTAATTCTGTCGCTGATATATCTTTGATTTTCTTTTTTGAAATTTTTTTCTCTAAATTTACAAGTTCAAGTATTTGTTCTAAAAACCAAGGATCTATTTTTGAAATTTCAAATATTTGATTAACAGTATAATTTCTTCTAAAAGCCTCAGCTACGTATAAAATTCTTGATGGACCAGGTTCTTTTAATTCATATTCAAAATTAAACTTATCTAAATTATTAATATCTTCAATTGTATCTAATCCACTTAGATCTAATTCTAAACTTGATAATGCTTTTTGCAAAGATTCTTGAAAGTTTCTACCAATCGACATTACTTCGCCTACAGATTTCATTTGCGTTGTAAGTCTATTATTTGATTTTGGAAATTTCTCAAATGCAAATCTTGGTATTTTTGTTACAACATAATCTATAGTAGGTTCAAATGATGCCGGAGTAAGTCCAGAAGTAATTTCATTCCTCAATTCATTTAATGTGTAACCAACAGCTAATTTTGCAGCAATTTTTGCTATTGGAAATCCTGTTGCTTTTGATGCTAATGCAGAGGATCTTGAAACTCTAGGATTCATTTCTATAACCACCAATTTTCCGTTTTTTGGATTAACTGCAAACTGAACGTTTGAGCCTCCAGTATCAACTCCAATTTTCCTTAAAATATCTATTGAGGCATTTCTCATTATTTGATATTCCTTATCAGTCAAAGTTTGTGCTGGAGCAACGGTGATTGAATCTCCTGTATGAACACCCATAGGATCAAAATTTTCTATAGAGCAAATTATTATACAGTTATCTTTTGAGTCTCTAACAACTTCCATTTCATATTCCTTCCAACCAAGAAGTGATTCTTCTAAAAGAATTTCTGTAGTTGGTGAAATATCTAGTCCTCTTTTTGATATTTCAATAAACTCTTCTTTGTTATATGCAATACCGCCACCGCTACCTCCAAGTGTAAACGAAGGTCTTATAATGACAGGAAAACCAATTTTTTTTTGTTTTTTAATTGCGTCACCAATATCTTTAACAATAAATGATTTTGCGCTTTCCAAACCTATTTCTTTCATTGCTTGTTTAAATAGAGACCTGTCCTCTGCTAGATCAATTGCTCTTTTTGATGCACCAATCATTTCAACTTTATATTTTTTTAAAATGCCTAATCTATCTAAATCAAGTGCGCAATTTAATGCTGTTTGCCCTCCCATTGTAGGTAAAATAGCATCGGGTTTTTCAATTTTTATTATTTTTTCAACTATTGAATAATTTATTGGTTCTATGTAAGTTGCATCTGCCATTTCTGGATCTGTCATTATTGTAGCGACATTTGAATTCACCAAAACTACTGAATAACCTTCTTCCTTTAAAGCCTTGCAAGCTTGTACACCAGAGTAATCAAACTCACAAGCCTGACCGATTACTATTGGGCCAGCTCCTAAAATTAAAATTTTATTTATATCATCTCTTTTTGGCATTAGTATTTTTCTTCATTAAGTTAACAAATTCTTTAAACAGATAATTTATATCTTGCGGACCAGGACATGCTTCAGGATGACCTTGAAAACTAAAAATAGGCTTTTTTTTATGTTTTATACCTTGGATAGTATTATCAAATAAAGATCGATGGGTGATATTATAAATTTTTGGAAGCGTTTCCTCGTCCACAACAAAACCATGGTTTTGACTAGTAATCATAACTTTGCCTGTATTTAAATCTAAAACAGGATGATTTGCACCGTGATGACCATATTTCATTTTATTAGTTTCTGCACCACTTGCTAAAGCAATTAACTGGTGGCCTAAACAAATACCAAAAACAGGAATATTGTAATCAAAGATTTTATTTATTGACTCGATTGCAAAATCACAAGGCTCAGGATCTCCTGGCCCATTAGATAAAAAAATACCATCAGGTTTTAATGCTAAAATTTCTTTTACTTTTGTTTTAGCTGGTACTACTTCTACATCGCATCCCATCGATGTTAGTATGCGTAAAATATTTTTTTTAACTCCAAAATCATACGCAACTACTTTTAATTTTTTATTTTGATTTATTTTTTCTCTTTTATGTAAATAAATATTTTCTTTGAATTTATATCTTTTTTTAACAGTTACTTTTGATGCGAGTTCTGAACCAATTATACTCGATGAATTTTTTAATGTTTCTTTTACTTTTTTAATCGATTTTTCATTATGAATAATACAAGACTTCATAGCACCATTATTTCTAATTAAAGATGCAATGTATCTTGTATCTAAATCAGCAATGCAAACAATTTTATTTTTTTTTTAAGTATTCAATAAAATTTGATGTTGATCTCCAGTTAGAGGCATTTGTAGGGATCTCACTAATAACTAAACCGCTTACATATGATTTTAAAGACTCTTGATCATCTTCATTTACTCCGACGTTTCCAATATGAGGGTAAGTAAATGTAATAATTTGGTTTTTATATGATGGATCAGAAATAACTTCTTGATATCCTGTCATCGCAGTATTAAAAACAATTTCACCATACGAGTCAGCCTTGTATCCAACTGATACCCCATGAAAGATTTCATTGTTTTCAAGTATTAAAATAGCTTTTTGCAAGAGTGTTTCCTATATATCTAAATTTTAATCACACATACTTTACAAAGAAAGTACATCATTCATTCCATATAAGCCTTTATCCTTATCATTAATCCATTTAGAAGCCAAAACTGCTCCTTCAGCAAATATTTTTCTATCAAAACTTTTATGGTTTATCTCTATTGATTCATTTTCTAAAGTAAACTTAATCATATGGTCCCCAATGACATTACCAACCCTTAAACAATGATGTTTTACCTCTTTTGAATTTTTCATATTTTTTTTTATTGCTTCTTCAAAAGAAAGTGATGTCCCAGAGGGCATATCAACTTTATGTTTATGATGATGCTCTACAATATCAATATCAGAAATATCACCAATTATTGATGAAGTTTTTTCAACTAACTTTAAACAAAGATTTATTCCTATACTCATGTTTGATGCTTTTAAAATGGCAATTTTATTGCTTGCATCTTTAATTTCTAGTATTTGAGGTTCTGTAAAACCAGTTGTTCCAATAACTAATTTTTTATTATATTTAATACATTTTTCTAATAATAACATTGTATTTTCAGGTCTAGTAAAATCAATGCATACATCACTTTTTGATATACCATCGTCTATATCTGAAGTGATAATACTATTATCGATAGAAATGTATTTATTTAATTGTTCTTTTGGTTTTCTTGTTATTGCTGCTGATAATGACATTGCAGAACTTTGTGATAATATTAGTTTTGCAATTTCTAATCCCATTTTTCCTGATATTCCAGGTATACAAACATTTATAGGCATTGCTAAATACAGTGTGATTAAAATTACAATATATTAACATAGAGTATGTGTAGTTCTAAGATAAAATTTTTTATTTAAAGAACTTTTTTAAACCATCAAGCCAAGATTGTGACTTTGGGCTATGTCTCTTGTTGCTAGTTTTCAATTGATCGTCAAATTTATTTAATAAATCTTTCTGTTCATCAGATAAATTGACTGGAGTTTCAATAATAACAGAACACATTAAATCACCAATTCCGCCACCTCGAACTGATTTTACTCCTTTTCCTTTTAATCTAAAGTATTTTCCAGTTTGGGTGCCTGCGGGTATATCAATTGTTACACTATTACTACTCAATGTTGGGATTTCTATTTCTGCTCCTAAAGCTGCTTCAGCGAATGACAAAGGAACTTCGCAATACAAGTTACTACCATCGCGTTTAAATATGGAATGCTTTAGAAGATTAATTCTAATAAATAAGTCTCCAGGCGGTCCCTGATTAACGCCGGCTTCTCCTTTACCGGCAAGCCTAACTCTATCTCCGCTATCAACACCAGCGGGAATTGAAACTGATATCTCTTTGTCAATATTTACAGCACCACTGCCATAACACTTTGCGCAAGGGTTAGATATAACACTACCTTTACCTGAGCAAGTTGGGCAAGTTTGTTGGATAGTAAAAAATCCTTGTTGAGCTCTTACTTGTCCAACACCTTTACATGTTGAGCAAGATACTGGTTTCGACCCTTTTTTCGCGCCAGACCCATCACATATATCACAAGTATCTTTTGTTCTTATATTTATTGTTTTTTCTGTACCAAAGGAAGCTTCTTCAAGTGTAAGTTTCATCTCATATTCTAGATCAGCGCCTTTATATCTTTGGGTTGAACTTCTTCCTTGACTATTGCCAAATATATCTCCGAATATATCTTCGAAAACATCTCCAAAACCTGAAGACCCAAACCCTGAAGTATTAAATCCTCCGGGACCAGCTCCTCCACCAAAATCTGTAGTACCATACTGGTCGTACATTGATTTTTTTTGAGGATTTGACAGAACATCATATGCTTCTTTAGCTTCTTTAAATTTTTTTTCAGAAGACTTGTCGTTTCCTGTTCTATCAGGATGATATTTCATAGCTTTTTTCTTAAAAGCTTTCTTTATCTCAGCATCTGAAGCGCCTTTCTGTAAACCTAAAACTTCATAATAATCCATAATTATTTAGTTATTATTTGTCCTTATTAACTTCTTTGTATTCTGCATCCACAACATCTGATTCGTTATTAGAATCAGTATTAGTCTCTGAATCTGGTGAAGTATTTTCATTTTGCTTTGCCTGCTCAGCATACATCATTTCTGCCATTTTTGCAGAAGCCTCAGATAACTCTTTAATACACTTTTCAATTAAATCTTTATCTTCTGACTTTAAAGCTTCAGTAAGTGCTTCATTTTTTTCTTTAATATTTTTTTGGTCATCTTCAGTAACCTTATCTCCAAGTTCTTCTAAAGATTTTTTTGTTGCATGTACTAATGCATCACCTTGATTTTTTAAAGTTACAATCTCCTGGAATTTTTTGTCTTCTTCAGCATGTAGTTCTGCATCCTTAACCATTTTTTCGATTTCCTCATCTGATAAACCGCTTGATGACTTAATAATAATTGACTGCTCTTTATTTGTAGCTTTGTCTTTAGCAGACACATTTAAAATTCCATTAGCATCAATATCAAACGTTACTTCAATCTGCGGCATCCCCCTTGGTGCTGGTGGAATATCCGAAAGATTAAATTGACCTAAAGATTTATTACCTGATGCCATATCCCTCTCACCTTGAAGAACATGGACCGTAACTGCTGTTTGATTGTCCTCTGCAGTTGAAAAAACTTGGTTTTGCTTTGTTGGTATTGTAGAGTTTTTCTCAATTAGTTTAGTCATTACGCCACCCATTGTTTCAATTCCAAGGGATAATGGTGTAACATCTAAAAGTAGAACATCTGTAACATCACCAGCTAGAACCCCGCCTTGTATTGCAGCACCCGCTGCAACAGCTTCATCAGGATTGACATCTTTTCTTGGCTCTTTTCCAAAATATTCTTTAACAATCTTTTGAACTAAAGGCATTCTAGTTTGCCCACCAACTAAAATAACATCATCGATATCTTGTTTAGATAGTTTTGCATCCTTTAATGCTATCTCGCAAGGAGTAATAGTTCTATTAACTAAATCCTCAACCATTGATTCGAATAATGCTCTTGTAATTTTGATATTTAAATGTTTTGGACCACTTGCATCAGCAGTAATATATGGAATATTAATGTCTGTTTGCTGCCCGTTTGATAATTCAATTTTTGCTTTTTCAGAAGCATCTTTTAATCTCTGAAGCGCAAGAGGATCTGATCTTAAATCAAAATTTTGTTCTTTTTTAAATTCATCAACTATATGATCTATAAGCTTAGAGTCAAAATCTTCTCCGCCTAATTGAGTATCACCGTTTGTGGATAAAACCTCAATTTGATTCTCACCATCAATATCAGATATATCGATAATTGAAACATCAAATGTCCCACCACCAAGATCATAAACAGCTATTTTTTTATCACCTTTCTTTTGATCCAAGCCATATGCAACAGCTGCAGCAGTAGGCTCGTTAATTATTCTTTGAACATTTAAACCTGCGATTTTTCCTGCATCTTTTGTTGCTTGTCTTTGTGAATCATTAAAATAAGCTGGCACAGTAATCACAGCATCTGTTACCTCTGCACCTAAATATTCTTCAGCAGTTTTCTTCATCTTCATTAAAACTTTTGCTGAAATTTCAGGTAATGCCATTTTCTTATCATCAATTTTTACCCAAACATCTCCATTATCTGCTTCAACAATATTATATGGTAATATTGATTTATCTTTTTGAACTTCTTTATCAGAAAACTTTCTTCCAATAAATCTCTTAACTGCATAAACAGTCTTTTGAGGGTTAGTTACTGATTGTCTTTTAGCAGACTGTCCTACTAATGTTTCTCCATCAGTAAAGGCTACAACAGATGGAGTTGTTCTGTCACCTTCACTATTTTCAATAATTTTTGGTCTATCGCCTTCCATCACTGATACACATGAATTTGTTGTGCCTAAATCAATACCTATAATTTTTCCCATTTTTTTACCTCAATAATATAATTTAATCCTTGTTATGACTTATATAAGGTCAAAAGGATTAAATTCAAGTAATTAACTTAATTTTTTTTTGAAACAATCACTAAAGCTGGTCTCAATAACTTTGTTTTTAGCTTGTAGCCTTTTTGTAAAACCTCTACGACCTTGTTATTTGGTTTATCAGACTCCCTAGTTGACATTGCCTGGTGATATTCTGGGTTAAAATCTTCATTTTTTGGATCTATTACTTCTATATCAAGCTTTTCAAAAACCTCTTTCGTTGTTTTTAGTAATAAATTATTACCTTCTATAAAATCATCAATTTTTAGGTTGGTTCCTTTCGATAAATTAGCTGCAGCTTCTAGACTATCAATAATTACTAATAATTCTGACGATAATTTTTCTACTGAGTATAGTTGAGCTTGTTGAATTTGCTTTACAGTTCTTTTTTGAAAATTATCTAGCTCGGCTTTCGATCTTAAAAACAAATCATTTAATTTTTTATTTTCTTCTAATAAAGCTTCAATTTGTTTATCTTCATTTTCACTATTTTCCATAGAGCTAGGATTTGATCCTTCTCCACTTTCCGAAATTTCTTCATCTAAATTAATCTTGTTAATTTCTTTTTGATCTTCCTTTTTAATGTCCATTAATTTCCCTTAAAATTTGTTTACATTAATATATGGTTTATTTTGATGATTTCAAGGCTTCAGTTAATAATTTAGCTGTTATATCTACGATTGGTATAACTCTATCGTAAGCCATTCTTTTTGGCCCTATTACGCCTAAAACACCAACAACATCATCATCAAATTTATAGGGAGCGCTGACTATACTGCAGTCATCTAAAACATTATATCCTGATTCTGCGCCAATAAATATTTTAACGCCATTCGAAGACATACTTTGATCCAAAAGATGTAAAATGCTATTTTTTTCGCTGAAAGCCTCAAATAAAGTTCTTAGCTTTTCAATATCTGATAATTCTTTACAACTCATTAATCTAGTCTGACCAGTGACAAAAAGATCATCATTTTTCTTAGTATTATCAGGATCTAAAAAAAGTTTTTTTCCAAAAGTTATCGCTGAAAGCATAATATCATTCATGTCCTTTCTCATCTCTTCTAACTCATTTAATAATATCTTTCTAATCTCAAGTAAAGATTGACCAGATATAATACTATTTAAATAATTTGCGGCCTCTTGAAGCTCTGAAGATGAAAAACTTTTATCCAAATTAATTATTTTATTTTCAACATCGTTATTTTTATTTATTAAAATTGCTAAAATTTTATTATCACTAAGATTTAAAAAATCTATTTGCTTTATTTCTGTATTTTGTTGTGTAGGTAAGGAAATTACACCTGTTAATTCAGTAATATTGGATAATATTTCGTTAGTTTTTTTTACAATATTTTTTCTTTCAGAGCCTTGTGTTAAATTTAGTTTTAACTTTTTTATCAAACCACTATTAACGGGCTGAACTTTTATCATTTTATCGACAAACATCCTATATGCTAGCTCAGTTGGAACTCTTCCTGCAGATTTATGTGGTGAATAAATATAGCCTAAGTCCTCCAAATCTACAAAAACATTTCTTATGGTAGCAGAACTTATACCAATATCTGTAGCCTGAGAAAGCTTTGTTGAGCCAACAGGCTGGCCATCTGAAATAAAGCTTTCAACTAATGCCTTTAGTAACAATTCTTGTCTTGGATTTAAACTTTCCATAAAATTATCAAGTTTTATTTATAATAATATATTATTATTGAATATATTATAATACTTATATGATATTGTTATAAGTGTATAGGGGGCACAATGTCAATATTTAAAAATATAGCAATTATCTCTAAAATAAATGATGATAGCGTAAAAGACAGTCTAGACGCGGTAATAAAATACTTAGATAAAAAAAATATTAACTATTTATTAGATAAGAACTCTTGTAAATTACTTGCCAATTCAGAATCAACAGATATTAAAGCTATAAAAGAAAAGTGTGATATAGCTTTTATAATTGGGGGTGATGGGACGCTTCTCAGAGCTGCCCAAGATCTTGCTAAAGCAAATATACCTATTTGTGGAATTAATAGAGGAAGATTAGGATTTTTAGTTGATATATCGCCAGACCATATTCAAGAAAATTTAGAGAATATTTTTAAAGGAAATTATTCTGTTGACGAGAGAATTTCGCTTGAGGGTACTGTTCTTAGAAATGGCAAAGAAATATCAAAAAATATTTCGTTTAATGATGTGGTGATACATAGTAGAGATGCGGTTAGAATGATTGAGATGGATACAATGCTTGATGGAGAAAAACTTTATACAGTCAATGCTGATGGTTTAGTAGTTTCTACTCCAACAGGTTCGACTGCATATTCTTTATCTAGTGGTGGGCCAATATTGCAGCCAACTATGGAGGCATTAGTTCTTGTTCCTATATGCCCACATTTACTTAGCAATAGACCAATTGTAATTGGTATGAATAGCGTTGTAGAAATAAAGCTTTCTGATAAATCACATACAAATGCTAGTGTAACATTTGATGGGCAAATAAACGTTCCAATAGAAGCAAACGATACTATTCGAATTAGTAAAAGTAAGGTATTGCTAAAACTTATTCAGCCTCCTAATATTAGCTTTCTATCTATACTAAGAGAAAAATTAGGTTGGGGTTTTAAGCCATAAAAATTCATGTTATCAAGTATATATATCAAAAATTTCGCAATAATTGATGAGTTAGAAATTGATTTCCATAATAATATGTCTGTTCTAACAGGCGAAACAGGTGCTGGCAAATCAATTTTAATTGACGCCATTAATATTGTTTTTGGTAATAAAAAAACAAACAAAGTAATTAGAAATGAACAATTTGATACTGAAATAATTTGCCAATTTAATATATCAAACAAAAATATTATAAAGATTCTTGAGGAAAAAGATTTAGCTGACTCTAATGAATGTATTTTTAGAAGAAAAATAAATAAAAAAAATATATCAAAAATCTATATAAATGATAAGCCAGTGAATTCAAGTACTGCAAAATCTATTGGGAGTCTAATAATTGATATACACGGGCAACACGAAAATCAATTAATATTATCTGATGACGAACAAAGAAATAGATTAGACAATTTTATAAATATAAAAGAGGATAAATTATTAATTCAAAAAATAATCTCAGACATAAATGCTATAAAAAAGTATTTATCAGAAAACTCACTAGATATAGATCAATATCAAAGCAGTGTTTCACTTTTAGAGTATGAAATAAAAGAATTAGAAAATGAGGTTATAGATGCCGAAGAATATAATAAAATTTCAGAAGAGTACAAAAAACTTAGCAATAGTGAGATTCTTAAAGACAAAGTTTACCAATGTCTAGATATAATCGAAAATACGTCAGAACAGGATATAACGTCAATGCTATCAAATATAAATAAAAATCTAATAGACATAAATAATATTGATCAAAATGCAAATAACTTACTTGATATTAATATAAATATTCAAGATGAGGTAAAAAGCTTATCAAAATTATTAGAAAAATATACTAATTCAATTAATAGCGATGAAGAAAAACTTGTTATGTTAAATGAAAAGATTTTATCTCTTAATAATTTGGCAAAAAAATATAATTCAAGCGAAAGTGAATTACAAAGCATTTTAACTGATAAAATTACAAAACTTGATAACTTGAAAAATAGTAAATCCAATATAGAAGAGAATAAAAATAAAATAAATAAAAATTTGGTTGATTATCATAAAATCTCAGAGAAGATATCGAAGATAAGGAAGCAAAAAGCTGTAATTCTTGAGAAAAAAATTACAAATAATCTAAAAAAACTTGGAATGGATGATTGTGAATTCAAAATAGATATATTAAGTGATAAAAATATAATCACAAAGAATGGTTATGATAAAGTTTCATTTCTTATTAAGACAAATAAAAAATCAAAATTACTCCCATTAAAGGAAATTGCCTCAGGAGGAGAGTTATCAAGATTAAGCTTAGTGATTCAACTGGAGACTCGTTCTAACGATGACTGTGAGACTATGATATTTGATGAAATTGATACTGGTATTGGCGGCGCTACCGCTGAAATTTTAGGAAATCACTTAACTAAATTATCAGAAAAAACACAAGTTTTATGCGTTACTCATCTTGCTCAAATTGCCGCAAAATCCTCTCACCATTATCTTGTATCAAAAGACAAAAATATTTCAACAACAAAACTTGAATACTTAAGTAATGAGAAAAGAATAAATGAGCTAGCAAGAATGATAGGAGGTATAGAGGTAACTGAAAAAACATTGCAGTTTGCTAAAGAGCTTCTTTCTTAAGTTTTAATCTTCGTCTAAGAATTCTCCATACAGAATCATATTATGATCTAAAATTTTAAAATTATATTTTTTTGCTATTTCTTTTTGCCTATTTTCTATAACTTCATCATAAAATTCTACTACCTTGCCAGTCTTAAGAGACACCATATGATCGTGATGATCTCCATGATTTAGCTCAAAAACGGCCTGACTATTATTTTCAGAGTCAAAATGATGTCTTATGACAATTTTGGCTGCCTCAAACTGAGTTAAAACTCTATAAACTGTTGCCAAACTAATAACTTCACCATCTTTTATGAGCTCTTTATATATATCTTCGGCAGACATGTGATGATTTTCAGCATTTTCAAGCTTATCGAGAATTTTCACTCTTGGAAGCGTTATTTTTAAACCAGCATTTTTTAATTCTATATTGCTCATAATTACTATATTATCCCTATTTAGTGAAACAATATACAAAAAAATAATGATATTTATAAGGATTTTCATAGCTACATTACTTTTTTTCAGCATAAGTGCTTGTCAGTTATTACCAGAAGATGCTCAATTAAGGAGCTACAGAGTTCTTGTGCAACAGGGAAATGTTATTGAAGAAAGTAAAATAGACGCTTTAAAAATAAATATGACAAAAGAGCAGGTTGTTTTTCTCCTGGGTGAGCCCGTACTAAATAATATATTTGATAAAAATAGATGGGATTATGTTTATTACAGAAAAAGAGATCCTGAGGTATCAAGACTAAATATGATTAGTATTTTCTTTAAAGATGAAAATGTAGTTAGTATGAAGAGAATCGTAAAAAATGATGATGGTTTGTTTGAAATTAGTGGAAAAACTAATCATGGTGAACCAGAATTTTTAGAAGACAATGAAACAGCTTCTTTAAAACAAGAAGTATTTGATAATATTAAGTTAGAGGGAATAAAAGATGAAAATATTAATATAGAAGGTTTTGATGTAGAAGGTCTTAAAGAAGATAAAAATAATGAAAAGACAACAGAAAATGAAAAAATAATTACAAATGAAGAAATAAGTAAAGTTACTGATGATTTAAAAAAAGAAAATATAGAAACCTTAAAAGAAGTTAAAGAAATTAAAAGAAAAAATGATAATGAGATTCTTTCAGAAATAATTAATAATTGGGCGCAAGCTTGGCAAGGAAAAGATCTTGAAAAATACTTTAGTTTTTACATTGATGAATATACATCGGAGTATTTCAACGACCATTTATTATGGAAAAAAGATAGAACTAATAGGATAAGTGGAAAAAATGAAATTCAAATAGAAATAAGCGAATTATCATTAGAATTTGAAATAGATGAAAATGAATTGGCTGTCGCCAAGTTTACTCAGAAATATATGTCCGATAACTATTCAGACAAAGTTGTTAAAGAATTATCTTTAAAGAAAATTAATAAAAACTGGAAAATAATATCAGAGAAAGTTATTGAAAGTAACTATTAAAATTTCTTTTGAAAATTAAACTTTCTTTTTTCATTTGGACTCATTTTTAAGTCATCTAATATCTCTATTCTGTCACTTTCTTTAATAATATAAGATTCATTAATTAAATTTCCATAACATCCAAATTTTTTTTTACTCAAAAATTTTTTTGAAAAAATTGACTTGTCTTCTAAATATTCTAAAACATTCCCTAATTTTAAATTTTTTTGAAAATTGATTTTTGTAGAAACAATTTTTTTATTTGAGCTTATGTAGATTATTTCAATTTTTATTGGATCTGACATATTATTTTAAAGACTCATCGACAAAAGACTTTACAAGTATATTTGTAATTTTTTCTAGTGATTTACCTACAGTAAACTCTATTATTTTATTTTTTGCTTCGTAATTAAGATTTAAATATATAATCGTTTTATTTTCTACCTGCTTAAAACTCCATTCCCCATCCAAGTACTTAAAAGGTCCCTCTATTAACTTCATTTTTATAAATTCATTTTTTTTTATTTGATTTTCGGTACTAAATGATGTTTTTATACCTTTTATATCGAAGTCAAGCTTAGCCTGCATTTGTGTGGAATTTTCATTTAAAATCTTTGACTCTATACAGTATGGAATAAAATTTTTATATAAATCTACTCTATTAACGATATTAAAAACCGTATCAATGTCTTTTAGAACTATAGCTTCTTTTTTTATTAGCATAACAAATTATCTTAATATATTTATATCAATACCTAATGCATTTAACATAACAAATATTACGGCTATTGGCGCGATTACTCTTGCAGATATATACCATATTAATTTTAAAATTTTTGATTTAATTTGTAATTCTGCGTTAATGCTGTCCTTTGATACTAACCAACTAACGTATATTGATATCAAGATTCCACCTAACGGTAATAATATATTTGATGTTATATAATCTAGTAACTCAAAAAATGTCATGTTGAAAAACTTCACTTCCGAGCCAAGATTAAATGAAACTATTGTGCCAATTCCTAAAAGCCAGGCCATACCGCCAGCAATTGCAGCTGCTTTAATTCTCGTTAAATTATATTTTTCAATAATCCAAATTATCATAGGTTCAATTAAAGATATTGAAGATGTCCAGGCCGCAAAAATTAATAATATAAAAAATAATGTTCCGAACAATTGGCCGCCTGGCATTGCTCCAAAAGCTACAGTTAAAGTTTGAAATATTAGGCCAGGACCTTGTGTCATCTCTAAACCGCTAGAAATAACAATTGGAAAAATTGCTAATCCTGCAAGTAGAGCAACTAAAGTATCAAGCGAAGCAACAATAACACATGTTTGTGGAATAGATATTTTTTCTGACAAATAAGAACCATATACCATTAATGCGCCCATACCTAAACTAAGACTAAAGAAAGCTTGTCCCATAGCAACTAAAACTGTTTTCCAAGTGATTTGACTAAAGTCTGGGTAAAGCATAAATCTTATACCATTATAAAAATCTCCTTCAATAGAGGAATAAATTACTAGCGCTATCAATAATACCAATAAAGCTGGCATTAATCGTGTAACAGCACTCTCAAGGCCTGATTTAACACCCCTTGAAACAACAATAATAGTTATTATAGAAAATATCGTATGCCAGGCTAAAAGCCTTTCTGGGTCTGATATAAATTCAGTAAACATTAAAGCTGCGCCCGCGGCATCTATATCATTAATAACTCCAAATGCAGTCCTAGCACCATATGCCATAGTCCATCCAGCTATAACACTGTAATAAGATAAAATAAGGATTCCTGCGAGTATTCCAATAAAACCTATAATTTGCCATTTATTTGATCTATTTTCTTTTTCAGATATATAATTTATTGAAGCAATTGGATTTAATCTACCCCTTTTGCCTAAATAAACCTCTGAGAGCATAATTGGGATACCAATAAATAAAACGCACAGAATATATATAATTACAAATGCCCCGCCACCATTTTCTCCTGCAATATATGGAAATTTCCATATATTTCCAAGTCCTACTGCTGAGCCAGTAGCAGCTAGTATGAATGCTGTTCTAGAGGACCACTCCCCGTGCGATGAAGTTCTATTTATTGCCATTAGTTAGTATTATTTATTATGTTAATATTACATATTATGGGACAAAGATCTAAAAATACAGAAAATATAATTGCTGTCAACAAAAAAGCAACTCACGACTATTTTATTTTGGAAAAAATAGAAGCTGGAATAGTTTTAGAAGGATGGGAGGTAAAGGGAATAAGAGCCTTAAAAGTCCAATTGAAAGAATCATATGTTAAGGTAAATAAAGGAAACATCTATTTAATAGGATCAAATATAACACCTCTCGCTTACATAAATAAAGACACTTTAAAAAATGCCACAAGAACAAGAAAACTTCTTTTAAATCAAAAAGAAATAAACTCTCTAGTTGGAAGAGTTCAGAAAGAAGGTCTTACCATTATACCGTTATCACTCTATTGGAAAAAAAATAAAGTTAAATTAGAGATTGGTGTAGCCAAAGGAAAAAAGAAATTTGACAAAAGACAATCTGAAAAGAAAAAAGATTGGGCTATTGAAAAAAATCGAATTGTAAAAAATAAATTAAAAAATAATTAATTAATCTCTACTGCAAGAAAATACATTACCAACAATACCTTTTGCTTTTGCGTCATCTATACAATCAGTATATGAACTATATTCGCCTATAACTTCACCATTACCATTAGTAGCAACCCAATTGCTTGATTCGCTATATTTTAAAAAACCCCAAAAACCAACAATTAAAATTACTATTAACATAAAAACTTTATCCATTGAAACCCCACTTATTGTTATATTTTATAATCTGATTATTATATCAAAACTTAGAAATATTCCAAATACATCTGCCGTTAGATGAGTCATCTATTTCTTTACATATTCTATTATGCTCTCTTAATTCGTTTTCATCAGCAGTCTGAACTACAAATTTACCATCAATATTATCTGTTTTTGGGTAATTCTTATTTTTTGATTCTTCAGCGCCCAAATCAAATGAAGTTTGCCCGCCTGTCATAGACAAATAAACATCTCCGAGAATTCTTGCATCCAGAAGAGCACCGTGAAAATCTCTTGATGAATTGTCTACATTATATCTTTTACATAGTGCATCTAGACTATTTTTTTGCCCAGGATGGAGTTGCCTTGCATAAGTAAGGCTATCGAACACTTCACATATACTACTAATATCAATATTTTGTTTTGCCTTTTTATACTCATACTCCAAAAAACCTATATCAAATGGAGCATTATGAATAATTAATTCAGAATTTTTAATAAATTCCAATAAATCATCTTTTACGTCCTCAAATAATGGCTTATCCTTAAGAAAGTCATTTGAAATTCCATGAACATTCATTGCGCCCTGATCAATTTCTCGTAATGGATTTAAATATTGGTGAAATTTTTTTCCAGTGTATTTTCTATCAATAATTTCTATACATCCAATTTCAATTATTCTATGATTTCTAGTGACATCAAGCCCTGTAGTCTCAGTATCAAGAATTATTTTTCTAATCATATTGATTATCCTTGTTAGAAATTGCAAAATTTGCTAATTCATCCGCCTGATCGTTCCCATAATTACCGCTATGACCTTTCACCCAATTCCACTCTACTGAGTGATAGGAGTTAAGTTCGTCAATTTTTTTCCACAGGTCCATGTTTTTTACTTCTTTATTGTTTGAGGTTTTCCAACTATTTTTTTTCCATTTCAATATCCATTGATTTATGCCATCCATTAAATACTTTGAATCAGTATATAAAATTACTTTAGATTTTTCATCTAAAATACTTAGCGACATAATTGCAGCTGTTAACTCCATTCTATTGTTTGTTGTTTCATTGTTATAACCATATATTCTCTTTTCAATATTATTAGAAAATTTTATCACAGCGCCCCAACCACCAATTCCTGGATTTCCTTTACAAGCACCATCTGTGTATATTGTTATTTCATTTTTCATAATTATTATGAACTACAGGCTTAGCAAATTTTCCTAATATAATATTATCTTTTTTATGCCAATTTTTAACAGAAATATACTTATAAGTTTTTTTATTTACAAAAAAAATATAACTATTGCCAAAAAAATTTATTTTTGAAAAAATATCATTATTTAAAAAATAAAAAAGATTAATTAATCTTTGGTTTTTAAATGGCGGAATTTTATTAACATTCAAAATATGTTTTATTTCATACGAAAAAAGTTTCATCCAATCTGATAATCTTCCAATAGTAATATATTTTTTATTTCTAAAAATTGATTTAATGGGAAACATACTAAAAATACCCAAAAAACTCATCTTATTAAATCCTGAAATTATAATTTCTCCATCTTCTTTAAGGACTCTATCAATTTCTCTAAAAGCTGCGTGGGGATCTTTCTCGTAATCTAACGAATGAATAATTATAATACAGTCTATTGAAGATTCTTCGAATGGTAAGTTTCTTAGTTCACCTCTTATATCTGCATTTTCTGTATCAGATAAATAAAAACTGTTAAAGTTATCACTGGAATTCATAATTATATTAATTATAGAATCTTCTCCAAGATACAAAATTTTTTTATCATTTGAAATGTTAAAAATTCTGTTTATCGAATCAATAATAATAGAAGCATTTATAACACCTGATTTGGTTTGATACCATTTATTTATTTCTGAAAATTTAAAATTCATAATTTAATTTATTATCTGAGGCACTGATTTTAATAGCTTTTTTGTATAACTATTTTTACTGTTATTAATTATATCAGAGGTAATACCATGCTCAACTATTCTTCCTTTGTGCATTATAGAAATAGTATCTGAAAAATTTGAAATAAGTTTTATATCATGCGATATAAACAAATATGATATTTTTGTTTTTTCCTGAATATTTAACAATAAATCTAAGACTTGTTTTTGAACAGTAACATCTAAGGAGCTTGTTGGTTCATCACATATCAATAATTTTGGATTTAAAACTAATACTCTTGCTATAGCTATTCTCTGTCTCTGTCCTCCAGAAAATTGATGGGGATATTTATTTAAAGAATCTATACTAAGCCCCACTTTATCAATAACATCTTCAAGAATTGAGCTTATGGTACGGTTATCAATTTCCGGTTTTAAAAAACACAAACCCTCTTTTATAATTGCTCCTATTCTCATTCTTGGATTTAAGGATGAAAAAGGATCCTGAAATATCATTTGATAATTTTTTCTAAAGCTTCTAATTTCGCTATTATTCATATTTAAAATATCTTTATCACATATTTTAATTTTTCCTGAAGTAATATTTGTCAAACCCATTATAGCTTTTGCGATTGTAGTTTTACCGGACCCAGATTCTCCTGCTATAGCGTGTGTCATACCAGGTTTTATAGATAAACTTACGTCATCTACGGCTTTTAATAATGAACTATTATTACCAAAAAAGCTTTTTTTTTCTTGATAGAAAACCTTAAGATTTTGAACACTTAAAATATCATTCTCAGAGTTAAACTGATTGTTAAAAAATTGCCTATTATATACAGAAGATTCTAATAAACTTTTACTATAAGAATTTTTAGGTAATTTAAAAAATTCTTTTGCATTATTTTCTTCTATAATCTTACCATCTTTTAGTACTATAATTTTATCTGATACTTGTGATGCAACGGCAAGATCGTGAGTTATAAATAATATAGCCATATTTAATTTTTCTCTAAGTTCGACTAACAGATCTAATACTTGTTTTTGAATTGTTACATCAAGTGAAGTTGTGGGTTCATCTGCAATTAGTAACTTTGGTTTGCAGGCAATTGCCATAGCAATCATCACTCTTTGTTTCATTCCGCCTGATAGCTGATGAGGATATAAATTAATAACTCTATCTGCATCATTTATCCCAACAGAAACCAAATCACTGATTATATTTTTTTTAATATCTATTTTATTTTTTTTTGGATAGGATTCTCTTAATTGTTCAAAAATACTCATAACAGGATTTAAAGACCTCATTGGTTCTTGAAAAATCATAGATATATCTTCTTTTCTAATATCTCTCATGTCCCTTTCTTCTAAAGATAAAAGATTTTTGTTTAAAAAAATTATTTTGCCGCTTTTAATTTTACAGGATTTTTCTAGTAACCTTATAATCGATAATGCTGTTAAAGATTTTCCACTTCCTGATTCACCTATAAGTGAAACTATTTCTGATTTATGTATATCAAAACTAATATTTTTTAATACCTTTTGATTTTCTTTTGATTTAATAGTTAAACATAAATCTTTTACTGATAGTAATTTATTCATAATTTTTATTAGCCCTTGGATCAAAAGCATCTCTAACAGCATCAGAGAATAAATTAGCAAATAGCACCAAAATAAACATAAATAAAAATGCAGCAAAAAGTGACCACCAAACAATAGGTTCTCTTGACATTTCTAGTCTTGCAGCATTTATCATATTGCCCCAACTATATGTTGTTGGATCAACACCAATATTAACATAAGATAAAACTGCCTCTGCTAGCACTAAAGCGCTAAAATCTAAAACAACAGTGATAATTACAATATGCATAATATTTGGAATAATATGCCTTATAATTATTGAAACCTTGCTTAAACCAAATGTTTGTGATGCTTGAACATATTCTATCTCTCTAAGTTTCATAGACTCACCTCTAAGTAACCTACATAATCCAGTCCAACTAGTTAAGCCTAAGATCATACAAAGAAAAAAAAGTCTCAGGTCAGCGCGCTCGTATACATTTTCAAAATCAATTGGATTATTAGCCATATAGACCTGCAGCATTAATATAGCTGAAGCTATAAGTAATACACTTGGGATAGAATTTAAGGTTGTGTAAATATATTGAATTATATCATCTACAAAACCACCAATATAACCTGCAAAGATTCCTAAAAAAATTGCAAAAGGAAGCATGACTATTGTGGTTAATGTTCCTATCAGTATCCCTGTTCTAATACTTTTAATACTTTTATATAAAACATCTTCTCCGACTTTGTCGGTACCTAAGACATAATATTGAATACTTAAATCATATAAAGAAATAAAAATTAATAAAATTATAAAAAAAGACAAATATATAAACTTATTTCTTAAAAAATAGGTAGTAATTTTCTTGAAATTTTTAAATAAAGTTTTATAAAAAATTATTAGGTACATGATAAAGCAAATGAATAGAGTTTTTACAAAAGAAATTATTATAGTTATAAATATATTCTGTATATTTTTTTCGGAATATAAATTATGATTACCTTTATATTTGAGTTTTGGGTAAACTCTTTTATCTATGTCTTTATCAATTTTAACAGTTTCTTTTGAATACAATTTTGATGAAAAAGGAGATGAATAACTTTTTTCTGAGTTCTCATGAATAGGTAGTAAGATAATATCTAATAGACTACTAATTTCTGAAGTATAAGTGTATTTTTTGTTATTTTCGTCATAAACTTTATTTTTAAAGTGAATTGAATCACTAAGAGCTATAATCATAAAAAAAGACAAGACTAAAACTGACAATGCTCCAGTTTTATTTTTAAAAACATATGACCAAGTTTCTAACAAATCTGGTGTCTTTCTTACATAAAGAATATATGATAATAATGTTAATATTATTATATAGAAAAATAAATCTGTAAGTAAAAATACAAACATTATTTTAACCTTACTCGAGGATCTACCAAGGTATAAGATATATCAGTTAATATTAATCCTACGATATATAAAATCGTTCCAAGAAATACCATTGCTCTAACAATTGCAAAATCTTGGCTTTGTATAGCATCAATTGTATAACTTCCTAACCCAGGAATACCAAAAAAAGACTCTACTATTAAGCTCCCAAGAAATAGTAAAGGAAGTATTACAACTATTCCTGTTAGTATTGGGATTAAAGCATTTTTAAAAACATGATTAAAAAGAACAGAACTTTCTGACAATCCTTTTGATTTTGCTGTTTTAACATAATCTTTCTCAATTTCTTCTAAAAACAACGAGCGATACCATCTTGTTCCTGAGCCTATTCCGTATATAACACTAATAATAACAGGTAATATTAAAAATTTTACCGCATCGTAGCCATGTGCATAACCTGAAATTGGTACAAGATGAAGTAGCTTACTAATTAAATATTGACCCCCTATTATATAAAATAAGCTTGAAATTGACATTAGTGCTACACAAATAATCACACCAAAATAATCTACATAAGTTGACCGAAAAAATACAAAGAATAATGCGAATGTTATATTTATTAAAACACCGACAATTAAAGAAGGAAGAGCTATTGCTAAACTTGGCCACATACGTTGCTGAATATCATATTTAATATCTCGTCCACTATCAGATACGCCAAAGTCAAATAAAAAGAGTTTCAAAGATTTTTCATAAAAAATAGTTTTTTGAATCGCATCTAAACCCTTTTCGCTATTATTATAAAATAATGGATTGTTATAACCCCTTTCTTCGTTCCAAGCATAAATTTGCTCCTGTGTTACCCTTTTATTACCTAAATGCAGTCTTGCAATTTCATCAGGTGAATTTACAACAAAGAATAAAGCAAACGTTAATAAATTTACTCCTATTAATATAGGGATTATATAAACTAATCTTTTTAAAATATATTTAATCATAGGCTTTTTCTTTTTCTTTTTTTCTAATCGTTAATAATACAGAAAAAATAAAAATCAAAAAAATAATAAATAATATGTGAAGAAGTGTAAAATCAGGCTTATTCCATTTAGATATTTTATCATGTCTTATGTTATTATTTATTTTTTTATATTTAAGAGTGTTATTAGCCATTAAATTAGACTCTACATTTTCAAGCCAACTATGTGACAAAGAAAATGATTTTGGGTGGAATCCCCATACCCAAGGAGAATCATTTTGTATAATTGTTAACATATTTTCAATAAGTTCTTTTCTTTTTTTTGTATTTTTCATATTTTTCATTCTTAAAAATAATTTATCAAATTCATAGTTACTATAATTTGATGCATTTTCACCCCCATATTTTACTTTTCCATTTTTACTATACAAAAGAAATAAAAAATTTTCAGGATCTGGATAGTCTGCATTCCATCCCCATTGAAAGATCTGGCCAGTACCATTGATCATTTTTTCCTGGAATCTATTATAATCTGTGACTCTTGTAACTAACTGTATGTCTATTTTTTTGAATTGTTTTCTTAACCAGTTTAGAAAAGCATATGTATCAGCACCCGATCCTGTTGCTTCAAAGTATAAAACTAATGGCTTACCTGTTTTTTGATCTAAGCCATTTACATATCCAGCTTTTTTCAATAAATCTTTTGCTTTAACAATATTTTTTTTAACAAGACTATTATCTACTTTCTTATAAATAGTTTTGTTATAACTTTTTTTCCCATCTTGGTAACCAAATATACCTGGAGGAATTGGGCTTTGGGCAACGATACCTCTTCCATTTGCGAATATTGATATGTATTCATCGTAATCAATTGCTAATGTAATTGCTTGTCTTAAATAACGTGCTTTGCTCTCTTTTCCGCCAACTACAGGATCTAGCATATTAAATCCTATGTAATATGTTGACGCTGCGGTAGCGGTATTTAAATGAATACCTTTTGCTTTTAATTCTTCTGTTAGCTTAATATCTCCTGAGTTACTAAGAGAAACTGCTTGATCATAATTATCTGAAGCTATTCCTGAGCTATCATAATATCCTTGAAGAAATTTATTCCATCTCGGAATTTGTTCTTTTTCGAGGGAAAAAATTGCTTTATCAATAAAAGGTACTGCTTTAACACTATTAGATGATATTAATTTTTTATCAATAATTTTATCATTAAGCGAAGGATAAACTTCACCTCTGAAATTTTTATTATAATCAAGCACCATTCTTAAATTAGGATTATTTTCAATTAATCGAAAAGGTCCAGTGCCAACAGGAAACCAATTTAAAGTTATATTTTTTTTTATTAAATTTTCTTGCATATAAAAAGAATCTGCTTCCCAAGGCATTGGTGAAAAAAAAGGCATAGCTAACCAATATATAAATTGAGGGTATTGATTTTTTATAATAATAGAAAACTTATATTTGTTAATTTTTTCAATACCTTGAATATTTGTAGATTGAATAAATTTAATTCTTTTTTTATAATTTAACTCACTTTTTTTATTTATTTTATTTTTAAAATCATCAAAACCAAAGATATACTCCGACATTACTCCGGAAATCGGAGAATGATTCTTATAATCAGCTAATCTTTTTATTTGATAAATATAATCATCAGAAGTAAGTTCTCTTGTTGATTCATATTTAAAATCTTTTAATGTATCTATATTTTTTAATTGATCATCATTTAAATTATGATAAAAGTACTCGTTATCTTTTTTATAAAATGCGGGGTGATCTTGATATAAGACACCTTGTTTTATTTTAATAATATATTTTGTGTAATATATTTTTTTATTTAATGTAGTTTCGTTAAATTTATCATCTAAATAAATGATTTCTGGCATTTCTGCAGCGGCTAGTGGTATTAACTCATATGGTTTTTTAAGATAATGATATTGATACAAAGGTTCATATATTTGAGCAATAAACGCATATTCATTTGAACTATACGACCTTGCAGGATCTAAATGTTTTGGTCTTTCTTGAAAAGATGAATAATAAACATTTTTTAAGTTATTTAGGTTATCACTATATGGATTATTTAAAGGTTTGTCTGAACATCCCTTTAAGAAAATTATACAAGCAATAATTATGTATTTGTGGTAATTAAACATTAATTTATTATACAACTAAATATTAAAAATATTATATTTTTTACTGCATTATAAATAAAAATTGATATACAATACGTGTATGAAATTTCTTGAAGGAAAAAAAGCACTAGTATTAGGTATTGCGAGTAATAGATCTATTGCTTGGGGAATATCTCAATCTTTATTAAAAAATGGTGCCGAATTAGCATTTACTTATCAAAATGACAAATTAAAAGGTAGGGTTGAAAAATTAGCAGAAGAATGTAATTCAGATATTATAATGCCCTGTGATGTTTCAGAGGATAATAGTATTAATAAAATGCTTAATACATTGTCTGGCAGATGGAATGAGTTTGATATTATTATTCATTCTTTAGCTTTTGCGCCAAAAGAAGAGTTAGAAGGAAACTATGTTGAAAAAACAACAAAAAGTGGATTCATATCTGCTCATTCTATTAGTAGTTACAGTTTGCTTGAGCTTTGTAAAGAAGCAAAGCCAATGCTTAAAGGCTCAAATCCTTCTGTAATATCCTTATCTTATTTAGGAGCAGTTAGAGGAATGCCCAACTATAATGTTATGGGTGTTGCTAAAGCAAGCTTGGAGGCAAATGTAAGATATTTAGCGTACTCAATGGGAGAGCATAATATCAGGGTAAATTGCATATCTGCAGGCCCAATTAAAACACTTGCTGCTGCAGGTATATCAGATTTTAGAAAAATGCTAGATCATGTCGAAAAAAATTCTCCTTTAAAAAGAAATGTTACAATTCAAGAAGTTGGAGATACAGCGTCTTTTCTTGCTTCGGATGGAGCTAGTGGAATAACCGGACAAGTTTTATATGTTGATTCAGGTTTTAATATTATTGGTATGCCAGCAATCGATTAAAACTACTTCGATAAGACACTCGCACAACAAGAATCACCAAAGACATTAACACTTGTTCTTAGCATATCTAAAACTCTATCTATACCTAAAATTATTGCTACGGCTTCATAAGGTAGTCCAACAGCCCCAAGAATTACAATTATAGCTACAAAACTTGCAGAAGGAATTCCTGCAACACCAATAGATGTAATTAATGCTAAAAATAAAATTAAAAATTGTTCAACTATTGAAAGATCAACTCCATATAATTGTGCAATAAAAATTACAGCAATACATTCAAATAAAGCCGTACCATCCATATTAATTGTTGCTCCTAGAGGAATAATAAAATTAACTCTATCTTGCTTATAATTTAAATTATCTACTAAGCACTTCGTAGTCACAGGAATTGTTGCAACAGAAGAACTTGATGAAAAAGCTAATAACAAAGCGGGGCTCATGGCTTTATAGTGTTTGATAATATTTTTTTTAAAAAACATTAAAATAAGACTGTAAAATATAAAAAAATGTATAGCTAAACTTAGTACTACAGTTGTAAAAAAAGTTAATAAAATTGAATAACTTTCAGGTGTAAAATTCATTACAGCTTTAGCAACAAGACAAAAAACGCCATATGGAGTAAAAAATAATATATAATGCATAATCTTTAAAAATATTACATATGTTCCGCTCCAAAAATCTTTTATAATATTTACACTTTTATTTTCGGAAGATCTAATTGCAATACCAATAACAATGCTAAACAGAATAATAAATAACATATTACCATTTGCTATAGAATGAAAGATATTTCCCGAAAATATGTTTAAAAAAAATGAATTTATGGATACATTTTCTTGAGAGTTAATTAAACCACTAAGAGAATTTACACTTTCTAATCCAATCAAATCAGCCGCGCCCTTTCCATTTATTATCCCGGGCTCAATTATATTTACTAAAGTAATGCCTGTTAGTATTGCTACAAAACTTGTAAATAAATAAAATAATATTGTTTTAAAGCCTAAGTTTGAAAATTCATTTAAACTGCTAAAAGATGATATTGTATGGATTAATGAAGACATTATTAACGGAATAACAATCATCTTAAGTGAATTTAAAAATAACTGGCTCAATAAATCAAGTAAATTATAAAAATTTATACCAAAAAAACTATCAGATTTTTCTAAAAAAAAACCTGTTGCAAAACCTAATACTAAAAAGGCAAGAATTAATTTAGATGAAGGTAATCTTTCCATTATATTTAATTATAAATTTTCTGGATAAATTTTTATATCTGCTTGTTCTCTTAAGCTTTGAATTAGTGAATATAAAATAGAATTAGCTTGTTCATTATAGAACATTGTTTTCAATGATTTTTGACTTAAATCAGTCTCACCATTTTCAATTTTATCTAAAACAATTAATTCAAAATTACCAGTACCTGATTCAATGCTAGTAACATTCTTTTCTCTGGTTAAATTAAATACATTTGAAATAATAGTCGCAGGTAACTCATTATTTGTTCTTTCAATAGAAGAATAATAAGTAGATTTTTTATTTACAAGATTTTCTATTTCTTTAATATTAGAGCCATTAAGAATTTTATTCTCTATATTTGTAATCGTATCTTTCATTTTTAAAATGGCATTTTCTGTGCTAATTAAACTTTCAATTTCTTTCTCTACAGAATTATACTTTTTATACTCTTTTTCAGATTTATTTTTAATTCGAAGCATTACAATGCTATCTTTAACTTCAAGCGGAAGACTATTATAGTTATCAACGTAAACTTGGTCTGATCTTAAAGCATTTAATACTTTTTCATTATTTAAGATTTTATGTTCTTTTTTAATTTTTGATAAAGTATTTAAATTTGTAGATACTTTTTTAACTGATAAATAATCTTCAACTTTATCTAAACTATTGGGATTTTCATAAAGTAGATTTGATACATCTTCAAAAATTGTTTCGTATCTGTTTTGTATTTGACTATTTTCGTAATCAATTTTAACAATATTTTCTATGTCATTAAAATTAGGAATTTTCGCCTCTTTGATATCAGATAATTTCAATATATAAAAACCTTGTGATGTTTCTACTATATTTGAAATACTATTTACTTTGTTGATATTAAATGCAGCATTATTAATTTCTTCAGTGAGCTCATTTCTTGATATCCATCCTATATTCCCTTGTTTTTTATTTGACAGTTTGTCATCGGAATACTTAACAACTAAACTTTCAAAACTCTCTCCTTGTTTTAGTTTTTCTAAAATTTCTTTTATTAATTCACCATTACTTATCTTCGAAGATTTTATATTTGATAGAAATATTTGACTAATTTTTCTTTTTTCTGGAATTATATATTTAAATTGATTTTCTTTATAATAATTTTCTAAATTATCATTACTAAATGAAAGTTGCTCTCTTAATATTTTTTTATTATAAACCAAATATTCAATATCATACTTTTCAGGTAGCGAAAAAATATTTTTATATTTTATATAAAAGTCTTTTTTTTCTTTTTGGGTATAGATTTTTTTTTCATTTTTAAAATCTTTATAGCTTAAAGATAATAATTTAAAACTTCTGGTTTGATACTTTAATTTTTTTAAATCCTGAATCTGCTGTGTTGTTAAAAATGTAGAAGCCACAATGTTATTATAAAACTGTAATGTTTTTAATTCAGAAAGTCTAATTTTTTCATATTCTGTTGTTTTAATTCCCTGACTTTCAAGTAATTTCTCATATCTTTTAGGATTAAACTTATTGTTTGTATGAAATATTTTATTATTTTTAATGTCAGAAATTAATTGATTTTCAGATATTTGAAATTTATTTGTTCTTACAAATTCTCTAACTATTACACTATCTATTAGCTCATCTAACACTGTTCTTTTGATTATTTTTTTTTGAAGTTCTGCTTCCTCTTGATTTTCAGAAATTAAAGTTTGCATTTCTTGCAATCTGTCTTGATATTCATTATCAAGCCTTTCTAATGAAATTTTTGTTTCGTTTACTTTTGCGACGTCTATATTTGTCCCAGTGAAGTATTGATCAATACCCCATAAAGCGAAAGGTATGCTTATTCCTATAACTATTACGTAGGCTAACCATCCAGTTGAACGATCTCTAATATTTTGTAGCAATTAATTTTCCTTTTTTTAATTAACGTGGCGGAGTGGACGGGACTCGAACCCGCGACCCCCTGCGTGACAGGCAGGGAATCTAACCAAACTGAACTACCACTCCTTACTCTACACTTGGTGGGTGCTGAGGGATTCGAACCCCCGACATCCGCCTTGTAAGGGCGACGCTCTACCAACTGAGCTAAGCACCCTGAAAGTTAAGGGCGGGCTTAGTTTAGAGCATCCTTTAGAGCTTTACCAGCTTTGAATCCAGGTGTGTTAGAAGCTTTAATTTGTATTGACTCACCAGTTTGAGGATTCCTTCCCATTCTCGCATTTCTATGTCTAACTTCAAATGTTCCAAATCCAGGAATAGTTACCTTTTCGCCTGCTTGAAGTGTTGATGTTATTGCGTTTAATACTGCTTCTAATGCTCTTCCTGCCTCTGCTTTATTTGAGCCAGTAGAATTTGCTATTGCGTCTATTAAGTCTGATTTGTTCATTATTATTATCCTCTGTTTGTTTAGAATGTTTTTAACTGTAATTCTTTAATTTTTTCCTGCTTCCCCTGTTATTTATACATTGTGGAGCATTTCTATGTCAACAAAAAGAAGTGTAATAAATTAAAAAAAACTTAAGTGTATATTACATTTACCTAATGTAATATTTTAAGTAATTGAAATTATTATATTTTTTTTTAGTGCGTCCTAATATCTTCAGATTTAGATTTTCTGGATATTTTAGCTTTTGGCATGTCTAAACCTGGTATAGACTTCTCAAGAGCTATTGATAAAACTTCTTCAACCCATTCAACTGTTTTAATCTCAAGATTATTTTTTATATTATCTGGAATTTCAAATAAATCTTTTTCGTTTTCTAATGGAATTATTACAGTTTTAATCCCTGCTCTTAAAGCAGCAAGCATTTTCTCTTTTAACCCTCCTATTGGTAAAACCTGACCATGAAGGTTTACTTCTCCAGTCATAGCAACAGATGATTTTACAGGCACTTTTGTTAATGCTGAAACCAAAGAAGTTGTTATACCAACTCCTGCACTTGGGCCATCTTTAGGTGTTGCTCCTTCGGGAAAATGAACATGAATATCTTTCTTTTCATAAAAATCTTTTTCAATACCTAGATTTAAAGCTCTTTTTCTAACAATTGTCATTGCTGCCCTTATTGACTCTTGCATTACATCGCCTAGTTGGCCAGTAAGTATATATTTACCTTTACCGGGAATAACAGCTGTCTCGACACTTAAAAGTTCACCGCCTACTTCAGTCCAAGCTAATCCATTTACTAAACCAATAACATTTTCTTTTTCAGCTTCTCCATGTTTAAATCTTTTAACACCAAGAAATTCTGTTAAATTATTTTTATCAATTTTAATATTTTTAACTTTTTTATCTAAAAGTAGTTTTTTTACAACTTTTCTACATATTTTTGATATTTCTCTTTCAAGATTTCTTACTCCTGCCTCTCTTGTATACGACCTAATAATTTCAATAAAGGTATTTTTATTAAACTTTATATCTTTATTTGTTAAACCATTATTTTCAAGTTGTTTTGGCATTAAATATTTTTGAGCAATACTATCTTTTTCGTTTTCTGTGTACCCAGGGATTCTTATTACTTCCATTCTATCTAAAAGTGGACCAGGAATATTCATAGAGTTAGATGTGGCTACAAACATCACATCCGATAAATCAAAATCAACTTCTAGATAATGATCTGAGAATGTATCGTTTTGCTCGGCATCTAATACCTCGAGTAGAGCAGATGATGGATCTCCTCTAAAATCCATAGCCATTTTATCAATTTCATCTAGTAAAAAAAGAGGATTCTTAACTCCCACTTTAGAAAGATTCTGAATAATTTTTCCTGGGAGAGATCCTATATAAGTTCTTCTGTGGCCTCTAATTTCAGCTTCATCCCTTACGCCGCCGAGAGACATTCTAGTGAATTTTCGTCCAGTGGCTTTAGCAATAGATTTCCCCAAGCTTGTTTTACCAACACCTGGAGGGCCTACCAAACATAATATTGGTCCTTTAAGTTTTCTTACTCTTTGTTGAACTGCTAAATACTCAAGTATTCTCTCTTTAACTTTTTCTAAACCATGATGATCATCTTCAAGTATTTGCTCTGCAAATGACAAATCTTTTGTAACCTTTGTTTTTTTCTTCCAAGGAACATTTACTAATACATCTATATAATTTCTTAATACCGAAGCTTCTGCAGACATTGGTGACATCATTTTTAATTTATTTATATCACTTTTTGCTTTTTGCATTACGTCCTTAGGCATTCCACTTTTTTCAATTTTTTGTTCTATTTCTTCAATTTCATTTGGCACATCGTCCATATCTCCGAGCTCTTTTTGTATGGCTTTCATTTGCTCATTTAAATAATATTCTCGCTGACTTTTCTCCATTTGATTTTTTACTCTTCCTCTTATTTTCTTTTCAACCTGAAGAATATCTAATTCACTTTCGATTAGATTAATTATTTTTTCTATACGACTTTTAACATCGTTGATTTCTAAAATGGATTGTTTTTCTTCCATTTTTAAAACCATATGTGCTGCAATCGTATCAGCAAGTCTTGAAGGGTCGTCTATACCAGATAAAGAAGTCATAACTTCTGGGGCTATTTTTTTATTTAATTTAACGTACTGATCAAAAGAATCGATTACAGATCTCGAAAGTATTTCAATTTCCCTGTCATCCGTAAAATCTTCATCGATAATTTTTACTCTTGCTTCAAAATATGTATCGCCATAAATTTCGCCTACTATCTCAGCACGGCTTGCTCCCTCTACAAGCACTTTAATAGTTCCATCCGGCAATTTAAGTAATTGAAGAATAGTCGCTAATGTTCCATATCTATATACATCAGCATCTTTTGGATCGTCTAAATCTGCTGATTTTTGAGCTACTAACATAATTTGTTTATTAGCATCCATCGCAGCTTCTAAAGATTCTATTGATTTCTCCCTACCGACAAATAAAGGTATAACCATATTTGGGAAGACGATTACGTCTCTTAAGGGAAGAACTGGAAAAATCAGGTCATCTGAATTACTTTTTTTCATAAAATTAATTATATCTTAATTGATCATAATTTTATTATGTGGGTAAATTTGAAAATTTCAAGTTGGTTTTAATCTTTAATTAGCTTTTTTTTCACTAGAATTTTGATCATATATTAAGTATGGCTGAGTTTCTCCCTCAATAACTGCCTCATCTATAACAACTTTCGATACATTTGGGGTTGATGGAAGATTATACATTGTATCAAGCAATATATTTTCCAAAATCGTTCTTAAGCCTCTTGCTCCAGTTTTTCTCTCTTTGGCTTTCTTTGCAATAGCCATTAATGCATTATCTCTAAACTCGATCTCAGCATTTTCCATTTTAAATAATTTACTGTATTGTTTAGTAATTGCATTTTTTGGTTCAAGTAAAATTTTGATAAGCGCATTTTCATCTAACTCATCTAAAGTAGCAATCATAGGTAATCTCCCTACAAATTCAGGAATTAAACCATATGATATTAAATCTTCTGGTTCTACATCATGTAAGACTTTAAGTGAATCAGAATCATCTTTAGAATGAACCTCTGCAGAAAAACCAATACCACTTTTTTCTGTTCTATCTTTTATAACTTTATCTAGTCCAGCAAAAGCTCCGCCAACAATAAAAAGTATGTTTGTAGTATCAACTTGAACAAATTCTTGTTGCGGGTGTTTTCTTCCTCCTTGAGGCGGCACTGAAGCTGTTGTTCCTTCTATAAGTTTTAATAAGGCCTGCTGAACACCCTCTCCAGAGACATCTCTTGTAATTGAAGGATTATCAGCTTTTCTCGAAATTTTATCTATTTCATCTATATAAACAATACCATTTTGCGCCTTGTCCACATCATAATCACACTTCTGAAGAAGTTTTTGAATAATATTTTCAACATCTTCTCCAACATAACCTGCTTCTGTAAGCGTTGTTGCATCTGCTATTGTGAAAGGAACATTTAGTAATTTTGCTAAAGTTTCTGCCAGTAAAGTTTTTCCGCATCCTGTTGGCCCAATTAAAAGAATATTGCTTTTCGATAATTCAACACCATCATCTTTTGAAAACTGAGATTCTAATCTTTTGTAATGATTATACACAGCAACAGATAATACTTTTTTTGCTCTTGCTTGATCAATTACATACTCATCTAGAGAAGCATTTATTTCATGGGGTTTTGGTAATTTTTTTTCTTCATTAGGTTCCTGGTCTAATAGTTCTTCTCTTATTATATCATTACAAAGCTCAACACATTCATCACAGACGAAAACTGATGGACCAGCAATTAATTTTTTTACATCTTGTTGACTTTTACCACAAAAGGAACAATACAATAATTTATTATCTACATTTTTATTATCATCATCACTCATATGAATTCCTACTATTTAATATCTTTTCTTGATTCTAATACGTTGTCAATTAATCCATAATTTTTAGCTTCATTTGAACTCATAAAATTATCTCTTTCTGTATCTTGTGCAATTTTATTAATATCATTTCCTGTGTGTTTAGACAAGATAGAATTTAAATTTTCTCTAACTTTTTGTATTTCTTTTGCGTGAATTTGAATATCTGAAGATTGGCCTTGGAAACCACCAAGCGGCTGATGAATCATAACCCTTGAATTATTCAAAGCAAATCTTTTGTTTTTAGCTCCTCCAGCTAATAATATAGCACCCATACTAGCAGCTTGCCCTATACATAACGTACTTATATCAGGTTTGCAAAATTGCATAGTATCATAAATAGCCATTCCTGATGTTACAGAACCGCCTGGGGAATTGATATATAATGATATTTCCTTTTTTGGATCTTCTGACTCCAAAAAAAGTATCTGAGCAATAATTACGTTTGCCATGTAATCTTCTATTGGCCCTACAGCAAAAATTATCCTCTCTTTTAAAAGTCTAGAATATATGTCGTAAGCTCTTTCACCTCTTGATGACTGCTCAACAACCATTGGCACAAGATTCAAATTATCAATATTATATTTTTTGTAATTCATAATTTTAATATACTTAAATATTTTTAGTAAGTCTATCGAAGTTCAACCAAGTCATCAAATGTATAATCTTTTTCACTGACATTAGCATTATTTACGACCCATTTAACAGCTAGATTTTCTAATATTACTGATTCCATATTTCTTTTAGCTTCTTCATTTGTATTATAATAATTTTCAATTTCAGCTCTGTTACCTTGACCACGAGATATGGTTTCAAACCAATAATCTTTATCAATATCAGTAATGGTAAATTTTTCTTTATTTATAATTTCTCTAAGCAGTAATCCGGCTTTTACTCTATTAGAAGCTTCTTTAATATATAATTTTTCCATATCTTCATTGCTCATTTTAACATCGCCATTCGGGTTATTTTCTTTATCAATTCTACGAATTTCATCGTGAACTAAAACTTTTGGCACCAAGAAATCCTGAGATTTACTTAGTTCAGAAATTACTGTTTTCTTTAGGTATGACTCTATTAAAGTTTCTGAATCTTTTTTCATACCTTCCTCGATTTTAGAGTGCAATGTATCAATTTTGCCATCTTCAATACCAAGTTTTTTAATAAATTCATTGTCAATTTTTGATTTTTTAGATTCTAATATTTCTTTTATTTTTATATTAAAATTAACAGGTTTAGATGCTAATTTTTTATCTTGATAATCATCTGGAAATTTAATATCTAATATTTTTTCCTCTCCCGCAGAAACACCTTCTAGTCCTTCTTCAAAACCAGGAATTAGTTGCTTGCTTCCTAATTCAATTAAAAAATCTTCAGCTTTATTATTTTCAAATTCCTCACCATCTATTGTGCCAACAAAATCAGCCTTAACTCTATCACCGTTTTTTGATTTTCTTTTAACAACACTCCACTCTTTGTATTGATCTGCGATTTTATCAACTGCTTTTTCGAGGTCCTTTTTTTCAATTTGTAAAATTGGTTTTTCTATTTTAATTTTATCAATATTTTTCAATTTTATATCTGGCATTACTTCTATAATTGCTTTGAAAGCTTGCTGATCTTTATTCTTGGCTTTTTCCATAGAAATTTTAGGAGGAGCTACAGGATTTAATTTTTCATCTAATATAGCTTTAATGTAATTTTGTTCAATATGATGGCTTAATGACTCATTAAAACATTGTTCGTAATATTTACTCTTGACAACGTTCATAGGTATTTTACCTTTTCTAAAACCTTTTAAATCAAGAGTTTTACTTAACTCTATCAGTTTTGAGTTAATAGTTGGTTCCATTTCTTTACTATCAAAATTAATAATTAATTCTTTTTCTAAGCCCTTTAAATCTTTAATCTTATGAGACATCTTTATTGATCTCCTATCATATTAAGTTGGTGCGAAAGGAGAGACTCGAACTCTCACGGGTTACCCCACTGGTACCTAAAACCAGCGCGTCTACCAATTCCGCCACTCTCGCAAAAATATTTCTTAAATTTAACATATAAAAATGCAATGATCTGTATATCTAATGTATTATAATCAAAATATGAAAAATATAGCCTTTTTTACAATATATATAATTTTCTTTGCAGTATTGTCATCTATTCTATTTTCCGTATTGTACATGCAATTTGACGAACAACCAATGTTTGCGCTAAATAAAGCAATAAAATATGGGGGTATATTATTGTGTATTATTTTTATATTTCCGACTTTAAAATTAAAAAGATTATATAACAGAAGCTTAATTGGCTTTACTGAGCCAAAAAAAGAATTTATTTTAAATACATTTAAAGGTTTCTTCATTAGTATAATTTTGTCTATCCCACTGATTTTCTTATTTTTATTTCTAGATATGAGGAATTTAAACAATACTCAAATATTTTTTGATGGTTTCTTAACAACAATAATATTTACAATACTAATTAGTTACTTAATTTCATTTATCGAGGAATCATTTTTTAGAGGAATTTTAATTCAAAAAAATAAAAGTATTTTACAAACAACATATATTATATTATTTAGTGGCGCAGTATATTCACTTTTTCATTTTATAAAAATTCCATTAATACTAGATGAAGAAATTTTTTGGAATACAGGATTAATAGAAATTTTTAATGTTTTTTCAAACTTTTATAATTTAGTCGCTATTGACGCCGCAATTACACTTTTAGTTTTTGGTACATTGCTAGGATTTATAAGAATTAAAACTATGTCAATTTCATACTGTATTGGTATTCATGCCGGATTCGTATTTGTAATAAAAGTTTTTAGGCAAAACACAAACGTGAACTTTGATTCTGAGTACAATTCATTATTAAGTTCATATGATCATTTTACTGGTCATTTATCAACATTATGGATTATCCTTATTTTAACTTTATATTTAATATTCATTAAAAATAAAGATAAACCATAAAATATTAATTTACATCATTTTAGAAAATCCTATATTACACTTAAAATCAGGGTCCATCTGTGGGCCATTCACGTCATAATATATTGGTGTTCCACATTGGAATCCAATTCGTGAATTTGATTTTGGAAGTTTAAAATTTATTCCAATATTCGATGTTACCCTTAAATGCGAGTGAAAGTATTCATTCCAAGTAGGTGTATTTGTCATTCTATTTGATGATCTACCTTTAATATTATCTTTATGCTCAATATCTAATCCAAATGATAAACTAAACAAATTATTAATTGGCTTGGCAACCCATGCAGATGCTTCCCTAGAATCACCGTATTTCCAACCTTCGCTATTATAATCAAACCGTTTTAGTATATTTGCTTGAAATCCATATGACCAATCATCAAATATTTCTTGAAAACTATAACCTAAAATTAAATCATATGTTCCAGACCCTATTTGCATTGGATATGGTAATGTTTTTAATACTCCACTCATATTATGGTCTTTTTCATCATACTCACCTGTTGGAATTGATAATGCTAATTTGAGATTTGAATTGTTTGATAATTTATATAACCCAGCAATACTTAGGTCTCCAAACCCTCGACTACTAGTTTTATGTAATTTACCAGCCATCATTCCTGTTAACATTTTCATTTCCATTTCTTTTTCAATATATGGAATCATAGCCATTAAAGATAATTTATTACTGTATGCATACATTGCGCTAAACATATGCATATCCATTGTCATATCTAATGGTGTCATAGAATAACCAAGACCTTGAATAAAGCTTTCGGTAGCAGAACTTGTTCCATCTTTACAACAATCCATCTCCATGACTCCATATTTATATCCGAACATTATTTTTTTAGCCATCATGTTCTTGCCACCTTTTACTCCTACAGGATATACATAATCAGGTCTTTTCATGTTCTTCATCATGCCCATATTGTGTTTCATCATACTCATATTGTGTTTCATTTTTTTATGGTGTGAATGATCATGATTTTTACCCTTTTGCATCTTTTTGACTAAAAATACTGCTGATAATTTTTTGCCATTAATGAATTCAAAAATAATATTAATTTTTTTATTTTCTAGCATATCTTCTGTTGGCCCCATCAGCATTAGATGATAGCTCATAGGTTTAAATTCAATCTGACTTTTTGCTGGAATTACTAAAGAATTTTGTTTAACCATTTTCATTACGTCACCATCTTTAATGGTATTATGTATTTCAATAGATTTAAACTTGTCGCTTTTTAGATTGAGTAAAGTCATATCCTCATCCGACTTATTAGATATTATGAAATATCCTGCTGTCATTTTTGCGTTTGGCGGCATCATTCTAATATACGAATTCTCAACAACTAGCTCAGATGCAGATGCGTTTGTATATATTGATATAATAATCAATATTTTTACTAAATTTTTCATTTTTATTTTCCTTATTATCGAATAGCTTGCTAATTTCTAAATATAAAATTAGACAATGCTTATTAATTTTTTATATATTTTTAAAAGATTAAATTTTGATAATTGGAGGAGCCCTAATGGAGAATTTACTTAAGTAAATTTCATCTTGTATATAAATTTGAGGTAAAGAACTTTTAAATTCCTTAAAATAATGAGGTTTATCAGAGAATGGTGAGCTAATTATAAAATTTGAATGTACATCTAAGCAGCAATGCATTATTGATGTAGCATCATTACTGGTCTGATTTTCTGTATCAGATGATATAAATTTTATTCCATCAGCTGTACACAGCTTAATAAACGAGGAGTTTGTGTCATTAAAAATTTGTGAATATGTGGTATTAAAATAACCATGTACTATTGCTATTGCAAGTAAAAACCTAGAATATTTATTATTAAATCGCATTTTTAAAATTATTATTTATTTATCAAAATTATTATAATTATTGATAATACTATAATAACAAAATTTAACATTACTGATAGTAAATGTAAAATTTTAAATTTTTTTTGATTATTATTATCA
>MDSV01104230.1_pt1 | contig 86733 bp, 80 predicted proteins | sample 810851 | NCBI WGS metagenome assembly MDSV01 (sample SAMN05326640, study PRJNA326480) | marine metagenome | isolation source: seawater | place: Atlantic Ocean: North East | collected 2012
CAAAATACTCATCTAGAACATAAGCTGAACTTAAAGTTAGTGATGGACTAATAAAGAAACTCGAAAAATCAGCTTGTGCGGCTTCAAAACCATTTAGGTTATCAACGACCGCGCGATCATTATCATGGTCTTCATAGCCGGCCATTAAAGTTGTTGTTAGATTTATTCTTCCGAGAAAATACTGACTATAAGCACCAGCAAAAAAACTATCGGTATCAGTATCAATTGATCTTAATCTGCCAAATTTATCACCTGTGGTTTTTACTGTTGATCTGACAAACCCGCCAAATAAACCGATACGTGCTTTATAAAAATTTACTTCATAGCCACCGGTAAAACCGACATAATCATGATCATAGCCAAGTGCAATACCTTCTAGGCCACGCGAGTGTTTTGCTCCTAAGGTACTTCCCCAAATTTGCGGTTCACGTTCCTGAAACACTATTCCTGATGTGAGCTCAGATGTGGCAACCTGTATGGGCTTTAATGGCTTGTTGTGAGCCAGACGTTGGTTAACGTTGTTGTGTATTGCCAATGTAGTATTACTGAGTACCGCACTGCTGATTGATTGACCGGTTGGGTCAACTACAGTGACTACAGTACCGACTATTAAACCATTACTATTTACAAGACGAATCACTTCAGTATCAGTCAAGGTCAGCGTCGATGAATTGTTCGCTCCGGAGATGTTAACGATATCAGTGCCAGCATTTAAATCGATAATACCGACAATTTGTGAGCCGGAAAGTAGATTGAGGGTTTCAGCGCCACTGCCGCCTCTAATTGCTTCCTCATTCGAATCAAAAACTTGGATAAGACCACTGTTATTAACAATATTATCAGCTTCGTTATTTAATAGAATACCATTGGAGCCAGCTCCTTGCGCTATTATGCTACCGGTATTGGTGATGGTCATAGTTTCATTGACCCCTGCGTTGAGATAAAAAATACCATGAGCTCTCTTCCCTGTTGTAATAATCTTACCATTGTTAGTGATAGTACAATTTTTACAAGATGTGGTAATAGCATCGGCAGTTACACCTCTCGTAGCAATCGTGCCGTTATTGATAACAATATTATTGTCGCCACCCATAACAATAGCCTCCGCACCTATACTAGTAGCAAATGTTTCAATGGTGCCGTTATTGGTTAGTATGAGGGTTGATGCGGTTGAACCAGTAAAGTTTACAGCGTCAGAGTCCGCTGTATCAGCTGTTGTAGTAATCTTGCCATTATTAATGATAGTGACAATAACACCGGTGTTAGTACCTCCGTCATCAATAGCATCTCTTTGTGCTGTGATCGTACCGTTATTAGTGATAGAAACACTAGTTGTGATGTCAGAGTCAATGATAATGGCTTTGTTAGTCCCCGCCGTTAAGTCAAGAAAGCCACCGGAGACAATCAAACCTGTTTCACCATCAACATCTAAAGTTTGAGTAGTCGTCACTGTCTCACCGCTGTTGATGGTAAAAGAGTCGGCCAAAGCAGATGGCGCACTGGCGATGATGCCGCCTGCAATCAGTACACCTTGTATAGATTTTTGATAAAAATTAATCATAACCATACATTATCTAATAATTTTACTGTGAAATGTAAGGATATTATTATAAGTTATTGATTTTAAATAGGTGTATTTTCTTTGGAGTAGTAAAAGGGGGCCTTTTAGCCTTATTTTGAATTAGATTAGATACATAATAATAAAAAAAACAAGAAAAATATTTTCAGCGTCACTTCATTTCGTTTTATAGAGAAGTTCCCCCAACTGTAATCTCATCAATTTTAATTGTGGGTTGCCCAACCCCAACAGGTACAGATTGGCCATCTTTACCGCATGTCCCAATCCCAGAATCCAGAGCCATATCATCACCTACCATAGAAACTCGTGTTAGAACATCAGGCCCATTACCGATAATTGTTGCACCTTTAACCGGTGTTGTGACTCTACCATTTTCAATTTTATATGCCTGACTGGCGTTAAAAACGAATTTACCATTTGTAATATCAACTTGGCCGCCGCCAAACTGTACTGCATATAAACCCTTATCGACAGAAGCAATGATTTCTTCTGGATCGCATTCACCACCTAACATATAAGTATTTGTCATTCTTGGCATGGGTAGGTGTGCATAGGATTCGCGACGACCATTCCCAGTTGATTGGACACCCATCAATCTTGCATTATGTTTATCTTGCATATAACCCTTTAATATTCCACGCTCAATTAATGTTGTCGATGAGGTTGGTGTACCTTCATCATCAATATTTAACGAGCCACGCCTGTTTTTAATTGTGCCATCATCAACAACAGTGATATTTTCAGCTGCAACACGTTCGCCAATACGACCTGAGAAAGCAGACGTTTCTTTTCTATTAAAATCTCCCTCGAGACCATGACCTATAGCTTCATGAAGCAGAATGCCTGGCCAACCAGGGCCCAATACTACTGGCATTGACCCAGCTGGTGTCGCATCAGCTCTCAGATTAATTAATGCTTGTTCCAAAGCCTCATCAATATATGACTCAGCCATTCCGTTATTCAAAAAATATTCATAACCAAAGCGACCTCCGCCTCCAGAACCACCTTTCTCAATACGGCCATTTTCTTCAACAATAATATTTATGTTTAAACGAACAAGTGGCCTGATATCACCACATAAAACACCATCGCTATTTGCAATTAAAATGGTTGATTGCGATCCGGTGAGACCGATTAAGACTTGCCTGATTCTAGGATCTTTTTTTCGCGCTATTAGATCTAAATCTTTAAGAAATTTTACTTTATCCTCAGCTGGAATTGAATCAAGTGGGTCTTTATTACTGTATAGTGCTGGTGAATTTTTTCTAGTTAATATCTTTTGCTCACCATTTCCTCCATGTTGCGCAATGGAGCGTGCCGCTGTTGCTGCTTGCGTTAGCGCAGGTAATACAATTTCATCTGAATAAGCGAAACCAGTTTTTTCACCACTAATTGCTCTAATACCGACTCCTTGGTTGATACTATGCGAGCCTTCTCTTACGATTTGATCTTCGAGAACCCATGACTCAGCATGCGCTGATTGAAAATAAAGATCAGCTTGGTCAATAGACGGTGACATTAATTGACCCAATGTATTTTCAATGTCATTAATGCCAAGCCCTTTTTTATCGAGCAAAATATTTTTAGCGGTATCTAGCGCTTTATCCATTTAAGTTGTAGTCCAGTTTTCTATGTATTAAAGTCGGAAATCTTTCTCTAAGGCTGTTTTGTTTTTCAATATCAATTTTTGCAATTGCTACTCCTATCTCTTCTTTTACTTCCGCAAGTATTTCACCCCAAGGGTTTATGATCATACTATGCCCCCAGGTTTCACGACCATTCGAATGAGTGCCACTTTGATTAGAGGCAATAAGATAACACAAGTTCTCAATTGCGCGAGTTCTTAATAAAATCTCCCAGTGAGCTTTTCCTGTTGTGGCCGTAAATGCTGATGGAGCTGTTATTATTTGAACATTATCTTGGTGCATTCTACGGTACATCTCAGGAAATCTCAGGTCATAACAAACAGAAAGACCAATATTTCCTACCTCAGTTTGTGCTACAACAACATTATCTCCTGCTTGGAAGGTTTTTGATTCACGGTAGGATTCCTCATCAGATCCCTCAAGTAAGACATCAAATAGATGAATTTTGTCATATCGAGATATACATTTTCCATTAGGATCGAAAAGTAGACTTGCTGCAAAAACTTTTTTTGGATCGCTACTAGCAAGCGGAATTGTTCCTCCGAGTAACCAGATTTTATATTTTTTTGATTGTTCACTAAGAAATAATTGTAATGGACCATTATTGAAAGATTCAACTATTGCCAATCGATCTTCATCACACTTACCCATTAATGGAAAATTTTCGGGAAGAGTAACTAATTTGGCTTTTTTGTTAACAGCCTCTCTAATCAGTCTTTCCGTAATTTCTAGGTTTGTACTAACGGCATCAGTCGATACCATCTGTATAGCGGCAACATAGGTCATGCGGGTATTATACTGAAGTCCTATAAATCAGGTAGCTGAAAGAGCCCTGTATCGTTTATTAGCAATACCGTATAATCTGATTTTTTTCAGGCTATTAGAGTGATAAATTGAACGAAGAATTTACAAGAATTAATCGGTTACCGCCATACGTATTCAATATCGTAAATGAATTGAAGATGGGCGCACGCCATCGTGGTGAGGATATCATTGATTTTGGCATGGGAAATCCTGATCAACCAACCCCAAAGCATATCGTTGAAAAATTGGTAGAGGCATCAAAACGCGAGGATACGCATGGTTATTCGATTTCAAAAGGAATTCCCCGATTGCGTCAGGCTATTTGTAATTGGTACAAATCACGTTATGACGTAGATTTGGATCCAGAATCTGAAGCAATTGTTACTCTTGGCTCCAAAGAGGGGCTGGCACATTTAGCTATGGCAGTAGTTGATCATGGCGATGCTGTACTTGTCCCAAATCCAGCCTATCCTATTCATCCATTTGGTTTTGTTATTGCAGGGGCAGATGTTAGACATATACCAATTGGCCCCGATATTGATTTCTTTGAGGAGCTTCAAAAATCAATTCGTGATTCTTGGCCGAAACCTAAAGTTCTATTAATAAATTTTCCAAGTAATCCCACGACAGAGTGTGTAGATATAGATTTTTTTACTAAAATTATTGAGATTGCGAGAGAGCATAAGATCTGGGTTGTTCAAGATTTAGCTTATGCTGATATTGTGTTTGATGGGTATAAAGCTCCGTCTATACTACAGGTATCGGGAGCGAAAGATATTGCAGTTGAATTTTTTTCAATGTCTAAAAGTTACAATATGCCAGGTTGGCGAGTTGGATTTATGGCTGGAAATCCCACTTTAGTTAATGCGCTTTCTCGAATTAAGTCATATTTAGATTATGGTACATTCACCCCTATTCAAATTGCTGCAATTACTGCTTTAGAAGACGACCAAAAATGTGTCGAAGAAATTTGTAGCATGTATTGTGGAAGACGCGATGTTTTATGCGATGGATTAAACTCAATGGGCTGGAATATTGACAAACCGAAAGGCACCATGTTTGTTTGGGCTCCAATACCAGAGCAATATAAGTCAATGGGGTCACTCGAATTTTCTAAAAAGGTGCTAATAGAATCAAAAGTAGCTGTATCACCTGGAATAGGCTTTGGTAGTTACGGAGATAACTTTGTTCGTTTTGCTTTAATTGAAAATGAACATCGAACAAGACAAGCATTACGTGCAATTCGTTCAATGCTAAGAGAAGAAAATCCAAAAACTAATATTGCTAAATAATTATTAGTGAGAAACAAAATTATGCAACCCATAAAGATTGGATTACTTGGCCTCGGGACTGTTGGTGGTGGAACAGTTAGCGTATTAACTCGTAATACCGATGAAATTACAAGACGTATTGGACATCGTGTTGAAATAACGATGGCTGCAGCAAAAGAATACAAAGCTAATTCAATTGCTGGTTTGGATCAAATAGGAATGATTACTGAAGACCCTTATTCAGTTGTTAATAATCCTGATATCCAGATTATTATTGAACTAATTGGCGGTTACTCACCAGCAAAAGAATTAGTTATGAAAGCTATTGAAAATGGAAAGCACGTTATCACAGCTAATAAAGCTCTTATTGCTCTACATGGAAATGAAATTTTTCAAGCTGCACAAAAACAAGGTGTAACCATAGCTTTCGAAGCGGCCGTCGCAGGCGGTATACCAATCATTAAAGCCGTTCGAGAGGGGCTTGCGGCAAATCAAATCGAATGGATTGCTGGAATTATTAATGGTACTGGAAATTTTATTTTAACTGAAATGCGAGACAAAGGCCGTGATTTTGAGGATGTACTCAAAGAGGCACAGTCACTTGGATACGCAGAAGCTGATCCAACTTTTGATGTTGAAGGTATTGATGCTGCACATAAATTAACAATACTCAGTTCGATTGCATTTGGTATACCTCTACAGTTTGAAAGTACATATACTGAAGGTATAAGTAAAATTGAACACAAGGATATTTTATATGCGGAAGAACTAGGTTATCGCATTAAACATATTGGCATCTCTCGAAAAGTTAAGAGCGGAATTGAGCAACGCGTACACCCCACACTCATTCCCGAGCGACGTTTAATTGCTAATGTGGATGGTGTTATGAATGCAGTGCTCGTTAAAAGTGATGCTGTCGGTCCTACACTGTATTATGGCGCTGGGGCGGGGGCTGAACCAACTGCATCGGCTGTTATTGCTGATGTCGTTGATGTAGTCCGTTTACTGAAAGTTGATCCTAAAGATCGTACACCACATTTAGGATTTCATCCTGATGTGCTTTCAGATATTAATATCTTACCGATTGAAGAAATTGAAACTGCTTATTATCTTCGTATGCACGCAGTAGACAAACCAGGTGTCGTGGCAGACATAACAAAGATATTTGGCGACTCAAATATTAGTATTGAAGCTATTTTACAGAAAGAGCCTGCAAATAATGAGAGTTTCATTCCTGTGATTTTTCTAACACAATGTATAAAAGAAAAGGAAATGAATAAAGCTATTTCAAAAGTTGAGCAATTGGATGCAATCAGTGGAAAAGTAATGCGTATACGCATGGAAACTTTTAGTTAGGTTAATAAAATGAATTCAAGAAAACGTTATACAGGATTAATAGATAACTATCGTCACCGGCTTCCTATTAATAATAAAACTAAAGTTATTAGTCTTGGTGAAGGTAACACCCCTTTAATAAAAATTCGTAATATAATGTCAACACTTGATAAGCATGTCGATATTTATGTTAAGTATGAAGGTTTAAATCCGACAGGATCTTTTAAAGATCGTGGCATGACTATGGCTGTAACTAAAGCCATTGAAAGTGATGCCAAAGCAATCATTTGTGCATCCACTGGCAATACATCGGCTTCTGCAGCAGCGTATGCAGCACGTGCTGGTATCACTGCATTTGTATTAATACCAGATGGTAAAATTGCTCAGGGTAAGCTAGTACAAGCTATGGTAGGAGGAGCAGTTGTTATCCAGATTAAAGGAAATTTTGATGATGGAATGCGACTTGTAAAAGAAGTTGCTGACAAAGCTCCCGTGACTATCGTTAATTCAATTAATCCGTTCCGTTTACAGGGACAAAAAACAGCTGCTTTTGAAATCATTGAGGAGTTAGGAAAACCCCCCGACTTTCATTATTTACCAGTAGGCAATGCTGGAAATATCACTGCACACTGGATAGGATATAGTGAGTGTGCCGCAACAGATAGTAAACAAGTAACAAAAGCATGCGCGTATTGCAAAGGGGATTGTAGTTATATAGATGGTAGCTCTCCGGGGGTTCGTCCTAAGATGGTTGGGTATCAAGCAAGTGGTTCAGCCCCTTTTATTCGGGGTAATATGGTAGATAAACCAGAAACGATCGCTACTGCAATTAGAATTGGTCACCCTCAGTCATGGGATTATGCATGGATTGTAGATGAAGAATCTGGCGGGTGGTTTGACGAATGTAATGATGAGGAAATTTTGGCTGCACAAAAAATGCTTGCAGAGAGAGAAGGTATATTTTGTGAGCCCGCATCCGCTATATCATTAGCCGGTGTATTAAAAGATGTAGAATCAGGAAAAATACCTGAAAATAGTCTTATTGTTTGTACTTTGACAGGGCACGGTTTAAAAGATCCAGATACCGCAATTAAGCAAAGTACAGCTCCTGTTGTTCAAGTTGAAGCTACACTAGAAAAAGTTAAATCAGCTATATTAGATAATATGTAAATATTATATTAGCGAGATGATTAGTTATCTCTTCACAAGGTTAATAGGTTGTGATATTTCTACTTAATTAGGATATTCACTAATGCGAAGTTTGACTGTATTCATACCCGGTTTATTTGGTTCTGGCATTTCCTTCCCAGATGATTTTCCTAATGTGCCTGCGCTAAATTGGTTTTTAAAGAAGGGGCAATATAAGTCAGTTAAACGAAGTTCGTTTAGTTACTCATTGTGTGAATTATTCGATTTAATATATGATGATTGTAATGATTTACCTATTGCATCAATATCTCGCTTAATTGATAGCGATCTATACCCTGAGGGAATTTGGGTTAGGGTTGATCCAGTTTATGTCAACACAGATGGGAACAGACTTAAATTATCTGATAGCAGTCAATTTACATTAACGCAACACGATGCCCTTGAATTTGCCACGAGGATTAATAAATTATTAGAAATCTATAATATTACAATAGAGGTTCCATGCCCGTCACGCTGGTATGTTAAATTAAATGAAGACATAGAGTTAAGAACAACTCCAATCGACTCAGTTGTTGGTAATGATATTCTTCCTTTCATGCCAAAAGGAAATAATAGAATCAATATAGATCAATTAATTAATGATATCCAAATGACTTTGCACGACCTAGAAATTAATACAAAACGTGAGCAAGAGAATAAACTGCCTATAAATAGTATTTGGTTTTGGGGTTACGGCAAGCTTCCTAGTTCATTAGAAAGAAATTGGTCGACAGTTTTCGGTGACGAGATTTTATCAGAAGGATTATCAGCAATGTCATCAACTCCATTTAGTAAATTGCCTGAAAAATTTGAAGAACTTGATAATAAAAAATCAGATTTTACTGATCTTATAGTTATAAGCGAATTTGATAGATTTAGAAATTTTCATAATTTTGATGAATGGGATGAAATGCTTGTACGTTATGAAATGAATTGGTTTTTACCTATATTTGATGCTTTGAAAAGAAAAGATATAGATCAGATTAGAATAGAAACAGACATAAATTCAATTAGTCTTGATAAAAATAGTCATTACAAGTTTTGGAGACAAAAGAAAAATTTCATTTCTTAAAATAAATTCTTGTGTTAGATAAAAAAATAGTTCAAAGAGAAGTATCCGATGGAGTCAATCTTCCAGATTCTATGCATCCTATTTTAAAACGTGTATATGCATCGAGGAATATAAAATGTATTGAAGATTTGAATTATTCTCTTAGTTCATTAATTCCATTTCAAAAACTTAGCGGCATTAATGATGCGGTAATTTTGTTGAAGGAAGTACTTGAACAGAAAAAAAGAATATTAATCGTAGCTGATTTTGATGCGGATGGAGCTACTAGCTGTGCTTTAGCGATACGTGGCTTGATAGCAATGGGCGCAGAGGATGTTACCTATGTTGTTCCCAATCGATTCGAACATGGTTACGGTCTTTCTCGTGAAATTGTAGACGTTGCATTAGATTATGATCCCGATTTAATTATTACTGTTGATAATGGTATATCAAGTATTGAGGGTGTTAAATATGCTAGAAATCATGACATTAGTGTCTTGATCACAGACCATCATTTACCAGGTGACGAATTACCGAATGCAAATGTGATTGTAAATCCACAACTCGTTGGTGACAAATTTCCAAGTAAAAATTTAGCTGGTGTCGGGGTAATTTTTTACATTTTATTAGCATTACGTTCAAAGTTAAAAGAATGTGATTGGTTTAAGATTAATAGTATTGAATTTCCTAATCTAGCAAATTTTTTAGATTTAGTAGCTCTAGGCACTGTTGCTGATCTTGTCTCACTTGATAAAAATAATCGAATCATGGTGGCTCACGGATTAAAACTCATGAGAAAAAATAAATCAAAAGCGGGTATCGCAGCTTTACTTAATCAAACTGGAAGGAAATTAAATAGATTAACGACTTCAGATCTTGCGTTTGCTGTCGCACCAAGATTAAATGCGGCCGGGCGCTTAACTGATATGTCATTAGGCATTGAATGTTTACTTACGGATAACGATCAGCAAGCAGTTGAAATTGCTGAGAGACTAAACAAAATTAATATAGAGCGTCGAAAAATTCAAGATAGCATGGAAGTGCAAGCATTATCAGTATTGGAAAAATATCTTGAAAATTTTTCAACACAAATTTCTCATGGTATTTGTATTTATAATCATGATTGGCATCAAGGCGTAGTAGGAATAATTGCCTCAAAAATTAAAGAAAAATTTAATCAACCAGCAGTTATTTTTGCGAAAGATAGCTCGGGAGTCTTAAAAGGCTCAGCTCGTTCAGTTACCGGACTTCATATCAAAGATGTATTTGATGAAATTTCAAGGCTATATCCTGATTTAATAATTACTTTTGGCGGGCATGCCATGGCCGCTGGCCTAACCATTAAAGAGTCTAAATTTAATGAGTTTTCAGAGGTATTCAATGAGAGAATCAAACAAAATATTTCCATTAAAGATGTGAAAAATATTTGTTTAACAGATGGTGAGTTATCAGACGATGATTTTACCTTATCATTAGCACAAGCTATACAAGAGGCTGGTCCTTGGGGACAATCATTCCCAGAACCTATATTTGTTGGTAGCTTTAAGATATTGGGCAAGCATATCGTCGGCAATAATCATCTCAAACTTAAATTACAGTCAGATGGTAATAGTGTAGTCGATGCTATTGCATTTAATACAACCGATGAGGATTGGTCTCCCGATTTAGAAAAAATTATTTCTACATATCGATTAGGAATAAATGATTTTCATGGGAGGAGCCAAATACAGTTATTCATAGAGCATATCGAACTGCATTAATTTTTGATATTATGTGATTGTTGCTGAATACAAATAAGTCCCGACAAACTATTTAGGTTTAAAATAAAATGCTCGAAATTAATCCACTTCTAATAAGAATCTCCGATATGAAAGCACGTGTTGATTTGCTTAGGAGGTATCTTTGAATACGACGAAAGATCAGAGCGTTTAGTAGAAGTTTTAAGAGAGCTTGAACAGCCAGACGTATGGAGTAATCCCGAGCTTGCACAGGAACTTGGTAAAGAACGTGCCAATCTTGAAAATATCGTTAATACAATAAACTCTTTGGAAGCGTTACTTTCTGAGTCAAAAGAACTATTAAAACTAGCAGAAGAGGAGGATGACGCGGGAACTATCGAAGCAGTTGTTGTTGATCTTAATGCAAGTGAGGTGCAATTAGAAAAGCTCGAATTTAGAAGAATGTTCTCTGGTGAAATGGATATCAATAATGCATTTATTGATATCCAGTCTGGTTCTGGTGGGACCGAAGCTCAGGACTGGGCGGATATGTTATTACGTATGTATTTACGATGGGGCGAAAAACATAATTATAAAACGGAATTGTTGGAGGTATCTCCTGGAGAAGTTGCTGGAATAAAAAGCGCGACGATTCAATGTAGTGGAGAATATGCCTTTGGATGGTTGCGTACTGAAACTGGCGTTCACCGCTTAGTTAGAAAATCTCCTTTTGATTCTGGCAATCGACGTCATACTTCTTTTGCCTCAGTTTTTGTATCTCCAGAGATTGATGACAGTATTGAAATCGAAATAAATCCAGCTGATATTCGCATAGACACCTACCGTGCAAGTGGTGCGGGAGGGCAACATGTCAACAAAACAGATTCAGCAGTGAGATTAACTCATATACCAAGCGGTATTGTAGCCCAGTGTCAAAGTGACCGCTCTCAACACAAGAATAAAGATAATGCTATGAAACAGTTGAGAGCTAAATTGTATGAATTTGAAATGCAAAAACTTAACTCAGAGAAACAAGCATTAGAGGATTCAAAAGCTGATATAGGGTGGGGTAGCCAGATAAGATCGTATGTGCTTGATCAATCACGTATAAAAGATTTGAGAACATCAGTAGAAACAGGAAATACACAGGCTGTATTAGATGGCGATCTAGATCTATTCATCGAAGCAAGTCTAAAAAGTGGACTATAAGCTTTATATCGTAGAATATAGCGTCCTTATCACCATTATTTTTTTTGAGAATATAACTATCTTATGACTATAGATAACGAAAATGATTTAATTGCACAACGTCGCCAGGATCTAAAAGAAATGAGAAAAACTGGTAATGCCTATAGTAATAAATTCAAACGTGACTCATTATCTTCTGATCTGCATGCTGAATATGAGAGCAAATCAAAAGAAGAACTTGAAAATGCATCTATTAAGGTTTCGATTGCTGGACGAATGATGAGTAGAAGAATTATGGGTAAAGCTTCTTTTGCGCATATTCAAGATATGACTGGAAAAATTCAACTATATGTTAGACGCGATGACTTGTCGGACGGTATTTATAACGAAGGGTTTAAAAAATGGGACATTGGTGACATTGTTGGCGCAATCGGTACTGTTATGAAAACTAATAAAGGCGAATTAAGTATCCATGTCAATTCAATTGAACTCTTAACTAAGTCATTGCAGCCGCTACCAGAAAAATATCATGGCCTAACAGATCAAGAGCTTCGTTATCGACAGCGATATGTCGATTTAATTATGAATGAGCAAACACGAGAAATATTTAAGATTAGATCAAAAGTTGTAGAGTTTCTTCGCTCATTTTTTAAGAATGAAAATTATATAGAAGTTGAAACGCCAATGATGCATACCATTCCAGGGGGTGCAACAGCAAGACCTTTTATAACACATCATAATAGTTTAGATATGGAGCTTTTTCTGCGTATTGCACCAGAACTATATTTGAAACGTTTAGTTGTTGGTGGGTTTGAAAGGGTATTTGAAATTAATCGTAGTTTTCGCAATGAAGGTTTATCTCCTAAGCATAACCCCGAGTTTACAATGCTTGAATTTTATCAAGCTTTTTCTGATTATGAAGACTTAATGGATTTGACTGAGAAAATGATGCGTGAACTTAGTTCAACTCTTTTAGGTACTAATGAAGTTACTTATCAAGATCATGTGTATGATTTAGGAAAATCATTTGAGAGGCTTACTGTACTAGAGTCTATTTTAAAATATAATAAAGATATTACAAATAGCGATCTTGATTCATTGGAAAAAATTCGTAATATTGCTAGAGAATTAGATATATCACTAGAAGACAATTATGGTCTAGGTAAAATCCAAATAGAAATTTTTGAGAAAACGGTTGAGTCAAAATTACTATCTCCAACTTTTGTAACCCATTTTCCAACAGAAGTTTCTCCATTAGCAAGAATGAATAGCGATAATCCATTTGTTACAGATAGATTCGAGTTTTTTATTGCTGGCCGAGAAATAGCAAATGGTTTTTCTGAATTGAATGATCCAGAAGATCAAGCTGAGCGTTTTAAAAAACAAGTTAAAGATAAAGAAGCAGGTGATGCTGAAGCTATGCATTTTGATGATGATTACATTAGAGCGTTGGAGTACGGTATGCCGCCAACAGCTGGTGAAGGCATCGGTATTGATAGATTAGTAATGTTTTTAACCGATTCAGCCTCGATAAGGGATGTTATTTTATTTCCTCATATGAGGCAAAAATAGCGGTTACTGATATTTAATCTTAGTAAATCTGAACGATGCAGTTCATTAAATGTCAGATTTGCATGGTAATTTTTTAATTGCTGGAGATGTATTATGGTAAAAAAAAATAAAATTAACCCAATAATTGCGGCAATTGGTACAGGTTTTACTATTAGCCTCACACTAAGCCCTATTGCAAATGCAGCGGAAAATCCATTTGAAATGAGAGAATTAAAAGCTGGATATATGGTCGCTGACGGTCACGAAGGTAAATGTGGCGAAGGTAAATGTGGCGAAGGTAAATGTGGTGAAGGTAAATGTGGTGAAGGTAAATGTGGCAGTAAGCAGACTTAATTTAATGAAATGTCTAAATCCTATCATGTACACGGCGCTGGCCTTGGTTTACGTCAGGCGTTTCTAGATACGCTTGTCACTGAACCATGTTCTGAGGTCGATTTTTTGGAAGTCGCTCCGGAAAATTGGCTTGACGTCGGCGGTCGTAAAGGCCACATTTTTCGATCACTGACTGAAAAATATCCATTTGTGTGCCATGGACTTTCTTTAAATCTTGGTGGTTCCAAGCCGCTTAATGAAAAATTTCTTAAATCAGTAAAAAAATTTCTAAGTACCCACAATATTCTCATCTATAGCGAGCATTTAAGTTATTGTGCTGATGAAGGGTATTTATATGATCTATTACCAATACCATTTACAGAGGAGGCTATTAAATATGTCTCTTCTCGTATTCTAAGAGTTCAAGAGATTATTGGCAGGCGCATAGCGATAGAAAATGTTTCGTACTATGCTGCCCCAGGTCGAGAATTAAAGGAAATTGAATTTATTAATTCAATTCTACAAGAATCAGATTGTGAGTTATTAGTTGATATTAATAATATCTATGTAAATAGTATAAATCACAATTATGATGCCGAAGTTTTCCTTAGGGGTCTTCCAAAAGATCGAATCGCATATGCACATATTGCTGGTCATTATAATGAAGACAAGGATCTCTTAGTTGATACTCATGGTTCAGATATAATTGAGCCAGTTTGGCTGTTGCTAGAAAAGTTATATAAGAATTTTGGGACGCTCCCTACTTTACTTGAAAGAGATTTTAATATTCCAAAATTTGATAAATTATTAAATGAAGTAAAAAAAATAAAGAAAAAACAGTCTGCTGGTAGTTAACAAATATATGGTATGCAAAAAAATGTCTAAAAGCTTTATTAGTGATCAGTTTAGTTTTACGCAATATATACGCGATCCAAAAAATGCATCATTACCTGATGGTGTTGAAAAAAGACGTATGACCTTATATGCGGATTTAATTTTTAATAATATAGAAAATGTTATTGCAAAAAGTTTTCCTGTGCTGCAGAAAACAACCGATGAAGTAACTTGGGATTTGCTTCTACGTTCTTTTTTAAAAAATCATTATTCAAAAACACCATATTTTTCGAAGATTCCACTGGAATTTATAAATTTTTTGGAAAAAAGCGATATAAAGCTCTCTGATTTCGCTCTTGAATTAGCTCATTATGAATGGGTCGAAATTTCATTGACACAAGATTTACGGGAACCATCTTTTGAAAATATCGATCAGAATGCAAATCTTCTTAAATCTATTCCGGTAGTTAATCCATTAACAGAGCTACTTATTTATAGGTGGCCTGTCCATAAGATTGATACAAAATTTATTCCAGAAGAAGTTCCAACAGAATTAACATATTTAGTTGTTTATCGTGATATTTCTTATAAGGTTGGTTTTATTGAATTGAATCAGACTTCTGCAAAATTATTGCAAGAACTAAAAACTAATACTAAGAGAAATACACAGGAAATTTTATTAAATATTGCAAAAGAATTAAAGCATCCAGAACCTAACGTAGTTGTTAATGGTGGAATTGAAATTATGCAAGATTTTAAAAATAAGAATATAATCCTTGGCGCGAGAAAATAATAAGTTATTATTTTTTTGCTTGCAATTTAAGACGTAAAGCGTTTAATTTAATAAATCCATCAGCATCTTTTTGATTGTATACACCTGAATCATCCTCAAAAGTTGCTGTTGCCTCATCAAAAAGACTATCAGTATCAGATTTTCTCCCAGTTACATACGCATTACCTTTAAAAAGTTTTAATCTTACAGCACCATTCACTCTTTTTTGTGTAGCATTGATTAGGGTTTGTAGCGACTCTCTTTCTGGACTCCACCAATAACCATTATATATAAGTTTGGCATAACGAGGCATTAACTCATCTTTTAGATGCGCTACTTCGCGATCCAGTGTTAGTGATTCTATAGCTCTGTGAGCTCTAAGTAATATTGTACCGCCAGGTGTTTCATAGCATCCCCTAGATTTCATCCCAACATAGCGATTTTCAACAATGTCATCACGACCAATTCCGTGTTTCCCTGCAATCATATTAAGTTTTAAAAGTAATTTTGCTGGGGATAATTTTTTACCATCTAATGCAATTGGGTCCCCTTGTTGATATTCAATTTCAATTGACTCTGACGAATCAGGCGCTTTTTCAGGTGCTACAGTCCAACGCCACATTGATTCCTCAGGTTCGACCCAAGGGTTTTCTAATTGACCGCCTTCATAAGAAATGTGAAGTAAATTTGCATCCATAGAATACGGGGAACCAGTTTTCTTTTTACCCTCTACCGGTATTCCTTTATTTTCAGCATAAGCAAGTAATTTCTCACGCGAATTAAGATCCCACTCTCGCCATGGTGCTATAACTTTAATATTCGGATTTAATGCGTATGCACCTAATTCAAAACGAACTTGATCATTGCCTTTACCAGTTGCGCCATGTGCGATCGCTTCAGCTTTAGTTTTATTTGCAATTTCAATTAAACGTTTTGCAATTAATGGTCTAGCGATTGATGTGCCTAGTAAATATTGACCCTCATAGGTAGTATTTGCACGAAACATAGGGAAAACAAAATCTCTTACATATTCTTCCGAAAGATCCTCGATAAAGATTTCTTTAACTCCCATTTTCTCAGCCTTAGCTCTCGCTATCTCGACTTCTTCACCCTGTCCAATGTCAGCGGTAAATGTGACGATTTCACAATCATAGGTATCTTTTAGCCAGGCAAGAATGACCGACGTATCTAATCCTCCTGAGTAGGCCAGCACAACTTTGCTTACATTTTTGGTGCCCATATTGGTGTCCGCCTTAAAAAAAATCGATTATTCTAGCGATTGTTTAGAAACTATCAACATATATAAAGTAATTATCAATAATTAGCTATTCTTAATAGAGAGAAACACGATTTTTTTACCATGAAACTTAGCGTTTTGGTATATAGAGATCGGTTATTGTACCCTCAAAAACTTCAGCAGCCATAGCTACAGTCTCTGATAAAGTAGGGTGCGGATGAATAGTCCGAGCTATATCTTTAGCGTCACTTCCCATTTCTATAGCCAGTGCACACTCAGAAATTAAATCTCCTGCATTTGTGCCAACGATTGCTGCACCAATAATCTTATTTGTTAATTTATCAAATAAGATTTTTGTTAGCCCTTCATCTCTAGCGAGTGCCAGCGATCTCCCATTGGCTGACCATGGAAATACCCCTTTACCATAATCAATATTCCTTAGTTTAGCTTCTGTCTCAGATAATCCAACCCAAGCAATTTCAGGGTCTGTATATGCCACGGACGGAATGATTTTATTTTTAATGTTTACTTGATGTCCCGCAATATGCTCTGCTGCTAGTTTTCCTTCATATGTAGCTTTATGGGCTAACATAGGAAGATGGGTTACATCACCTATGGCATAGATATTAGGGATATTAGTTTGTTGTTGATTGTTTGTTGCAATAAAACCATTCTTATCTACTTGTATCCCCGCCTTACCTACATCGACTTTATTTCCATTAGGTGTTCGTCCAATAGCAACAAGAATTGCATCAAATTGATCATTTTCAGGGACATTTTTTCCTTCAAGAATTACTTTTATTTTATTTTCTTTGGGAATAACTGAAATAACCTTTGTCTTTAGGTAAATATTTTCATATTTTTTTTTAATTCTCCTCACTAGAGGCCTGATAATATCTTTATCGCATTCCGGTATTAGAGATTCCATTATTTCAACAATCGTTATCTTACATCCCAATGAGGCGTAAATAGTTGCCATCTCTAAGCCGATAATACCGCCACCAATTACCAACATTCTTTTAGGAATGTTTTTTAGTAGCAACGCATCAGTCGAATTCATGATACGTGGATCATCTGGCAAGAGCGGCAATTTTGATGCATGAGAGCCCGTTGCAATAATTGCCGAATTAAATTTGATTATCGTAATGCCTCCATCATTATTGACTTCAATCTCATTCGACGAAGTAAATTTTCCATAGCCATATATGATCTCGATGCGTCTTTTTTTTGCCATGTTTTTTAGGCCAAAGGTGAGCTTATCGATAATTGATTCAACCCATTGACGGACAGATATTAAATTTGGGATACCAGCACCTAGGTCAACATGGTGTTCTTTTAGTTCATTAATTTCAGACATAACCTTACTAACATGTAGTAGTGCTTTTGAGGGGATACAGCCAGTATTTAGACAAACACCACCCAAAGAGCTGTTTTTTTCGATTAGTAAAGTTTTTAGACCAAGATCTGCTGCACGAAAAGCCGCTGTATAACCACCAGGGCCTGCTCCTAGAACCACAACTTCTGTACGGATAGTTTTAGTCATTTCCTACCTATTTTTTTTATTATTTTTGTACTTAATCATCGTGTATTTTATTTTACTAGTTTAACTATTACCAATTGTTTAGATGTTAGTTTAGTTTCCTACTTAATTAAAGTGTCGTTTGGTATGATAAACTGAATTTTTAAGCGTATTTTATGTCAAATAGTCGATAACCCATTTTTCAATTGAGGATATAATTAACAAATGTCTATTACATTAGAACAGCATATTTCATTACCAACAATTAGTGTAGTCGATAGCATTGATAACTGGATAGTAGTTTATTCGAGCACAATTAAAAAAAATTTTAGTTATAAAGAAAATATAATTGGTCGTTATAATCAGATTTCACATGATGGTGAATGTGGCATTCCAGCTTCTATTGATTTACCTAATAAGACGTCAAGTCATGTAAGTTTTACTATGCTCAGTTCTAGTAATAGTAGTTTTGATCTACTTTCACTTTCAAGAAAATTAGTTTCGCTACATTCTCAATCAAATCCAAAAGAGATAGGATTACTCGTAGTTGGTTTCAGCAAAAAAGAATCTGAGCGAGTTATAGAGGCACTGATCTCAGCTATTCTAGCAGCATCAGCGAAAATGCCTGATTTCAAAAGTAAAAAGCAAATTACGACGTCATTGTCTAAAATTATTCTTTTTGGTTTCAAGGCAAACCATAGATTTAAACAAAGTTTTGCTATTTCAGAGGGTAATGCGCTGGCTCGCAGTTTAAGTATGATGCCATCAAATAAACTTACACCTACTCATTATCTCAAAAAAATTAAAGAGATTGCAAAGGAAAATAAATGGAAATTAGAGTTTTATAATGAAGCAACTTTAAAACAAAAAAAAGCTGGGGCTTTTTTAGCTGTATCCCAAGGAAGTCCAACGACAGATGCCGGTATTGTACGTTTAAGATATAATCCGAGACGCGCATCAATGAAAAAGAAAATTTTTCTGGTAGGAAAAGGTATCTGCTATGACACAGGCGGAACAAATTTAAAGCCTGCTAACTACATGTTTGGTATGCATGAAGATATGCAGGGAAGCGCTGTTGCAATAGGTACATTACTGTCCCTAACAAAACTTAACTATAATCGCCCTGTTGAATGTTGGATGGCACTAGCCATGAATCATATAGGTCCAAAAGCCTATAAACCAAATGATATTGTTACTGCTTCAGACGGAACAACCATTGAAGTTGTGCATACCGATGCAGAAGGTCGAATGGTATTAGCAGACACATTGGCATTGGCATCAAAAGAAAAACCTTCACTAATAATTGACTATGCAACATTAACTGGTGCATGCATGTACTCGATTGGCACATCATATAGTGGAATTTTTACTACTAAAGATAAATGGCACTTAGATTTAATTAAGGCTGGCCAAGATTCTGGGGAACGTGTCTGGCCTTTCCCGCTAGATAAAGATTTTGATCAAATGATTAAAAGTGATATTGCTGACATCAAACAGTGCTCTCAAGAAAGTGGCGTTGACCATATTTTAGCGTCAAGATTTTTGCAGCGTTTTGTTAAAAACAATATACCGTGGCTACATATGGATTTATCAAGCAGTAATAAGAAGGGTGGTTTAGCCCATGTACCAACAAATACAACGGGTTTTGGTGTTCGCTATACAGTTAATTTATTACTTAATAATTATTTAAAATAAATTTTATTTTGCTTACACGTCAGAACGCAATACTTACTCCAGCACTCCCCCCTAGGTGGATGGTAGTTTGGTCAGACAAGCGTCCATTAAACTGCATATAGATTTTGCCATATTCTCCTAAGTCATAGTCAAAACTAGTATTCATACTTACAGAGTTTTCACTATAGCTACCGCTATTAAAATCAACAGTTACCGCGTTTAATGAATGATCTTGATTTTTACCATAAAAAACTGAGCGATGTTCGAATTCGGCACTTGTGATTAATTGTACTTTATCGTCTATCATTAAGGTTAGTTGTTTATTGAAATGAATACTTGCTTGAGCAAGATTACGTTCCTCCCATGAAAAGAACATACTCTCGCTGTAACTAGGAGTATGTGAAAAACTACCTGTTATTCCGAGCTCAGTTTCCTGTATATTAGTCATTGATTCAGTGATTTTTTGATCTGATGTACGTGTAAAATTTATGCCAGTAATTACCTCTGCACTTTCATAATTAGCACTTACATCAGCTATACCGGTATTTACTATATTAGTTAGTACATCTCTACTACTGTTGTGCCAACTCCAGCCAGCAACTGCATAACTGCTTGCTTTCCAATTGTTTAATCTCCGAAAGCCACTAGTACTAATACCTGCGAGAAAACTTTTTTTTGTAATATCATGGTTTTCATCAAGTTTTAGTTTATTGCGTTCAACAGTTAAGATTAAATTTAGCTTATCAGGCACCATTGGATAAATAAAGTTTGTACCATAGGCATTATTTTCATAACCAAGAGTAGTGCGACCATCATCTCGAAATGATGTATAAGCAAAAGGCTCTATTTTTGGCTTTTTTGAATTAGGTCCGTTGCTATAAGATTTTAGTGATGCACGAAGATTATATGCACGATATCCTAGTAATTCATCGACTGTTTCTTGCGCACCCATACCAACCGATGTTGCTGAACCTGCAACAATTCGGTTGCCGTCTAGATCAGTCAACCCAAGTGTTCCCTCTGTTTTATACATATAAGAACGACCATAACCATGTTGAATTCGAAGATTGTTTCCCTCTTTACCATCTTTAACACTAATCAAACCAATTAAGATACTGTCATCTTTTAATGTTAATGTGCCGCGATTTTGCTCAAATTTAATTGCAGCCGTTTTGGTGTGATGACCAGGCTCTCCATTTACTGTTCGCCTAATTATCCCGCTATTATTTACACTACCGTTAGTGCCAATATCTATAGCATGTAATGATTGCGTAGCTGCTGCTTCAGCAGCAATAAGTCCACCATGTTTATTATTAACTATCATACCCGTCGACTTATCCAAACGAATTGCTGCTTCCTGACTTCCTGTTATTGAACCAGAATTATTAACGACAGGGTTTGTACAGGATGCGGTGCATCTTATTGTATTTCTCTTGGCAGTAATTAAGCCGCCAGAATTATTATTAATTATCGCATTCGTCGTTTGCTTAATATCAATCGCTTGTCCATCATTTGATTGAATAGTTCCCGAGTTAGTAAGTGTAAAATTAGTATTGAACTGCGCCTTGATTGTGCCGTCGAAACCTCCGTCTTGTTTAATTATTGCACCAGAATTATTAATAATAGTAACCCCAGTTAATCCATTACTGGTATTTGTTCCGAAAGATTGAACAGAAGCATTATCATCGCCGTTATTAATAGTGGCATTATTAATTAAGGTAACGTTATCACCTCCATCGCCAACTGTTTGCTGGTCTGTTGTGTCGCTGTTTATTGTTACGTTGGACGTGTGCGTATCTTCCCCGGCTGAGGCGTGTTGAAAAAAAAATATAAAGCTAATAAAAGCAAAGAAAAAATTTCTTGTTGGACGCATTCCATCATTATAATCAATATCTTAGGTTAGAACTATATTTTAAACCATTGATTAATATGAGTTAATATAATTGACATGTTTTTAGATTGATACAACTACTACACATTGAATCTATCTGTATAATACCTGACTTTTTCATGGAGCATTTGTTAGGTGAGTAAGAAACTTCGTAACATAGCTATTATCGCGCATGTCGACCATGGCAAAACAACCTTAGTTGATAAACTGTTGCAACAGTCTGGTGTTTTTGACGAACGTTCAATCCCAACAGAGCGTGTTATGGATTCTAATGATTTAGAAAAAGAGCGTGGGATCACGATCCTTTCCAAAAATACTGCAATAAGATGGAAAGATTATTGTATCAATATTGTCGACACGCCCGGGCATGCAGATTTTGGTGGAGAAGTAGAACGTGTTCTTTCAATGGTAGATTCAGTATTACTACTAGTAGATGCCGTAGATGGCCCAATGCCACAAACACGATTTGTTACCCAAAAAGCATTCGCAATGGGTTTTAAACCAATTGTTGTTATAAATAAAATTGATCGTGATGGTGCTCGTCCAAATTGGGTCTTAGATCAAACCTTCGATCTTTTTGATAAGTTAGACGCAACAAATGAACAGCTTGACTTTCCAGTTGTTTATGCATCATCACTTCTTGGTTATGCAGGTCTTGAGCCTGATGTTTCTAGCGGTGATATGTCTTGTCTGTTTGAAACAATAATCTCTCATGTTGATGCTCCAGATGTTGATGAGTATGGTTCGTTGCAATTACAAATTTCTACACTCGACTATAATAGTTATGTTGGAATTATTGGTATAGGGAGAATCAATCGAGGTGTAATTAAGAATAATATGAATGTTTCCCTAATAAATCATCAAGGTGACACACGTAAAGGAAAGATATTACAGGTCTATAGTTTTTTGGGACTCGATCGAATTGAAGCCGAATCTGTTTCAGCAGGCGATATTGTTGCGATAGCAGGAATCGAACCATTAAATATTTCAGATACAATTTGCGATCCAGAAAATATAGAGGCTCTTCCAGCTTTAACTGTTGATGAACCAACAATTAGTATGACATTTCAGCCGAATACCTCTCCTTTTGCTGGTAACGATGGTAAATATGTTACTAGTCGAAATATTTGGGATCGCTTACAACAAGAATTAAAACATAATGTTGCATTAAAAGTTGACGCAACCGAAGAAGCCGATAAATATCGTGTTTCTGGCCGCGGTGAGTTACATCTATCTATTTTAATAGAAACAATGCGTCGTGAAGGTTTTGAGCTCGCTGTTGGACGTCCACAGGTGATCATACATGATATGGGAGATCATAAAGAAGAACCATATGAGCAGCTCACGATTGATATTGAAACAATACATCAGGGCGCAGTAATGGAAAAACTAGGTGAACGACGGGGAGATCTAAAAAACATAGATCCTGATGGAAAAGGTAGAACTCGTCTCGAATATATTATTCCTGCACGTGGTTTAATTGGTTTTCGTGGTGAATTTTTAACACTTACTTCAGGTACTGGGTTAATGTATAACGTTTTTATTCATTATGGACCATATGTTACTACAAGCATCGGGCAAAGAAATAATGGGGTTTTAATTTCAAACGGAAAAGGAAAAGCTGCCGGTTATTCATTATTTAATCTACAAGAACGCGGAAAATTATTTATTGATCACGGCGATGATATATATGAAGGGATGATAATTGGTATTCATGCGCGAGATAATGACTTAGTCGTAAATCCATTAAAAGGAAAACAATTAACTAATGTGCGTGCATCTGGAACAGATGAAAATATTATTTTGACCCCACCAATTAAGATGAGTTTAGAGCAAGCATTAGAATTCATTGATGATGATGAATTGGTTGAAGTAACACCAAAATCGATCCGTATAAGAAAGAAATATTTAAAAGAACACGAAAGAAAAAGAGCCTCTAGGAAAGCAGGATAATCCTTTGAGCATTAAAAATATTTAGCTCTAAAAAAATATTACGCAATAAACGCATTAGTTTATTATTTCTTTTCTTCTCTCGCTAATACTTCAGCGATTACCTCATCAGCAACATTTTTCGGGCAAGCACTATAATTTAGAAATTCCATCGAGAATTGACCTCTACCCGAAGTCATTGTTCGTAGTGTCCCAATATAGCCAAACATTTCGCTAAGTGGACATTCAGCTTTAACTCGTACCCCAGTTGGATTAGCCTCTTGTGACTTAATTATGCTTCGACGACGATTTAAATCACCAATTACATCACCAACATTATCATCAGGAGTAAAGACATCGACTTTCATAATAGGCTCCATTAGTTGCGGCCCAGCTTTTGGCATTGATTGACGATATGCTGCAGCTGAGGCAAGCTCAAATGCAATAGCTGATGAGTCGACTGCGTGAAAGGCGCCATCAAATAATGTTACTTTGAAATCAAGACATGGATAGCCTGCTAATACCCCTTTATCCATACTTTTTTGAAAACCACCTTCAACTGCTGGCCAAAATTCTTTTGGTACATTACCGCCAGTCACTTTAGATTCAAAAACAAAACCACTGCCAGGATCGCCTGGCTCAATAATATAATCAATCTTGCCATATTGGCCAGAGCCACCTGATTGTTTTTTATGAGTGTAGCTATCTTCTATTCGTTTTGTGACCGTCTCACGATAAGCAACCTGTGGGCTACCAACTTCAACTTCGACACCATGTGTTCTTTTTAAAATATCCACCTTAATATCAAGATGCAATTCACCCATTCCTTTTAAAATTGTCTCACCACTATCCTGATCGGTTTCAACTCTAAAGGATGGGTCTTCTTTAATCATTTTACCAATTGCAATACCAAGTTTTTCCGAAGCACCTTTATCGATTGGAGCAACCGCAATTGAGATAACAGGGTCTGGAAATACCATCGGTTCAAGGGTCGCTGGTTTGTCAGGATCACATAAAGTATGGCCCGTCTGAACATTTTTTAATCCAATCGCTGCAACAATATCTCCCGCTTGCGCAACATCAAGTTCAATACGCTCATCAGCATGCATTTCAACAATACGTCCTATACGTTCACTTTTTCCGGTATAGGTGTTAAGAACAGTCATACCTTTTTCGAGTTTACCAGAGTAAATTCTAATGAAAGTTAATGCCCCATAACGGTCATCCATAATTTTGAAGGCTAATGCCCGTAGTGGTTTATTAGGATCAACAATTGCGAATTCACCAGATTCATTTCCCTCTAAATCTACTTCAGGTTGAGGTTTAACTTCCATTGGATTGGGTAAAAAATCCACCACCGCATCAAGAACCATTTGTACACATTTATTTTTAAAAGCAGAACCACAGTAAGTTGGAAAAAAAGTAAGATTAATCGTACCTTTGCGAATACATGATTTTATTTCATCGATAGTAGGTTCTTCACCTTCAAGATATTTTTCCATGATAGCATCATCTTGCTCAACAGCGGTCTCAATTAATTTTTCACGCCATTCTTCTATTTTATCAGTCATATCATCAGGAGCATCTTTAATATCAAACTTTGCGGGGTCATTAGGGTCATTCCATACCCATGCTTTACGAGTAAGTAAATCAACAGCGCCAATAAAATTATCTTCAATACCAATTGGCAGAGCCATAACAAGTGGATTTGCACCGAGGACATCTTGAATTTGTTGAACCACGCGATAATAATCAGCACCAGTTCTGTCGAGTTTATTAACAAAGATAATACGAGAAACACCGGATTCATTAGCGTAACGCCAGTTCGTTTCCGATTGCGGCTCAACTCCACCAGAACCACAGAAAACACCAACTCCACCATCTAAAACTTTTAAAGAACGATATACTTCGATCGTAAAGTCAACGTGACCGGGAGTGTCAATAATATTTAATCGATGCTCATTCCAAAAACAACTTGTGGCAGCGGATTGTATAGTGATCCCACGCTCTTGTTCTTGCTCCATGAAATCAGTTGTAGCTTCGCCATCGTGCACTTCGCCAGTTTTATGTATTTTTCCAGTTAACTTTAATATGCGCTCAGATGTCGTCGTTTTCCCTGCATCGACATGCGCAAAGATTCCTATATTCCTATAATTTGTTAAGTCAGTCATTTTTCTACTCGTATGATTAATTAAGTCAATTGATATTGGTGTATTTCTATTAAGATTTCATTTAGGCGGCGGAGTATAAACCAGAATCACTGAATATGTGAAATCGAATATAGGCTGGAGCGTCAAAATAGCCTGAAGATGACAAAAATCAGACAAAATCGAGACAAAATAAGAAAAAATAGAAGCCTACCTAGAAGAGGAAATACTACGTATAATCAGGCTATGTATGATATTCCCAATAAAATTGCAGACGTCTTACTCGAATTAGAGGCAAGTTTACGCATTCACGGTAAATGGGACGAGTCTAAACCCAAGGCAAGCGATCTTAAAAGCTCAATTCCATTTTGCATGGATACTCTGAAATTCGAGCAGTGGCTACAGTGGATTTTTTTGCCAACAATGAAAGATACAATTGAGCAGACCAAGCCTTTACCCCTAGAGAGCGCTATTTTTGAATATGCAGAAGAATGCCTGTTAGAAACCGATCCATCTACACGTCAATTATTAAAACAATTAAAACTTTTTGATAATTTAATCAGTGTGCAAGCAAGTGTCCGTAGACACTAGTAACCTCAAGTCAAATAAATATTTTCATGAGCATTAAATACCCCCTAATTCGCGCAGTATTTTTATTGATTACATTTTTTATCACTGGATGCACAGCAATGAAATATGAACCTATACCATTAGTTAAATACGTTGATTTAGAAAGATTCATGGGTGCATGGTATGTGATAGCGCATATACCGTCATACCCCGAAAAAAATGCATTCAATGCAATTGAAAGATACGAGTTAAATGATGATGGGACAATCGCAACAACCTTTACTTTTAATGAAGGTGGTTTCGAAGGTAAATTCAAAACACTAACACCAGTCGGTTTTATTACTGATGAAGAATCAAATGCAGTGTGGGGCATGCAGTTTATCTGGCCAATAAAGGCAGACTATAGAATTGCTTATGTTGATGACAATTATACAGAGACAGTTATTGCGCGTGAGAAACGAGATTACGTTTGGATTATGACGAGAACACCAGAGATTGATGGAGTCAACTATAATAAATTAATTAATTTTGTAGAATCACTTGGATACGATAAATCTCTGATTAGAAAAGTACCTCAAAAAATTAATTAGCTCTTCTTAGTGTCAAATTTAATCTCACAGCGCCAACTAAGGGATGTCGAGCTTTTTTAAGTGGACGAACCCCATGAAAGCGGAGGCGATCTGGTCCTCCCCAAACTAAAACATCTCCGTGATATAGTTCTTTTGTGATCGGTTTTTCATTTCTGGTTAAACCACCAAACATAAACATAACTGTCAAACCAAGAGATACCGAGACAATCGGTTGTGAGAAATCACGCTCATCTTTATCTTGATGAAGCGACATAGATGTTTTTGGACTGTAGCGATTAATTAAGCAGGCATCTGATTCAAAATTAGTATAACCAACAATATCTGCTGCATCTCTGGCTAAAGTTTTAAATATAAGCGGCATATGAGGCCAAGGTTTGTTATTTTGCGGGTCAATTTTTTCATATCGGTAGCCTGATTTATCCGATATCCAACCATATTCTCCACAATTTGTCATAGCAGCAGACATAAAACTACCATTTGGCGTTTTCATATGACGAAAATTACTTTTACCGGCAACATTATTTATTCCAACCAATAATTGATCGTCTAAATTCACAGCAAAGCCTCGAAGTATAATGCTGTGATTTGAAAATTTGTCTAAAACAATATTTTTCATAAAATTTTTATCTGCTTGTGGTTTATTATGCATAATATTATATTGTTTTTTTTATGAAATAATCAGAAACTCAGCTGAATCTGCGTTGTTCTGTTACTTTAATTCATCCAAAAACCTAGACAAAATGAATATAGAAGATAGTTTTACTTTACATGAGTAAAAATATTAAACTAAGATTCAATTGAACTTCAGTATAAATGCATTTAACATTGAAAATAAAAAATACATATAAATTACAGCTACTTACAGTACTTATGATATTTTCATTTGGTCTCAAGGCAGAATTAGCGTTAAATGATCCAGCTCCGGATTTCGAGCTACTAGATCAAGATGGAAAATCACATAAGCTGGAAGATTATAACGGTCAATGGCTAGTGCTCTATTTCTATCCTAAAGATGACACCCCTGGTTGTACGACCGAGGCATGTTCTTTCAGAGATGATATTTACAAAATTCGTGAGCTAAAAACAAAAATCGTCGGAATAAGCACAGATGATGTTGAAAGCCACGAAAAATTTGCAAAAAAATATAGCCTTCCTTTCCCTCTATTATCAGATAAGGGTGCAGTGGTAGCCAAATCTTATGGATCTGCAGTTAGAGTGGGCCCGTTTAAAATGGCTAAGAGGCATAGCTTCATTATTTCACCATCAGGAAAAATTGCTATGATATATAGAAGAGTTAATCCCTCTACCCATAGCAACGAAATAATAGATAAGCTAAAATTACTTACCTCGTCAAACTAAATCAATAAGCAGTTAAAATTGATGAATTGATTCATTATTAGGATGGTTTATTATTTTGAGAAAAAATCCCAGCTATTTTAAATTTTTTCTTTATTGGCTGTTAAATATCGATATTTCAAATGAAAGCACATCAAATGATGATATTGATATTTTTCGTTTTGCAATATTTATTACTTTTCATCTGGGTTGTTTTGCAATTCTATGGGTTGGTTTCAGTTGGTTTGCATTTTTATTTACAATAACTTTTTATTTCATCAGGATGTTTTTTATTACTGCTTTTTACCATCGTTACTTTTCACATCGTTCGTATAAAACAAGCCGTGTAACCCAATTTATAATGGCTATAATGGGTTGTACTGCTGGCCAGAGAGGTCCTATTTGGTGGGCAAGTCATCACAGAGAGCACCATATTACTTCAGATACTATAGATGACCCACACTCTCCAAGATTTGGATTTCTTAATAGTCATATGCTTTGGTTTCTTAAGACTAAAAATTTTAGAACACTTAATCATCGAGTAAATGATTGGTTACGGTTTCCAGAACTGGTGATCCTAGAATACATCGATTGGATTCCATTTGTTGCGTTTGGTGTTTTTTGCTACCTATTTGGAGAGTTAACTATATTGAGTGAATTTGGAATTGAGACTTCCGGTATTCAATTATTCGTTTGGGGTTTCATTTTATCAACAGTCATGCTTTATCATGGGACTTATACGATTAATTCATTAGCACATCGTTTTGGGAAAAAAAGATATGAGACAAATGATGATAGTAAAAATAACTTTATATTGGCGTTATTAACGCTTGGAGAGGGGTGGCATAATAATCATCATAGGTACCCACGTTCTGCCAAACAAGGGTTTTTTTGGTGGGAAATTGACTTAACTTATTTTATTTTAAAATTTATGAAATTTACTTTTTTGATAAAAGATCTAGAGACTGTTCCTTCAAAATTATTATCTAAACACAAATATGAGTCATAACATTTAACTTCAATTTAGTACTTGCCTTTCTGTATAATTAATTAAGAGTTTATAAGTAGATAGAAATAATGAAAATTGCAATCATAGGTGCCGGTATTTCAGGACTAACAGCCGCATACATTCTCAGTAAAAAACATTCAATTACCCTCTATGAGAAAAATAACTATCTGGGTGGACATGCGAATACGTTCCAAGTAGCAGAAAAGAATAAAATACTAGCAATTGATACAGGATTCATTGTATTCAATCATGTTAATTATCCAAATTTATCTAAAATATTCTCAGATCTAAATGTAGAGATAGAAGATTCTGATATGAGCTTTAGTGTTCATAATGAAAAAACAAATCTAGAATATAATGGAACTTCGATATCTAAAATATTTGCGCAAAGGAAAAATATATTCAATATTAATTTTTTATTGATGTTAAATGATATTTTAAGATTTAATAAGAACTCTTCAGCTATACTTAATTCTCCTTATTCAGATAAAATCACGGTTAATGAGTTTATTAAAAGTAATAACTATAAGAAGGATTTTGTTGAAAATTATCTCATTCCATTAGGCTCATCCCTTTGGTCCTGCCCTAAAGAAAAATTTATGAATTTTTCAATCTTATTTGTTATCGAGTTTTTGCATAATCATTGTATGCTGACTGTTAACGACCGGCCTATCTGGAAAACAGTAAAAGGTGGTTCTAAAGAATACATTAAGAAGATGTTGCTCGATTCCAAGAACTTAGAAATTATAAAAAACTCTGTTAAAAAAGTTGTACGTGACACTAAGGAAGTTTCAATTTTTACAGAGGATAATAGAAGTTATTATGATGAGGTGATAATAGCATGTCATCCTGATCAGGCATTGAATTTAGTTGATAATTTGGAAGTAAGTGAAAAAGCAATATTGGAGCCTTTCAAATACGAAATAAATAGTACGCTTCTACATACAGATACAACGGTGTTACCGAGTAATAAATCAATTTGGGCTAGTTGGAATTATCGCATACCAATCAATAGCCAAGAGAAAGTTATGGTTACGTATAATATGAATAAGTTACAGAATATTGATTCTAAAAATACATATTGCGTATCTCTAAACCTGGGCTCAAAAATTGATCAAGAAAAAATAATAAAAGAATTTAAATATGAACATCCTATTTTTTTTCCAGGTATAGCTGAATATCAAGCACAGCATGCATCCTTAATTAGGAATAAGAGAATATCTTATTGTGGCGCATATTGGGGATATGGTTTTCATGAGGATGGCGTGAATAGTGCTCTTAAAGTCTGCGAAAAATATGACATGGGGCTAGCATAATGCAAAGCGCAATATATAAGGGGAGAGTTATCCATCACAGAATAGCGCCTAAAGAGCACTTATTTTCCTATAATATTTTTATGATGTATTTAGATTTAGATGAATTACCAGAATTATTTAATACTTTTCTATTTTGGTCTTCATCTAGATTTAATTTAGCATGGTTTAGCAGAAAAGATCATTACGGTAAGACAGAAAAACCTCTTAAATCATCAATAAAAAGACTAATTAAAAGGAAGCACGGGAAGGATTTTAGTGGACGAATAACATTACTCACACATCTCAGATATTTCGGTTACACGATGAATCCCGTTAGCTTTTATTATTGCTGGAATGAAAAAGTACAAAATGTTGATTATATAGTTGTAGAAATCAACAACACTCCTTGGGGCGAGCAGTATTGTTATGTGCTTGATGCAAATGATGAAGCATTGAAATTTGATTTGACAAAAAAATTTCATGTATCACCATTTATGAGCATGGACCAAAATTATATTTGGGAGTTTAATAAACCGTGCGAAGAAATCATTGTATTAATGAAAAATTATGAAAAAGATAAGCATCTATTAACAGCTTCACTCAAGCTCAAGAAAGAAAAAATTTCATCAAAAAATCTAGCTTTCGTACTAATTTGCTATCCTTTTGTTACATTAAAAGTGGTTCTTGCGATCTATTGGCAAGCATTTAAGCTGTGGTCCAAGAATATTCCATTTCACCCTCATCCAAAAAATAAAATTTAATTATTATTTAATTGTGAACATAAAAAAATATATTAATAGCATAATAAGAAAAAAGTTAATAAAAAAACTTAATAAATTTTCTACTTATAAGATAAATTTTACTGATGAATTGGGAGTATGGACAATTGGTGAAGGCGATAAAATAATTAATGTAAAAATTCTAAATCCCGATTTTTATCTAATGATATTTTCAGGAGGTAGTAATGGTATTGCTAATGCATATACTAAAGGTTATTGGGAATGTGATAAGCTATACGAGCTTTTTAGAGCATTTGTAAGAAATATAGAGTTACTCGATTCACTTGAATCTGGTTATCTGAAATTTGATATATTAAAGAATCGTCTCATATATATTTTAAGCAGTAACTCAAAGTCTGGTAGCAAGAAAAATATTCATGCTCATTATGATCTGGGTAATAATTTCTTTAAGTTATTTTTAGATGACACGATGACTTATTCCTCAGCTATCTTCGAATCTGAAAATTCTTCATTACAAGATGCATCAACTAATAAGCTTGACATTATTTGTAAAAAACTCAATTTAAATGAGTCGCATCATATCCTTGAAATTGGTGGTGGATGGGGTAGTTTTGCTATTTATGCTGCAGAAAATTATGGATGTGAGGTTACAACCACCACAATTTCTCAGCAACAGTTTGAGTACATGGAAAAGAAATTCTCCGATCTGGGGCTAAAAAAAAGAATACATCTTTTAAATGAAGATTACCGAAATTTATCCGGTCATTACGATAAAATTGTATCTATTGAAATGATTGAAGCTGTTGGCGATCAGTTTCTTGGTGTATTTTTTTCTATGTGTTCAAAACTTTTGGCACCTGGGGGGCAGATGCTCCTGCAGTCTATTACTATGCCAGATGAGAGATATCCAAAATACTTAAAGAATACTGATTTTATACAAACTTATATTTTTCCCGGTAGCTGCGTTCCTTCATTGGCAGCTATAAAAAATGCACTAAGCAGGAATACTAATCTCACTATAGGGCATACCGAAAATATTGCTTTACACTATTCAAAAACACTTCTTTATTGGCTAAATAATTTTAATAAGAATGAATTACGGATAAAAGAACTTGGTTATGATGAAAGTTTTCTTCGCTTGTGGAGATATTATTTATGCTACTGTGCGGCAGGATTTCAAGAGCAATACTTAGGTGATCTGCAGATTTTATTAAATAAAAAGAATACTGATTAAAAATATCTTTTAAAAAATTCATTATGAATAAAAATAATGTCATAAATTTTATTATTTTCCAAATAAATTGGGCTATTTGTGTTTTTGCGGCTGCCAAGGGTTATCCATGGCTAGGTCCAATGATTGTTTTTATTTGGTGCCTTATACATATTTATATGTACAGATCATTTATTTTAGTTGAGTTACCCATACTTCTTATTACCGGTTGTATTGGGTATTTAGTTGATTCATTTCTTGTAGTATTTAATTTCATTGAATTTCCACTCCATGCCCAATTCGGCTATCTTTCTCCATTATGGATGGTTGCTCTATGGGTTAGCTTTTCGACAACATTTCGTCATAGCATGAGCTGGCTTAGAGAGAAATATATTCTTGCATCTTTTTTTGCTCTTATTGGCGGACCTTTTGCATATTTAGCAGGTCAAAAAATTGGTGCTATTAATGGACTAATTGATATTTCAAATATATTAGTGGTAGGAATATTATGGGCAATAGTTTTTCCATCTATTTTATATACACTCAATCGTATCGAAAAAAAATATGGTAATTAATTTATGCTATTTCAAATAACTTCTTCTTTAATTTTTGCCACAACAGCTATGTTAATAGTTTGGTTGTTACAGTATAAGACTAATAATGCTGGTTTTGTAGATGTATCATGGGCATTTTGCACAGCAATTATTGGTATTTATTTTGTTTATATGAATACCGATTCTTTCAATATAAGAAATATTATTGCAGCAATTATGATTGGCTTTTGGGGTTTTCGTTTGGGCTTTTATCTTCTAAAGCGTGTTTTAACAGAAAACGAAGATCGTCGATATAATTATATGAAGCAATATTGCGGTAAATATGCACAGTTTGTCATGTTTTTATTTTTTCAACTTCAGGCTACTTGGGCAGTTTTATTTGCATCTACTATTTTTTCTGTGGTAAATAATCAAAGTATAGCTCTCAATGTAGTAGATTATCTTGCTATCGTTATTTGGTGCATATCTATTACAGGAGAGTATTTTGCAGATAAGCAACTTCATCAATTTAGAAAATCAAATGATAGAAAGGAGGTATGTGATATTGGTTTATGGCGATATTCAAGACACCCAAATTATTTTTTTGAATGGCTTCACTGGTGGGCATATATTCTTCTAAGTATCGGTTCATCGCTATGGTGGTTGTCATGGTTAATAATGCTTATTGTATTAATTTTCTTAGTCAAAATCACAGGCATACCTTATACGGAAAAAAATGCTATTCGTACAAAAGGCAGTGCTTATAAGAAGTATCAGCAGACAACTAGTTCTTTTTTGCTCTTACCTCCAAGGAGACCATAGTTTATGAAAAATATGTTTATAAAACTTGCTGAGCTGGGATTTCTTCCAGATGCTGTTATCAGACAAGGGATTCGTTTTCTTAGTAAACATCGGCTTAAAGAGATATGCATAGATAATCCTGAACAAGCGTCAATTTTACAAGACCAGTTTATTGATATGATGGACTCATCTGAAATTGCACCTCTACCAAAAGTAGCCAATCAACAACATTACGAAGTGCCAACTGCATTTTTTAGAGAAGTGCTAGGAAGCAATCTAAAATATAGTTCTTGTTATTGGAAAAAGAAAACGAAAGATTTGAATGAAGCAGAAGAAGCTGCGCTTAAAATTACATGTAAGCATGCGGATATTCAAAATGGTATGAATATTCTTGAACTTGGTTGTGGGTGGGGGTCTTTAACCTTATGGATAGCTAGCCATTATCCAAATTCAAAAATAACAGGTATTTCAAATTCCGCTAGTCAAAGAGAATATATTGTTACTCAAGCGAAAAAACGAAACCTAAATAATATTGAAATTAAAACGATTGATATGAATAAATTTGATACGGATTCAAAATATGATCGTATCGTATCTATCGAAATGTTTGAGCATATGAGAAATTATAGATTGATATACAAAAAAATTTATGGATGGTTAAATCCCGACGGTAAATTTTTTAAGCATATTTTTTGTCATCGCCTTACTCCGTACGAATTTATTGTCAATGATGATTCAGATTGGATGAGTCAGTTCTTTTTTACTGCGGGAATCATGCCCTCTGATAGTCTTCCATATTTTTTCCAAGATGAATTGAAATTAATTAATCACTGGCGTTGGTCAGGAACACACTATCAAAAAACTGCAAATGCGTGGCTTCGTAATATGGATTCTAGAAAACAAATAATCATTCCATTAATAAAAAATGTATATGGCGAAAAAAATGTCAACATATGGTGGAATAGGTGGCGTATTTTCTTTATGGCCTGCGCTGAATTATTTGGTTTTGATAAAGGTAATCAATGGTGGGTAAGTCATTATCTATTTAGTAAGACTAGTTTATAATGCCAATTATATAACTATTTCTTTTATGCATAAAAAACAAAATCTTCCTACAAAATTATGTCCTGCATGCAATAAAATTTTTGTGTGGAGAAAAAAATGGAAAAGAGATTGGAGTAATGTAATTTATTGCTCGATCAGATGTAAAAAAACATCATAATAAAATTTATGAATAAGATAAGAAATTTATGCATTATTCTCGGAGACCAGCTTACTCACGACAGTCTTATTTGGGATAACTTTGATCTAAATAAAGATAAAATCTGGATGGCAGAGGTTGTATCTGAGTCGATTAACCCTCTGTCAAGTAAGCAACGAACAACAGTATTTTTTTCTGCTATGCGTCATTTTGCTGAAGAATTAAGACGAAAAAAAATAAAAGTTATATATACTGAAATTAATGAGCATATTAGTACTTTTGAAGAGGCGCTAAAAAAAACTATAGATAACAGTAGTATTGGTTGTTTTCGATGCGTGATTCCTGGTGATTATAGAGTTTATACTTTACTGAGTGATTTTTTTAAAGAAAATACTAAAAATATAGAATGGCTTGAAGACACGCACTTTATTTCTAAAGAAAATGAATTTAACGAGTGGATTAAAAAATACAAAAAACCAAGGATGGAGTATTGGTATCGTTATATAAGAAAATCGAGAAAAGTTTTATTGGAGGATGATGGAAAACCCGTAGGTGGAAAGTGGAACTTTGATCATTCAAATAGAAAATCTTTTTCTAAGACTGGACCTGAAGAAATTCAAAAGCCAATAAGATTTAAACCAGATAAAATTACAAAAAAGGTAATATTAGACATAGAGCTACATTTACCCAATCTGCCAGGAAAGGTGTCAAAATTTGATTGGGCTGTTACTAGAACACAAGCATTAAAGGTCTTAGATGATTTTATTAAGTTTCGTCTCATAAGATATGGAGATTATCAAGATGCAATGTGGTCAAAAGAACCATGGTTGTATCATTCGCTGATTTCATCATGCTTAAATCTTAAATTACTAAATCCAAATGAGGTTATTAAAAAAATAGAGCACGCATATTATGATGATAAAGTTCCTCTTAATGCTGCTGAAGGTTTTATTAGGCAGATTATTGGATGGCGAGAATATATTCATGGGCTTTATTGGTATTATTCAAAAATATGGACGTCAACTAATAGCCTTAATGCGGAACGCGTACTACCGAATTTTTATTGGACAGGGAAAACAAAAATGAGGTGTCTTAATGAGTCAATTAATCAAGTTGTTGAGTATGGTTATGGGCATCATATCCAAAGGCTTATGGTCACAGGACTTTTTTCTTTACTTTACGGCGTGAAACCATCTGAGATTCATGCATGGTACTTGTCGATGTTTGTTGATGCGATTGCTTGGGTTGAAACTCCGAATACTATAGGAATGAGCCAATACGCGGATGGCGGCATCGTCGGCTCAAAACCATATATAGCAAGTGGTGGTTATATAAATCGTATGTCCAATTATTGCAAGAATTGTAATTATAAGGCAACAGAGGCATCAGGAGAGAATGCCTGTCCTTTTACAACGCTATATTGGTACTTCGTATACAAAAATAAAGATTTATTAAAAAAGAATCCACGATTAAGTATGCAAATAAAAAACTGGGACAACAAAGAAAAGCAAGTACAAAAAGATATAATTAAACGTTCTAAAAAAATATTTGATAATATTGAGTTGTTTTAAAAAAAATTATTTTTCAGTTTTCATTTTTAAAAATGTTTCTTTTGCTGAATTAATAAGGAATAACGTATCTGTTCCGACTGTTAATAAATTAAACCCTCTCTCTTTATAAGGCAGAACAGCAGCTGAATCAACTCCAAAAATTCCCATACTTATGTTCGCTGATTGACATGAGTCAATTATTCTATTTATAGCTGACTGAACAATTGGATGATCTATTTCCCCTGCTTTACCCAAACTAGCAGATAAGTCATAGGGCCCCACTAATATTGCATCCACACCCTTTACCGTTACTATTTTATCAATATTTTCAACCGCTTCGGAACTTTCAGCCTGCAACACTATCGCCGTTTCATCGTTTGCGTTTTTTAAATAACGTTCAAAGTCAATTCCATATTTATGGGCACGTCCAATCCCAATCCCTCTTTTGCCAGCGGGAGAATATTTACAATTAGCTATAATTTTTTTTGCTTGCGTAGCATTATGAACCTGAGGAACAATTACACCAGCAGCCCCAATATCAAGCGCCTTTTTTAACCAAATCTCTTCACCAGAAGGAACGCGAATTAAACAAGGAGTTGGGTAGGCTGCTTGTAGCATTGACTGCGCTTGTTGAGGGTTGAATGCCCCGTGTTCAGTATCTATAAATAGCCAATCATAGCCAATACTTCCAAGTAATTCACAAATATCAGGTGCCGGTAAGCTAACTAACGTACCTATTAATGTCTCGTTTAAACGTAATCGCTTAGCAAAATTTTTTCTTTCTCCCATCACTAACACCCTCAAAATAAATGTATTAAATTTGGTGCTGAACTGCCCCCTCCGCACCAACTCCAGTTTGCGCACGAACAAACTGTCCATCGAAAGCCCCTATTTCTTTTTTTGCTCGTGTGCTTTTATCCAAGTAAGAAATTATTATAATAGTAATGAATGCGATACTCATTGAGAATAATGCTGGGTATTTGTAAGGAAAAATTGCTTTTGTATTACCAAGAATATCAACCCATACAATGGGGCCCAATATTACGCAAAGCACGGCAGTTAGTAATCCTGCTGCACCACCGGCAAAAGCACCCCTAGTCGTAAGTCGAGACCAGTACATGGAAAAAAAGAGAATCGGAAAATTAACACTTGCAGCAATAGCAAAAGCAAGACCAACCATGTAAGCCACATTTTGCTTTTCAAATAAAATACCTAGAAGAATAGCTATGACGCCTAATATAATAGTGCTGATTCGTGATACTACTACTTCTTTTCTTTCTTGAACCTCGCCACCACAAAAAAGACTAGCGTACAGATCATGAGAAATTGCCGAAGCACCAGCCAACGTTAATCCGGAAACTACTGCTAATATTGTTGCAAATGCAACTGCAGAGATAAATCCGAGAAATATATCACCTCCAACTGCTTTTGAAAGATGAACTGCAGCCATATTATTGCCACCTAAAATATTACCAAACTTATCTAAAAAGGCATCATTATTAGTAAGTAATACAATTGCACCAAAACCAATAACAAATGTCAGAATATAAAAATAACCGATGAAGCTAGTTGCAAAGAAGACCGAATTTCTTGCTTCTTTAGCATTTCTTACTGTAAAAAATCTCATTAGAATATGAGGCAAACCTGCGGTGCCAAACATTAAGGCAAGTCCTAGCGAGATTGCTGAAACTGGATCGGAAATCAAGCCACCGGGTGCCATAATTGCCTCTCCTAGATGATGGCTTGATATAGCTTTTGTAAATAATAAATTAAATGAGAAATCAAATTTATTTAAAACAGCAAAAGCTAAAATAGTAGCCCCAAATAATAATAAAACAGCTTTGATTGTCTGAACCCAAGTAGTCGCAAGCATACCACCAAAAGTTACATAACAAATCATTAAGAACCCAACAATAAAAACAGCAACAGAATATGGAAGTCCAAATAAAATTTGAATCAATTTTCCCGCCCCAACCATCTGAGCTATTAGATAAAGAATAACAACTGCAAGTGTCCCACACGCTGCTAAAGAGCGAATAGGTAACTCTTTTAATCGGAATGAAACTGCATCTGAAAAAGTATACTTACCAAGATTTCTTAAACGTTCAGCTAGTAGAAATAAGATTACTGGCCAACCAACTAAAAAACCAATTGAATAAATTAAACCGTCAAAACCACTTGCAAAAACTAAACCAGAAATACCCAAGAATGATGCTGCCGACATGTAATCACCAGCAATAGCAAGACCATTTTGAAAACCGCTAATGCTACCTCCTGCTGTATAAAAATCACTTGCAGAACGTGTTTTTTTTGCAGCCCAGTAGGTAATTCCTAAGGTTATTGATACAAAAATAATAAACATAATTACGGCAGGTATATTTATATTAGTTAAACCCATGGTTTGACTATCAATAGCATAAACATTGGATACATCAAGCATGAAAAGTATTAATATAATAGAAAAATTCATTTTAATAGGAGATTATTTATTTATTATTTTTATAATTTTATCGTTGATTTTATCTAATTTTTTATTAGCCAAATAGACATAAATACCGGTAAGAAAAATACTTAATAAAATAATGAAAAGACCAATAATAATTCCGAGTGTCGTTGCATTATCTGGAAAGACTGTCCGAGAAAATGTATTAGGGGAAAATGCAATGATCAATATAAATATAAAATAAAATAGAATTACTATCGATGTCAATATCCAGCTAATTTTTCTTCTCAACTTTACAAGGTTTCTAAAATCTGGGTGATTTTTTATTCGTTCGTATACTTCCTGCATGATTTTTATTTCAGGTTCCTTAATCTTTTATTACCATCTTTTTTACTTTTTTCTCCCGACAAAATCTTTTCGGTAAACCAATCTTTATTGCCATCATAATTTTTAGTATTATTATCTGCCTTAATTATGTTATTAATACATGATTCCATTATTATTTTATCTAAGAATACATATTCCTCATCAGTTAAGATAGTTGCAGCGGCTGCATTTTTTATCACATCAACTTTATGTGTATTACAATCATTAGTCGTTATTACCGCATATGTATTTATGTACACAAGACTTAAAATATGTACTAGTAGGATATTTATTTTTTTTATCATAATTTAATAAATTTCAGAGTCATACGGTCACTCTCTCCGATACCGATATATTTTTCTTTATCAATTTCGCCAAGCCGAAGAGTCGGAGGTAATGTCCACACACCTTTTGGATGATTTTTGTTATCCTTTATATTTGCGTTAATTTCAGATTTTTCTATTAGTTCGAATCCAACTTCTTCCGCAAGCTTAATTATAAATTCTTCTGGAACATAACCGTTTTTTGCACTTTTTTCTGGAGCATCATTTTTTTTGGCGCGGTGCTGAACGACTCCAAGAGTACCGCCTTTTTTTAATACTCGATGAAACGACTTATAGACATCCTTAATATTGTCAAATCTTATCCAATTATGTGAGCTTCTGAAAGTTAGAACCATATCAATAGAATTAGAGTCAATAGCTTTTAGGTAATCATTATTTTCATTGAAAACTATACGTTTTGTTTTTTCATAGATTTTTTTATTTTCGTCAAGATATTGCATAAGTCTTATGTGTGCTTTTTGGAGATAATCATTGGGATGATTCTTTCCAAAACTAGCGATAGTTAATTGCCCGCTAGTTTTAAGTACAGGCGCAAGTATTTCAGTATACCAACCACGACCAGGCAATATTTCAAGTACTGACATATTTAACTTAATACCAAAAAATAATAATGTTTCTTTTGGATGACGATAGATATCTCGTGCTTTATTTTCTTCTGTTCTATGTTCACCTTCTATAGCTTCATTAATTAATATCTCAGTACTATCATCCATTGCATAGCTATTTGTGTTTAATACTGGAATAGTGATGAGAGAAATAATTAGTATTCGTAATAAATTCATTTATATTTTTCCTATTATTTTTAAAAGATTATTTTTAATTTTATTGTTTATCGTATACTAAATTTATGTTAATGGGTAAATTAATAAATTATACTATTTCAGAGCAATAGTTGAATCTACTTATTACGGAAATACTTGTGGATAAATCAGCAAAAATAGAAGTTCCTGTCAAAATGTTACTCAATCCAGTACATTTTTTCGCGCTTGGTTTTGGCAGTGGCCTGACCCCTAAAATTCCTGGCACAGCAGGAACTCTAGCAGGCGTCTTACTATTTATTGTCATGCCAGATATGAGTTGGATGACTTATCTTTTGATTATTGTTTGTGGTTTTTTGTTTGGGATTTTTTGTTGCGGATATACCGCCAAAATCCTGAATGCGCATGACCACCATTCCATAGTTTGCGATGAAATTATTGGTTTTTTAGTTACCATGTTTATGGTGCCTAAGGAGTGGATATGGATTTTGATTGGTTTTATTTTATTTAGAACTTTCGATATTCTTAAACCTTGGCCAATTTCATTTATTGATCGCCGAATAGGGGGTGGTTTAGGTATTATGCTAGATGATGTTATTGCAGCATTATTTTCATTAGCTATCATTCAAATAGTGATTTATTTTTTATAATAATTTTCCGGGCTGTTTATTTAACAAATAAAAAATGCGAAATATTAAAATTATATTAATTTGCTTCTTTGCATCATTAATTATTGCTTATCCTTGCGGTGCGGATGTCTATAGATACATAGATAAGCATGGTAGAGTAATTTTTACTGATAAGCCTGAACATAAGGGCTACAAAAAATTAGTAAGGACTTGGAAAGGATGGGTGGAACAGAAAAAACCACAAAACTTCGATTGGGTGGGTCACCAAAAAAGATACGATACAACAATAAGAAGTATCGCAAAAACTTATAAATTACCCTACACATTACTACATGCAATAATAACAGTAGAGTCATGGTATAACCCAAATGCCATTTCTAAAGCTGGAGCAGTTGGGTTAATGCAATTAATGCCTGAGACCGCAAAACGTTATGGTGTTTTTAATCTAAAGGATGCAAAAGAAAATATAATCGGTGGCTCACGCTATTTAAGCGACTTATTAATAATGTTTGATAATGACATAAGGCTAGCATTGGCTGCTTATAATGCAGGGGAAAACGCCGTTAAAAAATATGAAAACAAGATACCTCCATACAAGGAGACTAGGGGTTACGTAAAAAAAGTTATGAAATATTATAAAAGATATCAGCGAACAATGAGCTAATTATTCATCTGTTACACAGCCTTCAGAGGCATTTTTAACATTTTTAATATATTTATAAAGTGTTCCTTTTTTAGCTTTATATGGTGGCATCCGCCAGTTTTCTTTTCTGCTAGCAATTTCTTCATCATTTAAATCAAATTCAATTTTATTTGCTTTAGCATTAATGGTTACCTTATCTCCATTTTTAATTATTGCAATTGGACCACCTTCTTGTGCTTCTGGAACAACATGTCCAATAATGAATCCGTGAGAACCGCCGGAAAATCTACCATCAGTTATCATCGCTACATCGCTACCCAATCCTGCACCAATTATTGCAGATGTGGGTGTCAGCATCTCGGGCATACCTGGCCCACCCTTTGGGCCTTCGTATCTAATGATTATTACATCACCTTTTTTTATCTCATCATTCTCTAATGACGCTAGCATCGCTTCTTCTGAGTCATAAACTTTAGCAGGCCCTTCAAATACTTCGCCTTCTTTACCAGTAATTTTTGCAACTGAACCTCCTGGCGCTAAATTACCTTTTAGTATTCTTATGTGCCCACTTGTTTTTAGTGGATTTTTAAGCGGAAAAATTATTTTCTGCCCATCTGTTAATTTCTTAACATTCGTAAGATTTTCTTTAATTGTTTTTCCTGTAACTGTAAGGCAGTCACCATTTAATAAATTATTATCTAGTAAGAATTTCATTACTGCCGGTGTACCACCAATTTTATGGAGATCTTCCATAACATATTTTCCACTAGGTTTTAAATCAGCTAAGTAGGGAATACGATTGCTTACCGACTGGAAGTCATCAATAGTTAGATTAACATCAACAGCACGAGCCATTGCTAGCAAATGTAGTACAGCATTTGTTGACCCTCCAAGAGCTGTAACTAATACCATTGCATTTTCGAATGCATCACGCGTCATAATATCCCTTGGTTTGATATCTTCTTTTAAAAGATATTTGATAGCTCTTCCTGCAGCTAAGCATTCTTTTATTTTTTCTGGATCAACAGCGGGAGTAGATGAGCTATATGGTAGAGACATACCCATTGCTTCTATAGCCGATGCCATAGTATTTGCTGTGTACATTCCGCCGCAAGCTCCAGCTCCAGGGCAGGATTTTTTTACAATTTCTTTTCTTTTATCATCATCTATATTTCCTGAAATGAACTCACCATAACTCTGAAAAGCTGAAATGATATCGATTTTATTATCATCGTAATAACCTGGTTTAATAGTTCCACCATATATCATGAGAGATGGACGATTTAATCTTCCCATTGCAATCAAACAACCCGGCATATTTTTATCACACCCTGGTATGGATATATTTGCGTCGTACCATTGTGCAGACATTACAGTTTCGATTGAGTCAGCAATTAAATCACGTGATTGAAGGGAAAAACTCATCCCTTTCGTTCCCATTGAAATGCCATCACTGACACCGATAGTATTAAATCTCATTCCAACAAGCCCAGTTTCAATAACACCTTCTTTAACTTTTTCTGCTAGATCAAGGAGATGCATATTACAAGTATTACCCTCATACCATATACTTGATATACCTACTTGAGCTTTAGACATATCTTTTTCTTCCATGCCTGTTCCGTAGAGCATGGCTTGTGAAGCACCCTGTGACTTTGGTTGAGTTATACGAGAACTGAATTTATTTAATTTCTTAATCATATTTTATAATGAACTTGTTATGTTATTCAAAATAAGAGCTAAAGTTATCGAGCTGAGTTTTAATCATTAAGAGGTATGCTCTAATTCATTTTCTCTAACTTCTACTTTTATCGAATTTTTCTCAAGCGATGCAATGACATGTCCTCCACGCATAAGTTTTCCGAATAAAAGCTCTTCTGCAAGCGGACGCTTGATCATTTTCTGAATTAAACGTGACATTGGCCTAGCTCCCATTATTTTATCATGTCCATTTTCTGCTAACCAATTACGGGCTTCTTCTGTTATTTCAATCGTTACTTTTTTATCATCAAGCTGAGCTTCAAGTTCGATTATAAATTTATCGACTACGTTTGAAATAGTATTTTTATCAAGCGAATTAAAATGGATTATTGCATCAAGACGATTACGAAATTCAGGATTAAATATTTTATTTATGCTTTCAATAGCATCACTACTATGATCTTGTGAAGTGAAACCAACAGATGCTCTACTGATTCTTTCAGCTCCAGCATTTGTTGTCATAACTATTATCACATTGCGGAAATCTGTTTTACGTCCGTTGGTATCAGTGAGTGTTCCATGATCAAAAATTTGGAGCATTAAATTAAAAACATCAGGGTTAGCTTTTTCTATTTCGTCAAGCAATAGAACGCAATGAGGTTTTTTATTGATTGCATCAGTAAGCAGCCCTCCCTGATCAAATCCAACATATCCTGGAGGCGCACCAATCAATCTTGATACAGTATGTCTTTCCATATATTCAGACATATCAAAACGAACCAATTCTATACCCATATTCATCGCGAGCTGTCTCGTAACTTCAGTTTTTCCTACACCCGTTGGTCCCGCGAATAAAAAATTACCAATAGGTTTTTGTTTGCTTCCTAATCCCGAACGAGACATTTTTATAGCATTACTTAGCATATTAATAGCTTCATCCTGGCCAAAAACTACCATCTTTAAATTCCGCTCTAGATTCTTAATAATATCTTTGTCATTACTACTAACCGCTTTTGATGGAATACGTACAATTTTTGCTACGATATTTTCAATATCATTTACTCCAATTGTTTTCTTTCTTTTGGATTCAGGTAATAGTTTTTGTGCCGCACCTGCTTCATCGATCACATCAATTGCTTTATCTGGTAATTGCCTATCATTTATATAACGTTCAGTAAGCACAGCAGCGGTTTTTAATGCCTGGCGGGTATATTTTATATTGTGATGATCTTCAAATTTTGACTTCAACCCCTCAAGAATTTTAATCGTTTCATCAATAGAGGGTTCAGCTACATCAATTTTTTGAAAACGTCTTGCGAGGGCATGATCTTTTTCGAAGATACCCCTGTACTCTTGATATGTTGTAGAACCAATACATTTGAGTTCACCAGATGCTAAAACAGGTTTAATAATATTAGATGCATCCATCACACCACCGGAGGCTGCTCCAGCTCCAATAATAGTATGAATCTCATCGATGAATAAAATTAGATTTGGTTGTTTTTTTAATTCATTAATTACATTTTTTAATCGTTTTTCAAAATCTCCTCGATATTTTGTGCCAGCGAGAAGTGCTCCCAGATCAAGTGAAAAAATTACACTATCCATTAAAATATCTGGTACTTCACCATCAACAATTTGCTTTGCTAAGCCTTCTGCAATTGCTGTTTTACCTACTCCAGCCTCACCAACATATAGTGGATTATTTTTTCTTCGACGGCAAAGAACCTGAATCGTTCGTTGAATTTCAATTTGTCTACCAATTAGTGGATCTATTTTACCTTCGCTAGCTTTTTCATTGAGATTAACAGCGAATTTATTGAGTAAACTAACTGTCTTAGTATCCTGATTCGATTCATCTTCGATTTCATTCGAATCTAAAGCACCATCATTTTCATTGTGATCTATATTTGCAATACCATGCGAAATATAATTTGTTATATCTAACTTTGAGATATTTTGTTGATTTAAAAAATAAACTGCATGTGACTCACGTTCACCAAATATTGCTACCAAGACATTTGCCCCGTTTACTTCTTCTTTACCAGATGATTGAACATTAAAAACTGCACGCTGTAAAACCCTTTGAAAGCCAATTGTTGGTTGAGTATCGCGCTCATCAATATCATCAATAATACTTGAGTTTTCTTGGATGAATTTAATTAAACTATCATGTAAATTATTTAAATCAGCGCCGCATGCAGTTAGAACTGATATTGCTGAATTATTATTCAGCAATGCAAACAACAGATGTTCTATCGTCATAAATTCATGGCGTTGCTCTCTGGCTTCTGTGAATAAACTGTTTAGTGTTTGCTCCAATTCTTTATTTAGCATATTTTTTTCCTTTCAGACTTTTTCCATAGTACAAAGCAGGGGGTGTTGATTTTCTCGCGAGTAGTCGTTTACAAGAGAAACCTTAGTTTCTGCAATTTCATGAGTAAATAAACCACAGATTCCTTTACCATTTGTATGCACCTCAAGCATGATACGAGTTGCTTTTTCTTTATCAACAGAAAAAAAGAACTCTAAAATATGAACGACAAATTCCATGGGTGTAAAATCATCATTGATTAATACAACTTTATATAGCGGGGGTCGTTTTAATTTTGGTTCAGCCTCTTTAATTGCTAAATCATCATCTAAGCCAACGCTTATTTTTTCTGTCATAATTTTAAACCCTAACTTAGTTTGAATGTATACAACCCATTTTCTTGTTTCAATTTCACAAAAAGCACATTTTTGACCTTTATTAAGATACTTATAATTATTACTAAAGATGCGATGAATTGCTAATACGCTTTATTTCTATGTTATTTAAGTGTTTTTTGAAAATTTTAGCGAGTCATAATAGTGATTTTACCTGAGATATTTGCTTAAATTTAGATCGAAGAGTTCACAGACATACAAACTAATGGCATGATATGCGGCCTTTTTATTATCTATTTAGTTAATAGGGGCGACAATTAATACTCTAACTAATTGATTGTAATAAAAAAATTAATATACGGAGGAAGTATTTGTAATGAGCAAAGACGGAGAAATCAAAAAACTTGAGCAAGATTGGGCCAAAAATCCTCGCTGGAATGAGGTCAAACGTGATTACACTGCTGCTGATGTCGTAAGACTTCGTGGCTCTGTACAAATCGAGCATACTCTGGCAACTCGTGGAGCAGAAAAACTATGGAAACTAGTCAATGAAGAGGATTACGTTAATTGCCTAGGCGCTGTTACTGGTGGCCAAGCGGTTCAGCAAGTGAAGGGTGGAATTAAGGCGATTTACTTATCTGGTTGGCAGGTTGCTGCTGATGGGAATACCTCTGAAACCATGTACCCTGACCAGTCACTGTATGCAGTAGACTCTGTGCCTACCATGGTAACCCGTATAAATAACGCATTCAAACGTGCAGATGAAATACAGTGTTCAAAAGAAAACGATAATGTTGATTATTTTGCGCCTATTGTTGCCGATGCTGAAGCGGGATTTGGTGGCGTATTGAATGCTTTTGAATTAATGAAGAATATGATTGAGGCTGGCGCTGCAGGTGTTCATTTTGAAGATCAATTGGCGTCAGTAAAAAAATGCGGACATATGGGCGGCAAAGTACTTGTACCTTCACAAGAAGCAGTTCAAAAATTAACTGCAGCTCGATTAGCAGCAGATACAATGGGTGTTCCAACAATTGTTCTTGCAAGAACAGATGCAAATGCAGCTGCATTATTAACATCTGATATAGATCCTTACGATAGTGATTTTTTAACTGGAGAAAGAAGCTCTGAGGGTTTTTATGTAACAAAAGCGGGAATCGAACAGGCGATTTCTCGTGGATTAGCATATGCACCATATGCGGATTTACTTTGGTGTGAAACTGCAGTACCTGACATGGACGAAGCTAAAAAGTTTGCAGAGGCAATAAAAAAAGAATATCCGAATCAATTATTAGCTTATAACTGTTCTCCCTCTTTCAATTGGAAGAAAAATCTGAGTGATTCCGATATAGCTAAATTTCAAAAGGAACTAGGTGCAATGGGATATAAATACCAGTTTATTACATTGGCTGGAATCCATAATATGTGGTTCAACATGTTTGAATTGACTCATGATTACGTGCGTCGTGGTATGACGGCGTATGTTGAGAAAGTTCAAGAACCAGAATTTGCAGCATCTGATCGAGGTTATACATTTGCTAGCCATCAACAGGAAGTTGGCGCTGGTTATTTTGATGATGTTACAACCGTGATACAAGGAGGTCAGTCATCAGTAACAGCATTAACTGGTTCTACAGAAGAAGAACAATTTGATGATACAGCATCAAAATAATCACATAATTAGTTGTATTTAAAACCCGAAAGATAATTTTCTTTCGGGTTTTTTTATTTTTGAGAAATGAATAATCGAGTATTATTATATTTAGTAACAATTAGTTCATACGGTGGCTCGTGCTGGGCTCCTCGCAACATTAAATTGTGAATTCCGTCAGGTCCGAAAGGAAGCAGCGGCAGCAGTGAATATGTGTGTCGAGGCAGGAACGGTCCGGGCCACCCCCTTTAAAAATAAACTATCTAGCCAATATTTGCTGACGACAATTCCTCATGTATTATGATCACCTTACAGCACAATAATTTAACAATAATTTGAATTTATAATGAGCTACCAAGTATTAGCGCGCAAATGGCGACCAAAATTTTTTGATGATATGGTCGGACAAGCGCATGTTCTAAAAGCGTTATCGAACGCATTAGATCAGAACAGACTCCACCATGCGTACCTATTCACTGGTACGAGAGGTGTAGGTAAAACAACTCTAGCCAGAATTTTTGCGAAATGCTTAAATTGTGAGCGAGGAGTTAGCTCAAAACCATGTGGCGAGTGTACTGCATGCCAGTCTCTTGATGAGGGGAGGTTTATAGACTTGATTGAGGTCGATGCAGCTTCTCGTTCAAAGGTAGATGAAACACGTGATTTAATGGAGAACGTGCAATATGCGCCTACAAATGGCCGATACAAAGTATATTTGATTGATGAAATACATATGTTTTCTGGCCATAGTTTCAATGCTTTACTAAAAACCCTTGAAGAACCACCCCCTCATGTGAAATTTTTACTTGCGACGACAGAGAACAAAAAAGTTCCCGTAACAATTTTATCGCGTTGTTTGCAATTCAACTTAACTCATTTAACAGCTGAACAAATCACTAAACAAATAGAAACGATTCTTATTGCAGAAAAAATAGAGCATGACAAATCGTCATTAGAAATAATTTCAAGTAGTGCTGCTGGTAGTGTTAGGGATGCTCTAAGTTTATTAGACCAGGCAATTTCGTATGGTAATGGTGTGATAAGGGAAAAAGAAGTTCGCATATTAATGGGGATGGTAGAAAATGATGATATCAATGGACTTTTAGAGTCACTAGTAAATTCTGACCCCGATATGATGCTTAATATAATTAAGAGAATCTCATTAAAGAATCCAGATTATAATGATTTATTATCGGAGTTGTTAAGATTATTGCAGAAGATAGCGGTTGTTCAAATTCTACCAGATGATTCTGAAAATATACTTAGATCAGATGTGACATTATCAAAATTTGCAAAGACAATGACAAAAGAAGAAGTGCAGTTATATTATGAAATTGGAATGATGGGCCGTAAAGATTTTTATTTATCACCGGATCCAAAAACTGGTTTAGAAATGATCATGATACGAATGCTGGCATTTAATCCGTCAGAGCCTGACTTGAAAGTTAAAAAAAAACAAAGACTAAAGGTGGCTAACGATAAAAATCAAGAAGATGAAAAGAACCACATTAAAAGTAATACTCAAGAAAAAACATTGCGACCTAATAAAGAGAACATGACAAATAGTAATTGGGTAAGCATTATTCGCGAAATGGAGCTTGTTGGTTTTGTCAAAGTTTTAGCTCAAAATTGTGTCTTGCAATCCCATAGCAATAAAAAAATAGAATTATTACTTTCCCCTGAATCAAAGAGTTTACTAACTCCTGAACTTAATGAGAAACTTGAAGAGTCTATAAAGAAAAGATTCGGAAAAGAGATTAAATTTATTATATCGATTGGAGAATCAAGTGACGAGACACCATCAGATATTGTTGCTAGGACTAAACAAGAATCTGAGAATATTGCTAAAGAATCTGTTGAGAATGACCCTCTGGTAAAGAATTTACAAGATACTTTCGGTGCTAAAATAGATAAAATACAACCACAATAGTTTATCCATTATTTATGAGGGCAAATAATGAAAGATGGCATTAGTAATATTATGAAGCAGGCTCAAGAAATGCAGGCAAATATTGAACAGGCAAAACAAGAGGTTGCAAAATCAGAGGTTGTTGGTGAATCTGGTTCAGGGTTAATTAAGGTCGTGATGAATGGCAATCATCAAGTTAGTCGAGTCGAGATTAGTCCAGAATTAATGAAAGATGATAAAGATATAGTTGAAGATTTGATAACTGCTGCTATTAATGATGCTAATAGACTCATAGAGGAATTGACGAAAGAAAAAATGTCACAAGCAACAGCGCGGATGGGCTTACCATCTGGTATGAAACTTCCTTTTTAATAATAATCAAGCTTATTATATTCGTGTTAGAACAATCCTTATTAGAAAAACTAGTTGAAGCATTACGATGTATGCCAGGTATTGGGAGAAAATCAGCACAACGAATCGCTCATTATTTACTTCAAAGAGACCGCCATGGAGCTAAACATTTAGCATCCTTAATGACAGATGCGATGGAAAATATAGGCAATTGTAAGCAGTGTAGAAATTTTTCAGAAAACGAACTATGTTATATCTGCCTAGATAAAAGAAGAGATAATAGTATGATTTGTGTTGTTGAAAGTCCTTCTGATGTTGATGCAATTGAAGAAGCGAATTTTAAAGGATTTTATTTTGTTTTACTCGGACATTTGTCACCACTAGATGGGATTGGCCCCGATGATATTGGTCTCAACCAGTTCGAAAATTTGTTAAATAATAAGGACTTAAAAGAAGTCATACTTGCAACAAATACAACTGTCGAGGGTGAAGCTACGGCTCACTTTATTAGTGAGATGGCCAAAGGATATGGATTAAAGGTTACAAGAATTGCACATGGCGTGCCCATGGGCGGTGAACTCGAGTTCGTTAATAGCATGACTATACTGCATGCCATTGATGACAGAAAAACTATATAACATTATTTATTTTTCTATATCAAATTTATAGAATTCAAGATTGAGATAAGCTGTTACATTTTCGATTTCCTCATCAAACCACATTAACTCTGCCATGATTTCACATTGCTTTACTCGTTCATGTAGTTGTTGAAAATTTTTAATAATCCTATTTTTACGCGTATATTTTGATACATCGTGGCATCGAAGACAGTTTTCATTATGCAGTATTTTACCATTTTCTACTTCAGTAGCTTGCGTAGATGTAAAAAATAAAATACTTATTGTGTAGCATAAAAAAAGTCTCAATATTTCTTTCATGAAAATTTATTTTTTAAATGCTCAATTCTAATAGGTGCTGGTGGATGTGAATCGTGAAATGCAGAATAGAGCGGATCAGGTGTTAAAGTATTTGCATTTTCACGATATAGATTAACTAGTGCCGAGATTAAATTTTCTGTTTGAGCTTGGCTGGCTGCAAAATCATCAGCTTCAAATTCATGTTGACGGGAAATAAAAGAAAACAGAGGTTGTAGAAAAAAGGTGAATGCGGGTGAAACTAATACAAATAATAGTAAAGCGATATAAGTCGATGCTTCACCAATACCAAGCCCATAAAAGAACCATGTTTGGTTGATTAACCAACCAAGTACTCCCAGTCCAATTAAAAATATTACACCCAAAAGTAATATTCTTTTTCTAATATGATTACATTTAAAATGACCAAGCTCATGCGCTAGAACTGCTTCAATTTCGTCATGGCTTAATTCATTTATTAAGGTATCAAAAAATACAATTCTTTTATTAGCGCCTAGGCCTGTAAAATAAGCATTACCGTGAGTAGATCTTGTAGAACCATCCATCACAAAGATACCATTACTTTTAAAACCATTTCTTGTAAGTAAATTCTCAATGCGCATTTTTAATTCATTATTTTCTAATATTCTGAATTTATTGAATAGTGGCGCTATGAATGCTGGGTATGCCCACATCATTAATAAACTAAAACTTAACCAAGTAACCCAAACATAAATCCACCAATAAGTACCGGTGCTTTGCATAATCCACAAAACTAGTAGTATTAGTGGAGTACCTATAACTAATCCCATTAATGTACTTTTGATAAGATCGAGAAAAAATATTTTTGCTGTCATTTTATTGAAGCCATATGATTGTTCGAGTTTAAATATTTTAAAAAGAGAGATTGGTAAATCGATAACTGACATAATCGCAAAAACACTCAATATAACTAAAGTACCTGTTACAAGCTCTGTCATTTCATATGAACGCCACAGGCTATCGAGAAACTGAAGTCCTCCGCCGAGTGTCCATAGCAAGATAATGGCAGAGCCTACCATTAACTCAATCAATCCTAATTTAACTTTAGCCCTAGTGTAGTCCGCCGCTTTCTGGTGAGCTTCGATAGAAATTTTATCATTAAATGCTTCGGGCACATTATTACGGTTTCTTTGAATACAGCTGGAGTGTTTATAAACAAGAATCCATTGGAGTAAAATGCCTGTGAAAAGGCTTATTAAGAATATATATGTAAAAAGATTCACGCTTAATTCTCTCCTTTGCTAATTTGAGCTATATAGTAAGTTATTAGTTATGTTCATCATAACCAAATAAAGGTTAAAATAATTATTTAAATGATAAAAGTGGATACAATATGACGCAATCAAAAAATAATCTAATATGGGTTGATTTGGAAATGACCGGCCTCGATACGGACAATGATTTAATTATTGAAATTGCATCAATCATCACTGACTCCCAATTAAATATTCTCGAAGAAGGCCCTGTTTTAGCGATTTACCAAGCCGATTCCATATTAAATCAGATGGACGAATGGAATACTCGCCAACACAACAAATCTGGTTTAGTTGATAGAGTCAAAAAGAGTACCTACGATATTACAAAAGCTGAGAGTTTGACATTGGATTTCATTGAAAAGTTCGTTCCAAAAGGGAAATCACCGATGTGTGGAAGCGGTATTTGTCAGGATCGGCGGTTTATGCATCGGTTAATGCCTACACTTGAACAGTATTTCATGTATCGAAATCTAGACGTCAGCACTATTAAGGAGCTTGTAAAGCATTGGGCGCCTGAAAAAGAAGAATTTAAAAAAGAAACGAAACATCTTGCTTTGGATGATATTCGGGATTCTATTAATGAGTTAAAATTTTATCGTGAACATTTCTTTAATATTTAGATATGCCATATCGACCAATATATTCTGCTGAACAGGTAAAAGAGCTAGACCTAATCGCGATTGAGAAATATGGAATTTCTGGATACGAATTGATGCAGCGAGCTGGATGCTTTGCTTATAGTGTACTAAAAAAAACTTGGCCGAAGACCTCATCAATTAGCATATTTTGCGGTTGCGGGAATAATGCTGGTGATGGTTATGTTTTAGCAAAACTAGCAACTGAAGATGGAAAAAAAGTTAGTGTTATTAATTGTTTTAATCCTGAAAAACTAGAGGGTGATTCCAAAGTAGCCTATCAAGATTTACTTACTACAAACGTGCAAATCTATGATCATAGTCAAATTGATACAGAAATTAACATTAGTTGTGAAGTTATTGTAGATGCAATTTTTGGCACAGGTTTAAAACGCGATATAGACGATGAAAATTTAGTTCACACCATAGAATACATAAATGAAAAAAGAGATTTGCATAAAATTTTATCAATTGATATCCCTTCAGGTCTAAATGCTGATACTGGCCATATTATGAATGTTGCAGTTAATGCCGATGTTACTACAACTTTTATTGGTATGAAAAAAGGAATCGTGACTCACGATGGTCGTGAATGTTCTGGTCAAATTGTATTTGATTCCCTTGATATTCCGATTGAAAGTTATGAAAAAGTTGGGAAGGTAGAGTGTTACGAAGTAGATTTCGATTTTTTGGGCGGTTATCTTGATACAAGGAAGCGTAATTCGCATAAAGGTAATTTTGGCCATGTGTTAGTTATAGGCGGAGACGAGGGCTATCTTGGTGCTTCACAAATGGCAGCTGAGGCCGCGATGCGTGTGGGCTCTGGTTTAGTTAGCGTGGCAACACGCAAATCACACGCATCTCAAATTAGTATCGCAATACCCGAGATTATGTCGCATGGTGTTGAAACGTTAGATGAATTAATGCCGCTAATTAAGCGGGCAAATGTTGCTGTGATTGGTCCTGGGCTTGGTCAGTCAGAATGGGCAAAGTTATTATTTGCACGTGTACTTGAATCAGAACTGCCGGTAATTATCGACGCCGATGCACTTAATCTGCTAGCAGAAGAAGAGCAATCTTCACCAAATTGGGTAATTACCCCACACCCAGGTGAGGCCGCCCGCCTTTTAAAAACGAATACCGCTACAATTCAATTCGATCGATTTCAATCGGCAAAAATGTTACATGAAAAATATCAAGGACCAGTTGTCTTGAAAGGAAGTGGTAGTATTGTGGTTGATTCAAGGGGTACTTCATTTGTTTGTGATGCGGGTAATCCCGGTATGTCTTCGGGCGGAATGGGTGACGTTTTAACTGGCGTGATTGCCGGTTTGATTGCACAAGGCTTAGAAATTAATCTTGCAACAGTGTTAGGAGTTTCTATGCATGCTCGTGCCGGAGATATAGCAGCGACTTTGGGTGAGCGGGGGATGATGGCGACAGATCTAATGCCATATCTTCGTGAACTTGCAAATCCAAAATGATAATAGCCCTTGAAAATGAGATCGAAACTACAGTAGTAGGTGAGAAAGTCGCTTCCTGCTTGAAAGGTGGTGAGATAATTTATTTGAAGGGAGACTTGGGAACAGGAAAAACGACATTAGTTCGCGGTGCTCTCAATAAGCTTGGTTTTACCGGAAGCGTAAAAAGCCCTACCTATACAATTGTCGAACCATATTCAATCGATAATTTTATTATTTATCATTTCGATCTATATCGCTTGAATGACCCAGAGGAAATCGAGTCATTGGGTATTAGAGATTATTGCGATGGCCAATCAATTTGTTTTTTTGAATGGCCAGAAAAGGGTGGAAATTTACTACCAAATGCCGATGTACTTTTAATACTCTCCTATCATAAAGAAGGACGAAAGGCCGAGCTCATAGGACAAACAGAGGCCGGGAACAAAATTCTAAGGGAGTTTTCCTAACTAATTTTGGTATCTACGCGTATTATCAATCCTAGAATTCATTGATTATCCATAAAAAACATAGATATAGGTTGATTTTTTAAAAAAATCTTGAAATTATTACCATAACAGACGAATTATCAATAGAAAGGTATGTTTTGAGAAATAAAAATATGCGACCCATATTACTTAATTGCCTTATTCTTTTGTCCGCCTCGGTTTTTGCAAAAACTGCAACCGTCGACAGTGTACGTGTCTGGGCTGCCCCAGATAGCACTCGAATTGTCTTTGATACTAGCGGTCCTATAAAATACAAATTATTTACTCTAGATAAGCCTCATCGTGCCGTTATTGATATAAAGAATTCCTCAATAAGAAAAATAAAAAACACACCAAAAGGGACAGATAGATATTTGAAGGCTATTCGTTCTGGCGTGAGAAATAAGAACGATCTTCGTATCGTTTTAGATTTAAAAAAACCTATTCAATATAAAATGTTTCAGTTGAAACCAAATAAGCATTATGGACATAGACTTGTAATTGACTTATTTGATGTTGAGATAAAGCACAAAACAAAACAAATTACTAAGAAAGAATTAAAAAAAGACACTCAAAAAAAGTTAGAGTCCTCACAAAAACTTAGAGACGTAATTATTGCTATTGATGCTGGGCATGGCGGCGAAGATCCCGGTGCTATAGGACCAAGCGGGGTTTATGAAAAAGATGTTGTACTTAAAATTTCGAAAAATCTTCGCGATGCAATTAATAATGAAAGAGGGATGCGTGCAGTCTTAATACGTAAAGGTGATTATTACATAAGACTTAGAGATAGATTAGAGAAAGCACGTGAGTATAAAGCTGATTTATTTATCTCAATTCATGCTGATGCTTTTCGTGATTCGAGGGTTAGGGGTTCTTCGGTTTATGTTTTAAGTAAAAAGGGAGCAAGTAGCGAAGCTGCTAAATGGCTAGCTGAGAAAGAAAATTCATCTGATTTAATAGGTGGGGTAAGTTTAGATAATAAGGATTCTTTAGTTGCCTCAGTACTATTGGATTTGTCTCAAACAGCAAGTCTTGAGGCAAGTATTGATGTAGCAGATCGTGTTTTAAAGGGATTGAGAAAAGTTGGAAGAGTACACAAAAGAAATGTTCAATCAGCAAAATTTGTTGTCCTTAAATCACCCGATATTCCATCAATTTTGATAGAAGCTGCGTTTATTTCTAATCCGATTGAGGAAAAAAGATTACTGAGCTCAAAGCATCGCAAAAAAATGTCTTATGCGATTTTAAGTGGGTTGAAAGGTTATTTTAAAGATTTTGCTCCAGAGGGTACTTTATTGTCACAACGGAAACATACCATCGAGAAAGGAGAAACGATTTCTACAATCGCTCAAAGATACCAAATTAATCCTAATTTACTTCGAGAATATAACGAATTAAAAGGCGATCTTGTTTATGTGGGACAAACAATAGTAATTCCCAGAGATAGCGGGACATAAACTGATATAATTTTTAAATGCTCTAGATTACTCTAGTCTTTTTTAATACCTTTCAAGGAAAATAGTGAACGAGAAACCCCCTGTAATTTTCATAATGGGTCCAACAGCTACTGGTAAAACGGAACTAGCTATTTATTTGCATGAAAAAATAAATTCAGAAATTATTAGTGTTGATTCGGCGATGGTCTATAGGGGTCTTGATATTGGAACCGCAAAGCCGGATAAGTCTCTTTTAGAAATAGTCCCACATCGACTAATTGATATTTGCGACCCAGCAGAAGTGTATTCAGCAGCTCGTTTTCAGCAAGATGCATATACAGCAGTCAATGAGATACATGCTAAAGGTAAAATACCTATACTTGTTGGCGGAACAGGGTTGTATTTTCGTGCACTAGAAAAGGGGTTAGATAAGTTGCCAGAGGCAAATTATGAAATAAGGAGAAAAATTGAAAAAGAAGCAGAAAAAAAAGGATGGCAATATATGCACGAGAAGTTGAGTGTTGTGGATAAAAAATCAGCAATAAAGATAAATCAAAATGATACTCAGAGGATTCAAAGGGCACTAGAAGTATATGGAATAACAGGGTGTCCAATGTCTGATTTAACTGCTAAAGAAGAAAAAAAGGTTTTTCCACACCCAATCAAAAAAATTATCTTATATCCAGATAATCGCTCACTCCTTCATCAACGTATAGAAATGCGTTTTATTAAGATGCTTAATAATGGTTTTGTAGATGAGGTTGAGTCTATGTACCGTCGAGGAGATTTAACTTCAGATTTACCTTCAATGAGACTTGTGGGTTATAGACAAATATGGAAATATCTGAATAATCAATTTAATTACAAGGAGATGCAAGAGCATTCAATCATTGCAACTCGACAGCTTGCAAAAAGACAAATTACTTGGTGTAGAACTGAAAACAACGCAGATTACTATGATCCTTACGATTCTGGAACATTTTCTAAAATTTTGGATAATATCAAATAATTAACCGAAAATTTTTTGCATTTGTAATATACTTATCCTAAAAACAAATAAAACCTGTCATTTAGCACTACATAATAATTAAGACAGGAGGGGGAATAACATATGAGTAAGGGGCACTCATTGCAGGATCCTTTTTTGAATGGTCTCAGAAAAGAGCGCATACCCGTATCTATTTTTTTAGTTAACGGTATAAAACTACAAGGACAAGTTGAATCTTTTGATCAATTCGTCGTGCTACTAAAAAATTCGGTTAGTCAGCTAGTTTATAAGCATGCAATATCTACTATTGTACCGTCGAGAAATATTTCAGCTAAGCTTATGAATCCGGAAGATGACGCCGATGAGGGCAACTAAATAACATATTAATTATGGGAATCGTTTGAAATCTAAACTAGCTTCTATACATCGTGCATTAATCGTATACATCGATTTTAAGAATTTTAGGGCAAACGATGAGTATTCCGAATATTATCATTTAGTTGAATCAACTGGGCTGGACATTGTTAAGTCAATAACAGCAGTTAGGTCGCGAGTAGATTCAAATCTCTTTATTGGCAAGGGTAAAGCAGAGGAAATTCAATTATCGATTAAAGAGTCAAATGCCGATGTTGTAATCTTTAATCGCTCACTATCTCCCGCGCAAGAAAGGAATTTAGAGAAATTATTTAATCTTAGAGTTATTGATAGAATAGGTTTAATTCTTGATGTTTTTGCTCAACGTGCTTTGAGTTACGAGGGTAAGTTACAAGTTGAGTTAGCTCAATTAGAGCATCTAACAACGAGACTAATTAGAGGCTGGACACATCTAGAGAGACAAAAAGGTGGAATAGGCCTTCGCGGACCTGGTGAAACACAACTTGAAACAGACCGTCGTTTGATTGGAAAACGTATAAAAACCATCAAGCAGCGTATACAAAAGATAAGAAAACAGCGTTTTCAGAGTCGGCAGCAACGTAAAAAACAAGATATTCCTGTTGTTTCATTAGTTGGTTATACAAATGCTGGAAAATCTACCTTATTTAATTTTCTGACTGGGGCTAATATAAAAGCAGCAGATCAATTATTTGCGACTCTCGATCCAACATTGAGACGAGTTAAGATTGAGAACAGAAATAGCATTATTCTTACAGATACTGTTGGTTTTATTCGCGATCTACCTCACGAATTAATTGAATCTTTCAAAGCAACCTTGGATGAGATAAGAGAAGCAGATCTTCTTATACATATTATCGATGTTGAGCAAGATGGGCGACAGCATCGTATTGATGAGGTAAATCAAGTGATTGAGATGATTGGCGCATCTAACGTCTCTCAAATAGAGGTATACAATAAAATAGATGAGCATTTAGCGCTAGAAAAACGCGTTGAGATTTCTGAAAATCATAAATCAACACGTATTTGGCTGTCATCAAAAACTGGAGAAGGTGTTGATTTATTACTTAGTGCCATTGCGGGGCATTTAAGTCAGAATAAAACACCGCATTTCATTAACGTACCAATATCAGCGGGGCAATTAAGAGCAAAACTTTTTGATATCGGGGCTGTCAAAAGGGAGAATGTGGATAACATGGGCGGGTGGCTCATGGAAGTTGAGTTAGAGGAATTTAAATTGCATAAATTATGCAAGGAAGCTAACTTAGATATTTCAAATATTGAGTCTTAATAGCGATGTTTGAAGTGAATCAATATTTAATAGGTAATCATTATTTTTTATTATATTTTTAGGAGTATCAATTAATGTCTTGGAATGAACCGCCTAATGGCAATAAAAACAAAGACCCTTGGGGTGGAAACGGTAGTAATGGAGGCCCTCCTGATCTTGATGAGATAGTTCGAAGAATGCAAAAAGGCTTTGGTGGAATATTTAACAATAAACCAACGAAAGGAGGAAAATCTATATTTCCATTTTCTATTGGTATTGTCTTACTTATAGCCTGGTTAGCCTTTGATATGACATATCTCATCGATCAACAACAGAGAGGCGTTGTACTACGTTTTGGTGCGTATGTAACTACACTTAACCCCGGTCTAAACATACGATTACCTCGACCTATTGAAAAAGTTGCTAAGGTAAATGTTGGTCAGGTTCGTTCAATCACGCATAAAGCTAGTATGTTAACCCAGGATGAAAATATAGTGGATGTTGAAGTTGCAGTTCAGTGGAGAATCGGAACAGCAACTGATTTTTTATTCAATGTGTTTGAACCTTTTCCAACACTACGTCAAGTAACAGAAAGTGCTGTTCGTGAAGTAATTGGAAAAAGTGAATTAGATTTTGTTTTAACCGAAGGTAGAAGTGAAATAGCACAAAAGATACAAATTCTTATTCAAGATGTATTGGATGATTATGAGTCTGGTATTTATATTTCGAGTGTGGAAATGCAGCCAGCTAAACCCCCCGAGGAAGTGAAGGCTGCATTTGACGATGCAATTAAAGCTCGCGAGGATGAACAAAGATTAGTAAATGAAGCCGAAGCGTATCGAAATGACATAATACCAAAGGCACGCGGGGCTGCAGCACGATTACGTGAGGAATCTAATGGTTATAAGGCTCGTGTCATTGCAAAAGCTGAGGGTGAGGCAAGTCGTTTCGAGCAATTATTGACTGAGTATGAGCGTGCTCCTAAAGTGACACGAGAGCGTTTATATTTGGATGCAATTGAATCGGTATTTAGTAATACTAATAAGGTTTTGATAGATAATGATAATGGTAATAGCTTGATGTATTTACCAATTGATCGCTTAATTGATAAAGAAATTAACAGAAAACCAGGTACCTCAAATTCAACATTTAATAACTTGATAGATGAACAAAGGTCATCATCAGCTAACGACTTACAGAATAATCTCAAGGGTCGACTTAGAGGAGTACGATAATGCCATTTAATACAAAAATTTTCTTTCCAATTTTTCTTATCCTTGTAGTCGCATATTTTTCGATATTTACTGTTAAAGAATGGCAACAGGCAATTGTTTTTAAATTTCGTGAGATACAACGTTCTGATAATCAACCTGGTATCCATTTTATGATACCAATAGTAAATTATGCTCAGAAAATTGAGAGGCGTTTGCTTAATTTGGACCAGGAGCCGCAACGCTTCCTTACTAAAGAAAAGAAGGATGTCATCGTCGACTATTATGTTAAATGGCGTATTACAGACATAGAAAAATTTTATACGGCAACCAGAGGGAATGTTGTTAGCGCAAATACATTATTAGAGCAACGTATTAATCGTGCTTTACGAGATGAGTTTGGTGAGAGGACTGTTCAAGAGGTGGTAGCGGGAGAGCGCACCCAAATTTTAAATGTTGTTACATCAACAACTTCTAATTTGACAGAAGAATTAGGAATTTCAGTTATAGATGTCCGAACTAAAAGAATTGATCTTCCTGCAGAAGTTAGTAACTCTGTTTATCAACGTATGCGTGCTGAAAGAGATCGTGTTGCTAAAGGTTTCCGTGCACGTGGGTCAGAAGCAGCTGAAAGAATAAGAGCTAATGCCGATAGGGAAAGAGAAGTCATTTTGGCAAACGCCTATCGAGACGCAGAAACAATTCGAGGTGAGGGTGATGCGCAAGCAACGGAGGTTTATGCTGCAGCATTTAATAAGGATGAAGAATTCTATTCGTTTTATCGTAGTTTAAATGCATATCAAAATAGCTTTAACCAAGGTAATGATATATTACTGGTGGAGCCAAACTCTGACTTTTTTAAATATTTCAATAAATCAAAGTGACATTTATAGTTATACGTGTAAATGGTAGTTATAATTGTTTGATATAAATTTTTCTGATCTATTAGCTGCGATAGCATTAGTTTTTATTTTCGAGGGACTAATGCCATTTTTAAATCCTGAAGGTATTCGAAAGGTATTTTATATGGCATCTCAAATAAGTAACCAAAAATTAAGGTTTTTGGGTATTACAAGCATACTATTTGGTATATTTATTTTGTATATTGCGCGTTAAATTAATTTTATGAATAAAAATAATCGTTGGCTTTTACCAGAGGGTGTTGATGAGATATTGCCTCCTAAGGCAATTGCACTCGAGAAAATATGCCGAGAGCTTATAGATTTATATATAACTTGGGGCTATGAATTTGTAATTCCGCCAATGATTGAGTATTTGGATTCATTGCTCACCGCTACCGGCGAGGATCTTGATCTGCAAACTTACAAGATAACAGACCAAGTGAGTGGACGATTGATGGGAATTCGCGCAGATATTACACCGCAAGTTGCTCGGATTGATGCGCATCTATTAAAAGAAGATGCACCAACAAGACTGTGTTATTTGGGCTCAGTCCTACATAGCCGTAGCAATAGTTTTGCCGATTCACGTTGTCCGCTGCAGTTGGGAGCAGAACTTTTTGGTCATAATGAGGTATCTAGTGACATTGAGATAGTTAGACTAATGTTAGCAACATTAGACTCTCTAAAAATCAATAATGTTTGTATAGATATTGGTCATATCGGTATTTTTAGATACCTAATTTCTGAATCTAAATTAAATCCTGAAAAAAAATCAGAAGTTTTTGAAATCATAAAAAGAAAAGCAAAAGACGAATTACAGGATTTATTTAAAGAATCAAAGATAGATGATAATAATAGCAAGGCATTATTAGATATAATTGATTTACATGGAGACGTAACAGTGTTGGATGATGCCATGATGTCAGTTGCTAAATTCTTTCCTGAGATAAAAAAAGATATTAATGAGATAAAAATTCTTGTCGAGTCTTTATCTAATCAGTCTGAATTATCTGTTAATGTTGATTTAGCAGAATTACGAGGCTATAACTATCATACCGGGATGATATATACCGCCTATGTACCAAATGAAGGCAAAGGCATCGCTTTTGGTGGTCGTTACAATGATATTGGAAGTGCTTTCGGAAGAGCTAGACCAGCGACCGGTTTTAGTGCCGATGTTAAACAACTATTGGAACTTGATAGTCGTATAGTAATAAATGAAAATAGAGTTTTTGCACCAAGAAGCAGTGATATTAAATTAATAAAAAAAATTCAGGAGCTGAGAGAAGAAGGAAAAATCGTAATTGAGGAGCTAGAAGGACAAAAGCATAATGCGATTGAAATGAAATGTAATCAGTCTCTTGTTTTTGAAAATAATAATTGGATCATTAAAGATAATAAAAAAATATAGCAAAAACATAATTATGGGAAAAAATATTATTGTACTAGGCACCCAATGGGGTGATGAGGGAAAAGGAAAAATTGTTGATTTATTGACCGAATCAGTTGCAGCAGTTGTTCGTTATCAGGGAGGTCATAATGCTGGTCATACAGTTGTTATTAATCAAAACAAAACAGTATTACACTTAATACCTTCGGGGGTTTTGCATGATGATGTTGAATGCTTAATAGGAAATGGTGTAGTTTTAAGTCCCCATGCGCTTGTAAAAGAAATCAAGATTTTAGAAAAGAGCGGCATTTCTGCTCTTCCGCGTATTAAAATTAGCCCCGCATGCACCCTTATATTGCCTTACCATATCGCGCTTGATCAAGCGCGTGAAAAACAAAAAGGAAAAGCCGCTATTGGAACAACTGGTAGAGGAATTGGTCCTGCTTACGAGGATAAAATTGCAAGAAGAGCATTGAGAGTTGATGACTTAACAGACGAAACACGATTTTCAACCAAGCTTAGAGAAATACTCGACTATTATAATTTTTTACTAAAAGACTATTACAACTCAAATGAGGTTGATTATCAGGAGACGCTAAATGAGGTGATGGAATTATCAAAAATTTTAGTACCTATGATTAGCGATGTTAGTCAACGTTTGGCTGATTTGTATGCTCAAGATAAAAATATTTTATTTGAGGGTGCTCAAGGTACTTGGTTAGACATAGATCATGGGACATACCCATTCGTTACTTCCTCATCAACAACTGCAGGAGGCGCTGCGACAGGCGCTGGTTTTGGTCCGTGTTTATTTGACTATGTTTTGGGGATTACAAAGGCGTACACTACTCGTGTTGGTGCAGGTCCTTTTCCTACGGAACTAAATGATGAGATTGGTGAGCATATTGCAAAAATTGGCTGTGAATTTGGCGCGACAACAGGTAGAGCTAGACGATGCGGTTGGTTTGATGCTGTGGCACTAATTCGTTCAGTACAAATTAATAGTTTGACAGGATTATGTATAACCAAGTTAGATGTGCTTGATGAATTAGAAGAAATTAATATTTGTACCGGCTACATGCTGGATGGCAAAGAAATAACAGTTCCTCCGATTGATGCTGAGAATTTAGAAAAATGTGAACCCGTTTATGAGAAACACCCTGGTTGGCTATCCTCAACCGCAGGTATTAAAAAATATAGTGATTTACCAAATGAGGCACGCAGTTATATTAATCGCTTATCAGAAATTACAGGTACATCAGTTGATATTATATCAACCGGACCGGAACGAAATGAAACAATAATTTTGAAAAATCCATTAACATAAATGAATTGGTTTGTTTATGTCTTGAAATGTGCTGATAACACTCTCTATACAGGTATTACCAACAATTTAAAAAGCCGTCTTATCGCTCATCAAAACGGACAAGGCGCAAAATACACAAAAGGTCGTGGTCCATTTGAAATTTTTTATAAAGAAAAATGTAGTAGTCGAAGTATTGCGACGAAACGCGAATTAGAGATTAAAAATTTAAAACGCCATCAAAAATTAAAACTCAAATCTCAAATATAGCCTAGTATTGATAGTGTCACATAGCAAAACAAAAACTAAAAAATCAACCTCAAATTTTTTGCTGCCAGATCGTAAAAAAATTCTCGAATTTCTAAATCAATCAGGAAGACCCCAAACACGTAAGGAACTTGCTGTTTCTTTCAATATTATAGATGTTGAAATTCGTAGAGCTTTAGGCAGAAGATTAAAAGCGATGACGCAGGATGGAGAGCTTATAAGAAACCGTCGTGGTAGCTATGGACTGCTTAAAAAAATGGATTTATATAAAGGTAATGTAATTGGACATCCAGATGGTTATGGATTTGTTGTTCCTGAAGAAGGAGGTAAAGATTTATTTTTACCAGCAAAGCAAATGCGTACTGTATTACATGGAGATAATGTTGTTGCTCGTCTTGTGAATACTGATAAGAAAGGAAGGCGAGAAGGAGCATTAGTGGAAGTGTTGCGAAGAGCTAATCATAAAATTGTTGGAAAGTTCTTTAGGGAGAATGGGGTTTCATATGTTGTTCCTGATAATAAAAGAATAAGCCAAGATATTTTAATCCCGTCACTTGATAAAAATAAAGTGAAGCAAGGTCAATATGTTGTTATAGAAATATTGCATCAACCTGAAAAACATCGTCAACCGATTGGTAAAATAACAAGCATTATCAATGAGAGTAATGATGTAAATATGACAACTGATATAGCAATTCGCAGTCATGAGCTACCCTATAAATGGCCAGATGAGGTAATTCAAGAAATTGATGGCCTGACTGAGAATATAGATTCCGATGTATTGTTAGATAGAAATGATTATAGAAATTTTGCTTTTGTTACTATTGACGGAGAGGATGCACGTGATTTTGATGACGCTGTTTTTTGTGAAAAATATAAGAACGGATGGAAATTATTTGTTGCTATTGCAGATGTTTCATATTATGTAAAACAGAATAGCTCGCTTGATGATGAGGCATACCTACGGGGAACTTCTATATATTTTCCTGATCGCGTCATTCCAATGCTTCCTGAGATTTTATCCAATGGATTATGCTCGTTAAAACCAAATACTGAGCGCTTAAGCTTAGTGTGTGAATTAGATATTGATTCTAATGGAAAAGTAAAAGAATCATCTTTTAAGAAATCAATAATTTGTTCACATGCGAGACTTACATATAGTGAAATGTCCGAAATCGTAGTCAATAGAAATGAAAAAATTAGAGAAAAATATTCTAATCTATTGCTGCATCTTGATAACCTATATGAATTGTATAAGTTACTTCATAAAAATCGTAAAAAAGAAGGATTAATAGATTTTTCTTCAATCGAATCTCGTTTTGTATTCAATGATAATGGCGGAATAGATTCAATCGAGTCGGTAAAGAGAAATAACGCGCATAGATTAATCGAGGAGATGATGTTAATTGCAAATATAGCAGCAGCAAAATTTTTAGAGAAATATAGTAAACATGGAATCTATCGCATTCATGAAACTCCCAAAGAAGAAAAGCTTAAAGACTTACATATATTGTTATCAAAACTTGGTTTGTCATTAGAGAGCACTGATAAACCAACTACAAAAAATTATTCATCATTAATCGATAAAATTAGACAACGAGAAGATGAGCAAATGTTGGAGACCATTTTATTACGTAGTATGCCTCTAGCTGTGTATAGTGATTCAAATAAAGGACACTTTGGTTTAGGTTTTCCAGCTTATACGCATTTCACGTCACCTATAAGGCGGTATCCAGATTTGGTTGTTCATCGAATAATTTCAGGCTTGATTAATAAAAAGGAAAAACTTTTAGCCTACGATAATAACTCTATGTCGGAATTAGCTACACATTGCTCAAATACAGAACGTCGAGCTGAAGATGCTTCACGTGATGCGATTCAGCGTCTTAAATGTATTTTCATGAAGGATAAAGAAGGCAAGTCATTTCATGGAATAGTTAGTTCAGTAACATCCTTCGGGTTATTTATTTTACTTGATGATTTATTTGTAGAAGGTTTGCTGCATATTAGCACATTACCTACTGACTATTATCATTTCGATCCAATAGCACATACTCTTTTAGGTGAGCGTAATGGTAAAATATTCACTCTGGGAGAAAAATTAATCGTTAAATTAATACGTGTAGATATTGATGAGCGTAAAATAGATTTTGAATTAGAACATATAATATGAAAAAAAATCAAAAAATTTATGGGATACATTCAGTAAATGAATTTCTCAAAGTTACACCACATAGAGTATTAAATATTTGGATACAAGAATCGAAAAAATCTGAATCAATCAATATTATTTATGAGGCTGCAAAATATAATGAAATTCCAGTTGCATTAATTACAAAAGACCAATTAGATAAAATGACAGACAACAAGAATCACCAAGGTGTAGCTATTGAGATAAAAAAAGAAAAACAAAATTCAAATAACCTAACGCAAATCTTAAGTGATAATAAATCCATTAAATCTATATATTTAATTCTCGATTCAATACAAGACCCACATAATTTAGGTGCATGCATTCGAACGGCTGTTGCTGCAGGTGTTTCAGCGATCATTCTTCCTAAAAACCGTTCAGCTACGGTAAATGAAACCGTCAAAAAAGTTGCTTGTGGAGCTGTTGAAAATATTACTATCGTTACGGTTGTTAACTTAGTAAGGGCAATAAAAGAAATGAAAGAAATGGGTATTTGGGTAATAGGAGCAACGAGGAATACTAAAGAATCTATTTATGATATCGATATGCAGAATTCAGTAGCATTCGTAATAGGTAATGAAGGAAAGGGAATTAGACCTTTAGTCGAGAAGGAATGTGACTACGTAGCTTCATTACCAATGACACCTAAGATTGAAAGCTTAAATGTATCAGTTGCTACTGGTATTATTTTATTTGAGGCTGTTAGACAAAGAAGTCAAAAATAAATTTTTTTCTATAATTAACAAATACTTAGGATTTTTTTTAAATTTTGGATATTGCATGATTGCAGTATAGTTATGTATCCATTACAATCCCGTCACTTTTATCCTTACTTCACTCTGAAACATGAGGAAGTTAACTAACCGAGAGGATTTATAATGCGACATTATGAAATCGTATTCATGGTACACCCTGATCAAAGTGAGCAGGTTCCCGCTATGCTGGAACGTTATCAGTCAATCATTTCAAGCAATAAAGGTGTAGTGCATCGTTTGGAAGATTGGGGGCGTAGATTATTAGCATATCCCATCAATAAAATTCACAAAGCACATTATGTTCTGATGAATATTGAGTGTGATGGTGAATCCTTAAAACAATTAACAGAAGCTTTTAGATTCAATGATGCTGTTGTTCGTAATTTGATAATTAAAAAGAACAAGGCGGTCACAGATCAATCACCTTTATTTAAATCTGATAGTGATGATAAGAGAACATCAGAAGTAGCTACAAAGACTACTGAAGAATCATAATAAGAGGAATATAAAATGGCACGATATTTCAAACGCAAACGTTTCTGTCGATTTACAGCTGAAGGTGTTGAGGAGATCGACTACAAAGATCTAAATACATTAAAAAGCTATGTTTCAGAGTCTGGTAAAATTATTCCAAGTAGAATTTCTGGAACTAAAACACGCTACCAAAGACAATTATCTACAGCTGTCAAACGTGCACGCTATTTAGCATTAATACCATATAGTGATGCACATTAGTCAGCATTCAAGATATTTTGAAAATATAGTATTACACCTATTATTTAACTTTAGCTGCACGTATACATTAAAGGCTTATTAAGTTGATTGGTAATTATTTACTTAGAGGTAATTTTCAAGCGATTACTGCGATTACTCTCAGCTCACTTTTGTCATTTCTTTTACAACCTTTCGCATTTTTAATCAGTGGTTCAGTTATTGGATTAATTACACTAAGAAAAGGCGTTAATAGTGCTCTGCAGACATTAGTTGTAAGCTTTTTAATCTTACAAGCTTTTTTCATGATTTTATCTATTCCGTTTTATGTTAGTACAATTTTTTTATTAATAGTTTGGTCACCAGTCTTTTTTTTATCGTCAATTTTACGTTTAACCGAGAATCAAGGAGTGGTGATATTATCTTCAGGCTCGATAACAATTGCATTAACAATTATTTCTTATTTATTAATAGGCGATGTTTCTGCTTGGTGGGAACAATATTTAACTAAGGTTTTTGAAGCAACTGTGCCATCACCTCAAATTGATGTATATAAAGCTATGTTAGCTTCTAACTCCAATCTAATTCAGTTTATGATCTTTGCAGGATATACACTAAATATGACTATAGGGGTCTTATTTGCTAGATGGTGGCAGTCTCGATTATTTAATCCTGGAGGATTTCAGAAAGAATTTTATGCGCTAAATATTCCAGTAATAATCCTACCTGTTTTTATAATTATCGGTATCTTAGCTTCAATTATTAATCAACCATGGCAACTTATGTACAGGGATATTCTGTTACTTTTGATATTTATGTATCTAATACAGGGAATTTCTTTCGTGCATAGAACAGTTTATAAGCTGAAGCTTTCTGTAAGTTGGCTCGTTTTTTTATATGGTCTACTAATTTTTTTACCACAGATGGGGCTAATTATAGCTTGTTTGGGAATTGTCGATGTTTTTTCTAATTGGAAGAATAAAAATAATCAACCGGGAAAGGAATCGTGAGGCGGGCCCCAAAAGAATCTGTTATTATATTATTATTATAGGTGAGGTAACTTAATGGACGTAATACTTCTTGAAAAAATTCATAAACTCGGTGACTTAGGCGAACAAGTCAAAGTTAAATCTGGTTTTGGCAGAAATTTCCTTATACCAAGCGGAAAAGCTGTTTCTGCAACGCCTGAAAATATTGCGAAATTTGAAGCCACAAGGGCTGATTTAGAGAGACAGCAACAAGAATCATTAGTGGTCGCTAACGAAAGGGCTGAAAAATTAAATAACCTATCAGTTTCAATTAAGCGTAAAGCAGGCGCAGAAGGTAAGTTATATGGCTCTATAGGTACAGTTGATATTGTTGATGCGATTACTGAGCAAGAAGACGTAGAGCTTGTTAAGCAGGAAATTAGAATGCCAGATGGACCAATCAGAAATTTAGGAGAATACGAGTTAACTGTTCAACTTCATGCAGACGTCTCTACTCAAATCATGGTTAATGTGATTAGCGAGGAAGAAAGCTAGTTTTTTTTAAGCATTATTTTTTTAAGTAGTTTTTTTGTTCGCTATCAATTTTAATTAGTTTTAATTTCAGAGGAATTAATGGTAGAACCGGTAAAAAAATCATTTCTAAACGACACTGAAACCACCGCATTAAAATTGCCACCCCATTCAATTGAAGCGGAACAAGCGGTACTTGGTGGTATATTTTTAAATAAAGAAGCTTGGGATAAAGTCGCGGAACATGTCAATGAAGATGATTTCTACAGAAAAGACCATCGTATTATTTTTCGTGCTATCAGTAAATTAAGCAATGAGGGTCAGCCATGTGATATCGTGACTGTGACTGAATGGTTAGAAAGTCATCAATTACTTGATGAAGCAGGGGGGATGAGCAGCATCGCATTACTCGCTGAAAACACTCCAAGTGCAATGAATATCAAATCCTATGCTGATATTATCAGGAAACGTTCAATCCTCAGGCAACTAATTTCAGCAACATCTAATATAAATGATACAGTTTTTAATCCGCAAGGCCGTAGCAGTGAACAAATTCTTGAGTTAGCTGAACAGCTTGTATTTGACATCGCAGAACAGGAAGAACGTAGCAATCAAAGTTATCAAAATATAAGCGCATTCACTCAGCCCGTAATGAATAGAATTCAGGAATTAAAAGAAAGTGATAGTCCAATAACTGGGATAGCAACTGGATTTAGTGATCTTGATTATAAAACTGGTGGATTTCAGCGTTCTGATTTAGTTATTATTGCCGGCCGTCCATCCATGGGTAAGACTGCTCTAGCTGTAAATATTGCTGAAAACACTGCAATTAAGGCTAAATTAAGTGTCGCTATTTTTAGCATGGAAATGCCCGCTGAACAACTGACCATGCGCATGATGTCGTCCTTGGCTAGTCTTGACCAGCATAAAGTAAGAACCGGAGATTTGGATGGAGAAGATTTCACACAATTACATAGCACAGTGAATTTGTTGTCTGATACCAAAATGTTTATTGATGATACCCCTGCGCTAACGCCTGCTGAATTAAGAGCAAAGTGTCGCAGAATATCTCGCGAGCATGGCTTAGATCTCGTTGTTGTTGATTATTTACAGTTAATGCAAGTTGCTGGTACAGCGGAAAATCGGGCAACAGAAATTTCAGAAATTTCACGTTCTTTGAAAGCTATGGCAAAGGAACTAAATATACCTGTCGTTGCATTATCACAATTGAATCGCAGCGTGGAATCAAGACAAGATAAACGTCCTGTTATGTCTGATCTTCGAGAAAGCGGTTCTATAGAACAAGATGCTGATGTCATCATATTCATTTATCGTGATGAAGTATATGATCAGGATAGCGTGGATAAAGGTATGGCCGAAATTATTCTTAGTAAACAACGAAACGGGCCAATAGGTAAAGTTAAGCTTGCTTTTCGAGGGCAGTATACTCGATTTGATGACTATATTGAGGACCCTCTAAAATACGATAATTTCTCGGCTGGGAAATATGAATGACGCGACCTTCAAGAGTAATTATTGATTTAAAGGCGCTTAAACACAATTTTTCTCAGATAAAAAAAATTGCACCAAACACTAAGGTTATGGCTATCGTTAAGGCCGATGCCTATGGCCATGGTTTAGTAAGAGTCGCAAAAGCACTTAGCGAAACAGATGCTTTTGGGGTTGCTTGTATCGAAGAGGCTCAACAGCTCAGGGCTGCCTCCATAAAAACTCCTATTATTTTACTCGAGGGCCCATATAAGCCAGACGATCTCTCATTAATTATAAAACTCGGATTGGATATTGTTATTCATGACAATTACCAGTTAGAAATATTAGAAAATTCAGAAATCGAAGGTTTCGTTCAAGTATGGTTGAAAATTGATACCGGTATGCATCGGCTTGGGTTTTCAAGCAATAAAACTAAAGATGCATTAAAAAGATTAGAATTATGTAGAAATATTAATTCAACTCCAATACTAATGACACATTTAGCAACTGCTAACGAAAAAAATAATGAACTAACATTTAAGCAGTTAGCTACCTTTAAGGAAGTTAGTAGTAGTGTAAATGCAGAAAAAACTATAGCTAACTCAGCAGCAGTCATCAATCATCCAGAAACACATTGTAATTGGGTAAGACCAGGGTTGATGTTATATGGTGTTTCACCACTTGTTGATAGAAGTGGTTACGAACACGACCTGAAACCAGTAATGACTCTCGAATCAGAAATAATCTCAGTTAAGTTTTTATCAAAAGGTGAAACAGTTGGCTATGGCGCAACATGGAGATGTCCAGAAGATATGTTGATAGGAATTATTGCTGCAGGTTATGGCGATGGTTTTCCTAGGCATGCTAAGTCTGGGACACCAGTGCTTGTTAATAAAACTCGCTGTAAATTAATTGGTTGCGCATCAATGGATATGATGACTGTCGATTTACGTAATGAGCCTAATGCAAAAATAGGAGATAAAGTAGTTTTATGGGGCAATTTACTCCCAATTGAAGAGATAGCAATGTTTGCTGAAACTATTCCCTATGAATTATTGTGCGGTGTTCATAAACGACTACAGTTTATTGAACGAAATTAGTCTAAATATTATTTACTTTTATTCTTCTGTTTCATTATGACTAATTGTATCGACTGTTTTAATACGCGCCATTTTTATAGAACTCTCTGAGACTTGAGTGATTTCTATAAGATAGTTACCAATCTTTAATGTGGTTCCTGATTTCGGGATATATTCCAGATTTTTTAACAATAGGCCATTCAGGGTCTTAGGACCCTCAGATGGCAAATCCCAACCTAATTCACGATTAATTTCTCGAATGTTTGCAGAGCAGTCAATCAAATAATAGCCATCATTATGATTTTGAATATCAAGGTTATGAGTTTGTATATCCGTCGTAAATTCACCAACAATTTCTTCTAAAATATCCTCTAATGTAACCACACCCTGAATGACACCGTATTCGTCAACAACAACACCAAAGCGACGTTTTTTTCTCTGAAAATTTAGCATTTGCACGTGTAGTGGTGTACCACTAGGTACAAAATAACAATCCATCATAATAGATAGGAGTGATTCTTTTGTAATTTCTTTTTCATTCATTATTCGAGGTATCCTTCTAATATGAATGATACCAATAATATTTTCAATATTGGATTTATAGACTGGTAATCTTGTATGTTGGCAATGTGAGATTTGTTCAATTATGTCATCAATTGATTTATCTAAATCAACAGCAGTAACTTCATTTCTTGGAACCATAATATCATTAACAGTAACATTTTCTAATTCAAGAATATTAATTAGCATTCTTTGATGTCTTTGAGGTATCAAAATTCCAGCTTCACGTACTATGGTTCTTAATTCCTCACTCGATATATTTTCATCATTTTTATCCTTAATGTTAATACCAATTATATAAAGCAAGCGGTTTGATACTGCATTTATTAGCCAAACTGCAGGATATACAAGTTTCATTAGAATATTTAGGATATAGCTTGCAGGTAACGCAATTTTTTCAGGATGTATCGCGGCAATAGTTTTGGGCATTACTTCTGCGAAAATCAAAAAAATCAAAACAAGAATTATGGGAGCTAAAGCGACTCCTAAATCGCCAAGTAGTCGTATACCAATTATTGTAGCTATCGATGCAGCAAAGAAATTAACTAAATTATTTCCAAGCAAAATTAAGCCAATTAAACGATCTGGTCTTTCCAGTAATTTTTTGGAAATTAATGCACTCTTTTTTCCTTCCTTAGCAAGATGACGCAATCTATAACGGTTTAATGCAATCATTGCCGTTTCTGAACTAGAAAAAAATGCGGAAAAAATAATAAGAATTAATAGGGTTCCAAAAAGAACCGTAAGTGGGATTTCTTCCAAAGAATTTTAGCCTCTGTAATTATAAGTATATATTTGACTGAAATAACCATATCCCTGTCAAGAGATTTATGTATATTTTTTAAATTAAACTCGGTGCAGTATAAATTCTAGAATAAACTTAGAGCCAGTATAGGCGAGTAATAGGCTTATAAATCCACCAATTACCCAGTTTATAATTCGTTTTCCACGCCAAGATTGGAACCAGCGCCCCCATAAAACGACGGCGTATATTGCCCATGCAAGTATGGATAATACGGCTTTATGTGTTAGATGTTGTTCGAATATATCGTAAATAAATACTACACCTGTTATTAGGCTTAAGCTGAGAAGAAAGAAACCCATTACAATAATTTGAATAAGCAACTTCTCCATAATTTCCAATGGAGGGAGTATGTTGATAATTTTTGAAACTCTTTTGGTTTTTATTAATCTTTCCTGCAATGATAGTAGAAGAGCTTGCAGAGTTCCGATCATTAATAAACTATAAGCACAAATTGAAAGAAATATATGAATACGTAAACCCATAGAAAGGTTTTGTTTCATGATATATTCGTTTTCTATTAATTGCTCTAGAGATAGCGCTATTGCTGCAATTGGGTATAGTGCTAATAATAATTGTTGAATAGGTTGATAGAACGAGAGAAAGAGTACGATTAGTGCAACTAGCCATCCGATGACCGAAATAGCATTGAAAAATCCGAAATCTAGACCAACTTCTGTGAAAATAGATTCATGCAATATATCAGCATGTAAAAAAAGTGCAGCTAACCCAAAGAATAAAATAAACCATTCTTTTTTGTTGAATATAGAAAAAACATTAAAAATCTTAGCCGCAAGAAAAAATGTTGCTACTATGTATAATAAAATTGCTAAAATAGCTTGTATATCCATAATTAATAAACTTTATTTTATAATATGTAGATTATTTTATATATAATATAATAACCAATACTTTAACATTCATTCGAAAAAATAACCGATATTTTAAATTTCTAGGGTAATGCAATACAAGTAACTTTCATAATTCAAGGATTTTTATGTTTGATCAGCTATCAAAAAAATTTAGTAGTATTTTCACCAATCTTCGTGGTTATGGTCGCTTATCTGAAAAGAATATTAATGATGGCCTAAGAGATTTACGAATAGCATTGCTTGAGGCAGATGTTGCATTATCAGTTGTTCGTGTTTTTTTAGAAATTATTCGTAAACGTGCAACTGGTAAAGAGGTATCAAAATCTTTAACTCCAGGACAGGCCTTGATTAAAATTATAAATGAAGAGCTTGTTGAATTAATGGGAAAGCGTAATGAAAGTCTCAAACTAAATACATCGCCGCCCGCAGTTGTTTTACTGGCTGGATTACAAGGAGCTGGGAAAACAACAACATGTGCGAAATTGGGTGTATTTTTAAAAGAAAAGGAAAATAAAGCCGTTGCACTTGTAAGTTGCGATACATATAGGCCAGGTGCGATTAAACAATTGGAAATTCTAGCTAAGGAGAATAGTTTATCTTGGATAAAGAGCGAGGAGTCAGAAAAGCCTAAAGAGATTGTGAAAAATGCACTGGTAAATGCAAAAAGACAACTTTATGACGTCTTAATTGTTGATACTGCTGGCCGACTCCATGTTGATGGTGAAATGATGAGCGAAATTAAATCACTGCACAGTATATTGAGTCCGATTGAAACCTTATTTGTCATTGATAGCATGATGGGCCAAGATGCTGTGAACGCTGCCTCAGCTTTCAATGAAGAATTGCCATTAACAGGGAGCATTTTGACTAAAGCGGATGGTGATGCAAGAGGTGGGGCAGCATTAACAGTCAAATATATTACAGGAAAGCCCATTAAATTCATTGGTGTTGGAGAAAGAAGTGGAGACCTATCTCCTTTTAATCCAGATAGAATTGCTTCACAAATATTAGGTATGGGAGATGTATTAACCTTAATAGAAGAGGTTGAAGAGAAAACTAATAAAGAAGAGGCGCTTAAATTAAGCAAAAAGATAAAAAAAGGAAATAAATTTAATTTAGAAGATTTTAGAGATCAATTAAAACAAATGTCTAGTATGGGTGGAATTAACAATATTCTAGAAAAATTACCTGGTATAAAAAACCAAGCAAGTAATATAGCTACTCAATTAAATGATCGCGAATTGACTAAGCTGGTAGCTATTATAGATTCAATGACAAGTGACGAGAGAACTGATCCTAAAATAATAAATGGCTCAAGGAAGAAAAGAATAGCATTTGGTTCTGGCACACGAATTCAAGATATAAATCAATTATTAAAAAAATTCAATCAAATGCAAAAGATGATGAAAAGATTTTCAAATAAGGATGGTTTATCAAGAATGTTGAAGGGAGTTAGTGGAAATAATCCGTCTGGATTTCCATTTTAAATAACAAATACAGCAATACTTAGGATATAAAAGAAAAAAAGTATTCTATTTATAATGAGACTAGCTATTATTTTTTTCAGCCAAGATGGAAAATAAAGTCATAATTGATATGGTGACAAAAACGATAAGGCTCCACTCCGCAATACTCAAACCAATAAACCTCCATTGAACCTCAGCACATTCACCAGAACCACTCAGAATCATTCTTATAGCATCAGCAAATGGAAAAACATTAAGCATATAATCGAGCCCCGGACCACATTCTGGAACGAGCTCCGGAGGTAAATGTTGCAGCCATACTTGTCTGCCTGCAATACAAGCACCAATTATTGCAGTAAAAAAAAGAAGAGCTTTATAAATGATTTTCCATATATCGATAGGATTATGAATAACGCCCATCAAACTTATAAGAATGATTAGTATATAAGCAATTCTTTGTAATATGCAAAGCGGACAAGGTTCTAGACCTTGAACATATTCCAGATACAAACCAAAGACCATTAATGCTATACAACTAAACATTACAGTCAGAAAAAACATTCTAGTGCTCATTGCTTTTTACTCAATTTAATTAGTATTTATAGGTAAAATTTTTAGCTTATTCTTTTTTTCGACATCCGCATATATAGGGCTATCTAATTTATCAGATTCTATCACTGCAAGGCCATGGGACACATTAGATATGCTATCAATGTTAAGAATTTCACCAATTTTTTTTGATGAATCATCTTGGTACAAATAGTCACCAGCCTTTAATTTATAGTTATTTTCAGTTTTAATTAATTTCAAAGTCTTTTTAACTTTACCCCGATGATGTAGTCTCGCAATTACCTCTTGCCCAACATAACAGCCTTTTGAAAAGCTAACCGCACCGAATTTATCAAGATTTAACATTTGTGGTAGATATTTTTCTTTATTTTCAAAATCAATCCAAGCAAAACCTGCTAGGATATCGAAATGATTCCAGATCTTAGAATTAACAGCTATTTCTCTATGCTTATCTATCAAAGATAATACATTTGGCATCATTTTGGCATCTGCTATTATTAAATATCTGCTAGAAAAATCTGGAAGTTTTGTTAAATGGCCTGAGCAGCCCTCTATTTTTATTACATCCCCATCTTCAATGGAAGCGTTTTCGGGTGCTACCGATAAAGGATTTTTGTAATTTACTAAACCAACAAGTAATACTTTTTCAGTTACATCATTTATTTTAGTATCTGAACGCAGAATATACATTTTTAACTTTTCCAAAACGTAGTCTTTCATATCTTTTTTTAAAACTAAAATGTAACTCTTTTTAATATTTAATATGAGAAAATTTGTAATTACCCTTCCTTTAAGATTACACCATGATGAAAATTCTGATTTTGTCTCTGATTTACTTAAATCACCAGTTAACTGATTTTGTAAAAAATCAAATCTATCATTACCAGTAATTTCTAGTATTGAAAAATCTGTAAGTGGACAAATTAATTCTGAATCTAAATTATGTGATTCATTTATAGTCATATTTCTCTCATTGAGAATTGACGACCAAATGTTTTCAACGCTATCCATGTTCTGAAATTAAGTAATATTTCTTGATGAGCGGATTTTTTTGATGATTTCGATTAATGTTGTATCCTCAGGCTTATCTTTTCCAAGTATCCAGTTCAAAATATCAAGGTCCTGTTCTTCAAGAAGTCTCGAAAAGGCCGATTTATCTTTACTATTGAGTTTATCATATGAATTTTTAATGAAATCTTGGAAAACAATATCCATTTCTTTAATCCCACGTCTACTTCGCCAAAAAAGCCGTGATTTTTTATCTGACATTTTTTGAATGATATTTTATCTAAATAGTTCTAGGTTATGCGAGAGACTAAAAGTTTCTTAATCTCAGCAATTGCTTTTGCTGGATTTAGGCCCTTTGGACAGGCATTCGTGCAGTTCATAATTGTATGACAACGATATAGACTGAATGAATCTTCTAGTTTATCCAAACGTTTATCTGTTGATTTATCACGACTATCAACAATCCAACGATATGCTTGCAATAATATTGCAGGGCCAAGGTAGCGTTTACTATTCCACCAGTAACTTGGACAGCTAGTAGAGCAACAGGCGCACAGTATGCATTCATAGAGTCCATCCAGTTTTTCTCTGTCATCTTTTGATTGTATCCTTTCTGAGTCTTCCGGAGCAGGAGTTTCAGTTTGTATCCATGGTTTAATCGAAGCATATTGTTTATAGAAATTACTCAAATCAGGCACTAGGTCTTTGACTACCGGCATATGCGGCAGTGGATAAATTGCTATATCTCCATCAAAACTTGAAATTGACTTTGTACAAGCTAGTGTGTTGGTGCCCCCAATATTCATCGAGCAGGAGCCGCATATACCCTCACGACATGAACGCCTGAAAGTCAATGTTGAGTCTATTTCATTCTTAATATAAATAATGGCATCGAGAATCATAGGACCAAAATTATCTAAATTAACTTCATAAACATCTACTCTTGGGTTTTCACCAGAATCTGGCTCCCAACGATAGATATGAAATTTTTTCTTACGCGCGGCACCGTTAGCTTTAGAAAATATTTTTCCTGATTTTATTTTAGAATTTTTAGGTAATATAAATTCAGCCATTGCGCACCTTTAGTTTTGTATAATTAGTAGACTCGTTTTTTTGGTGGAAAAACATCAACATCGTCCGTGAGTGTGTACATGTGAACCGGCCTGTATTCAAAACTTACGCTACCATCATTATTTAGAGTCGATAAAGTGTGTTTCATCCAGTTTTCATCATCTCTATCAGGAAAATCCTCACGCGCGTGAGCACCACGACTCTCTTCTCTATTGTAAGCAGAGTGTATGCTAACCATAGCACAACGTAAAAGATTATCTAATTCTAATGTTTCCACTAAATCTGTATTCCAAACCATTCCCTTGTCATCAATTTTGACATCCGAGAAAGAATCCCATATTTCCGACATTTTATTGATTCCTCTTTCTAATGTCTTTCCTGAACGAAAAACTGCTGCATCTTTTTGTAGAGTACGTTGCATATTGTCACGTATTTCAGCAGTTTTAATTGAGCCATTATTTTGACGCAAATTGTCTATACGAGATAAGCTCTCATCACCAGCATTAATAAGCTTTTTATGGGGAGAATTTGGTTTTATATTTTCAGCACAAAAGTTTGCAGAGGCTCTTCCAAATACAATTAAATCTAACAAGGAATTTGAGCCTAAACGGTTAGCTCCATGAACTGATACGCAACCAGCTTCACCAATTGCCATTAGACCCTCTACAATACAATCTGGGTCACCATTTTTTAATGTAACTACCTGTCCTTTATAATTAGTTTGTATTCCACCCATATTATAATGCACTGTTGGTATTACAGGTATTGGCTGTTTTGTAACATCAACTCCAGCAAAGATTTCAGCAGACTCAGCAATTCCTGGCAGACGTTCATTTATTACGTCAGAACCTAAATGTTCAAGGTGTAGCTGTATATGATCTTTTTCTTCACCAATTCCTCTTCCTTCATTAATTTCCATTGTCATTGCCCTGCTTACAACATCTCGAGAGGCTAAGTCTTTAGCTGATGGGGCATATCGCTCCATGAATCTTTCACCTTCAGAATTTGTTAGGTAGCCACCTTCACCCCTTACTCCTTCTGTTATTAAGCAGCCTGAACCATATATTCCAGTTGGATGAAATTGTGTAAACTCCATGTCTTGAAGAGGTATTCCCGCACGTAAAACCATACCATTCCCATCACCAGTACATGTGTGTGCAGATGTTGCAGAAAAATATGCTCTACCATAGCCTCCAGTTGCAAGTACAACTTGATGAGCTCTAAATCGATGTATTATTCCATCTTCAAGATTCCATGCCATAACACCACGACACACATCTCCATCCATTATTAAATCAAAAGCAAAATATTCAATAAAGAATTCGGCATCAAATTTCAATGATTGCTGATAGAGTGTATGTAATATTGCATGACCAGTTCTATCCGCAGCAGCGCAAGTTCGTTGAGCTGTACCTTCTCCATAGTTTGTTGTCATTCCACCAAATGGTCTTTGATATATTTTGCCTTCTTCGGTACGAGAAAATGGTACACCTTGGTGCTCTAGTTCAATTACTGATGGAGCAGCCTCTCGACACATGTATTCAATTGCATCTTGGTCGCCCAGCCAATCTGAACCCTTAATTGTGTCATACATATGCCAGCGCCAGTCATCTGGCCCCATATTACCAAGTGCAGCGCTCATTCCTCCCTGCGCTGCAACAGTATGACTACGTGTTGGAAATACTTTTGTGATGCAAGCAGTTTTTAAGCCTTTAGCTGCCATACCAAAAGTCGCCCTTAATCCTGCGCCACCAGCACCAACAACAACAATATCGTATTCATGATTAACAATTTTATAAGCATCTGTCATATTAAAATTCCACGTATATTATAATCATTGAAATTACAGCGCTTAAAGCAAATAAAGAGGCAAGGGTTTTAATTGAAATCAATAAGACCTTTTTTCGCCATTCCGTTGCAATATAATCTTCAATAACGACTTGCAAGCCTAAGACAGCATGATAGTAAAGAATCAAAATAAAAAGCAGCATCAGAACGGAATTAGTTACATTACCCAGCCACGAAGTAACCGTTTCATAACTAGCTCCATGCATAGTAGTTACTGAATAAATAAACCAAAGACTTAAAGGAGCAAGAGCAACTGCGGTTAATCTTTGCGCCCACCAATGCTGTACTGCCTCACTTGAGGAAAATAGTATACGAAATATTTTTGATAGTTTCATATTGATATAACATTACCAAGAATAAGCGTTAACAATGTAAGCATTATACTAATAAAAATCATTGCGTAACCGGATCTATATGTAGTTGATATGTCTAAGCCCAACCCAATATCCCAAAATAGATGTCTAATACCATTTGCTAGGTGATAAAAAAGTGAAAAAATAAAACTAATTAAAAGTAATTTTCCATACCATGATATTACATGTTCATGAAAAGTATTATAGCTCTCCTCACCAAGTGCCAAACTAATTAACCATAATGTCATAAGTAAAATCCCAAAGCTTAGAAAAATACCAGTACCCCTATGAGTAATTGATAAAACAGACGTCAATTGAGGTTTGTATATTTGTAGATGCGGAGACAGTGGCCTATTAACCGTTTTCATCAATAATATCCTATGTTTTATTATTTTTTTAAAGTATGCGAAGCTAGTAGATATCGCATTTTATTTTTTATGTTTTTTAAAAATCTATACAGCGACCTTTTTTCTCCCAATCACCATAGCGAGTTGGCTCAGGCCCTTTTGGTCCACCAATTTCCTTTTGTTTATTTTTGGTTTTCTTTAAAGTTTCTTTCTCAGTTTTTATATTTTTTTTCTCTATATCTTTAGTCATATTTTAATACGCTATTTTGTTAGTATAGTTTTTATTTTTTGCATCGCAAAAAAAAGCATGCTCATTATAATTCAAAAATTGACTCATCAGGGGTGCTATTTACCGATTTCTCTTAGTTTTTCATGTAAATCATGAGGTGTTGAAACCATCCCGTCTGCACCCCAGCTCTTCGGGTCTGCCGTATTTTCAATGTAACCATACAACGCTATAAGGGTTTTAGTACCTGCCCTCGAGCCAGATTCGACATCACGTTTTGCATCGCCGACAAAGACCGTAGATGCGGGATTAGCCTCAATCAGTTTACATGCATGAATAACTGGAGCTGGATGTGGTTTATTATGCTCAACAGTATCTCCACAAACAATACAAGAGGCTCGATCATCAAGTGATAGTTCCTTTAGTAAAGGCATGGTTAGTGATGTTGATTTATTCGTTACTATTCCCCATATTTTTTTCTCATCCTCAAGTCTATTAAGTACGTCTGCCATCCCGTCAAATAATTTTGTTTCTCGGGCGATATTTTTAGCATACACATCTAGAAATTTTTTTTTAATTTCATCAAAACCCAACTGATCTACTTCAAGATTAAAACCCAGCTTTATCATAACATTTGCGCCGAGAGAAACTGTTGGCCTAATTAAATCAATAGGTATTTCTGGTAGTTCCTTCCACTCACGAACTACATTTAGGGCATAAGCAAGATCCAAGGCCGTATCCGCAAGTGTTCCATCAAGATCAAAAAGGATATGCTTAATCATTAGAAGTTACATCTAGTATATAATTGACATCAAGATTTTTTGTTAGGATGCTTGTTTTTAGTAGAGGAAAATATTTAATACCGCATAGTTCGTTTGTTTTAAGTTTGAATCTATTGCACCAACTAACTAGCTCAGATGGACGGATAAATTTTTCGTAGCTATGTGTATTTTTTGGTAATAGTTTGAGAATATATTCACCAGTAATTATAGCCAAAATATAAGCTTTCATATTCCGGTTAATCGTTGAAAATATTATATGCCCACCAGGTTTTATCATTTTACTTGATGATTCAATAATTGATAGCGGGTTTGGAACATGTTCTAGAAGCTCCATGCAAGTTATTAAGTCAAATTTATTAATATTTTCTTCAGAAATTTTCTCTGCATTTATAGTGCGATAATTGATGTTTAATTCGTTATCAGATGCATGCTTGGATGCAACTCGAATATTTTCTTCTGATGCATCTATGGCTGTAACAATAGCTCCTTCTTTAGCTAGGGACTCTGAAAGAATGCCTCCTCCGCAGCCAATGTCTAGGACATTTTTTCCTTGTAAATTTATTTTTTTTGTTATGAACTTTAGTCTAGCGGGATTTATTTCATGGAGAGTTCTGAATTCCCCATCAAGGCTCCACCAGCTATTTGCTCTTGAAGAGAATTTCTCTAATTCATTTAAATCCGTATTTTCAAGTCCTATCATAGAATCAATTAGTTATAAAAATTTAATGTTAATGGATAACTAGATTTTGCCAATAAGGTGCTGAATAATAGGCATTATTTCTTTTTTAGTAAAGAAATTAAACATTTATTTGGTATTTGTACAGGTATGGTTTGTATCAAAATCATGTAGTTGGCTCATTTCTACAATAAAATTAAAATGACGTTGATATTCTTATCGAAGAAAAAAAACGCTAGTAACTAATATACAAAAAATGAGGCTTAATATGATTATTGCAAGATAAAGTGGTCTTTTATTTTGCAAGTTTATTATTTTGATTAGTTCTTTAAGCGTTTTTTTATTTTTTTTATTCTTATGCGGGACATATTTAACTTCTTCTATGATTATTCTACCAGCTACGATGTCCTTTATAAGTTTTTCACGTTCTTGATAATACTCATTGCTACTTATTCTCCCAGTCGAGTAATCTTTAATTAACTGAGATAATGATTCTTTTTTCACCAAATTATCCTTTTTTCTTATAAATTATCCCACATCTTCGCGCATCAATCTAAAACCAGTTGCTTCGTCCCCTTCACCTTTGTGAGTTCGTTCTAGAGAAATGGCGCACTTCGAATGAGCGTCTGTGTAAGCACCACCTCTGACTAGTAACCCGCCTTCACCTATTACCCATTCCTGGACATTACCGATATAATTTTTTAATCCCCAACCGTTAGACTTACCAGACTTAACGCTTACAATCCCTGTACCCTTAATTAATTTCTGATTAACTGAAACACGACAATTAAAATCCTTTTTTGGTTGTTTGCCACCTGCGTTCGCTGCATATTCCCATTCAGACTTGGTTGGAATACGATATATTTTTCCGGTTCTTTCTGATAGCCATGATGCGTAATCTTTTGCTTGTTGCATAGTTATATTTCTTATTGGATCATTTCTTTTATCCTTATCTTTAATCGGACTGCATGTATTACTGAGTATGCAATACTTACTCCAATCACTCACTGAAATTTCGTATTTAGCAATAGCAAAAGGTTTGTCATATGTTTCACCGTTGGGGACAACAACCATAAGTGGGCCACGCGCTGACTTATGTATCATATCAAAACAGATAGCTTTAGCTCGTTTGCCGTAACCTGCTAAACGTTTTGTGCACTCTGAGTCGCTTTCAATAGGTTTCCAGTTTGCTCTGGAGCCACCATCATTGGTATTTCCAGAGATTGAATCAATAGATCCTTCTCTAGCTCTAATTTTGGGTTTTGGTTTAGGTTTAACTTTTGCGATTAGTTGATTTAATTTATCCTCGGCATCTAAAATTTCAGGGCTATCAGTCCAAAAACTTTTAGCACGACTCAGCAAGCTTTTAGCAACTTTAAGTTTTTCAAATTCCTCTCCTGCTGACTCCATGTCTTGTTGATATATTTTAAATATATTTTGTGCTTCTTTCTTCTTATCATCGAGTAATCTCAAAAAACTAATAAATTGTGGATGAGTCCCAAACTTTTCAGAAGCATTTTTTTCGATTTGTGATGCTTCTGTTAGTTTACCAGATGCAATTGCTGCATTTGCCTCAGATAAACCTGACCAAGGCTTCAACTTTAACTCATTTTTTAAACTCGCTAAGATGCTACTAGCTGGGAAAAGTCTAGCAGCGGTCTGGGCAAGACCAGCTGCTGCATTTTCATCTTTTGCTTTGAGTGAATTAATTCTCTCAGCGAGAACATTTGCTGCATTTTTTCTAAAATCTGATGAATTAGTCGGTGATGCGTAGTTTTCAATTTGATCTATTTTGAGTCTTACATTTGTTGGAAATGATAATGAATTTTTAAATAATTCTGTTAGTTCTAATATATTTGCCTCAGCCTGATATTCATCTTTCAATGAGCGGAGCATTTCATTTGTTAAGTCAAGCTCCAAGCCTTTTGTCACCAGAGAAAATGCAGCAATGTAATCCTTATTTTCGGCATTTGTTTGTGCTAATCGTGCATAACTATCTGCAAGTAAACGGGGAGCTTCAGACGTTATGTAGGTATCTGTTTGAGGGATATCAGCCTTAAGTTGGTCAAAAAGTTTCTCAGCTTCAACAATATTATTTGCTTCCGTGAAGATTTTAAAGTCACTTTTGTTTGCTTCAACTTTAGCTTTTCTTTCAGATTCATCGCGAGCACTACTTATAGCATTACGAGTTTCTAGTATCAGTTCCAAACCAGGAGAGAATCGTTCAACTATGTCAAGATATCCATCTGCAGCATCGAAGCGTTCTTCCTGCAAAGTCTCACCTGCTTTTTCTAAATAAAGACTAGATATTTTTTCTCGATAATTGATTAATTTTTTGTTGGTATTAGTATCTTTTTTAGACAAACTTGATAATTCTTGAATATTTCTAAGTAATTTTATTTCCCAGTCTTGATTATCAATATTTGCACTAGCGAGCGCGGATTCTATTGAGTTTATATTGCTATCAGTCATATCAAATATTGCTTTTTTACGAGCATCGCCAGTTAAATGGGCAAGCCTTACCTCAGTTAATTGATCATTTAGTTGGAACGCGACCATTAGCGCACTAAAATTTGAGATAAGGTTTTTAGCATCATTACGGGCTCCGGTTTTTAGAACTACATCCAATTCTTTTTGCATCAACGGCATAAATTTTATAGATAACGATTGCACAAGGTCGCTGTCAGGACTCAGGTTTGCTAATTCAGATATAATAGCTTGTTGGTCCTTAAAGCTAATTAGCGATGTTAATTGTTTTTTAATAATATTTAATTCAGATTCTAATTGAGCTACCCGTTGCGCTCGTTGTATCTTTTTTTCTAAGTCATTTAATCTAACATCATCTTTTGCCGTAGCTAATCCTGATTTAACCAGTTCTAATGCACTCGCAAATTGGTTAGCTTCAAACTTCTCTATAGCAAGCAGTCGATACGCATTACTTGGTCTGGGATCTTCTAATAGAGGATGCCCAGGCTCAATACGAGCGATTTTCTCCAAAATATTTTTTGTGTTATCAATTAGCTGAGGATCTTTTAATGCGCTGACATATTCCGCGTTTAAATCACTAATAATTTTCTTTTTACTGGTTGTTACGAGCGTCGTTTGTCTCTCTAAAAATTGTGATTCTGGATAGAACTTTCCTATTTCTTGAATAACCATATTAGCTGCTGGAAAATCAAAACTATCATTATCTGCATCAGTTAAAAATGCGACTTTATCGCTAAAGTAATTTTGAATGGCATTTTTTGCTTCATCAGCAATTGTCGCTTGATCAGTTTTATCCAACAAAAGGATCTCATCGAGTTTACCTATAATCGTTTGTTGATCGCCTTTATTAATCTCAGTTATTAGACTATCAATCGTTCTTTGATGTAAATAATCTATAGTAGGAGATATCAGCATAAGTGTTAGAATAATTAGAACGGCAGCAGCAATGACAAATGGATTCTTATGCCATGTTGCTTTACCCTCTAGTTCTTCTACAAAATGTTCAACTGTTGGACTTCTATCAGCTCGATGAAAAGCAACACCTCGTTTTAATGCACGATTTTGTTTTTTATTTAAATGTTTGATTTCGGGCGGTATAAGATTATTTTCTTTCGCTTTATTGGCTGCTAGTTTATTAAAAGGGTGTTTTGCAGTAAGTAATTCATATGCAGTACAACCAAGCGCATATGTATCATCTCTTGTATCGGGTTCTTCACCTTCAAGCATTTCGAGGCTAGCATAAGCTGGCGTTAAAGCTCCAAGTTTTCCAGGGTCGAAAAGCGTTTTTTCAGCTTCGCCTGCTACTGGATTTTTAACAGCACGAGCAATACCAAAATCTAATGTTTTAACCGTACCATCATTACAAAGAAATGCATTACCAGGCTTGAAATCAGAATGCACCAATCTGAGCTCATGAGCATAAGTCAGTCCAGCACCAAGTTGTTTTATAATTTCGTATGCCTCTTCAAAAGGCAATCCTTTCTTTGGGCGTACTTTCTTTCTTATAAAGTCTTTAAGCTCCATTCCTTCCATAAGTTCCATTGTGATATAGACTGGAGTACCTGGGCCACCAACACGGTCAAAATCATAAATTGTTGCAATATTGGGATGTGCTAGTTTTTGTTGACGGCTTGATTCACGTTGAAGCGAAATAAACGCCTCCGGATGATCTTTGAAATCCTCATTCAGTAGTTTAATAGCAACGTATGGTTTTTTATCTTTTGCTTCGGCTTTTAGTAAATCGAGTGCTTTGTATACTTTACCCATCCCACCAATACCAAGGACTTTTTCCAGTTTAAAACGTTGTTTTATAATAGAGCCCGGGCCGTAGTTACCTTCATCCTCTCCCGACGTTTTTGTAGCATTACCAGGAGCAATGGTTGCCTGTGTTTTTGTGGTACTTGATTTTGCTGCAGTTTTTGTACCACTTCCCTCGGCAACAACAGTTGCCTCGTTCTCTTCACCACCAATGACAGTTTTCTCTTCACCACCAATGACAGTTTTCTCTTCACCACCAATGACAGTTTTCTCTTCA
>MDSV01144964.1_pt1 | contig 86250 bp, 67 predicted proteins | sample 810851 | NCBI WGS metagenome assembly MDSV01 (sample SAMN05326640, study PRJNA326480) | marine metagenome | isolation source: seawater | place: Atlantic Ocean: North East | collected 2012
CTTGCAAGAGCTCTGAGTAGTATCGGGTACGCTCCTAATCTTCCTTGGGAGGTGATTCAAGGCGTTACGCCACGAATGGTGGAGAATGTACGCACAATTGATCGTAGAACCTTACGTCGTGAACTTCTACAGGTTCCAGGCATACTTGATCTTCAGATGGTTGAGGGGCGAATTGAGATTAAACGAGTTAACCAGATTCAGACCTCTTCGGATTTATTGGCTGGCCTTCGAGAGATTCTCGGTGTTGAGCCAGTATTGGTGATGGGCTCTAACCGCTCGCTTCGCCCGGATCAATGGCGATTACTTGGGGCCCTCGCGACGATACCAATACTCGGCGTCATTATGTTCCTAGAGTATCGTGACATGGCGACGATTGCAGAGGTAGTTGCTTTTGTATCCGTGTTCATTGTTGGCTGGTCGATGATGTCAGAGGCATTCAATAGTATACTGAATCGAATTCTCGCATTCCAAGTTCTAACGACTGCTGCAGTTGTTGGCGCACTTGTACTCCAAGAGTATGTTGAGGCTCTGATGGTGGTGGGACTGGTTTCCTTCGCTTCCCATCTCGAGGAACGGGCTATCGTAAAAGCACGTGAATTGATGCAGGGTGGTCTTGATCGGTTACCTCGAGAGGCTCGTCTTGTTAACGAAAAAAAGGCCACTTCAAAGTTTATGCCGTTCACAGAAATTACCGAATCTAAACTTAGTATCAATGTTCAGCCAATCAATGCCTCGCACTCCTTTTCGCCGACGAACATCGTCCCAGTAGACACTCTTCAGATTGGCGATCAAGTGGAAGTGCGAAGTGGAGAGACGGTTCCAGTTGATGGGCGCATTGTGGATGGATCGGGTTACATCGATAGAGCACCGCTCACAGGAGAATCCCTTCCCGTGGAGATTTCTTTGGGTGATTTCGTCGAAGCGGGATTGACACTCACACGTGGCCCACTCGTCATTGAGACAACTGCCCTTGAGGATGAGACCCGCCTTGCTGGCTTGATTGATATGGTTCGAGCCTTCAGGGAAAGTCCCCCATCGGTTCAGACGACCATCGAGACGTTCACAAAATGGTGGGTCCCAATGGTGCTCTTCGGTGCACCGATTATTGCTTGGATTGCGTACGGAGTATCGGAGCAGACCATTCTAACAACCCTTCTTCTCTGGGTTGTATCCTGTCCTTGTGCCCTCCTACTTGCTTCACCCATCCCCCACGCAGCTGCCCTATCACATGCCTCATCTCAAGGGATTGTTGCGCGAGGGGGGGATGTTCTTGAGAAGACAGCACAAGTCGATCTCGTTTTGCTCGACAAGACGGGAACTCTCACTTCTGGACGTCCACGACTTCATTCCATTGTCACTACAAAGGGTTCGGAGGTTGAGCGGTCTTTGCGCCTTGCGGCCGGTCTTGAAGTCCGATCAAATCATCCTTACGCGGAGGTTATTCTCTCCTCACTACCTGATGGAGATAGCCCAATGTCCGTCAAATCGCTAAAGGACGGGGATGCAGGCGTCTATGGGTTATTTCGTAGTAAGCCTGTGATTATTGGAAGAGCAGATTGGCTTCAATCCCAAGGCGTCGATATCACTTCAGATTTCGATCAAGCGATTAGAAATGCCTCTGAAGAAGGCCACGGTGTGTCTATTCTTGCGGAGGATGGCACGGCTATCGCATTGTTCCGTTTTGTTCACGATGATCCCCGAGAAGGTGCTCAGGAACTAGTCACTTCATTGAAGCGTGCCGGTATTGTTGTTGAAATTCTCTCTGGAGATGAGCAGTCATCTGTCGAGGTGTTCGGACGAATCCTTGGTCTTGATGCAAAGCACTGTACGGGTAATGTCACCCCCGAGGAAAAGACCTCCTTCGTTCAGAAACGTTCAGTCGCACGACATACACTCATGGCAGGTGACGGATTCAATGACGCTGGCGCTCTCGCAGTCGCTGATGTTGGCATCGCAGTTGGCTCAGGAGATCAGGTAAACCTTGAGGCCGCCGATGTTCTGATTCCAGGAGAGAATCCATGTGCTATTCTCACGCTTACCCGGTTAGCTCGTTCCGCTCGTCGAATCGTCCGCTTGAATATCGGGATTAGTTTGGCTCTTACCATGACACTCGTAGCCATTGTTTTGAGTGGCGTGGAAATCAGTATCGCAGTCGGTGTCCTTCTTCATGAAGCGAGCGCCTTATTTGTAATCCTGAATGGGATGTGGGTCGCAGGAAGTGGTATTCAGCGCTTCACTACGGTAATCGATATTTTCCGTGATGTGGCCAAGGATACTCTCGAAGCGATAGGGATCTTGATTGGTTCAAGGGTCAACAGCGGTGCGACCGATTGAAATATCGAGGCATTGGAGCATATACGGGGGACAACCATGACAGAGGAGCAGGAGGATACTCCAGTTGCTTACGAAATTATGAGCAGAATCAGCCCTCCACCAGCGAACTGCCCATCCTGTGAATCACTTCTACCATCCAATCTTGGAGAACTCGATTGCGTTGTATGTAGTGCGAAAGTACGCGTCGAGCATGAGCCAACTCGTCATGATTGGTTGAATGAGAAGGTCACCTGTCCGGCCTGTCGCCATGTGCTCGTTGCGGGTACCGATGTCCGCCCTGCTGATTTGCGCTGTGCAAGTTGCCGTCACGAGTTTACTCTATCTCCTAAAGTAATCAAGGTAGAGATCAAATGTCCCGCCTGTGAACGGGGTTTACGAATCACTCAGCGTCCAGGAGAACGGAACCTCAAGTGCCCTGCTTGCCAAGAAGGATTCCGAGTAACCTTCTGATTAGCGACGGTCGCATCCATTGGGCTGATAAATCGACATTTTCCGCATGTTAGGAACTGTCGACATTATTTACCATGAAAGGTCGATCTCGGTCGGGGATGGGAACCCATGGCAACTGAAGATCTGTCGGAGACAAGGGATGGGGAACAGGCGAAGCCTTCGCTTGCAGACCTCCGCAGCAAGGTAGTCGGTTCAGCTAGTGAGTCATTCCAAGGGACTCAGCAATCTATCCAGGCTCTTGATCGTGAAGCCGGTCTGAGGACACAGGTTGATCGAGAACGGAGGCTCCGTATTGCCGAGCAATCCGAGCGAATTGCAAACATGAAGAGTGCAATGCGCAAGGCTAACGAAATAATCCATGATGAGGAGTACCGTTTGTTAGAACGTTCGTTACGGGACGATCTCGAATCCGAACTCAAGCGGCTTGAGAGCCAAGTGCTTGAACGTGAGGAAGCGGTATTGAAGCAAGAACTCCAACTCCGTCTTGACCGAGAGCAGGAGCAACTCAAGGAAGCACTTTCCCTTGAGCGCGAACGTCGTGTTAAGGCCTCTGAGCAAGAGATTCGTGACCGGCTTCGTTCAGATATGGATGACGAGTTCTCTCGTCGCCAAGCCTTCCTGAAAGAGCGAATGGAGATAGAGGCTGAACAAGCCTTCCAGAAGCAGGTTCGTACAATGGAATCAGAACTCCGTCAGGATATGGAGAATCAACTCGGAACAGAGGAGGATCGCCAGAAGACCCGAATTGAGGAAGGTCTTACTGAACGTCTCGCAGAGCGTGAAATCCAGATCCGTGAAGCGCTTAGGAACCGTCTTGAACAACAACTTCACCAGCGTTTGAGGGATCGTGAGACTCGTCTTCGAGCCGAATATGAGCGTAGAGCAATTCGGATGGAGGAGGATGTAGCTAAGGACATTCAAGGTGAACTCGAGCAACGCCTAGTTGCTGAGACCAATCGCTTAGAGACTCGTATGCAGGAGGATCTCGAACTTGCCGTCGCCCGTAAGAGAGAGGAGCTCAGAGCGAGTGTACTCAAGGCTTTGGAAGCGGACTATGTGGGTCGATTGGCGGAGCGAAAGTCCCGCCTCCGTGACCGTTTTGATATTAGTTTCCAGCAGACTATTGATGACATAGAAGCGGGACTCACTCGACAGATTGAGGGGGAACTCGATCGCCGTATACAACATCAGTTCGAGACCTACCGTCTACAGCGAGAGGCTGAGATTGGTAGTCAACTTGCTCGGTTCCGCCATGATCGTGAGAACGAACTTCGAAATGAGATGGAATCTGATTATGATACTCGCCGTGCAAAGTGGGTCGAGCAGATTGAAGCTGAATTTTCAACTAGGGAGGAGGCAACGAAACGCCAGATTATGGCCGAAATTGACGCCAGACTGCGAAACGAGAGAATTTCTCTTGAGACCTCTCTGGATCTTGTGCGGCAGGAGACTGCTCTCGACCTTGAGGTTGAGATGGAACAACGCCTCGGTGAATTCCGTGAGCGTAAGGAGCGAGAGGTTGTTGAACAACTCGAGCGCCAGATGGGCAAGCGTGAGGAAATCATGCGTAACAAGGCCCTGATCGAGGTCCGACGTCGCGAAGCAGAGATGCGTGCTGAGATTGAAGCCGCTCTAGCAGTTAAGCGTCAAGAAATCAAGGAACGTCTCGCTACTCTTGAAGCTCGTTCCGAGGAATTCAAGCAGATGGCAGAGGCCCGCCTCAAGAAGGATATCGAGAGGGACTTAGTCAGCGATGAAGATATTGAGCGCGAGGCTCTAGTTGCGCAACTAGAAGTGAAGGATGAGGCATCTGAACAGGATTCCCGCCTCGCGAAGAGAGAGGCTTGGATGGGTGCTCTTGGAGCGGCTCGTTCGCAAATACCCGCCGGAGCAGCTGGCACTCTCGGAGGTACCGGTCTTGGACAAACAGCTCAGCCTGTCAACAATGCACTTGGTAGTTCAGCTATGACTGGCCTGGATACTCCTGGTTTACCTGCAGCACCATTAGGGGGCAACCTTGCAGCACCGGTGCGTGCACCAATTGGATCAACTCGTCCGATGACAGCGCTTGGAGCAGCCGCTCAAGGAGCCCCTGATGGATTGGGTGCTTCTGGAATGAAACCATTCGGTCAAGCGTCTCCATTGGCCCCGAGTCGAGCACCCATTGGGGCAGCCCAGACTGGTATGCCAGGTGTACTCGGAACTCAGCCAGTAGTCAAACCAATACAACCTCTCTCTCCAAGCCCCCCTCCTACAGTGGATGAGGAGAAAGAGGCAGCCCCTCTGGAAGATGAGATAATTGAGACGATTACCGAGGTGGATGCTGAGGATACTCCAGCCACCAAGGGTCCACCTGGTGGCGGCCGCATGGTCCGTGATTCAGTTGCAGCACCCAGTGTGAAAGGACCTCCAGTGCGTCGTACAATCCAACCTAGCACCCCTGCTGAGGAAGAATCTGTAGGTGAAGGGATGGCCGAGATTCATCCAACTACTGATCGCCGGATGTTGATGCCAGCAGAAGCGGCTACTACTGCTGCGATCCGCCCAGTGAAGGTCATGAAGCCGAAAGAATCAGAGGAAAAGACGGCCCCCATCAAACAGGTTCGAATCCTTCGTCCACAGGTTACAGAAGCATCTAGTGAAGAGGAATGAGACCCTGCTCAATGTTCCGCCGGGTTGAAAGCGGAATCATGCTCTGAATAGCCATGGCCTCTCGTGCATGCAGCATCTTACTCGCCGCCCTGATGCTTGGTTCCCTCGGCACTGTTAGTGGGGCTGCGGGAGATATCGGGTATGCTGGAGAGATATCTACTCTTTCAGGATCGAGTATTGGCTGGGCTGATTTGGGTAATGGACAGGCTGCAATCGTGAACGAGTCAGGAAACCTCACTGTGATGGAGATTCTAGGACAGAATGCCGGAAACGAGGTCTGGACGGGTATTATCAACGTCAGCGCTCTTTCTCTTGCTCATAATCCGACCGACGGCGTCATTGCCGTTGGGCATAATCAAGGTGCAGCGATTTACTCCACAGTATTTGAGTCGATTATCTACTCAATTTCTGCTGGTCCTGTAGATGCTCTTTCCTTTGATGCTGATGGGGATTTGTGGATTACCAATCGATTAGATAAGCGAGCGAGCGAATATTCGAATGGTGTGGCAACTGGTGCCATGACTACTGCACACTCTATCGGAATCACATCGATTGAGGTGACCCCACAAGGGGACATCATCACGGGCGGGCGAGATCGGACCCTTCGAGTTCACCAAGGAGATGGCGCCCATACAGGTACTTTGATTGAACCAAATTCCGAAGTGACTGACATTATGGGTGACAGTAATGGCCTCGTTCATGCAATTACGAAGGATGGCCTCTATCTCGCATACAATTCCTCAGATTGGAATCTCAGTCATTCGATGACACCCTCGCCACCAGGTGATTTGGTTAGCCTGCATGACATCGATGCCGACAGAATCGCTCTTGGGGGCGCGGTTGGACTCGTTCATCTCGTGAATCGTAGTACGGGGGCTTCTGAGCAGACGTTGAATCAAGGCAATGGAGAGGTAGTAGGTATCTTAGGCGGAGAAGGAGATGCTCTCGTAGTGCTGATGTCCTTTGCTAGCTCTTCGGATATCATGCTCTTTGATATCGACACAGATGGTGATGGGATAGTGGATTCCATTGATGCCTTTCCTTCAGACAGCACCCAGACTACTGATCGCGATGGAGATGGATATGGCGATTTAGTTAACGGAAACAACTCTGATCGATTCCCCGATGATTCAACCCAGTGGGTAGATCAGGACAATGATGGATACGGGGACAATCCGAATGGAACGAATCCAGATTTGTTTCCACAAAATAGTGACCAGCATAAGGACACTGATGGAGACGGATATGGTGACGCTAGTTATGGGCAGGATGGGGACCGGTATCCAACAGATGCGACACAATGGGCAGATAGCGATGGAGATGGCTACGGGGATAATCTCGAAGGAAACAATCCTGATGCTTGCCCAAATATGGGTGGCCAATCGTCTGAGGACCGGCTTGGTTGCCCCGATATGGATGCGGATGGTTGGTCTGACGAAGGAGATTACTTCCCTGACGAACCCACTCAGTGGGCCGATAGTGACATGGATGGTTATGGTGATGCTCAACAGGGCTATCGTGGCGATGGATGTGCTAATCAGGCAGGGACTAGTACCCGATATTTACTCTATGATCCTGCTGAAGATCGCGTGCAGACGGTTTCGACTTACGGGTGTCCTGATTCGGATGGGGATGGTTATGCTGATGAGTCTGAAGCCTACTGGGATGCTGACAACTGTCCTGGGTCTCTTGTGGGTAATGCTACAGAGTGGCTCGACGAAGATCGTGATTGTCTTGGATCGAACACTGATTATGATGACCGAGAATTCAATGTGCAGACGATTGAAGATTACTGTGAACGTAATGAGAATGAATCGGCCTGTGTGAAACTCAATCAGCCGGTCTATACTCCAATTAACGATACGAATAGTGAGTCGGATCCCAACGACTTCAGTGCACAGATTCTCAAATTTGCTCCTTATGGAGTTGGAATTGGAATCGCGATGATGGTTATCATCGGAATCTTGGGGATGTTAGGTCGCCGTGTGACGAATAAATCGTCTAAGGAGGACGAATATGTGCGGAAGGGTGCAACAAAAGAGATTGAGACGGGTTCAATTGAACAGGTTGGTGGAATCATTGAGGACGACGCATGGGGGGAGGATGTTGCTGCACTCCTTGACATGTCTGATACTTCATCGACGGAAGATGCCGAGGATGCCGCTCCTCAGGGGAAGTCTCGCTCAGTTACAGAGTCGGATGGAGATGAGTCATCTGATTCATCCGAATCATCTGATGCGGATGTGGATGATGGAAGCGGCGAATGGCAGGAAGGTGAACAGGGTTGGCAGGTCTATGACAGTGCGACTTCTGATTCAGAAGCCGAGCAAGAAGCACCTTCTGGAGCACCAACTACCGAAGAGGCAGCACCTGCTGAGGCCCCTCCTCTTCCAGAGGGTGGTTTACCTCCAGGGTGGACCACTGATCAGTGGAAGTGGTATGGTCACGAATGGCTTGAGAAGAACGGCGGTCAGTGATTATCTAAAATCAACCGGAAGAGATTTTCGTAATTGTTGTAGGCTTTCTCCACCAAATGGTTCAGCTCCCGATGCACGAACCATTTCTATCAAACCAAGGAGAACAGTATTCCATTCTCGTCCCTTCGAGATGAGTTCGACCTGATTGCATGCTGCAAGATGCAGCAGAGTTTCCTCATCACTTCCTTCGATTACTAGTCCACGAAGGACCGTGCTCCCATCAACATACACAACCTTCGGCTGCCCTTTCACGATTATTCCTCCGTGATACGGGTGATTATTGCCTCAATATCGGCCTTTTCGAGGTCCTTAATACGCAATCGAATGGAGTCTTGTTCAGAACGTAGACGATTCAGACGATGTTCCTTCAACACCGCCTTGAGCAGGTCATCAACACTACGGACACCTTCCATCGCCTTTAGCGAGTTCAATCGCCTTCGGATTTCGAAAGAAACGGAAACGGAGGTCATCTCAGGGGAGCCCATCGTCATCACGGTTACCGTTCCAAACATAGCCATGACGGTTGTCGTAGGCGCCGTAATGCCGTTCTCTGCAGGTTGAATCAGTCTTCGATGTCATCCCAGATGTGTTCTGGATCTCCTCTTTCGATAGCTTCTCGCCTTAGAACAGATTCTGGATTCACTCCATACTCGGCCCTTCTTGCAAGGATTCGCTGATGGGCCTCCTTAGCGAGTCCCCAGTATTGTTTGCTACCTTTATTTCGTTTAGTCGGTTTTTTCAGAAGGACGACAGGGGCACCATCTTTCGGAGCTTCAGCGATGGACATCAATCGCGGGATTACGGTTTGAAATACATCTTCTCCAAAGTGCTTACGAACTTCACCTTCAACGAAAGCGGAGAGTTTGGATTGAGGTGTATACATCGTGACTGCAATGCCGAACAGTTTCAGGTGATTGTTGACTCGCTTCTGTATCAGTCGAATCGAGTTCATGAGTTGACTCATGCCCTCGAGGGCATAGTACTCTGCTTGGACTGGAACAAGAATCCAGTTAGAGGCTGCCAAGGCATTGATGGTGAGTAGGCCAAGAGATGGCGGCGTGTCGATGATAATGTGGTCGAAATCATCCATCACAGGAGCAAGAGCCTCTCGAAGTCGAGTTTCTCTACCGAGTTTCGTGGCGAGTTCAATTTCTGCCCCCGAAAGCCTGATGTTTGATGGTAAAAGGTAGAGGTTTTCCACTTTCAGTCGAGGAGGGATCCTTGAATCTTGATTCATATTCTTGAAAGCGCGCTGCATTTCATCAGTGAGGATATCTGGCCCGATTAGATAGTCGTGTACGTTGAGTGTACCATCTGATGGCTGCATTAACAGGTCGTAGACAGTGGGTACGTCCAGTCGTTTATCTACACCGAAACTCGTGGAGGCGTTTCCTTGTGGGTCTAGATCAATCAGTAGGACCTTGGCTGGTGGAATACCCATGCTAGGATTTCCTTCTGCGAGTGATGTTGCCAGATTGACAGCAGTCGTCGTCTTAGCACACCCACCTTTCTGGTTGGTGCAGGAGATGATAGTCTTGTATGGGTCCATCCGTCCTCAAGAATCCCACAATCGCCGTCCTAAATCAGTATTGGCCGTCTGTAAGCCCTAGAATCATTGAATGACAGGTACAGGAACTTCATTCAGAATCTTCCGCATGATGTGCATTCCAGTAATTCCACGAATCTTTGCTTCAGGCTTGAGGACAATACGATGGCTGACAACTTGGAGAGCAACACCCTTGATGTCATCAGGTATGACGTAATCTCGTCCATCGATTGCGGCTGCTGCTCGTCCAGTCTTGAATAGAGATTGACTTGCACGTGGAGATGCACCGGTAATCACGCGATGATCTTCGCGGGAACGCTGAACGACTTCGACGATGTAAGAGAGAATCGCAGGGTCAATGTGGACTTCTTCAAGTGCTTTCTGCATGGCTACCACCTTCTTCGGTGAGGTAATCTGATCGACATCGTGGTCGTCCTTACCACGCATTTTCCGGCGTGCAAGGATAGCCTTCTCCTCCTGGCGGTTTGGATATCCCATACTCATTTTCATCAGGAAACGATCCATTTGTGCCTCAGGCAGAGGGTAGGTTCCTTCCTGTTCAATCGGGTTTTGAGTAGCGAGAGTCACGAACGGTGCAGGGAGTTTGTGTGTGATTCCTTCGATAGTCACCTGTTTCTCTTCCATTGCTTCGAGGAGAGCAGCTTGTGTCTTGGGTGGTGCACGGTTAATTTCGTCAGCAAGGAGGAGGTTAGCAAATAGTGGACCCGGCCGGAGCTTGAATTCGCCCGCTTGCTGATCATACATGTAGGTCCCCATGATGTCTGAAGGAAGTAGGTCAGGGGTGAATTGTACACGCTTGAATTTGCAACCAAGTGAACGTGCGAAGGTGTTAGCGAGCATCGTCTTACCGAGGCCTGGGAAGTCTTCAAGGAGCATGTTTCCGTTAGACAAGATGCCAATTGTCACACGTCGCAGGTTCTCCTGCTTACCGATGATAACTTTGGATACCTCGTTCATTAGAGCGTTTGAGATATCACTCACAACACGAACGACTTCTCGTCCGCGGCCTCCTCCTCCTGAATATTCTGAGACCATTCTAACACCTTCAGCAGACCCTAAACCCAATCCTGAACTACTTCAAGGTTCGTCGTTCCCGTACGTGACTTAAAGCCCCCATCTTGGAGTATCAGGATTCCGTCGATGCATCATGATAATCTCCTCAAGGATCTCTTTTTCGACTGCGGTGAGTTCACGTTTCCGAAGGATTCGAACGTGTGTTTCGGGGACGGAGACGAGTAGAACATCGCCCTCATCGATTTGCCTCCCAACTGTGACGTGAGTTGCTTCCATTGCCTCTTCACCAGGGCGCTTGACTGCCCCATCAATGGCAATAGCGACCTCATCGCCTTGGATTGCTTCCTTCTGATTGTCTTGGCCTTTTTTGATCGATTTTACTTGGCCAATCTGCATGCCGTCTTTCATCAAACGCTGACCGATATGGATTCGCCCTCCGAGAACTCTCACGCCGATGACCGCTGGCTTAGAGGCGCGGAAGGTATGATCTGGAAGAAATAGGAGCCGACCCGGATGGACGACCATCTCACGTTCCTCCTTCTCTTTTTCAGCAAGGACATTCTCTCTCCATTCCTCATGTTGTTCCATTATGTGGTAAACAATTTCACCTTCAATGAGATGAACATCTGAACCTGTTTTTTCAATTTCTTTCTTAGCATCAGGAAGCGCATCGGTACTGAAGGCTAAAATTACGCGTTCTTCAGGTTCCTTACCAACTTCGGCAATTCGCACGTCTCGCCGTGTAATTTTACCCACACTTGCGGCACGGATGGAAATATCACGTTCTCCAAGTTCAAAGGCGAGTGCTTCGAGACCTCCAAGTGTATCTGCTTTGATACAGACACCCTTGTCTTTGAGTTCAATAGTGAGAGTCGATTCTTCCTTTGCTTTGATCCAAGCCTCTTCAGCCTCTTCTTCTGTATTCACCACATGCAGGGTTGTGCCAGCAAGAACATCATCAAGATCAACTGCGCTGACTTTGACTCCTGCTGCGGCTTGGACGCTATCGACGGGATCCCATCGGTCTCCAGCATCTCTCATCTCGGTCATACCTCTTGGTGAAAACATCCCTCGAACCTTCGTCCGCTTCGGACCGTTTTCCGTGGCGACAACAATCTCGTCACCTTTGCTAATCGAACCCTTAGAGAGGATGATGTCTAGCGTTTTTCCTAGGCCACGTTCTTCCTTTACCTCCAAGACCGTTGCCGTACCGCTTCCTTCTACATCAGTCAATTGAGATTCAAGATATCTTTCTGCAAGCCCAATGACAACGGCAAGCAGGTCCTGAATGCCTTCTCCCTCCTTAGCAGAGCAAGGTACCATCGCGATAGTGTTGGTGAAATCTGAGACGCGATCGTAGCGTTCAGCATTGAAACCATTTTCACCTAGTTGCGCGACCAGTTTCCAATGCTTTTCTTCCAGATAACCAATGACATCAGAGGATTGTTCTCGCAGAGATTTGGCAGTAGATCGTCCGCGCTCAGCATTCCATCCGTACAGCCGATCGACCTTATTCATCGCGATGATGAAAGGTGTCTTGGATTCACGAAGAATACGAATTGATTCTATGGTCTGAGGCTTGCATCCATCCATGAGGTCTATGACGAGGATTGCGATGTCGGCTAATGCTCCGCCACGTGTTCTCAATGAGGTGAAAGAATGGTGTCCAGGGGTATCTATGAAGAGTAATCCGGGAGAAAGAAATTCTTTCCCTTGTAGCAAGGGGCCACAAATTCCGTTGAGAATATCTGCGGGAACCTCTGTAGCGCCAATATGTTGGGTAATGCCTCCTGCTTCCCGTGCCATTACGGATCCTTGTGAACGCGAGCCTAGGTTTCGAATGTGATCCAACAAGGATGTTTTCCCATGGTCTACATGACCGAGGACAGCGACAATCGGTTGACGTCGTCCATCCACACCATCACGCTCCCTCACTCGTAAATCCACTGTTCGATATCCCGATTCCATTCCATAGTTCCTTCAGGGAACCATAGGGCTAATTCACTCGATGCAGTATCTTCACCATCGCTACCGTGAATGAGGTTGTAACCAATATCCATGCCGAGATCTCCACGGATTGTGCCTGGAGGTGCCTCTCTACCGTTAGTTGGGCCGATGATGGAGCGAGCAACATTGATTGCATCAATTCCTGCCCAAGCCATTGCGACTACGGGGCCAGAAGTGATGAATGAGATTAGCCCGGAATAGAAAGGCCGCTCTTTGTGAACTTCATAATGAGTCTCTGCGAGCTTTTCTGAGGGGATTAATCCACGAAGGCCCACCAATCGAAGGCCCTTACGCTCAAATCTCTGGATAATCTCGCCTACAAGGCCTCTCTGGACGCCGTCAGGCTTCACCATGACAAAGGTGGTTTGTAGGTCGGACATGACCCGCCGACTGGATGGGTGTATTTCAACCGATACCTATTCTTCTTCATCGAGAACTGCGGGCTTATCGCTATGAAGTAATAATCCCATAAAAATACAAAATATTCCCGAAATACAGTATGTTGCATATACAGGGCTGTCCCCATCACAAACTCCTGAACCACCTAACCCGCACGTGAATGCCATAAAAAAATCATAAATGGTCAGACCAATGAGCAAAATCCCTGCAATAGAGAAGAGATTAGACCAATTCATCACCAAACACCTACCAGTGCATGGTTTCAATCACTTGATTCCGCCCTTGACGTAGTGGCGAGTCCACTTGACGCGTCTTGGATTGCGCCTTGTCTTGAGAAGATTCTTCCTAGATTTACTGTCCTTGAACCAGAGCACAGATCCGTCTCTCTTGACGAACATCATCCCGGTTCCAGGCTCAATCTCTTCACCTGAGAAACTGCACGTGTGAGTATCTGGCATATCTTCTCACCTCAGCGGGCATTCAGCCTCTTTGCTTCACGACCCGTGTCGCGTAGCATTAGAACGTCGCCTAGGCGGACTGGACCAAGCACGTTGCGAGTGATAATGCGGCCAACGTCGCGTGGGTTAGGTGCATCGTTAACACGAACCTTGACTTGAGTGGCTTCGCCACGCATTCCAGTTCGTCCAACAATCTCCACGACCTCAGCAGGCCATGATTCCACAGCCATTCCATCTCCTCCTTTCATGCAGCCAATGTGGTTGCTTGTTCTTTGATGGCCTTGAATCGATCGTCTGCGTCACGGCCGACTTCAAGAATGGCAATTGCGGCGGTCTTGGTGCCTGAAGCCATGCCTGCATACTCAGCGAGATACTCTTGACTATCGACGTAGATGAATGGGATTCCCTTTTCCTTGCAAATTTGAGGGATATGTGCTAGGAGTTCAGGTGGGTTAACATCCTCGGCCATGATTACCATCTGAGCAGTCTGACGCTCAGCACACTTGGTAACCTCGTTCGCTCCTTTCTTGACAACGCCATGTCCTTCCTTGCCAACGAGCTTGACTAGCTCGAAGACACTGTCTCTGACGTCTTGTGGTGTTTCAAATGCGATGTGCTCAGTCATTGGAGATACCTCTTGTGCATCCGCTGCGGTGGAAGGACTCGATATAAACGCATTGGACTCACTAGGGTCACTTAGTTTTCCAATTTGAGCTTTAATGGACAACAATCTCTGAGGACATGCGCTCTATCAATCGCTTGACTCCTCTGGATAGAGCCTTTGCTGCAGAAACATTCGCCCTTGGATTTGGTAGTGAATTGGTGGAATGGACGCCATCGACATGGTTCCCAAGTCGGTGGATTGCACCACCTGTGAACAAGCCGTGGGTACAGGCGGCATGGACTTCCTTCGCACCCTGACGCCGGAGTGCGTCTGAGGCTCGACAAATCGTGCCTCCTGTACTAATCATATCATCGACGATCGCAACAACCTGCCCTTCGACATCCAAATCTTTCGGAGTATGCTCGATGGTATGTGCATCGATACGCTTCTTCTCTAGATAGGAGAAGGGAACATCAATCGCGTTTGCAACACTTGAGGCACGTTCGATTGCTCCTTTGTCTGGACTAAGCACGAAATCAGGTCTGACATTCTCTCTCAGATGCTCAGCGATTTCTGGCATGGCGCTAACTAATTCTACAGGAACTCCCATGTTTTCCATTGCCTCAGGTGCATGAATATCGAGAACAACAATTCCGTCACAATGGGAGGCAAAGGTGCGCGCTAAAAATTTCGCAGATATTGCCTCTCCTGCCATAAATCGCTTGTCTTGGCGAGAATATCCGTAGTAGGGGATTACCAAGAAAACACCTGGGCCAACATCTGATTCCTTGACTTCGCCTCCTTTGAGGCTAGACATTTCCCCAGAACGCACGTCACGAATGGCATCTAGAAGGAACAATGTCTCAAGGATTGCAGAGTCAGGAAACGTAGTTGAAACTAAGGCAACAGGTCCGCTTCGAATCGGGTCTAGGCAGTCATTGGGTACACGGACGTAGCCTTCGGTGTCGGGGAATCTCCGAGTCTCCAAATCCAGATGTTTCCACCCAAGAGTTTCCGCGAGAGCATTCGCGAGTCCACTGTCGCCTGAGCCTGACGCGACGACTCCGTCCATGAGGTAGCCTGATGCCTGCCGTTCATGGGCATTCCGATGGTATCGGGAGTGGGCGAGGCAGGATTTGAACCTGCGACCTCCCGGTTATCAGCCGGGTGCTCGAACCAAGCTAAGCTACCCGCCCTGGGGTATAGTTCGCCGAATCGCCTTTCCGGTTAAAGCGTGACGGTCACTCATTCTTCTACTTCAAGGCCATTCAGCCTCGCGTAAGAGGTGAGTGCTACAACTCGTTCTAGTGTTGATGATAGAATGACTTCGTCGAGACGCGCAGTAGTCTTGCTGAACTGATCTACAGGAATCAGAATCTCTTCCGGGAGCCCCATTCTAGAACTGACTCTAGGTAAGAGTTTTACAACTGCTCCTTTGAATGTCCTCTTGACCTTCTGAAGGTCGACAACGGTTCCAATTTCGTTACTATCATTGTCCATCACAGCTCGGCCGAGCATTTCATCCGGAGCGTAGAGCCCTTCTTCGATACGGATTGTATTCCTCCATCGTCGCTGTAGTTCCCTCATCGACTTGGAGATGCGAATTGTACCATCTGGCTGTAGGCTGTGGATCAACTCCTTCGCAAGTGGGGCGCTGAATGCAGGCTTACGCATGTATTCGTCTGCTACTTCTGGCATTACATCTAGTCGGAGTGAGCGGACATGATCGGGGCGCGGATTAAATCTCTGCCCTCTTACGGTGCCAACCAACTTGCCGCCTACGTACACCTCTCGATCTATCAATTGTTCAATTTTGTATTCATCTGCCATTTCTGTCTCTCCTGTGCGTTTGTGCTTCCCATCCACTTCTCGCTATTCTGTCGTGATTCAAACGGCATATAAACGAATCGGAATATCAAAGCGGATAATCTAATTGAAAAATCCTGTAATTTTAACTATTTTCAATTGAAAAACGACTTCATTTGCACATTTTATCCGCCCTTTATCAAATTTAATTTATGATTGAATTAGATTTGAATACATTTGAAAATTCAATTGAAACTAATGAAATCTGGTATAATTTCGAAATCCACACTCCTTTGGATTGATGTCTGAATCTTGGCAGATCTCCTATATTGGTTAAATATGGCTATTTTCCAATTGAAAACATGCTGAATTCACATATTTTTCACACTATGAATTCAGATTTTATTGTGGGTGTGACTTGGGAACCTTGATTTGGGACCCTTTGGAGACAGGGGCATGGACCGGTATCCCGAGGTGCCACAGGCTCCACTAGATATTCTACACCAAATCCGTGAACTCAGCGGTTCAGATTCTCCATTGACAATTGGACTTGATGATGAACGGATACAACAGTTCTGTGAATTGGATTCGAAACTTGTACAGGCTATCGAGGAGGCATGGGAACGCCATTCTTCTCTATTGCACGAATTCGATTCTATGCAGGAGGTAATGGGTCGCTCCGAATCTGAACAAATACAAATTCTCCAATCTAGATTCGTGAATTTCTACTCGCCTGCGACAATCAATCCGTATGTTGCTTTAGCAGCCAGAGGTCCATGGATTGTGACTTCCAAAGGTGCAGTTGTTCATGACAATGGCGGTTATGGGATGTTGGGTTTTGGTCATGGTCCTCAGGATGTAATGTCTTCAATGGGGGAAAATTGGGTTATGGCCAACGTCATGACTCCATCTTTCAGCCAATACAAGCTTTCTATGATGCTTGAGAGGGAACTTGGGCATACTCGTGGATTTTGTCCATTCACTAGTTTCATCTGTATGAATAGCGGTTCAGAATCAGTTACTGTTGCATTGAGAATTGCTGATGTTAATGCTCGAATTCATACCGACCCAGGTGGCAGATACGAAGGGCGAAGGATTGTCATGTTGGCAATAGAGGAGGCATTCCATGGTCGAACAGATCGTCCGGCTCAGATATCTCATTCGTGTAAAGGAAAGTACGATGATCGTCTGGCAACTTTCCGGGATCGAGATAATCTCCTTCTTGTTCCTGCGAACGACATTTCTGCGCTTCAGGAAGTATTCGCTCGTGCAGATGCGGAAGACCTCTTCATCGAAGTGATGGCCATCGAGCCCGTTCAGGGCGAGGGTAACCCTGGTCAATGTATTACCCGTGAATTCTACGATGAGGCACGTCGTTTGACGATGGAACATGGTAGTATGTTGCTGGTTGATTCAATTCAAGCTGGTATCCGGGGCCAAGGTTGTCTATCTATCATCGATTACGAGGGATTCCAGGATGCTGAGGCGCCGGATTTAGAGACATGGTCTAAGGCTTTGAACGCTGGGCAGTATCCGTTATCCGTTCTCGGTATGACTCCCCGTTCTGCAGAATTGTATGTCGTTGGAATCTATGGTAATACGATGACGACTAATCCTCGTGCCCTAGAGACTGCTGTGTCTGTACTCAAGCAGATGACGCCTGAACTACGCCAAAATATCAGAGAGCGAGGTAATCAACTCGTTGAAGGACTATCTGAAATTCAGGATGAAATGCCAGATGTTGTCTTGAAGGTCCAGGGTACGGGCTTGCTTTGTTGTGCAGAGTTGAATCCTGAGACGCACAAAGTCGTTGGTTTCGGTGAGGTTGAAGAGACCTGTCGGAAAATGGGCCTTGGGATCATTCACGGCGGTCAGAATGCCTTGCGCTTCACACCTCATTTTCGAATCAGTGTAGAGGAGATTGAACTTGTCGTCGATTTAGTTCGTGCTGCGTTAATTCGCCATACTGAGGCGTCTTCTTGATGAGTGGATACCTTGTCGCCCCTCAAATTCAATCGAGTCGATGTATATGCTCCAGGGCAGGATGATTTACTCAATCTCTGGGTTCGGAGAATCATGAGTGGCGAGGATATTGAGTTAGATCCAACAGTCCGCTACTGGGTTCACATCAGGGATATTGAGCGGGCGGAGCAGGAGTTACGTATCCACGGGGAGGTGGGAGAATACACTCTCTGTGGTCGTCGAGCATGGAGTCAGCAAATGGTCCTCTCCGAGATCACCCTCCTTTGGAATCGGTATAGTGCTGCGATTTCAGGTACGCATACTGCGGAAACATTGGGTGACCCTCCCTCGCCTGCTGCATCATCGGTAGATGGTCGTGCAGAACGTCCTAATCTAGCCCCTCTCCACGAGGCATTGCTCCGATGTGGAAGTGATGGTTGGAGGCCTCTTACATCGATACGAGTAGGAATCATGGAATGCATCGCATTTGCGGAGATAGCATTCGATTGAATTCAGAAGAGATCCGCACCGATGAGGGGTAGGAGAACAGAGGCTTCACCTTCGACTGTTACATGTGGTGCATCAGGTCGAATCTTGCCCCAAGAGATAGCTTCTCTAGTACGAGCTCCAGATAGTGATCCATCGAACTCTGGTGCAGTCGTAATTCCGACAGCTGAATCGAGTCCGTCCCTATATTGATTCCACCAGATTACATGGTGTTTTGAGATGCCTCCTCCAATCATGAGGGCGTGGGAGCGGTCTGCCGTCCATGTTAGGTCGGAGAGTATTTGTTCATCTGCGAGGAAGTCAATCATGAAATCAGGAGATTTCTGTCGGTGCATGAATAGTTGAGCTCCTATACTTCCATCGGACAGGCCAGGAATTACAACTGGGATGCGATGTTTCGCGACTTGGTGTAGGAAGGAGGACTCATCTTCGATTCGATCACCGAATGCCCAACATAGTTCTACAGAACCAAATCCAAGCCATGGATTGTTGGGATTTTTTGCCTTGCGTTCTGCTTCAATTTCTTCCAGCCAAGGGAGGATGACGGGTTCGAGAATCTCTCCATAGCATTCGTTGGGTACAATCACGTTGCCTAGGCGGTTTAAGCCCACATTGCCCAAGAGTACGTCATCCAGATCGAAGGATCCGTGGTAATAGTCTCTGAAGGTTCGGGCAATGTCGTGATCAAGAGTGCCACAGGTGGTGCTAATCACATTGTATGCGCGACTTCTAACGGCCTCGTGGAAGAAGCCACGTGTACCTGTAGCCATTAGGCATGCAGGGAATGAGAGCCAGTTGAGAACCTTCTTTTCCTCGGATTCCAATTTCGTTTCAGAAATTGCATTCCGGAGGATGTCGCGTGCCTTGATGAGTTTCGTTGCAGTGAATCCTCCTGCTGTTTTCATCTGGCGAAGTAGATCTGAAACCGTCTCAGTAGACCGTAAATCATAGTCTTCAACAGGCTGGTCGAAATCATCACGTTCGTACGTCATGTACTATGTGCGTTCGACCCCGCCTATCGTCTATCCGTCGTATTTTTTAACAATTTTTCAATTGAAAAATTCATTTTCCAATTGAATAATCCTATCTCTAATATGGGCTGCCCGTTCGAACTCCAGTCGGGCTGCTGCCGTCTTCATCTCCTTCCGTAATCGTTCGATGAGTCGAAGCACATCATCGCCATCACTTTCTTCGATCCCCCCATTGGTTTCTAGAATATCTGCTCCGGCTTGAGCCCAATTCGGCTGACTGATATTGGAGAGAACAGATTCCTCATGCTCGTTCCAAATGCCCACGCCAAGATCGAACCGCTTAACGATATCTTTCGTCCCACTTCGACCTCCAGTGCGTGACCCCACCATCCTCTTGCCTCCACTCGTTCCTTTTCCGGCCGTGTTCGATAGGAGCCCTTCTACCTCTTGCCCCATCACAGGGAGCGCCTTCTGAATTGTGGTAGGGGTGATTTTGTTTGCATCATTGTGGGCTTCCTGCCTCTTTCGTCGCTCCAATGTCTGTTCGATGGAAGCTTGCATTGCAGAGCTAACTGAATCAGCGTAGAGAATTACGTGTCCATTTTCGTTTCTTGCGGCTCTCCCGATAGTTTGCAAAAGGCTCCGCTCGTTTCTCAAAAAGCCTTCACGGTCTGCATCGAAAATTGCAACAAGGCTTACTTCTGGGATATCAAGCCCCTCACGGAGAAGATTGATTCCGACGATGACGTCGATGTGGCCAATTCGGAGAGCTTTGATTATCTCAGATCTCTCGATTGTCCCTATCTCACTGTGGAGATAGTGGGCTTTGACTCCCATGCGTTGGAGATATTCGGCGACCTCTTCTGCGAATTTGATAGTTAATACGGTGACTAATACTCGCTCATTCTTACCTGCGCAACGATTAATTTCATCCAAAAGATCCTGAACTTGACCTTCTGTAGGTCGGACTTCAATGCGAGGGTCAAGGAGTCCTGTTGGTCGTATTTCCATCTGAACGACACCCTCAATCTCGCGCAATGTGTCTTTCATACTCATTGCTCGTTTCTTCTTCACATCTGTCTCAACGGCTCCACCTCCGCTAGGAACATGTTCGAGTCCAGCAGGTATGTTCTGACCGGTCACCTCAGCAAGATGTCGTAGTTCGCGTTCCCCTGGTGTTGCAGATACATACATCATCTGCGGGACCAGATTCTGGAACTCATCAATACGTAGGGGCCTGTTGTCATAGGCAGAAGGTAGTCGAAATCCGTGTTCAATGAGGTTGCGCTTTCTCGAACGATCTCCAGCATGCATACCTCCTAGTTGTGGTAGTGTAACATGACTTTCATCCATGATCACTAGGTATTGCTCAGGGTTGCCATGAAAGGTATTCGCACATGCCGCCATGAAATCGAATAAGCAATATGGGCGCTCTCCATTGTCGCGTCCGTCGAAATGCCGACTATAGTTTTCAATTCCCTTGCAGGTGCCAATTTCTCGAAGAAGTTCGAGATCATAATCCGTTCGAGTCGCAATCCTATGTGATTCCAGTTCCATGTTCTTATCTCGAAACCATTTCTCTCGTTCATCTCTTTCATCTTCGATATTCTCCAGGGCTCGGCTGAAGGATCCTTCAGCAGTTATGTAGAATTCTTTTGGGTGAATCCAAGCTTCTTCAATCTCATCGAGAGGCTCAAAGCTGATTGCTTCACATATCTGAATCCGTTCGATACCATCGAAACCAAATCTGACTCTAATTGGGTCGTCACGGCTCGGCATCCAGATGTCTAGGACCTCGCCTCGGAGGCGGATATCTCCCCGCTTGAAATCAGACTCGCTAACACGCCCATAGTGGAGTGATACCAATTCTCGTACGACGTCCATTGGTTCGACAGATTGCCCGACAAATATCCTAAGGTGATGCTGTAGGAATGTTTCTGGTGGGTTTAATCCATAGATTGTAGATACAGTTCCGACCACAATCACATCTTGCCTAGTAACCAATGATGCTACAGTCGAGAATCGTTCCTGTTCAATTCGCTCATTCATTTGCAACTCTTTGTCGATATAGATGTCTCGTCCAGGGATATATGCCTCGGGCTGATAGTAGTCGTAGTGACTTACGAAGTATTCCACTGCATTAGAGGGGAAAAGGCTGGACATCTCTTGCCAGAGTTGGCGTGCAAGTGTCTTGTTGTGGCTGAGTATGAGTGTGGGGATTTGTAACCGTTGAATGATATGTGCCATCGCGAATGTTTTGCCTGATCCTGTCACGCCAAGGAGGACGCACCGTTCTTGCCCATTTTCCAATTGAAAAATAATTTCTTCAATTGCTTTTTCTTGGTCTCCGGAAGGATCGTATTCTGCTTCAATACTAAACGACATCGCATTCGCAATGGCACGTTCTCCGATGACCTTGGATAGATCGTAGTGATCAACATCCATGGCAAGGCCTCAGGGGAGGAACAGACCGCCATTCACATGGAGTATTGCACCGGTCATATACGAGGAATCTGGACTGCACAGGAAAGAGGCCACTCCGGCGATATCATCAGGAGTTCCGAGTCGACCCATTGGGATTCGTTTCAATCTCTCCTTTCTCTTTTCATTGTCATCTCCTGCGAGAATGTCAGTATCTATGGCGCCAGGGGCGATGATGTTCACTCGCTGTCCAGAGTCTGCAAGGTCTATGGCAAGACTTCGAGCCCATGCGTGCAATGCTCCTTTGGATGCAGCATAATGGGCGCCATGTGGGCTACCACGAATCCCTAATTGACTACCAATGGCTACGATAGATGCCTGTGGAGATAGGTGTCTAGAAAGGGCAGTATATACGGCGACAGCCCCTCGAAAGTTCACGCTCATTGTCTCCTGTAAATCATCCATTTTGAGTTCTCGTGCAGGGCTGCGATGATACATGCCGTGATTCAGAATTAGGGCGTCTACCCCATACTTCATCCAAGGGTGATCTGCAAGGATGAATACCTCATCGGTTCGCCCACAATCGACTTTAACAGCAACACAATCCACTTTTTCTTGCCGCAATTGTGAGATTACGGATTCAGCGGATTGAGAATCGTTGTTGTAGGTCAGGAGGATGCGATGTCCATCTGAAGCCAATCTTTTCGAGATTGCAGCCCCGATTCCTCGTCCTCCGCCGGTGATTACTGCTAGTCCCATCTCATCACCTCAGCTCGTGGCACAGCAACCGTTCTCAGGCTGCATCAATATAATGGGGATTAGTAGCATCCATCCGGTGAGCATAGACGTCCTGAATAGAGCGTTTTGGAAGTCGACGAACTTTTCCCGAGCGAGGATTACTACAATGTTTGAGAGAGCCATTCCTGCAGAAACGGCGAGGAACCAGATTTCATCCATCGGATTTGAGATTGCGAAGCAGGCAAACCACAGAAGAGAGAGCTGAACAGATGTTCGTGTTGTTGCTTCTTCGCTGAATCGAGCCGGGAAGGAGTGGATACCATTTGCTCGGTCGCTTTCGATATCCATCCGCGCGTAGTTGATATCGAACGCAGTAATCCATAGAGCGACTCCGAGAGATATTGGCAAGATTGTAGGGAGCCATAGTATCTCATTATGGGTATCAAAAGATCCTGTGATGGAGGCCCATCCGTGCACATCTCCGGCAACAGCGACCCATGCACCGGCAGGAGCGAGTCCGAGGCATAGGCCGAGCCAGAGATGGCAGAGCCAAGTGAATCTCTTGGTATACGGGTAGATTAGGAAAGCAAGAACAGGCAGCCATGCCATCATCAGTGCAACTTCGTTTAACATCCAAGCGCCGAAAATAAGCATTAGTAGGAAGATTGCTGCTAGGGACCAGGCAGTATGGACATCCATCTTTCCTGAGGCTAGGTGCCGTCCTTCAGTTCGAGGATTTGCAGCATCTATATCTCGATCGATAATCCGATTCAACGCCATGGCAAGGCCCCGTGCACCGATTGCGGCAATCAAGATCCAGACGAGATCCATCTGAATCCAACCATACGCTGAGGTGGAAGGGCTAACCATGAACTGGTTATACGCAATGATGTATCCTATGAGTACGAAAGGTAGTGAGAAGAGTGTATGCTCCACTTTTATGAAGGACAAAATAGCTCGAATATCCATTGATAATCACCTCATTTCAGGATATGATTCGGCCAGTTTCTTACACCGAGTCCATCGTCTGCGATACTTCGCCGAACTCGTTCCATCATAGCGGGGTCGTGCAGAGTAACTGCCGGCCATCGACGAGTGGGGACTGGTCCATCCATTGATGGAATGGGTGTTGTTGCGTCCCAAGCAATCCGTGCTTTCCCTACATCAAATCGTAGTCCGCGATCTACATCGAACCGGGCGAAGAGTTGCCAGAGGAGTCGTCTTCGTGTACCGATTTCATGCAGGTTTAGATCATCGTCGGTTATGAATAACCATCGTAACATTTTGGAATTTGGTAATTGCCAAATTGAATCTATCAATTGAGAAACATGCTTCCTTTGATTGGCTGCGGCTTCTTCATCTCGACCAATCATTCCGGTTTTTGGATCAGGGCGCCCTTCAATTCGAGTGGTAACGACAAGAATGCTCGGTCGTAGTAGACGGGCATCTTCGACGTGATCTACCGCCTGAACTGAATCAAGGAACCCTTCAGGGACACCTGGGGCTTTACCCTCACCCCTGCGCCAGCCCGGAGAAGCCTTTGATGGAGAACCCTCAGGCCCCTCCTTTCCGCTTCTGGGGTCAGCCTCTACAATTCCACTTGCATCAATCAGAATCTTGCTCTGGACATTTTCGTAAGGTGTCGCAGGATCTAATGAATCCCCAACCATGCCTTCGATGACGAGTATGTCCTCTCTTGGGTCGACTTTGTTGTTCAGTGCGTCAAGGAATGCCTCTAGGTTCTTAGGATCGTGATCTGCATCGACGGCGACAATGGTCTTCAAGAACATCATCTGGCCAGCTCCGAGCAGCCCCATAGCGGTCTTTCTAGCCTGACGTGGATACCTCTGCTTCGATGCCACGATTGCGAGATTGTGGAACCCGGTTTCCATGGGCAGATGTATTCCGACGACGTCACGGTGTTGAAATCGGAGTACAGGGGTGAATTGGCTACCAATTGCCTCACCAATGTAGCCGTCCTCCATCGGTGGCAGGCCCACGATGGTTGCAGGCAACATAGCATTCTTTCGATGAGTGATAGCCGTCACTTTGAGTACGGGATACTGCCCAGTCAATGAATAGAATCCGAAGTGGTCGCCGAATGGCCCTTCTTGCTTGGTTTCACCTGGTTCGACATATCCTTCGATAACTATGTCCGCATCAGCGGGAACCATCAAATCCTGAGTCAGTGCTTTTGTGATGCGAAGTCGTCGTCGTCCAAGGAATCCCGCGAACATGTATTCTTCCAGATTATCTGGTAACGGTGCTACTGCAGAAAAGATGAGTTCTGGTGGACCTCCAATACAAATTGCAACAGGCATCCGCCCGTTTTCGTAAGCCGCTGCGTGATCCGCTCCATGTTTGTGAATCTGCCAATGTAGCCCGACTTCAATTGGACCATGCACCTGTCCTCGATACATTCCGAGGTTGTGCTCACCGCTTTCAGGGTCCTTTGTTACGACTAGAGGGAGAGTAATGTAGCGCCCCCCGTCCATTGGCCAAGTCTTCGGAATGGGTAACTTCGTGACATCAGCAGGTTCCATGACTACGTCTTGGCAACGTCCTCTTCGCACCTTCTTCGGAGGAAGGCTGAGTGCATCGAGAGCTAGTGGGAACCCCTTCCATGGTCGTTTCACATAGTTCCCTATATCTGGCTTCATCAACGAAACTAGACGATCTCCGATGTCTGTTTCTCCGGTGACTCCGAGTGCTTTACGAGTCCGTTTTTCAGTACCGAAGAGGTTCATCACCAATGGTATCTCGGAAATCGACCCATCAGGGAGCCTTGGTTGTTCGAATACAACTGCTGGTCCATCTGTTTTGACCAGTAGGTCAGCAATGCATCCTGCTTCAAGTTCAACATCCACTGGACGTTGGATACGGACGAGTTCTCCAGCGGCTTCAAGTGACTTGACGTAACGAGAGAGATTTCGCCAAGCCATGCCCATCGGTCGGGACGGGAGCATGATAAGGTTCGTACGAAATCTCGGCGACGAGTTGATGACCCGAGAAGGCCCTCACTCTGAATATGGCAACCCAATGTGACGTTCTGGTTGTTGGAGCGGGGCCTGGAGGCGGGTCTGCTGCCCTTCATGCGGCCCGTGCTGGATTGAAGGTCATGTTAATCGAGGATCACGAAGAAATCGGAGCCCCTGTTCACTGCGGTGAATGCATCTCAGATGTCGCTATTGCGAATTTGAATTTGAGCCTCCCAGAATCGGTAATCAGTAAGCGAGTCCATGGGATTCGTGTTATATTCCCTGATGGTACGAAGAAGCGCCTCACAGAGCATGGTTACGTCCTTGAGAAGCATCTCTTCGAGCAATGGATTGCAGATGAGGCCGTCTCTGCAGGAGCCACACTACATCTTGGCCACCGCCTTCGTTCCATGGAGCGTATGGAAATCGATGGTAAGTTCGTCGGACACCGTTGTGAGGGTAAAGGCGATGCATTTCCAATCGAAGCTCGAATAGTCATCGATGCTTCAGGTGTTGCTGGCATCTGTTCAAAGATGCTCAAACTCAACAAGCGTCCAAAGGTCATTGCGGGTATACAATATGAGATGCTTGAGGTTCCCACTGACGACTATCTGGATTTTTACATTTGGCCGCAGTATGCTGAGAAGGGTTACCTTTGGATGATCCCTAAACGTGACGGTCGCGCAAACGTGGGCTTGGTCACTGAGGGGGCGGTAAAGGGGTTGGATCGCTTTATTTCTGACACGGAATTTAGGGATTTGGAGGTCGTAAACCCACCTTGGCGCGACGAGTCTCGAAAGATTCGAGGGTTTGGAGGAAGCATACCGATCTCTGGTCCACATGATCATACACATGCTGATGGATTGATGTTGGTCGGTGATGCTGCTGGATTCACATCACCTCTCTTTGAAGGAGGTTCACATTTGGCATTGAAATCTGCACAGTTTGCAGCCCTAACAGCAGCGGAAGCGATTGCTGCGGATGATGTCACTGCAGCAGCCCTTTCGCCATATCCTGCGCGCTGGAAGGAGGAGTTCCCGCCTTATCACAAGATTCTCCGTGGAAAGCAAGCCCTCTATTCCCTTAGTGATCGTGATATGTCCATTATGGGACGTTGCTTTCCAGAGGAAATGGGCGACATGGGTGTTTTAGGCAAAGCAATGGTTGGATTCCGCCTTCTCTTCCGGCGTCCTTGGCTTTACGTCCGAGGTATAATTCCTGCAATGCTCGCGTTCGGATACAGTCGGGCGAAGTACTACGGCTGGTGATTCTTCAGCCGATGCCCTATTGAATCTCCACAATACACGGTCGAATAGGTTCTGAGATGTGGTTGGATGCCGTCCTCATTGGTGGGGCCCTCGCTGCGACTTCTCTCGCCATCCATCATGGTGTGACGAATCGTTCACCTCATCCCAAGGAGTTCTGGATTCTCGGTATCCAATCCCTCCCATTCATAGTTCTCATTCTCGCGTTTATTGTGGATTACGATGCCCTCAGATTGGTTCGTTCCCACGGTTCACCGAATCTTCCTCTCCATTACCGTGTCTCAGCCGCTTGGGCTGGTCGAGCTGGCCCCCTTCTTCTCTGGGTCGCTTGGCTCGCAGCAGTTCGAATATGGTGGCGTCGAAGGCCTAATGATAATTCGATTAGGAATAGATTGGGTTCCGGAGTTGTGCTGCATTTCTTGATTCTGATGATTCTGTTTATTGCTTTACTTTTACAGCCGTTCGAATTTGATCCAGATGCGACACGTCACGAACTTAACGTGTATCTCCAGACTGATTTGATGGTTATTCATCCACCGATTGTTTTCTCCTTCTATGCGTTCTGCTTATTGGTTGGTTCAATTGCTCTTGAGGGTATGATTAACGGCTCAGAACACCATTCGATTCATGAAGAGCAACTTCCAGCTGCAAGAGCCGCATTTTTCACGGGTACAGTTGGGATTGGTCTTGGAGGATTGTGGGCCTACACCGTATTGGATTGGGGAGGGGATTGGGCTTGGGATCCAGTCGAGACAGCATCGTTTCTCCCGTGGCTCACTGCTCTCCTAGTTATTCATGTTCGTATGACTCCTCGCCCTGATGGTCGGGAATCTGCCGTAGAATGGGCGCCTGCTCTTGGCCTATTGACTGGTGCACTTGCCATGCATTCCACATTGGTCACGCGAGCGAATGGTGTATGGGCCTCAGTCCATGCATTTGTTGTATCTGATGTTGATGCAGTTTTACCTGACGATGCCTATCTACGGGTCCTAAGCCTGTGGTCTGAAGGGGTTGAGGGTGCAGAGGTACTTCTTGAATTCACAATTATGCTGGTGCTTTTGGGCGCAGCGACATTGCTCCTCGCACGTAATCAGGCGGAGCGTGTCCACCGTTCTGGTGCTGATACTCTGCTAACTCGGCATCCATTTCTTGCGTACGGAATCCTGATTGGAATTTCAGTAATCCATATCCGCTCAGCCTCTTTGTCTGTCGCAGTCATTGCCATTCCTGTTCTAATCCTAATGATTCACGATCGAGTACATACGGTTCTTTGGTCCAGTGTTGGTGTAATCATCATGCTTTTCTCAAGATGGTCATGGCATCTTGAGACAGTCGAAGCAGGTCTTGGGATGCTATTTTTCCTTCTTCCTTGGTTGCTCGCTCCTGAAGAGGATGCGTCAACTCAACGATTGAATGTTCGACGACTTACGCTCTTTGTTCCCCTTGCAGGTGGTGGGGCTTTCCTCTTGCTGACCTGGTTACTTCTCCTTGCGGAAATCGATGGCCCATCTCCTGAAGCTCACGAGGCCTTCGGCGCTATCCTGATTGGCCTACTGGCCGCTGGTCTTCTCACCTACTCTCTGAGGCGCTCAAGTGAGAAGCAACGTTGGTATGTGCTTGGATTCAGCCTCTTATTGTCAATTGTTTCCGTATTGGTTGGAGAATCCTATCTGCCTTTGCCAGGTAATGCGGATCAACTGATTTCAACATCAATTACCCGAGGTGATATCGCAAGATTCCTGTTGGTGTGGCTTATTCTTGCTGCACTCCCTGCCCTCACTGAACTTTTCACCGAGATACGTGCACGTTCCCGAGCTTCCGTTCATCGTCAGCCTACCATGCTTCGCCTTGCATCACATGTCGCTCATGCAGGGATTTTACTACTTCTGATAGGACATGTACTTACTACCACGCTGGTTGATCGTGTCGATCCAAGTCATCAAGTGACGTTAATTCGGGATGAGCCGGTTCAGCATGGTGATCTAATATTCACCATGAGGGACATCGAGACATCTGTTCGAGGTGAGCCGATTTTTGATGACAGATTCAACATCGGCGATGCCTTCTTTGGTATTGTCATTGATGTTGGAGATGAGGATGGGAATATTCTCGGAGAAGTCAGACCGGGTGTGCTCCGTTTCGATGCGGAGGATAGTGGATCCATCACTCCACGTTCCGAGGTAGACCGTCTAGTGATGTGGGACGGGGATGTAATCATGATTCTCGATCTTAATCAGATGTCTCTAATCATGAATGATGGATTACTCGGAGGCCTAGATGAGGTGGACAGAGTTCGCCTAACTGTCTATGAATTACCAGGGAGCCATCTCGTCTGGACTGGTTGGATTATGATTGTTATAGGTTCGATGATGACGTTGAATAGTAGAGGCATAACTGCAAACCTATCTGATGAATCTGAGTGATAATACATCTCAAAAACCCGCAGATTACTTCGATTTTTCAAGGGCCACGCTCATAAGGGGGAATCAGGTCGCGCGGTCATCCCCTAAGGGAGGTAACAACCATGGAGAGCGGTTCCATCGTCCACATCGATTACGACCTCTACAATGCCGATACGGAGGATCTCATCGAGACGACCCGTCAAAACGTTGCAGAGGAGCATGAAAAGGCAGAGCCTGGGCGTACCTACTCCCCACTTGTTACAGTGGTTGGAGATGGCCGTCTCATCGCTGGTTTTGAGGCACATCTCCTTGAGGCCGAAGGCGACAAGGATTACAAATTCGATATTCCACCTGCTGAAGCTTATGGTGAGCGTGATCCAAGTGCAATCGAAGTCATGAGTCTTCAACAGTTATCTCGAGCAGTTAGCGACCCTGAAAGCCTCCAGATTGGTGGCATGGTTGAGATTGGCGGCCGCACTGGAATTCTCAAGTCGTTCCGTTCTGGGCGAGCGAGTATTGACTTCAATCACGCTCTTGCTGGTGTTACATTGCGTTACCAGTACCGTATCACAAAGGTCGTATCAGACCGCGCAGAGAAAGTCACGACATTGCTCGAGACCAACACTGGTCGGGACGGTTTCGAGTGTTCCTTTGAAGGCGATGATCTTACGATTACACTCCCTGAGTTTGTTTCTTATGATCAGAACTGGGCATACACCAAGTTCGGATTGATTCGGACTCTACGGGATCACGTAGGTGTCGAGACAATCATCTTCCGTGAAGTACACGAACCAATGAAGGTCGAAGAAGAGGATCAAGGAACTAATGACGAGGATCTTTCATCCCTATCTGTGGCCGATCTCAAGGAGCGATGTAAGGCAGCCGGTCTCCCTGTTGGTGGGAAGAAGGCTGACCTGATTGAGCGTCTCTCGGCTTCTGACTCCGAAGAGGAATGATTTGGTACCTATTGGCGCAACCGTCATCATCCAGACAGGGTTTGAATTGACATGGATGCTGTCCGCAAAAGTGAGAGTTTGCCGGATAACCAACTGTCTTGGTGGGAGAAGGTATCCATTTGGTGTCTTGGCATCATAATTTTGCTAACTCTATTCGCTTTCATTTCTCAGACGTTGGCGCCAGGCAATTTTTTGCAAGAAATCCTTGATACTTACTTTCTTGATCCAATCCGTGATGAAAGTTCAGCTGATGGGTCTTACAATCAGATTAACACCATGGCTTACAATGTCACGTTAATCCTTAGTGTGATTTGTATCGGTGCAATCATGCGATGGCTTAGGATGCCTGCGACAGAATGTACAATCCTCGCGCTCATTCCTTGGGTTTTCTGGGCAGCTCTTGGAGAGGTTGTTGAGGACGCTTCCCTATTTGGATCAGGTCTTCAGGCTTGGTTCGTCTCGCCAGGTATTCATTTCCAAGGTGCGCTATGGGTAGTCGGTACTGGTTGGTTATCTGTTGTTGCATCTCGCGCAGGTGACAACGGGAGCCGTTCTTGGGTTACTGGGATGTCGATTGGAATGGTTACCTTTCAGGGTCTTCTTTTCCTAACCTCTCTCCAAGATGGACGAATTGGCACACCAATGGAGGAGCATCTAAACCTCTGGCCGGTGGGTATCGCAGGTTTACTTGCTACAGTTTTCATCCTTGTATCTCATCCCATGATGGAACGTTGGTCAGCAGTCGAACAAGGCCTCTTTCAAGTTGGTATAGGTGGCTGTCTAGTCCTGTATGGTTGTCTACATGCCTACGCATCGATGATGTCTGGACTGGAAGTTTCAGGAGATATTGCCACCATCTTTGCGATCGACCGAACTCCAGAGATGAATCTTGAAGTCCTACTTTGGACCATGGCTCTCCCAGCTGCAATCCTCTTTTTCCCGATCACTTACCTATCTCTGCCTGCCCGTGAGAAACTTCGACGTCGGGGAATATCTGTGCCCGGAATTCTCCCTCCAGGCCTGACTTTGACCTCTTATGAGAATGAGAGAACACAGTATCACGATGACATGGAATCTCTGGCAGGTTTGGCTGTGCTTTCGTCCCCAATCGTATTCCTCGCCATCTATGGGCAAGCAGTCGATGGAATTGCTACAGGAATGGGTCTCGAGATTTATGGTTATACAGAGAAGCATGTGCTTTCTGCAGCCGTCATAGAAATTTTTGGTTCCGCCTATGGATTTACAGTTCTCAAAGTTGCTCTAGGCTTTGTTGTCTGGTGGTTCTATGCACTTCAACGATGGGAACATCGTTACCGTCATCTCCGTATTCTGATGGGCCTCGCATTGATGACTGTAGGCCTTGCACCCGGTCTTAGAGATGCTTTCCGTATGGCTCTCGGTGTCTAATCTCCCGCTTCATTGAAGGTCGGCCTCGCTCTGCGAGGGATTGTTCGCCATGGATGTCCTACCGACACGTGTCAATCGTTCGGATGAGGTATACTCTGCGCGAGTCGCTCATAATGAGGCCTTAATTTCTGAACTTAGAGCAGAGATTGATCGCGTCCATCTCGGTGGAGGGGAGAAGTACGTCGAACGTCACCGTAGTCGCGGGAAAGCATTGGCAAGGGAGCGGATTGAGGCAATTTGTGACCCGGGAACTCCGTTTCTTGAAACATCTCCACTTGCTGCACATGGGCTGTATGATGGCCGTGCGGTTTCTGCTGGAGTCGTCACAGGGATTGGTGTTGTTCACGGACGAGAATGTATGTTCGTTGCAAACGATGCAACCGTGAAGGGGGGCTCATATTATCCGCTGACAGTGAAGAAACACATCCGTGCACAAGAGATTGCTGAGGAGAATTATCTTCCTTGCATCTACCTTGTGGATAGTGGGGGGGCATTTCTACCAATGCAGGATGAGGTGTTTCCAGATAAGGGGCACTTTGGCCGTATATTCCGTAATCAGGCTATGATGTCTGGAAAAGGAATACCTCAGATTGCCGCTGTATGTGGTTCATGCACTGCGGGCGGTGCTTACGTTCCTGCAATGTCAGACGAATCAATAATTGTCAAGGGTAATGGTACGATATTCCTCGCAGGTCCACCGTTAGTGAAGGCCGCGACAGGTGAAGAGGTAACCGCTGAGGATCTTGGTGGAGCCGATGTGCACACGCGTCTATCAGGGGTTGCAGATCATTTCGCTGAGGATGAACCTGAGGCGCTTCGTATGGTGAGAAACGTGGTTGAGAATCTCAATTCTGGGCCTAAGACACGTCTTGACGTGCAGGAACCGGAATCTCCACGCAATGACCCCGAGGAATTACTCGGTATTATCCCTGAAGATAACCGGTCACCGTATGATGTTCGAGAGGTTATTTCTCGTATCGTAGATGGTTCACGGTTCCATGAGTTCAAACCTCGATATGGAGCAAGCCTGGTTTGTGGTTTTGCTCGTATCCATGGATATCCTGTGGGGATTGTTGCTAACAATGGTATTTTGTTTTCTGAATCATCCCTCAAGGGTGCCCACTTTGTCGAACTTTGTGGTCAGCGTGGTATTCCGTTAGTGTTCTTGCAGAACATAACCGGTTTCATGGTTGGTAGGGAGTATGAGGCAGGCGGCATTGCCAAAGATGGAGCAAAGCTCGTTACAGCGGTCTCTTGTGTCCCTGTTCCAAAGTTTACAGTCATCATTGGTGGTTCTCATGGTGCTGGTAATTACGGCATGTGTGGAAGGGCATATGATCCCCGTTTCCTGTTTATGTGGCCCAATGCACGTATTTCGGTGATGGGCGGCCCTCAGGCAGCACAGGTTCTGAGCACGGTGAAGCAGGATCAGAGGGCGCGAGAGGGATTGGATCCTATGACAAAGGCAGAAGTCGATGCTTTCGAAGCGCCAGTTCTTGAGAAATACGAAACTGAAGGCAGCCCCTACTATTCTACAGCACGTCTTTGGGATGATGGCATCATTGACCCACGTGATACTCGTGATGTCCTCGGGCTCGCGATTAGTGCGAGTCTAAACGCTCCCTTACCTGATACGAATTTCGGGATTTTCAGGATGTGATTTCGAATGACGATGATGACCGACCCCCTCCCTGATACCGAACTTTGCAGCCTTGAGATCGAAGGTGCCGTGGCACGTCTAACTTTGAGGCGCTCGGATGTGTTCAATGCCATGAACATCCAGATGATTTCAGAGATTATCTCTCTGTTGGATTGGACCAAGAAACGTTCTGTTGCTCGGATGAGTAATCTAGTGGATAATTCTGGGAATCCTTGTATCCGTGTCTTGATTTTCTCTGGGGATGGACGGCATTTCTGTGCTGGCGCTGATATCAATATGATGCGAGATGCAGGAGCAAAGAGTCCTGAGGAAAACCGGATTGATTCGGAACGCCTAGATCGTTTATTCCACTCCCTGTGGGCTCATCCATGTTTCACAATTGGTATCGTGCAGGGCGTAGCTCTTGGAGGAGGTGCAGGCTTAGTTGCCTGTCTCGACCATGTTATTGTCGAGCCGCGGACTCGGATAGCTCTCTCAGAGGGGAAACTTGGGATTCTACCTGCCGTGATTGGCCCTTACGTCCATCGAAGGGTAGGCTCATCTCAGTTCCGTCGATTAGCCATGCTTGCAGGTCGTATTGACGCGGAGGAGGCGTTACGAATCGGCATGGTTGATCAGGCCGAGGATAGTACAGAAGCGGCACACGAAGCGGTTTCAGACGTCATCGAGGAGGTCCTCACTACGGGTCCGATGGCCGTAGCGGAGGCAAAGCGTCTGACGCTTATTTTCGATCGTTGGGTAGGTACAGATGAAGAACTTCGCCTCTGGACTTTGGATAAGACAAGTGAGATGCGAGGGTCAGATGAAGGGCAGGAAGGTCTATCCTCATTCCTAGAGAAGCGTCCTGCGAATTGGAAACCCGAATCGGAGTGAACCCAATGTCGCAACAGGATTGGATGAAGGATGCACCGCATCCCATCCGAAGCGTCCTCGTTGCGAATCGAGGTGAGATAGCCTGTCGAGTTCTTCGTGCTTGTAACGAGATGGGATTGGAGAGTATAGCCATCCGATCGGATGCGGATTATGGTGCATTACATACCGAGGTTGCAGATTGCGTAGTACACTTGGAGGGAGAAACCCTCGCAGATACCTATCTCAATATCGATGCCATCATCGCCGCCGCTCGTTCCAGTGGGGCTGATGCGATTCATCCTGGTTATGGCTTCCTCTCGGAACGTGCAGCCTTTGCTCGTGCCGTACAAGATGCAGGCCTCATCTGGATTGGACCCCCTGCTGAAGCAATCGAATCAATGGGGGATAAGGTGACTGCACGTCGACGGATGATGGATGCAGGAGTCCCAGTAATTCCTGGTCAAGAGATTGTTGATTCAGACGATGAGAATCGTCTCATCGATGCACTCGTGGCGGCAGCCACAGAAGTCGACTACCCTCTCCTTCTGAAGGCAAGTGCTGGAGGAGGGGGAAAGGGGATGCGTGCCGTTCACGAACCGAAAAATCTCCAGCAAGAGTTTCTTGCTGCTCGAAGAGAAGCACAGGCTGCTTTTGGTGATGGGACTGTATACATTGAGCGTCTATTGGATGGGTCTCGTCATATCGAGGTTCAGGTCCTTGCAGATTTACACGGGTCTACAGTCCATCTTTTCGAAAGGGAATGTTCGATTCAGAGGCGTCACCAGAAGGTGGTTGAAGAGGCTCCATCTCCTGTTCTAGATGAGTCTACGCGATTAGCAATGGGTGATGCTGCTGTGGCAGCGGCGGCAGCCGTTGACTATGCGGGGGCGGGGACTGTGGAGTTTCTTCTTGCTCCGAATGGTTCGTTCTATTTCCTTGAGATGAATACCCGACTTCAGGTCGAACATCCAGTTACGGAATGCATTACAGGGGTCGATCTAGTTGAACAACAGATTCGTGTTGCTTCAGGGCTCCCCCTTCCATTCACTCAAGAAGATCTTACTATACGTGGCCATGCGATTGAAGTCCGAATTTATGCTGAAGATCCATCTCAAGGATTCCTTCCTGCAACTGGTCCCTTAGCAGTTTTCCGGCCACCGGAGGGTCCCGGAATCCGCCTAGATACCGGAGTTAGAGAAGGTGATGTGGCTCGTATCGATTTTGATCCGATGCTCGCGAAACTTATCGTTCACGGTTCGGATCGTGATCATGCAATCCGTCGTATGGTGACTGCATTATCCGAATTCGTTATTCTTGGTGCGACTACGAATGTGGGCTTCCTTTCCGACGTCATTGCTCACCCTGCATATCGTGCAGGGGAAACAGATACTGGTTTCATACAACGTCATTATCCCGGTGATTGGGTTGCACCTGCGCCATCCGATGTTCTCTTGTTGATAGCTGCTGCCGCCGAGCATCTCGGTATTCATCGGAGGGGTATGGGATCAACGGCCATAAATGACGCTGGTCGAACAACACCAAACGATCCCTTCCAACGTCTAGATCGGAGGTATCCTTGAGGTGATATCATGGTTGATTTGAAGATGCAGGATGGCCGAATTGTTTCGGTTAGTGTTGGGGGTGAACCCCTCTCAATCGTCAAAGTAATCGAAGATGGGGAACAAATCAATCCAAACATGGGTAATGTACGAGTCGACTCTCGTCCATCTCGACTCGTAATCGAGAGGGACGGTATCGAATCCATTGTTCATTGCGCTCGTGTGGGTGATCGTTGGTGGATCCATCTTGATGGGTATGTCCATGTGGTTGATGTTATCGAACCAGGTGCAGCGAATGCTTCAGATGCAGAGGGGGCATTTACAGCACCCATGCCAGGCAAGGTTCTCGATGTCCTTGTTCCTGAAGGTGCGAAGGTTCGGGAAGGGCAAGATCTGATGGTGCTTGAGGCGATGAAGATGGAGCACAGGATTGCAGCAGATCGAGATGGTACTGTCGCCTCGATTTATTTCCAAACTGGTGATCAAGTCGATGCCGGTTCAGTCCTCCTCGATTTTGTTGAAGATGAATGAATCAATTGAGATTCATTTTGAATTAGTTGTAATTTTCCAATTGAAAATTTAAATTACCAATTGTTTTTTTCAATATAGATTTTCCCACCCATGTATGGGCGCAGAACTTCCGGAATACTGACGCGTCCGTCCTCTTCCTGACCCTGTTCCATGATTGCGACTAGCGTACGACTTGTTGCTACGGCAGTGGAATTCAGTGTGTGAACCGACGTGTTACCCTCTGCGGTTCGATATCTCATCTTGAGTCGGTTAGCCTGATAATCAGTGCAATTGGAGCAAGATACGACTTCTTTGTATGCTCTTGCACCAGGGAGCCATGCTTCGAGATCGTACTTCTTTGCTGCCACCGTACCCATGTCTCCCGTACAGATGTCAACTACACGGTAGTGGAGGCCTAATCCATCCCATAGGTCGATGCAGTTTTGCAGCAACTCTTCATGATGGTCCCAAGAATCCTCTGGCCGGCAGATAACAATCTGCTCAACCTTGGTGAATTGGTGAACACGCCAGATGCCTTTGTCGGATAGCCCGTGGGCTCCAACCTCTCTACGGAAACAGGGACTAACGCCCGCCATCTTAATTGGAAGGAGAGCAGGCTCAATGATTTCATCCATAAACATGGCCGTAAGAGGATGTTCGCTTGTGGCAATGGCGTAGAATCCATCAGGTTGAATCCCATACATAACGGTCTCAAAGTCAGCGAGATCCGTCACACCTTCGTAGGCTTCTCGATTCATCATTATGGGCGGTTGGACAAGTGTGAATCCACGGTTAACAAGAAAATCGATGGTGTGTTGCTGAAGTGCCATCTCAAGTCGGGCGAGATCGCCTTTCAGGTAGTAGAATCTCGACCCAGCAATCTTTGCGGCTCGACCTAGGTCTACCCAAGCATTCTCTTCGATGAGATCGTTGTGGACTTTTGGCTCGAAAGCGAATTCTGGCATTACACCATGTAGGGAGCGTTCGATGTTTTTGGTATCGTCATCACCGATTGGAACAGATTCGTGCATAATATTGGGAATTCTCATTCTTACGCGATCACGCTCATTCTCGGCATCATCTGCTTCGTTGCCTAAGCGTTCAATCTCGGTACCTATGTCGGCAACCTCGGCGAGAATTCGTTCTGCTTCTTCCTTGTTACCTGATTTCTTTGCTGCTGCAATACCTCGAGCCGATTCATTTCGCTTCTTCCGAAGTTGATCTGCTTGGTAACGTAGGTCCTTCCAACGACTGTCCAAAGCGATTACTTGGTCAATCATATCATGAGGTAAGCTTCTCCGATCGTGATCTGCCCGAATCATTTCCGGAGAGTCTCGAAATAGGCGCATCTCAAGCATAGGAACATATCGACGAGGGGGCCCTTCGCTTCAACGGTTCCTCTCCTTAGAAGAGGGTGATGTTGAATGCGAGAGCGCTGGGTCCGATGAACAGTAGCGCAGATATCAGATAACCGAGGATTGAACCACCATTTAGCAATGGGAGACCAGCCTGTGGTTTTCCTCGAGCGACTTTCGTCATGAGCACCATATATCCACACAAACCTCCGATTAGAGTCCCGAATGCTACCATAGTTGGTCCAGACCAGATTCCAAATCCAGCACCGCCACTCAGGAATGTCATGGATGAAATCACAAGGATGCCAGGGAAGATGACGTCACCAAGCCCCATGAACATGGCATCAGCACTCTTCTTTTTGCGAACCGGCTTGAGTGGAGGTTTAGTTGGTATTGCTTCAGCGGATTCAGATGATAATTCAACATGTGCTTCCGATCCACGATCTGTCATCACTTGATCTCCTTCATCTAAGAATGAGTAGTCCTTGTCTTTCGGAGCAACGAGAAGTATTGGTAGTTTCAGATCAATCATTGTGTCTGCTAACGTCAGCATGTGCTTGCTACCATTGACTGCCCAGTGGTCATAGATAGCCATGCCAATCATGAAGATGATAACAAGCCATGGAACGAAAGATACTCCTAGCATCACGCTGACACCGGCGCCCACGAGAATCCCGGCGGTGTTGACCACATACCACTCGGGCCTAATGATGAGAGCAAGCATCAACACAATCGCAACCACGATTCCAATAATATCCGCATACTGAACTCCAACACCCCCAATCTCGAATGGTGATCCTTCTGGAATCACAAAATCCGCCCGCACCCAAGGTGAGGTTTGGTTGAGGAGTTCGGTGTCTACTAACAGAATTCCATCCATGAGCACCTCATGGTTCGGACTATCTCGATGGATTAGTGCCATTGTCACATGCGCGTCACCTTCGATGGTTGTGCCCCTAGATCTATCAGTCATAGAACTCTCCATGAAAATCCTGAGGTCGTTTCCATCGATAACCCAGAGGTCGTTTGAACCACCATTACAGCAGTCAGCTAGCATAAGTCCTCGGATTGGCCCCTCAAAAGCATCGTTGAGATTGATGTTCGGGTTATCTATAACGCTACCATTTGAATGCACGAGAAGTGTATCCACAGAACCGTCTGGGTGGCCAAGGAACAAGCCCTGTGATTTTGCAGTATCATTAATCGCTTCACCAGGGGAGTTTCCGTAGGCAATAGCCGAGAAAATTCCTCCCGAAGGTGGTGTCATGTTCCATGTTGTTGGGATTTCACTTGGTTCAAATGCGGACTCACTCGGTTCAGAAGGGATCTCGATAACGCCTGCCCAACTTTCACACACAATCAGCAGATGTGATGAGCCGATATGTTCAATCCGCAGGATTGTGTTTGGGTCGAACCCTTCAGGCATCACCCACATCCAGTTCAAATCTAGTGGTGTATCGATTTCCTCGATGGGCTTGAACGGATCAATTTTGAGAATACGTTGGCGAACGATGTGCCATGCCTCTCCATTTGTATCGACAAAGCCTACAGTACAATCGTCTGCATACGTTTCTAGAGTGTTGCCGGTGTCAGAATCGAATCTTTTCCAGGAGGTATCATCACAAACCACATAGGAACCGTGACTCGCAACAATTGTTGGATCTCGTGATGTGGTGGGTTCACCTGTTTGATTTTCAATATCAAAGGTCCATCGGATGCTTCCCCCAGCAAGCGCCTCCATTCCACCATCGACATTTTCAACGGACATAATAGCAGTTCCATTTGTCAGAATTAATTCATTGGATGTAGATAATCCAGGAATCATAGTGGCATTGGAACCGGCTTCGGTGGACTCCATTGTTGGATCATCGACTGGTATCATGATGTGGGCCATTGGTAATACGGAGTAGGTTAGAGCAATCCAGAGCACGAGTAGGATGCCAACTTGGATGAATTTTTGCAAATTTTTCTTTGCTAACCAAATGATAACGAAAGTGAAGACGAGTATGAATACACCTTCCATAATAACAAATCCTAACTTGGTCTCGGAACCAGGTCCGAAAGCACGCAGTTCATCGTGGTCGTAGAATGGCTGGATTAAGGCGGCCAATCCGATAGTGGTGACGAACATTGTAGCCATGCCAATCATCGATGCCCACTGGCCTTCCATAGCGTCAGATAGGGAGGGTTCCTTGGGCGCCATTGTAGTAGGGAAATTGAAATCACATTTCAGTATATGTAATCCTGATGGACGAACAAGGCCCGAAATCACCTGCGGCTGAAATGTCGATTAGAGAGTGGTTAGAAGATCGCCGCCGCATTGGAATGCAGCCAGGTCTTGAAGCTACGATGACGATGCTTGCACGTCTCGACATGCCTCACATGCATTTCCCCTGTGTACACATTGCAGGTTCAAATGGAAAAGGGACTACTGCCGCTCATCTTGCCAACGCACTGACTTTAGGCGGTAACATGGTCGGACTGTTCACCTCTCCCCATCTATGTCATGTCGAGGAAAGGATTCGAATTGATGGCAAACTTATCGATCCAAAGCAGTTGGATAAGGCGCTTCATGCAATACGTACTCTTGCAACAAAGGCTCCTGCCATCGAAATATCATATTTTGAGACATTGTTCCTTGCAGCGATGATTGTCTTTCGTTCTGTAGGTGTAGACCGAGCAGTGATTGAAACTGGTTTGGGCGGGCGACTTGATGCAACACGTACATGTATTGCTGATCTTACTATTTTGACAGATATATCTCGCGAGCATCGTTCAGTACTTGGCAATTCTTTGAAGGAGATTGCCAGAGAAAAGGCAGCCATTGCCAGACCGGGATCGCCGATGCTTGCACGTTGGCCCTATGATCGAGGTGTTAGAAAAGAAATCGAGGCGGCATGTAGCAACTCCCCAGGGTTCTGGTTCAGGGGAGATCGCATGGAGCTTTATTCGTTTGAGGATTCAGATAAAGCCGTCCGTAAATTAAGTGAAGGGGATGGAATTCTAATTCCTCGAGGTTTCTTTGATGGCGGTATGCCCATGCTATACGACAATGCCATGCTTGCTCAATGGGCAGCGGTTCTTTTGGGTGGCATTCCACCTCTTGCTTCAACAGTGGTAGAGTGTACGATGTGGCCTGGAAGGATGCAAGAGTTTGATGGTCCTTATGACATCGGATTCTTACTCGATTGTGCTCACAATCCGAGTGGTTTGACTCGACTCAAAGAGGAGTTAATTCTCCGACGTGAAAGAGAGGAAGCATCAGGTCGATACTTTTGCCCGGATGCCATAATCTTTGGAGCCACTCAGCAGGATGATCTCGATGCATTCCTACATCCTCTGATAGAAGTCATAGTTGCAATGGATGATCCTATGCTTGTCCTCACCGAGCCCACTGATGGACGAACACCTGCAATCTCTGCTGATAATCTACTGGAGCGTATTAGAGAGCATCACCCTAGTGCTAGGGTGCAGGTACGGCCCAATGTAAGGGTGGCTCTCGACGTAGCGATAGAAGAGGCGAGGTCAGGTGCATCGAATAGTGTCCTCGATGGTGTGACGGGAACAATCTGGTCGTTCGGTAGTCTATACCTAATCGGTGATCTTCTTCGCCTACTCGGCAAGGCTGGTTTTGATGATCTCCAAAGTCTAGTTTCATCCGCTTCCCTCGATGAATAACCAACAAAGCAACCATAGGTCTGAGGCTTCCACAACAGGACGGTGATACCGTGGGTAACAAGTGGGATTTGCGTTTTCTCCATCTAGCGAGCCATATCTCCGATTGGAGCAAGGACCCTTCAACGAAGGTTGGTTGTGTCGTCGTGGGTTCAGATCGTGAGATTCGGTCTACTGGATTCAATGGATTCCCGAGGGGTATCAAGGATACTTCAGAGCGACTCGATGATCGGGAGCAGAAGTATCCTCTAATCTGTCATGCTGAGGAGAATGCGATTATGCATGCTGCTCGTGTCGGTGTCTCACTGAAGGGATGTGTTGCCTATGTTACCTGGCCTCCATGCACGCGCTGTGCTCGTTCATTGATTCAAGCTGGAGTCGTAGAGGTTGTTTTCCCAGAGGATATCGATGTACCTGAGCGATGGGTTGCCGACTTTGACATGTCTATGTCTATGATGAAGGAAGCCGGACTTGAGGTTCGTTCGGTTTCCTCAGATGTGGAGTGATTCGATTAGCACATCGATTGCTTTGTTGAGATCATCCATTCCTGTACCATTTACGATGAATACATCCGCGAGGGCGGCGGTAGCGTCCAATGCTTGACCAGCGGAGTTCTCTGCTACGGCCTCCGCTTCTTCTTGTGCGAGAAACCCCTCGTAGTCAGTTGGGTCGCCTACACGACCTCGGGTCTGCATCCGTTCCCAACGTAGATCCTTTGATGCGACAACTTCGATCAATTGGAAGTCATCGCGTGCTCTTAGAGCTTTGACTTCGTCAGGAGTACGAATCGAGTCAATAACCGTAGGTATGTTTGGGTCGATTTGGTTTAGGAGACGTTCTGCAAGAATACCTGGTCCGCCTTCGGATCGTAGTGTTCGTCCACCTTGAGTCAGATTCTCTCGATTTATCTCCTGACCAGTGTCACGCAACCAAGATCGGATAGCATCTGAGCAAGAACAACCGACCCAGCCACGTTCCATGAGGAGTTCGACAATCGTTGTCTTCCCCGCTGCGTTACGTCCTGTGATTCCTATGAGCATACCCCGCGCTCTTTCTTCGCCTCGATTATGCTTCCGTCAAGACCAGTACCTACTTGTTCGAGCATAGTTAATCTCAGCATCATGAATAGCTCGTAGAAGTGACAAACGATCACCTTGCTCGACTCTGGAGAGGATACGAATCGCGGTTTGTTCACCTACGCCGCGAGCAACGAGGCAGAGCACCGCATCCAGCCCTCGATCAGCAATAATCTCAGCATTCTTCATCATCCGTTGTCGAGTCTTCGGTTCCTCGCCGGCAACCCAATCTCGAAGACGAGATTCTAGTGATTCCACCGCAGTCGCCCTTAATCTTCCACCACATACACATGCATCGCTTCTCTCAGGAAATCTTGCTACTCGACGTCGAGTGATATCCCCACAGTTCAAACAAATCTGGACGATACGTTCGTTTAGCAGCCGTTCTTCTACCTGTTCCCGGATTTCTTTATCGCTGTAGGTTGGAAGCAGTAGGTCACGTTCTGCACGCTCAGACCGCCCGAGAGTTCCTGAAGCGGTCATATTGAGCCCAATGTATCCATCTTGTAGGGCTCGAAGAACGTCTTGAGTTCCATCTAGATCCAACCGCTCATGGAACAGTTTGTCTAAGGCTTCGTTGACAAGGGGTCCATTCTGGTAGCGTTTGATGATACCTTGGACATTGACAGAACGAGGGTCAATGCCTCGTTGAATAACACCCATGATTTTCGCAACCTCGACAACACGAGATCTTAGAGCTCTAGAGTTTGGTGTAGTCATTCGAAGAATACTTTCTACAGCATCGGGCCGGGTTTCAAGCAGTATTCTTTCCAGATGTGGTATCGTTAATCCTGGAATTTTGAGGTGGATTCTGTATGGGTCGACAATCGTAACTCCAATCTTTCCATCAATCATCGAGGCCATTGCCTGCATAAGATCGGATAATGTTTGATTGATACGCGTTCCTTGACAGGTGTTCAACACAATCGCGTCACTTCTTTGTTCGATAGTCCAGAGTCCGGCATGTGGGATACAACCAGTAGATTCCAGATGATCGATAACAGAGGTTACGAATCGATTCTTAGCCTCATCGCTCCAATGGTAATCACCAAGGTTAGTATCGATGTTTCCACCTGTGAGATGTGGAACCTCTCCTCGGACAGGCATATCTAATCCTCCAATTTCGTTGGCTACCATGAGCCTCAATCGGCCAACCTCTCTTGCCACTTTGGCGGGGACAGGAGGTAGTTCACCGAACCAGACGGGTGCCTCACCTCGAAGTGCAGCCGGGGCAACGGTAAGTTCCGATGCCTCTGGATCAGCATCAATAATCATCCAAGTTCGTCCCGCCATTACAAACATGGTCGGGCCATCATCTTCGTCGCGAATACCCATTACAAAGGCTTCATCGAGAGATCCGATGGCAGCTCTTGTCACCGCATCTCTGACAAGGTAGCGTTCTGAATCAGGAATCATTGATGCGCCCCGGTTCCGAACTTCCGCAGTTTTCGCTCCAGGGCCAAACCAACCATGTTCTTTCAGTTCCTTTGGAACTGCTGACCGCATTACTCGTCTGATATGTTCATGTTTTTCTGGGTCACCTTGTTCTAATGATTCTAGACGCGGGCGTTCTTCAGGAACGCCTTCTAATCCTGCGGAAATCATCTTCCAAAGTACGGGCGGCCATCTGAATGGGTCGCTTTTTGCGATATCCTCTACGAGCCGTATCATTCTCCGATCGTCGAGTAACCTCAGGAGTTCCATCGTGTCATGATGTGTCCACCCTTTGAAGAGGTGACATCTTTCAAGCAATAATGTTGCTTGGTCACATCGGACCCAGCCCTCTTGTAGTGTGAGAAGGACTAGTTGATTGGTTGCAACATTACGCGGATGATCACGCCATCCGATTGGTTCGATATCGCCAACAATCGCCCTTCGTCCGATGACAACACCTTCAGCAATATCATCAGATTTCCATGCTATTAGATCGCCACGACCGACTCCACCTAGAATGTGTTCAGCTCTCCCCACACGTTGGAGCATCCGATCTACTGCACGTGGACTTTCAATCTGATGAACACGTTTGATACTGCCCACATCAATTCCAAGTTCCATACTACTTGTACAAATGAGTGCATCGATTTCACCTTTCTGAAGGCGATTCTCCATCTCAGTCCTCGTTTCCCGTGCGAGGCTACCGTGATGTACGCCTATTTCGAGGTCTGGGGCCACCGATCGCATACGGAGAGCCACTGTTTCTGCAGCGTTCCTACTGTTGACAAAGATCAGTGCCGGGCGATCCGCTTCTACCAGTCGAGCAACATGTCGGAATGACGCCACAGCTTCCGCACTTGTCCCCCAGTCCTTCGAGAGGGTTCTATCTTCAGTTCCCGGTTCTGGAGCATGTACTCTGATATCCGTTTCACGGGGTGCATCTCCACGGATTACAGTTGATTTTCTCGATAACCAACGGGAAATCTCCTTTGGATTACCTACGGTGGCGGATAGCCCAATTCGTTGTAACCGAGTTTCAGTAAGAGCATCTAGACGTTCTAGGCCAAGGAGAAGTTGTGATCCACGTTCTGAGGCTGCAAGATCGTGAACCTCATCGATAATTACCGTTTGAATAGATTTCAGGTGCTCCCGTAGTCGGGATCCAAGAAGCATGATTTGTAGCGTCTCAGGTGTTGTAATCCAAAGATGAGGGGGCTTCCTTGATTGCTTCTGTCTTTCGTTTTGTGGGGTATCACCGTGGCGAAGACCGACTGTGAGTCCTAGAGGCTCACAGATTTCAGGGAGCCGTCTTTCGACATCTCGATTCAACGCACGGAGTGGTGTGATGTAGAGGATAGAACTCAGTGGACTTCCCTCATTGAGGGTGTTAGACACGATGGGCAGGATTGCCGATTCGGTTTTCCCTGAACCAGTAGGTGCCACAAGAAGAGCATCATCACCGTTGAGTAGAGCGCCCATCGCCGCAGACTGAATTGGTGTAGGCGTCCATTTTCGTTCTTCAAGGATTAATTGCACCTTCGAGTGAAGGGATTCCCAACCGGATTCAGACATGTGCGGTCCTCGCTGGGGCCGATTCACCGTGATTCAAGAACCCATTGAATGGGTTATTCCCATCCACCGTCGTCCTCGTCTTCATCCTCGTAATCGTCGTCTTCCCCGTCTTCATATTCATCTTCGTTGAAGAGCATGTCTGACATCTCCTCATCGTACTCTGAGTTGTTCATTTGGCGAACAGATACGAAGGTGACAATTGGCACCACGATCAGAGCGATTACTACGAGAATTAGGGTTAGAGGATTCTGTCGTGCTTGCTCTATCCATCCCATGCCCCAACCGTAAGCAACATCGATGCCAACGGACATAGTATTGTCTTCCTCATCGATCTCAATAATCTCGTTATCTGAATCAACCATGACACGGACTCTGTCCACATCCTTTTCCGCCTTCCAAGTAGTCGTGATTGTAATCGTGGTATCTGAATCTAGACTGTCAATTACCTCTTCATAGAATGGTTCCGTCTGTTCTCCTGAGTAGAATCCGACAGTGAATGAACGGTTTAGGTCGCCGCCAAGATTAGTGACGTAGGCTTGGATATCGACCTCTTTACCTACACTGACACGGTTTTCTTCAGCATTGATACTGAGGATACGGAGCTCTGGACTTAGATCAGCACCGAGGGTGACCCAAGCGAGATCAAGGTCTTCATCGAGACTTTCAGGCTCACGAACAGGGTCACTTTCTGTGTTACTTGTCTGCGGGAATTCGTTCCCGGCAGCGTCCTGTCCAGTGACATGGAATCCTACGATGTAGCCTGATCGAGGTGTCACAACCCCACTGCTTGTTAGGTCAACCGTTCCAGTCCAGAGGATTAGGTCATCCTGCAATTCCATAGATAGCATCGAATATCCTGCAGCGATGGTTCTTGTTCCATCTCGCATAATCCAGTGCACTTGTTGGGGCGCCATGGCCAAATCGGAGCAACGCTGATCGGAGAGGTCATTGACGCATTCTTCGGTTCCAATAAATGCAACATCCACTGCGGTCAGGTCAGAATCTGGCCCTATGTCGATGACATCGATGGGGCTCATTCGATGGATAATTCTTGGAGGTGTATGGTCGACTGCGAGTTGCAGTGTTGTAGCGACCGTGTCTCGTGTCATGTCTTCACCCCGGCCAGGGATACCGGCAATACTGGAAAGGAAGGAACGGGTATCAGCCGAGGCTAATGTTGGTGCAGCATTTAGCGGGACCTCTACCATGTATTCTCCATTCTCAGTGAGTGAACCATCAGACCACATTTGTACACCATCGAAGACCTCAACGGAGATGCCGAGATTGTTTGGTGGAGCTGTTGAGGACCCCTCATAGACAACACGTCCGGTCCATTGGATACGATCATCTGCGCGTATCGCTGTAGAGGTATCGATTGGTCCAGTCCTTGGTTCCATCACATCGTGGACTCCATAGGATGATGCTTCGAGAACAAGGTCATTCTCGACATGGAACGTTTGGTCCACAAACTCGACAGTACGCATTGCTGCCCCTAACTGCTTGTACTCGAACGCCAAGTCACTGACATCCTCATCAGGCCAGTCCCATGCCACCTGGAAATCAAAGTCGACAAGGACCCATGGTAGACCTGTATCATTACTGATTACTGTTGCTTGACTGGAGTCAAGGAGATCGATGTACGGCGAATTTGTCCAGAATGAATCGTTTCGACCTGAGTAAGAAAGCACTTGCCTGTCGCGAACGGGGTCAGGTCCTTCAAAGTCGAAGATGAGATTCATTTCTTCGAAATCAATCAGTCCGTTCGCATCTACGAGGCCGATACTGATGGCTTGATCTGTGCCAGAGTAGATGGCTCCTCCATCATTGTGTCCAGCCCAATGGAGACCAGTGAATACTGATTCCATATCTTTGCGAGTTCGGTAAGTTGCTAGGTCTGAGTCGACTCCTGGTCCTTCTGACGAATCTAGGGGATTACCGGCGGGGTCGTTGCCCGTTACGTAGTAGGAGACAGATGCGAGATTCGGATTACGACTATCATCAATCGTAGTTTGGAAACGCTTGTTTGGAGCACTCGTCTCGTTCACGATTGTTCGATTCACGTATTCATCCATGTCAGCAATCCCGTTCCGGTTTAGGTCGTGATCGGCCTCAACCCAGTAGTGAAGTGTGAGCTCGGTTGGATCACCTACGTCGTCATCGACATCGAACATAATCGTCTGATCGAAGCGAGCTGCGACATAATCCTGCTCTGCGGGGTAGTGGTAAACGATGGAGGGGGAAGTTGCATCAATGTAGAATGTACGCTGTGAATCTTCTGTGGGTGGCATTACATGCGTCAAATCACGTTCATTGTACGTTTGAACCTCATATGTTATGCCATCCGGCATATCAATCTCGGGAACTGTGAGACTGATGAAGAAGGATCCATCAGGGTTGTTCTGGTCTTTCCAAGAGGTCTGAACGAAGTCACCTTGCGTTCCTTTCTGAGCCACCTGCACATCGAATACTGAGTTAAGAGGGGCGTCTTCGCTGTCTTCGAACCACATCGCCCCTTGGAAGAAGATGGTTTCACCAGCAGAAATCCAAGCACCATTCGTGAGGTTTTGACTTGTGACCTCTCCTTCCGTGTCACGAACACCCATCCAGCCTAGCCCATAGGACTGATTTACGCGGATTCCGGTACCTGTTTCAGCGAGGACCGAGGGGGTTAGGTTCTGGTCATCAGTACAAGATACCCTAAATCCAACTGAATCTTGTTCTGGGAACTCGCTCGTAACTCTGAATCGCCAGTGTATTTCGAATATCCCGTTGGAATTAGTGGTGTAAGTCCCTCCTTCCTGTCCTGGTTGAATTGGAATAATCCAATCAGCTGGATCGTCATCAAGCACGGTACCGGTTTGTGACCATGATAGGGAAGGGGCATCCGAACTTGGGTATGCTACGAAATCAAGGCTTGCATATGAGATATCACTAGCACCTTCACCAATTACATGGCGTGTGACTACTTCGTAAACTTCGGTCCGTTCATGAAGGATAATCCCCTCCTGCCAGACAATATCTAGATTCACTGTCTGCATTGTGTAGGTCATAGAGAAGGAATTGATTCGGACCATACCCGGTGCAGTCGAGGAAATACTGATTGGAATTGTAACCGACCCTGTTCCTGTGCCTGGAATTTCGCTATTGATGGCATTTAGGAGATTACCTCCTGTGGCAGTAGTTGTTCCGAGCAAGGTATTCTGATAGGTCCATTCGTCACTTCCATCGTTTCCGATGTCAATCTTGACATTGCTTGGAGCTTGAGTAAAGAGTTGGATATTGATGTCATCCAATGTCGGTGTGTATGCGTTATTTGTTCCGGAGTAGAAGTAGACGTAGAAGTAGATGTACGTGCTTGTACCCGAGAATGAGATAGTTTGGCCAGGGGTTTGAACAGTGTATTGATTTCCCATTTGGAAGTACATATTGAGGCGGGAATTGCCTGGTTCAGAACTATTCCACCATACCTTTGCAGCTACTGGTGCACTTCCAGTTGTAGATCCAAGGTACTTGTATCCCCGGATATATCCGCTTGAAGTGTAACTGGCGACATAGGTAAGTTGGACTCTGTCAATCACCGGGCTTACGGTGGAGTTTGTCCCATTGAGATAGGCGCGCCACTTGATTTGGTTACCAGCGTTGGTGAAGGACACTGTTGACCCGAGTGTGGCGGCCTTCCAAGTGGACCCCCCATCATTACTAACTTCTACTTCGACAGATGTGCCAGTTGGTTCGTAGGAAATTAGGCCGGTTAAATCGATATCAGTGATTGCCGATCCAATGGTTATTGTCGAACCAACCGCAATTGTTTGGGTGCTGGTGCTGGTTCGATCCTCAAAGGTAGATCCAATACCTGAATTGAATACCTTGCGATGTGTTGTCGTAGGACAATAACTGCTAATCGATGCATACCAACAAGCATAGAGGGCTGTCCCATCATCTCCATTTGAAATGCCATAATGCCCCTTTTGATTGAGTGTGATGGTGCCTTGCATATCGACCCATGCGCCGGCGCTGTGTAGCACAAAGTGGCTAGATGATGAACTCCGATAGGAGTTGATTAGGATTCGTGGATGTTCAACGATAAGGCCAGTCAGAGTTCCACTTAGGGTGGTGCTAGTTCCTAGGTAGGTTGTTGCCGTTGCAGTCGTAGGAGTACTTCTTGACACTGTCCATAGGTTGTAGGTCGTGCTACCGCTACTCGATCGAACTAAGAGTTTGAGTTCGTCTGTGGATTCATCAACATCAATTCCAACTGGATAGTACAGGCTCTGCATCGTCCAAGTACCTGTGCATGTCCATGAACTGTCAGTGACTGACCATTTAGTGACATAACGATAATTGTAGGATACAGCCCATACTACGTCGTCACCATCCGCGGTTAAGTCATAGAGTGTATAGAGCGAATTGCTGCTGCATGTACCAAAGGAGAGTGTCACCCTTCCGCTGGTGGCAGATGAGGTGTTGTAGGAATTAATGGTGGGTGTAGTGTAAATGGAACTCGATGAGTACTGTGTAGTAAACAGAGTATCGCCAACAAGAACGAGAGCACCATTGGCGCCAGAGGTGGTTGACCAACCCATCGAAGATGGTAGGCTGAATTCAGTCCCGTGGATCGTGGGGCTCACATATCCTCTGTCGCCGTTAGCCGCGAAGCGACCAGTTTGGTTGTGGTAAGATGATGATGAGGTATCCCATGAACTCGCTCCAGCGAGATTGTTTGTATTGGTGGTCTCTTGTGTTCGTAATGTCATTTCGTCATTTTCGACATTGAGGCCGTTTCGGTACCAACTTGAGAAGTAGGATCCAGTGAACGAAGTACTTCCCTCGCCGACCCCGCCGAAGTCGGCATTAGTCGTCCGATTCTCCCATTGAGTGTTTTGAGCAGTCCCCTCGACTATGAATCGTGCATCTGTAACCGCTGCTCCATAGGGGAGCGTGACTCCAGGTGTTTGAGCATCTCCACCATTTCCAGCAGTGAAACTGTGGCTGAATGTTGTACTACCATCTGCGAATTGTGTCTCATTCGTTGCAGCGGCGGCAATTGGAGACATACTGATCCCGATTAGAAGCACAAGCATGAACAGGGCGCAACGCTTCATTCCAACACCTACGGTGACACACTGAATACCCTCCAGTCCAACATATGAACATGGCGCAACCCGGTCAGGGTTTTTTTAGCGAATCTTCCTAGTCCTGAATCCGAAAATGGAATACCCTAAAGTCCTCTCGCAGGGGTGATTAGCATGGCACGCCGACAGCGTCAGAAGAGCGGAAATCCCATGATTAGATGGTGGGAATCCCAGAGAGACAATCATCTGAATATCCTCTACGGTGTCACGGTTCTTGGCCTCGGTGGTTTACTTTGGGGTCTGAGTTTCTTCCTTTTCCTCGATGGTGTCAATGAGTACACCAATCTGATTGGGGCCACTTGGGCAATCTTTCTCATCGGGGCAATTGCTTTGTCTGTCGCTGCACCTGAACTCTTTCGATACCGGAATCAATTGATGATTCTTGAGGATGTCCTCGATCTTGAATCGAGAGCAACCATCAACAAGCGTAGAAAGGAAGCGGAGGAAGCGGCCACATTGCTTGGTACCGTACATCAGGGCCGCCTGCTTGCTCATTACGAGAAATTCAACATCCGTGCAGGTCGAGCCTTTGCGCCGACAGTTCATGCTCATGTGCCTGAAGATTCCATTATATCCGCGTGGTGGAATGCAAACCAATCTTTCCTCTCGACAAGGACTGGAGTAGATGCACTCTCAAACCCAACAGTCCATCGGACTGTGATTGTCTCGACATTTACCTCAATGGTTCTCATCATATGGAATGGGTTGATTGGACTCGTACGGATGGAAGTCGATGGCCCAAGGGATCGTGCACTCGATCTTGGTGCTTGGTTGAACCACAATCTCGGAGGCGATGTGTCCTCTCTCACTCGTGATACACCTGGGTTCGATGTGGTTAGCATTCTTGTTCTGGCATTTCTCCTAGGTGTCATCTACACGACTCGTCCGGTTGACGAAATCCAGATGCCGTCGGAAGAGGAGTGAGGGCCTTCGTGAACGACGGGTTCGGCTGGCTCCGCGAGGTGCTTCTCGCCTTTGGGATGATTGCAGTATTATTCGGTTCACTCGTGCTAATGACTGGATCAACACCCCCCATGGTCGTAGTGGAGTCTCAGTCGATGATGACCTCGGATGAATCCCAGATAGGGGTCATCGACCCAGGAGATATTATTCTCGTTACGGCACCAGATCGGCGAAATATTGTGACCTATGTTGAGGCAATTGAAGAAGGAAATCCAGTCGAAGGACATTCCGCTCATGGATTACCTGGAGATGTCATTATCTACAGCAAGAATGGGGGCGCAGACACTCCAGTTATTCATCGAGCAATCTTGTTTGCACAAGCTAACCTGACAGTCGACCCAATGGATGGGGTTTGCGAAGAGGGTGAGTTGGACGAACTTCTTCCAGGTCCAGATGGACTCAATGGAGCCTGTATCCTCACTTGGGATGTACCTGGAACTACAGTGAGCAATGTTACGAAGATAAATCTCGCATTACCGGGTTATTCCTGTCATTCCCATGGGCACTTGATTGTCTCCAATTGGGTTCCTGACCATGAGGGTTATCTGACGACAGGTGACAATCTGCGTTCAAATGGATGCACGTTAGATCAGTACATCGCTACGGGGGATGATTCACATTTTTCCGGATTGAGAGATGAAAATGGCCGCCAGGTTACCGCAGTTCGACCAATTTGGGTCTCTGGAATCGCAGGTCCAGAGGTACCTTGGTTTGGAATTGTCAAACTTGCCGCATCCTCAAATTCATCTGAGGTCACGTCAGATGCTTGGATGAATCTTGGCACCGCTGTGGTTATTTTGATTCTCGCAGTTCTCATGGGGGAGCAACTGGTTGCACGTATTTTACAGAGTGCTCCTGAATACACCGAATCAGACAACCAATCGGAAGAGAATCGGCAGGACAAAGATGCCCACGAAGAGGAGTGAAGCAACATTCGCTGTTTTCGTTGCGAAAATTTCCATCCGTTGCGGATGTAATATCGAGATACGATTGGATACTGCTTGGATACTGCCGCGGATCGCGTCTCGCATTAAATGGCCCCCATCGAAGGGGACTACTGGGATCAGGTTGGCGAATCCTAATAGAAAATTAATCCACCAAAACCAGAAGATTCCATTGATGATTTCTTGATGTATTGGCCCAACATCGAGCATGGCGGCTTCTGCTGATGCCATTACCTCTCCATCAAATGTTAGTGGTATCGAGAGGAGTTGTAATGGATGGGTAACCCCGTAGAGTATCCTCTCAGAAGCTGATAGGTCTGCTGCGAAGGGACCTATTAGCCTGTCACGTCCTCCTGTAGTAGATTGGATTGCGGGACCTAGGCCATCGCCGGATACGCCCATGAACGGGTCTCCTGGTTTGATATCTAGAGCCTCAAGCATCTCAGGTGTGACGTTCATAGCGAGATAGTGAGCATGCTTGTCTCCAAGAATAATCTCTAATTCAATTTGATTTCCCCATGATCCGTTATCGTAGGGTAGGACTGCCATAGTCCAGATATCCCCGGCGCTTGCTTCGGAGAGTTTGTTTTGTAGATCTGATGCACTTCCAATAGAGGCATTCTCAACTTTTATGATGATATCATATGGCAATAGGCCAGCAGCCTCGGAGGGGCCTTCGACAACGATTGCGGGGCTATATGCGCCTTCATCATAAGGATCGATACTCATCATGGTTGAGGCGAGAACGACAGTAAGTAATGCTGCCATTACAAGGTTCACTGCTGGCCCTGCAGCATAAGTCCGCATACGTTCACGAATAGGAGCTTGTGTAATTTCACGTGCTTCTGGTTCAGCAAAGGCTCCAATGGGAATCATCGAAGCGATTAGTAGACCGAAACTCCGAACCCTCATACCATGAGCGCGCATTTGGATACCATGGCCATATTCGTGGATTACGAGCGCAACCATGAGGGCAAGAAGTGGCCACATTAGGGGGATACCGTTGGATACACCGGGTATGAGGAGGACATCGGAAGTTTCCAGGGATTGCGATGTTGGTTGATTGAGAAGAGTGATGGCGGACAGTGTAATCAGAGTGGTAGTAATCAACAGGATGAACGCACATAGCCATAGAGAGAACTCTCCGAACCATCGCCATAGCCGGCGTGGCCTAGATATCTTCTCCAATGTTAACTGACCTCGTCTTGTTCGAATCATGAGTATGAATCCTAGAACACGCGTCGCATTCCATCGATCGAGAACCCCCTTCCTTTCAAGGATCAAAAGGATGAGGATGTTAACTGTGATAATGCCTAGGAAATACCATCCGTTGAGTATCATTAGCCCACTTAGAGCAATGATCATCCATTCTCTTCCTGACAGAAGAGGTGTATCTCCTCCCACATGCTGTGGTCCCCCCGGCTCCATTTCAAACCTCCATTGATTCCATGGACCGTTCTCTTCATGCACAGTGTAGGTTTCCCCGTTTCATGGACGAGGATAATCCGAGTCGAATCACACATCAGCGCAGGCTCCAATCAATTATTCGAGATCTAGATTCAATTGCTCGCCTTCTTGAGCAGGCATCCGCGGATTCGGTACGGGAAGAAATCAAAGTCGTGCGCGAACGGTTGGATTCAATCGAAGTTCAGTTGGAAACTCCAACTAAGAACCTCAACGAATGAAGCCACGAATCCAGTCCTTCATTGGTTCTGGGTCATTTTCTTCCAGCGTTGGAACTTGTACACTTTCCTCTTCATTACGATTCTGTAACCCTGCTAGGCCGCTCTTATTGGATTCCCGCGGTCGACAGACGAGTGCGAGGAAACGATGCAAAGGGAGGCCTTCTTCCCAGATTAAATGTGGTCGGCCGTTTGAGGTGAGCGGACATACAGGGATTCTGCGTGCGATGATAGATAATCGCCCCTCTAACCGCCCCGTGTCGATTCTGAAGATACGCCAAGAATCTCCACGAGTTCCCTTCAGCCTGTAGGCATAGAGTGGCATAAGCCCACAGCGTTGACCGATTTCCTCTAACGCTTCGTATTGACTTCGGAGTCGTCCATTGAGGTATAGTGTCGAGTGTTTGCTGGTTTTGACCTCAATTGGAAAACATATGTCTCCCCGGAGAGCAAGTAAATCTCCACTTCCTTCAATTCCGCTTCCTGCGGCTCTGACTACGAGGAAAGGACGCTCTATCACGAGGCGAGCCAATGCCCTTTCTTCTTCACTACAGGAGCGAATTACAGCTCGAACACCGTCTGGTGATCCAGCGAGGACCTTTCTGAGCTCTCGTTCGTATTGAGAACCCGCACCCATCCTTCGTCGCATCGAACTGCTAACCTAATCCCTTCGGTGCTTATTGACACTATCAGTCACGTTTCTAATCTCTCAAAACATCCGCCGAGGGGGTCGAGGAGCCCGATTCTTCAAATCCCTCCGTGCATAATTTCATTCTACGTGGGTTCGATTGCCGTACGAACGAGCGATTTCAGACTGGCGTATCGCGTTCTTGCGGAACTCAAACGTCGCGGCGTCCGTTGTATCCAACTACTACCTTCAGACCCTCTTCCTCCAGGTGTTTCCGCTTGGTTGGGCGCTCCTGCAGAGGTTGGGATGAGTGGTGATTCCTCAGGTATTCCTGCTACCATTGATACTTTTCATCTCGCGGTTGAACGTGCCGTACATCAGTTGAACCATCAGGGATCTATTCGTTTACTTTCGTTTGGTATTGATCCAGGGCCGCGTCCAGGGGTTGCTTGGATTGGTGACGGTATTATCCTTGGGAAGGAGCAGTTCGAAGAGGTAGATGGCGTTGTAGATCGAGTGATTGACATCGCCAGAGCAATCGATTATGATGATCTTGTGATTCGTGTCGGTAATGGTTCAAAGACAATCGCAAATCGAATCATCAATACCTGCATGGCTCGTTCATTGAATGTTGAACGGGTGGATGAGGCACGGACTTCAGTAGGTGTACCGAGGCATGCTCATTCCTCTGCTGCGCTTCGGATTGCACATCTCTCTGGACATCTAGTCAAGGAAAAGCAGAGAGTAAGGCCGACGAATGGTGAAATTAGGGACATCCAGCGTCGTTCGCGCAAAGTGTCTGGTGGTCGAGCGACTATACCTTCTAATCTTGCACGAGCGGTGGCGATGGGACGTCTTACTATCCACGATGCGATTGAAGATCACATTGGTGAAGGTCTCGAATCATTCTCGTTTTCTACTGAGCGATGAGGTCAAGTGGAAAGCATACTTGGCATTTATTCCCGCACACGTGATCTAGTGGTTATGATACGAGGTTCCCAATCTCGTCACCCGGGTTCGACTCCCGGCGTGTGCAGGTAAATTCACTGGATGAGTCCGCGTCGGAATGCGCGGGTCATGTCAGTGCCCGGAAACTGGTCTTCTGTTTCACGGTAGACGGTCTTCATGTTGTTCACGAAGTTGTTGTCATCAGTGACAAGCAGCATTCGGTCAATTCCCGGATCTTCTTCACCATCAAGTACGCCTAGGATAATCTCCATTGTCTTGCGCGCTCCTTCCCGATGAGGATAAGAGAACACACCCATAGATAGAGGAGCTAAGGCCACAGTTCCCTTGATTTTAGTCGCAGCAATCTCCGCGAACATGGAGGTGTACGCATTCTCAAGGAGGTCTCGACGATTTTGGTCCTGGTTTGGACGGCGACAGTCAGGGCCAACCACGTGGACCAAGTGTTGTACTGGGAGGTTGAATGGGGATGTTGTTACCGCGGAACCGACGGAGCAGGGCTGCAGGTTCTGAGTGCGCTGAAACTTGGCGATTTGAGTGCAAGCTTCGCGGAGGTCTTCACCCGCTGCTTGGTGGATTTTAGCGTCAATTCCTTCACGGCCAGAAAGCCGATTGTTTGCTCCGGTGACCAAGATATCACACTCTACACGGAGGACATCTCCAATCAGGATACGGAGCTGGCCGTGGCGACAATCTCTAACGATAAGCGTATCCATGATGTGCCAGCCAACAGGAATTTTGTTATATATCCTTTCACGAATATTTCCGTACAGGGAAAACCATTGCCCGATTGGTTCAATTCTTGATTCGAGTTGGAGTCCATGATGAGGGTCTCAAGTCTACTAATTTTGGCCCTCGTGGCGATCCATCCTTGGACGCTATGTGCTCAACCAATCTCCATCGTGGAATCCTTGGATGAGGTCGAACATTTCCGATCCTCGCCAGATCTCTCTTCAATCGCAGTTCCAGAGGGCTTCCATCATACCACCTGGGTCAATTATTCCGATGTTGCAGTTCTCATCAATAATAGAAGTACGGATAGCGTCCAGATTGGCGAAGCCTTCGCTGCTGCTCGTGGAATTCCCGAGGAACGAATATTCCGGCTAATCAATGAGAGCACTCCTACCAGCGAGACAATCAATGCAGATCAATTCGACGATTTCTTTGCAGACCCTATTAGAGAGATGATGCTGAATCGATCACTTGGCGGTGAAATCAACTATATGGTCACCACAAAGGGTATTCCACTTCGGATTAACGGAGGTACGAATGCTCGCGCATCATTTGATTCAGAACTAGCTCTAATCGATTCTTCGCAGTATTCATCAGCGATTCATGCGAATTACTGGACCGAGCATGAGTATGGCCCTTGGTCAGATACCGGTGGTGAGGATTATTCCACTTACAGTGAGACCCCTGTGCCAATATTCAATCGGATTGACCAGGGATTCTATATTGTTACTCGATTGACGGGATACGATGTCAGTACTGCCCTAGGTCTCATTGATCTTGCTAACGAATCCTTAGGTTCTCGAGGTACCACTGTTCTCGATTTAGCAACAAATCGGAATACCTCTGGATATCAGTTCTGGAATGATGCGCTATATCGTGCCGATGAAATGGTAAATGGCACGCTTGGCCTTCCTACCGAGTTCAATCAGAACTCAACCTATCTGACAAATGTCGATGAGGTTATCCAATATGCTGCGTGGGGAAGTAACGATGGTTCTTGGGGAGACAACCAATTACCAGACAGTGGGTTGGATGCACCAGATGGTTCTACTACCTCAGGTATTCGTTCATGGGATGCATCTACTCCAGTGGTATCGATAGGGGAGACGAGCGATTGGTACTGGGATGATTCCGTGAAGAAAAATGGAAATGGAGCGGCATCTCTCGGCATCTCATCGGCACCGTGCACCGCGTCAAATGGCGAGATTACTTCCGGTCTCTTAGCCGAGTATTTCGATAATCAGGGCTTATCTTACAACTCTTCCTTCATGCCGAATCTCACGGATCGTGCCCCGAACCATTTCCGTTCTGAGGCCAACATCGATCAGACCCAAGTGAACACATATTGGGCTGGCCTTGATTCACGGTTTGCCGACTACTTCTCTGTACGTCACACTGGTGTGCTAACAATTCCGGAGACCGGGAATTGGACAATCTATTCTCATGCTGATGACGGTGTCATGATCTGGATTGATGATGTCCTAGTTGTCAACAATTCAGGCGTGCACGGTATGCGGGAGGTGGGTGTTACGGTCAATCTTACTGAGGGGGAACATCGATTCCGATCCGAGTTCTTTGAGCATGGTGGATGGGCCGGTCATATCGTATCATGGGAAGGTCCGAATCTGACAAAGCAGGTAATTCCACCTTCAGCGTTTAGTCGTGCGATGAGCAATCCTGTTCGTTCGGACATCCTAGTCCATCATTGGGATTTTGAAGCGGGTAACGGGACACTTGTGGAGGACTTGGTTGGCGATGCGAACCTTTCCATGTCTGGGTCCCCTACATGGCAATCCTGTTTGCTCGGGAATTGTATCCACTTGGATGGCGTCGATGATGAACTACGAGTGGATGTTGACGATCGTTTGGGCAATTTCACTATCTCCCTATGGGCCAAGGCGAACCATACGGGGCAACCAGGGTATGCATCTGTTGTAGCTGTAAATGATGTGGGTGGAGATTTCGATTCGTTCCAAATTATGACTAGCGGTTCGACACCAGGTGTCTGGCAATTATATCACAATTCTCGGTATGATTTTGGTGCAGTGTCTGCCAGTGAATGGGTTCACTTTGTTGTAGCTAAGGAAGGAGATCAACTAATGCAGTACATGGACGGTGTGCTCGTCAATAACATCACATTACCTAGTGGAGCAATCGATGAAATTGATCTTTACAAGTTCGGTGTTAATCGAGCAGGGAATACACATTGGGCTGGCCAAATTGATGAGGTTCAGGTGTGGACTGAGGCTCTGAATGCATCTGACATTACTCTAGTCAATGGGGAAGTGGCTCTCGATTGCCCTTCTTTCACAACCGTTGGTCAGGGGCTAAGTCGGATCTCAACGAACCTCACAATTGACTTGGAAAAGACAGGCCATGCGTGGGTACTCTCAGGCCATGGTCAATCGTCAGGGGAGATTAATGCAGATTGGATGTTGAACATAGAGGCTTACGATGGGAACGGGTCTCTTCTTTCAGTCAATTCTACCAATCCAACTGCCATGACTCCCTCTTGGGTCCAACAGACCATGCGATTCCGCCCTCATGAAAACGCAACCACTCTACAGATTTCTTACGAGGCAGAGATTCTGAATATTAGCCGTGAAGGTTCCTTACACTTTGATACGACAAATCTTCGAATTATTCGTCCACATATGGATTGGGTTCCGGGTTCCATCGCGGAGACCGCAGTATCGACGGGGGGGCGTTCCTTCAACTGGGGCACTGAATACGGGCAGAGCCTCATTGCAGATCTTCTCGAGGACGGTGTTTCTGGTATCAAGGGATACGTGTACGAGCCTTACTTGACAGCTGTCTCTAGGCCTGATTTGATGACTTCATACTATGCATCAGGGTACAATCTTGGTGAGGCTTACACAGCATCTAACGGCCATTTGTCCTGGATGGGCGTGATTGTAGGGGACCCGAAGATGGCGCCATTTTCAGATCAGTTACACGATGTTGAAGTTCGGAATGTTTCGGTGCCAGTTAGGGCTTCAGCAAATGAGATCTTTGAGATACATGTGGACGTTGCTAATCTTGGTGCAGCACCCGCATCTGGATGGATTGAAGTTAGGGAACGGATTGGTAATTATCTTTTGACAAACCAATCGATTACTTTGCCTGCAGGAGATGAACATGGTTCTGTTGCAACACTCCTAATCCCAGTTATGACCTCAACCACTGGGTATGTAGATTTCCAGATTCGTTACATAGCGGATGATGGTCAAATCTTGAATCGGACCCAGTTTGTGCAGTCGAGGCTTCTCTCAGAGAGGGTCGTAGACAATAATTTTCAGACGCTGAATACGCAGATTAACGGGCCTCCAGTAATCTCAGATATCGCCTGTTCGTCAAATATTGTCCCACGCGGTGCAACTGTTGCTTGTTGGGTGGATGTAACGGATGATTTTGGTATGGCCACAGCCCAGATGACAATCATTGGCCCCGATGGTTCTATCCTGATTTCAATGAATGCTCTATCGGGCGGTTCCGATCGATGGACCGCTTTCTTCGATGTTCCAGGTAACGCGACTCTCGATTTTTATGATGTACAATTCGATGTTGTTGACATCGACGGTATCAATGCGAATTCAAACCTTACCGCTGCTCTCGAGTTCATAGATTCCCCTTCGATTTGGCACGGGATTCACATTCAGGATGCTGATGAGTATGATTGGAACGGAGATACAAATCTTCCTTCAAGTACGCCTGAGGGAATGATTCGTGGGCGAGAATCAATCATCCGTGCTTGTGTCGAGGATGTGGACCATGATCCTCTTGAGGAGGCCCCAACGTTCTCTTTTGAATCCGGTGTCGTGGGGCCTATCGTCGCTCTGTCCAAGGATCCCTCGTCTAGTTTCCATTGCTATGCAAGTACCTTACTGCTTCCATTAGATCAGCCGTTAATCCCCTTTCTTGGTCGTCTAATCGATTCGGAGGGCAATGTCCGTTCAACTCGTTCGATTCTTGTTGAAAACGAGGCTCCAACCGTTTCGTTAACCTTTGAGAGAGAGGGTGTAGCAGAAAATTTCGCCTTCGGTGTCGGCAATGAATCGGTGAGGATATCAGTGTTGGATTTAGATGCTCTAAATGGTGTAGCTAATGGCCAATTGACGCTACAATGGCCGGAGCAGGGTGAGATAAAAATCCCGTTCACAGCACTGACTAATGGTACTGAGGCTATTGTCGCGATTCCGACGCCAGGTCCAGGGCTAACAGCGGGGACACTCTTACTCGATGTATCTGTCATCGATCGTGATGCAGGTCAATCGGTCCAATCCATTTCTCTACCTGTAGAGACACGTCCACCATCAATTTCAGAGATTAACATCTGCCGAGGAGGAGAGCTCTTTCCTTTAGTGAATGGTTCAATCTTGAATCGAGGTGAAGTCAATCACATGGTAATACATCTTGACGTCCATCGTAAGGTCTTGCAGACGACTGCGTCGATTCGTCAGGCTGGTTGGAGCGAAACACTCGATTTCTCACTTGAAACTCCTTCAACCTGTAATGGGTTAGATGCCATTGTTTACGCTGTGAATGTTCCTTCCGACTTTACCGAGGGCGAAGCCTCACTCGTATTGATTGCTGTAGATCAGGATGGGCTGGCCTCGGGCTGGACCGAACCGATTGAGATTGTTTTCCCCTCACCTGTAATCCACAACATCCATTGGCCAGTAGGGGCTGAGGTGGGCATCCCTATTGCGATAGAATTCAATGTGACGGATCTTGACGATTTGTCTAGTGTTTTGTGCAATATCGATATTGTTCAAGGGAACATCAGTATTCTATCTGTAGAAGCATCACCTGGTCAGGAAGGAGGGATTCTTGTTGAATGGAAACCAGGTCGGCCAATGGAAAATGTCAGTGCAAGTATCACGTGCCGAGATGAGCTTGGCCGTGTTGACGAGTCCAATGTAACGGGATTGAACGTCACAGGGGAAGTGGAAAAACCCGAAGAAGAACCATCTGGAGAAACAGAGGAACAGGCGGATGGAATTGGAGTTATGTTACCTGGAGTCGTGCTAGTAGTTCTCATACTGTTACTTTTGATTACCCAAGTATTGCGTAGCACACGTTTTCCCTCGATTAAGGACGAATCTGAATCTCCTTGGGTTGTTGCAGAATCAGATGCCTTACTGATGCAACTCGATACCTCTTCGATTACTAGTGAGGAAGCCGATGCCTCGACAATTGATAGTGATGTTGTGAATGAGGATTGAGTCGATTGCTGTAGCAAAGGCTTGATTGGCTAAAGCCTTCATGCCTCTACATGGCGACCGGATATGTGCTTGTGAATGTCGAACCGGGGATGGAGTTCTCTGTCTTTGAATCGGTTAAAGGAATGGATAAAGTTGCAGATGCGACACTTCTTTTTGGCGACTATGATCTAATCATCAAGGTAATTTCCGAAGACATGTCTTCTATTGCTGCATTTGTCGTCGAACAGGTGCGCCAAGTGGAAGGGGTTTCAAACACGAAAACACTCGCTGGTGCCGAAATTTGAGCACTTCGATGGACTGGAAGGAACCCTCTGGAAACAAGGAAATACGGTTTATTTAGGAGACGTATCGCGTTTTTATGGTTAAAGTTTATACGCGAGAAACAAAGCAGGTTTGTTCACTGGTGAAGCCAGATGAGTGAAAAGAAGTACTTCGTACTAATGGAAAACGGGATGGACACCTCCACGGTGTACCACAACAAGCAGCCCCGCCAGGCGGCCCTAAAGGCTGCCAACAAGGGACACACGGCCATCCGCCTGCGCGAGCGCGGCACGGACAAGGTCCACGTGTTCACTGGCGAGCGTAAGCAGGTGCCAAAGCCTGCTAGCGCACCTGCGTGGCTGAAGGGTGACAAGGTCTGGAAGGCCAACGTCAGCAAGGTCGGCATCGAGCGCCTTTGAGCAGCTCTGTAGACCCCCTCTTGTGGAAAAATTCCCATGAACCGCCCTTAGGGCCCAGAACATCCCCCGCCTGAGACCGTTGGCGTCCCCTTCGGTCTTAGGCGAACCCCTTTCTTTCCTGAATTCTTCATTTAGGCCCCTGAGTATAGGTTATTCTTGATAGAGTGTCTTCAGATATTTTATTTTGATAGCAATGCAGATGTCTCCTTTTGAATTCGTTACTATTTTCTGTTCGTTGATTCTTGGTTTAGCCCTCACACATATCTTTCGAGCAGTATCTGATCTGTACGAGATTCGTGATCGTGTCAAGACGTATTGGCTCAATTCACTCTGGGTGGTTACAGTTACTATGTGGTCGATACAAGCGTGGTGGGGGCTCTGGTCGTTGTCCATTGTCATGGATACCTGGACCTATGCACAGTATTGGTTCCTCGTGGTGAATTTATCATCGATTTATTTCTTCACGACACTCGTTCTTCCAAAGGCGACTGATGAGGGTCACATCGATTTAGAAACCCACTACTATTCGGTACAACAGGCTTTTTTCTCCCTCATCGCCATCTCTCTCTTTACATCGAGCGTAATGAATCACACCTTGTTTGAGAAGGCATTGACTGCACCAGAAGTGATTATGCCGACTATTGTTGCGTGTGCTGCCATAGGGGCGGCTCTGAATGATTCCAAGACTTATCACAAGATCATTGGAGTTTTCATGTTCCTGATGTACATCGCTTTCCAGCTTACAGATGTCATTCTAATCGAATACATGCCTTGAGTCCATTTTCACTTGCGTAGGCCTAACTTTTTGGCAATCATTGCAAGTGGGTCATAGTACTCTGTGACCACACGTTCTTTCAGTGGGATAATTGCATTGTCCGTGATATTAATGCCCGCAGGACAGACCTCAGTGCAGCAGCGCGTAATGTTGCAGTATCCAAGACCGAAGTCCTCCTTGATCTCGGGAATTCGACTCTCGATATCTAATGGGTGCATCTCTAAGTTGGCGAGACGAACGAAGAAGCGTGGTCCAGCGAATTCATCGAATTTCTGATGCTCTCGAAGCACGTGACAGGTATTGACACATAGCATGCATTCTATGCAGGCACGGAACTCCTGAATCCGATCGGCCTCCTCTTGTTTGAATACCCAATCTGGTTCCTTGGGCCCATTGATAGGGGTAATTCGTTCATCGGTACGGTAGGCCCAAGATGTGTCTGTAACGAGGTCACGGACGAGGGGGAAGGCTTGCATGGGTTTGACGAGGATAGGCTCGGATTGATCGGTCATCTCCTCGAAGACATCCTCCATCCGCGTCATGCACATTAGCTGTGGTTTACCGTTAATCTCTGCGCTACATGAACCGCATTTACCTGCTTTGCAGTTCCAGCGGCAGGCGAGGTCAGGGGCTTCCTCTGCCTGAATGCGATGAATGACGTCAAGAACGACCATTCCTTCATCGAGTTCAACGGTGTAGTCAACCATCTTACCAAAAGGGTCACCATCTTCATCGGGCGCTCCTCGAAACACCCTGAAAGTCACTTCTTCGGACATATTTACTCCTCCTCCTCGTGTAGATCGTCTGCATCTAGTAACGACTTGAGATCGTTGGGAATAGGTGGATAGGTAACGTAGTCGATTAACATGGATCCGTCATCATTCTTGATGATGACACTGTTGATTTTACCCCAGTGCTTGTGATCTGGTGTGGGAAAGTCATCGCGAGTGTGGCCCCCTCGACTTTCTTCACGTCGAAGAGCAGCAATTGCGCACATTCTGCTGACATCAATCATTGCTCCGATTTCAAGTGCTTGATGCCAACCTGGATTGTAGATACGACCGCCACCTGCGGAAGTATTCTCTGAACGCATCTCAAGTTCGTCAAGGTCCTTGAGCGCTTCTTCAAGAAGGCTTCCAGTCCGGATTATGCCGACCTTGTTCTGCATCATGGAACGTAGGTCTTCAACAACTTTCGCTGGATTCTCTCCATTCTCACGGGACAGGGGTGCGAGCGTCTCTTCGATTACTTCTGTGATTTCGGCGGAGTCGATATCTGCGAAACTTTCGATTTCAAGTGCTGCTGCTGCTGCGTATTCTCCAGCGATTTTTCCGAATACAATTAGGTCGGAGAGAGAATTCCCTCCTAATCGGTTTGCTCCATGTAGGCCAGTAGCTGCTTCTCCTGCAGCGTAGAGGCCGGGGATAGTGGACTCTTGGCTGTAGGGGTCAACCTTCACACCACCCATTACGTAGTGTGCCGTAGGGCCTACTTCCATCGGTTGCTTCGTGATATCAACGGCAGCGAGCTCCATGAACTGGTGGTACATGCCCGGGAGTTTCTTCTTGACTTCCTCCTCATCACGCCATGATATATCGAGATAGGCTCCTCCGTGTTCTGAGGCCCGGCCTGCATCTCGTTCGCTATTGATTGCCTTCGCGACAACATCACGCGTTAGAAGTTCAGGGGGGCGTCGCTTAGTCGCAAGTTTCCCTGATATTACCTCATCGACCCAAGCTAGCGCTTCCTCTTCAGTGTCAGCGAATTCATCTCGGTACATCTCTGGTACATAATCGAACATGAACCGTTTTCCTTCAGCGTTGGTGAGCATCCCACCTTCCCCCCGAACGCCCTCTGTGACGAGGATTCCTTTGACTGAAGGTGGCCAAATCATACCAGTTGGGTGGAATTGGACGAACTCCATGTCACCCATCTCTGCACCTACCCAGTAAGCCAGTGCATGTCCCTCTCCAGTATATTCCCAAGAACCCGAGCAGACCTCCCAACAGCGGGTAATTCCGCCAGTTGCGAGGACGATTGTTTTGGCTTTGAACAGGTGTAATGTTCCGTCTGTTCTATTGTAGGCAAAGCATCCAGAGATTCTACCATCGGTTTTGAACAGGCGACGAACGGTGTATTCCATGAATACCTCCATACCCGTGTGGATGCCTTTTTGTTGCAGGGTACGGATCAACTCAAGTCCGGTTGCATCGCCAATATGAGCAAGTCGAGGATAGGTATGGCCTCCAAAGTTACGTTGACTAGTCAATCCTTTGGGGGTACGATCGAAGACAGCTCCCCACTGTTCAAGCTCCCGAATTCGGTCGGGGGCCTGCTGTGCATGGATTTGAGCCATGCGCCAGTCGCCGAGATATTTCCCACCCTTCATGGTGTCTCGGAAGTGCGTTTCCCATGAATCTCTGTGGTCCTTATTTGCTAGGGCTGCAGCGGCTCCACCTTCAGCCATGACGGTGTGAGCTTTACCTAGCATGGATTTGCAAATCATGGCAACACTCGCACCAGTAGCACTTGCCTCGATTGCAGCTCGTAGCCCTGCCCCGCCAGCTCCAATTACGACTACATCGTGCTGATGGATCTCGTAATCTTCCATTCAAAAACCTCCAATGAGAACGATATCTGAAATCCCAAACATCGGATCTGTACACATCCAGATATAGAAATCAGCAAACATGACGACGAACAGACTGTAGAGTGCCCAATCCTTGTGGTGTTCGTTGAGTTTCGTGCTCCACTTCCAAATTCGATGCTTGAATCGGGCTCCACGACTCGAGGTCCAATCGTTAGAGCCACCGCCTACCACATGGCGGAACGCATGACAACCAAAGGTGTATCCAGATAGCATCATGACATTGGCAAACAGGAGAAGAGAACCAACTGAGACGCCGAAACTATGCGCATGTGTGACTGGGTCATGGAAGTTGATTGAGAGCCAGAAATCCCATGCGAGAATAGGGAGGTAGATTACTGCGGCATACATGAAGTAACGGTGTAGATTTTGAACAACTAGAAGTCCAGTTTCACCAGAGTACTCGTTCCACGGTTTAGAGACCGCACAACCTGTGGGCTGTTGGAAGAAAGCACGGTAGTATGCCTTCCGATAGTAGTAACAGGTCCCGCGGAATCCGGCAGGGAAGACTAGGATGAACATAGCAGGTGACATCCATGCTAAGGCTAGGGGTACCATCGATCCGATGGAGTCCCCACCTGGAATAATCAATGGAGAATAGAGAGGGCTTAGAACGTGACTTCCAGTATTCTCGATTGCCATTGTACCTGCGCCATGGCCAATGCCTGCTGAGTAGCCGAATTCCGAGAATATCCAGAAATCTGCTTCCATGAAACCACGCCATGTGGCATATATGAGCATGATTCCGAGGTAGGCACCCATTGCAGTCGGGCCTTTCCACCACGGGTCGGTTCGATCAGTCTGGCCGAACCCCTTCTTCATTGGGAGTTTGACCGACTCACCCACATCATCCAACTCTGGTCAAACGGGGAGGTTGATGGGACATAAGTAATTGCATACAGCCTTGCACTAGTATCAAGCCAGTGAACCGTAGTCTACTTCGGCTTCCTCAATCTCAATTTCATCGACGTCCATTTGTGCGAGTTGTAACTTCCCACTCAATTCATCGTTGACTGCGTGCCAATAAGAGTAAGCTTCGATGACCCAAATCCCAGATTCTCGGGTTCCGTTACCTGACCCCTTGACTCCTCCGAATGGGAGATGTGCCTCTGCACCCGTGGTGGAGTTGTTGATTCCAGTCATCCCAGCCTTAATTCCAGTTTTGAATCGGTAGGCTTCGAGGCGATCGTTGGTGTATATTGCCGATGATAGACCGTAAGGTGAAGCATTCGCAAGGTGAAGGGCGTGGTCGAAGTCCTTCGCTTTCACGATTGTGACAACGGGTCCGAATATCTCCTCATGGAAGCATTCCATATCTTCTGTAACATCGACATACACATGTGGCCACATGTAGACGCCCTCGTTGGCAGATCCAAGGAAGTTCTCTGGAGCGCTAGTTTCTGTAATTCGTCCCTCGCCATGAATGCGTTTTGCACCGGAGGCATCACACATATCGAGCCCCTTTAGGAAGTCTGTAGCGTATTTTTCGGATAGCATAGACCCATACAACACATCATCATGACGCATGGAATCGCCGATTCTAGTCGTTCGAACCTTGTTCATGTACATCTCAAGGAACTCATCGTAGATACTCTCGTGGACGATTAGATTCCCAAGGCTTGTACAACGCTGCCCCGCAGTGCCAAATCCTGCCCAATAGGCGCCTGTAACAGCGTTTTCGAGATTTGCAGAAGGCATAATGACAAGTGGGTTTTTGCCTCCAAGTTCCAAAGAGCAAGAAACGAGGTTTCGTCCACAAATCTCGCCAATCATCTTCCCGACACCGGTCGAGCCGGTGAACGAGATTTTGTTGACAAGCCCGTCGTCTACAGCATCCACGAGGTGCTGGCCAGCGCCGCTACCTTTCCCATGCACGAGATTGATTACACCATCAGGGATTCCCGATTGGTGCATAATTCGTGCAAGTGCGAAAGAAAGTAGAGGTGCATCTTGAGGCGATTTCCAGACGCATGTATTTCCACACATGATGGCGGGGATCATTTTCCAGAACGGAACGGCAGAAGGGAAATTACAGGCGTTGATGATGCCACAGACGCCCAGTGGGCGGCGATAGGTGAAGAGTTCCTTATCGGGGAGTTCACTGTTGACCGTCTGACCGTATAGGCGTCGTCCTTCTGACTGGAAGAATAAGCACGTGTCAATTGCTTCCTGAACTTCTCCAGCACTTTCTTTCAGAGTCTTTCCAATCTCACGACTTTGGAGGCGAACAATCTCATCTTTGTGTTCCATTAGGAGACGGCCCATATTGCCGATTATTTGTCCACGGGTGGGCGCGGGTGTTGCTGCCCACGATGGGAATGCAGTGCGAGCTGCAGCCAAGGCATCTCTTACATCCTCTTTCGTAGAAAGTGGAAACTCTCCTAATTCGTCCTCAAGCCAAGCCGGGTTGGTGGATACGAAGGTGTTCCCATCTGATGCTAACTTCAGTTGCCCTCCAATGATGTTGTATCCTCGGACTTTTGGTGACCCGTTCGGATTCTGTGAAGATGTTTCCATGGATTCAAAGCCGGTCTCAAGGATGTGTGCCATAAGGCGCCATCGAACCTCGTCTCATCAATGTGACGAACGGCTCTTGACGACGTAGAGTGTGGGTTTCGGTTTGGGTTTAATAGCCCCCGACGAACAGTCCCTCTCACCCGAGGTGCGATGATGGCAGGAGCAGATGAATCAGTGACTCTCCGTGTCGCGAAAGCGATTCCCAGTGATGTAGGGCATGGTCGAGCCCGCGTCCCATTCAACAATGATCTTGATTTGAAGCCTGGCGATATCATTGAGATATCCGGCGAGAATAAGACTGCTGCAGTTGTGTGGCGATGTCGACCTGAGGATGCTAATCTTGGTGTCATCCGAATCGATGGCATCATCCGGAAGAATGCAGGAGTTAGCCTTGGTGACCGTGTCGATATTTGCAAGGTCGAGGTCAAGAAGTGTGAACGCCTCGTCCTTTCTCCAGTTATGGCTAAGCAGCAGAAGGTCCGTTTTGGACCCGGTATCGAAGGATTTGCCCGGCGAGGTTTGAACAAGAGGCCGGTTGTAGCTGGCGACCGAATTTTCATCCCTGGCATGACGCTATTCGCCGAGGCTCTCCCCTTCGCAATTGTAAGCACTCGACCCAAAGGTATCGTACAAGTCGCACCCGAGACGGAGATTGTAATCAAAGAGGAGATACTAGACGAGGAGGAGGATTCTGCAGGCCACCAAATCGCGTACGAAGACATCGGAGGTTTAGGTAATCAACTTCAGAAAGTCCGTGAGATGATTGAACTCCCCCTCAAGCATCCGATTCTGTTTCGCAGGCTGGGCATAGATCCACCCAAGGGTGTGCTCCTTCATGGGCCACCTGGGACTGGAAAGACAATGATTGCTAAAGCGGTCGCGTCTGAGACAAATGCTCATTTCACATCAATCAACGGTCCTGAGATTATCTCGAAGTATTACGGTGAATCAGAGAAGCAACTCAGAGAGATTTTCGATGAGGCTACTCAGAATGCCCCTGCCATTATTTTCATTGACGAATTGGACAGTATTGCTCCAAAGCGAGAAGATGTCACTGGAGAGGTCGAGCGTCGTGTTGTCGCTCAACTACTCACATTGATGGATGGTATGCACGGACGTGACAATGTCATCGTAATCGGAGCGACGAATCGCCGTGATGCGATCGATCAGGCCTTACGGCGTCCCGGTCGATTCGATCGCGAACTTGAAATTGGCGTACCAGACAAGGAAGGTCGACGTGAGATTGTTGACATCCATACGCGTGGCATGCCAATTAGTGACGACTTTGAGATTGACTGGGTTCTCGAGAATACTTACGGTTTCGTTGGCGCAGACATCAATGCCCTTGTTCGAGAGGCTGCCATGAAGGCTCTTCGGCGTTATCTCCCGGATATTGACCTAGATGAGGAGGAGATTGCACCCGAGGTTCTCGAGAAGATGGAGGTTCAGATGAATGATTTCAGGGAAGCCATCAAGGACATCGAACCCAGTGCTCTGAGAGAGATTTATGTTGAGATTCCAGAGGTGTCATGGGACCAGGTAGGGGGCCTTCATGAGATCAAAGATCGGCTTAAGGAGAGCATAGAATGGCCATTGACTCAACCAGAGTTGTTCGAGCATTTCGGTGTGAAGCCCCCTCGTGGTGTAATCCTCTTCGGTGCTCCCGGCACTGGAAAGACTCTTCTTGCTAAGGCGATTGCGAATGAAGCGAAGGCTAATTTCATCTCTATCAAGGGTCCAGAGATGATTTCGAAATGGGTGGGAGAATCCGAACGAGGTATCCGTGAGGTGTTCAAGAAGGCTAAGCAAGCCTCACCTAGTATCATTTTCCTCGATGAATTCGAATCCATCGCAGGTGCTCGTGTTGAGAATAGAGGCGAAGGTAGCGACGTCATGAATCGTGTCGTCAACCAACTCCTATCTTCAATGGATGGTGTCGAAGCCCTGGATGGTGTCATTGTAATCGCAGCGACAAATCGTCCTGAGATGATTGATCCTGCTCTTCTTAGGTCTGGACGTTTCGAACGGGTACTACATGTTCCTCCGCCCGATGAGGAATCCATCCGTGAGATTTTGAAGATTCATACTGATGGTATGCCAATCGGGAAGTTCTCTCTAGACGATATGGCGAAGCCGTTGTCTGGATACACGGGAGCAGATATCGAGGCAATTTGTCGAGAAGCAGCACTTATCGCCATGAGAGCGAAGAGGAAGACGATTACTCGGAAGCACTTCGAGGAGGCCATCGATCGTGTTCGGCCTACTGTGACACCTCAGATGATGGAATATTACGAGAAGCTTCAATCGATGCTTACCAGCGGACTTGATTCCATTCGTCGGAATAATGACGGCCTACGTGGGATTGAATCGGTGTGAGGTGATCCGATGCCTGCAACCTTCACGCGAGAACTCCTCGCGAGGGAGGTTCGAGACAGAAGTGGCGATGTCCTTGGCCATGTTGCTGACCTTATTGTTGATTCACGCACAGGCTCTGTAACTTACATTCTGGTGAAGATTGCTCAGGAACTTGACCCTGCCCAACTACCTTGGCCTTCCGACGGGGGAATGATTCCTCTCCCTATCGATGAGGTTCGAGAAATCGGTGCAATCGTGCTCCTGCATCGTTGATCTGCCTGCGCGGGGCCGCACAACCGTCTTAAGGCTCGCATGAGCGTCTGAATCTTGCTCCACTTGTTGGATGGTGATCGGATTGGCTACATTTAGCGCTGCTGCTGCAACAGATTGGTTGCGCTCAGCAAACGGACGTCGCTCGGTAGCGATAGTCCTGTTTTACCTCACACTTGGAACCCTTCTAATGACAGTAGCTGGCACCTACATCGAACGATCGGAAGTGCACCAGAGTGCTTACGGAACAGATTGGAATGACATGAGCTCGTTCCGTGAAGACATCAAGGCCCAGAATCTTACAACCACGAGTATAGTCAGTAGCCCTCTTCTTTTAGAGGAGATTCAATCGCCCAGTGATACCGTGTTTGTAATTTCGGGTGTGGAACGCGATACGATCTCGTTGCCGAGTTTCAGTGGTGATTCATCTGTGATTAATTTGGTAGAAGGACTCGGTTATTCTAATTCTGAGATTGAAGCCATTAGGACCTTCGTCGAGCGTGGAGGGACTCTAATTATGCTGGATGATTTTGGATATTCACAAGGTTTAGCAGAGGATTTCGGCCTCGGATTCAGTGGTCACCAATTGTATGATACACAGACTTGGGACCCTAGTTTGGACTACAACTTCGTATGGTCGAACATTACGAACGGGTTCAATTACACCAGTTCTTCGGGTCCTAAGACGGAAACGAACCCTTGTACTGCAGATGGAGACATTGACGGGGTCCCTGATTTCCTCGATGTTGACTCTAGTAATCCTAGTGTTGGATTCGAACGTCTGCCTACCTCGACAGATCTTGGACTCTGCGCGCATCGATGGGATTCTATAACTCAGCAATATGATACAGATCCGGGTTACGATCTTCTTCTCAATCAACCCAGTGCATTCGATAAGGACCTCTCTGGAGACGAGAATCAGAATCTCTATGCCATCGGCTACTCCTCTCAAGATGCATATCTTGACACGAATGACGACGGCAAGCTTACTGTAGGTTTCAGTGGTTCAGAAGTTGGTGCCGATGAACAGGGGCCATTCGCTACTTACATCAAATACTGTAGGTCAAGAAATTGTGACAATGCTGATTCAGGCCGTGCCTTTTTCGTGACTGATGGGAGCCTTCTAATCAACGCGCTTTACGATACTGTGGGCGTAGCGGAGGGTGCCTATGGGGACCTGAACAAGACAGTTCCAGATAATGACAATCGACGATGGGTGTTGGATGCACTTGCAGAAGCCCTCATGTCTGGGGATGGTGAGATATCTGCAGAAGCTCAAGTGATTTTTGATGAAAGTCGGCATCAGCAACCCAGTTTCATGGGCGATACCTACAATCTTCTCTACTACATCCTGATTTACTTCACTAATGATTGGATGGCGATGCTGATTATGTTCCTTGGACTATTCGTCATGTTTGAGTTCATTATCATCAAGAAGACGGATCCAGAGCCTTGGAGACATGTCTTCAGTATCATCTACTATGGATATGGAGACGCCGCTAGGTACGAGTACTACGCGAATCCAAAGAAGATTAAGCAAATCCTACTAACCAGAGTGAGAAACGTCAATTCATTGAGTCGTGAGGAATTCGATGCCTTGCCTGCACGTGAGTTACAGAAGATGGTGAATGATCCTGTGCTTGTCAAATTCATCTTTGAGGATCGCCGATATTCGATGGAGGAAGTCATCGCGGTGATTAAGCGAATCAAGGCATGGGGGAGGCGCTGAATATGTGGACTCGAAAGGCTGCGATTCTTGGTGCCTCAGGAGTGTCACTAGTACTCATCGGGATGATGATGTCTAACTTCCAAATGATGGTTTTTGGTGTTGCATTTGTTTCTTTCATTGCTGTAGGTTCGTGGATCACAGGTCATGGTGACATCGAGGTTGTCCGCACTCTCAGTGCTGATAATCTCTACAAGGGCGACGATCTATACGTTGATCTTGAGATTACTAATTCTTCTTGGCGCAGAACTCAACAACTCGAAATCTATGACAATATTCCACATGAAATGAAGTTGCGAAGTGGACTCAATTACATGCGTGTCAATCTTGGCCCGGGTGAAACTACTCGTATTCGTTACGTGCTTAGGTGTCCTCTACGGGGTCACTACTCCCTTGGTCCAATTTCGATTCGCTACCGTGATTCATTCAATCTGTTTGCACAGGAAATGTATGTTGATCATCGATCCGACCTCATTGTGTTCCCACAGGTACGTGAAATCGAGGAGGCGATGGTTCGTAGTCGCACTCCTAAGATGTATACTGGTGCAACAACTCTCAGGACGCCCGGACCTGGAACTGAGTTCTTTAGCCTACGAGAGTATGTTCCCGGTGATCCGTTCAAGATCATCAATTGGAAGGCATTTGCCCGAACGGGCACACTGATTGTCAATGAGAAGTGTAGAGACGCGGTAACAGATGTCTTCATTTTGCTTGACAGCCGTGATATTAGCCGCATTGGTACAGTGCTCAAGAATCCGCTTGAAGTGGGTACTGTCGCAGCGGCATCTCTTGCTTCGTACTTCATCAAACGACGTGACAGTGTAGCTCTCGCAGTATACGATGATCGTCTTTCTTTCCTGCCCCCTGACACCGGCGATAAGCAGTACTTCAAGATCCTGAGTAGCCTTGCTGGAGTTGCTCCTAAGGGTGCGATGCCTCTGCAAGCTGTGACAAATGCTCTTTCATCACGATTCAGTCGAGGTTCCCCAGTCTTCATCATTAGTGCGGCTGAGGGCGATGGAACGACAATTCCTGCTGTGCGTGACCTTGCTGGACGTGGCCATGAGGTCATCATCCTTAGTCCGAGCAGTGTCGATTTTGAACGGCTCGTTAGCCGGATTCCTCGGACATCCTATGAGGTTCTCAAGCTTGAGCGTCAGAACCGTTTGACCGCTCTTGCTGGTTTCGGAGCACGTGTGATTGATTGGATGCCGGATGTGGAGTTGTCTCAAGCTCTGTTACAGGTTAAGATGGGGTGATAGAATGGCAGATGAGGTGAACTTACAGGGCGAAGGTCAGACCAGTCTACATCTACGTTCTCTTCGTCGAAAGTGGCAAGTCCTTGCCCTCCAAATTACTGCGACGATTTCTCTCGTTGGGATGTACATCATGGTGACACGTACCTACGGGTCCTGTGATCCAATTGATGCTACTTGGTGTCCAGCGGTGGATCATACGATTACTCTCGGCGTCCTTGACCAATATCTTGTTTCCATCGACAAGTCTCTGCCTCTTCCTGATTGGATGATTGGTATGGGTAACGAGGGAGACGGTCGATATTGGATGCCACTCTTGATTATCGGTGCAATTGTTGCCGGATGGACCTTCCTTGGCTATCAGTCGATGAAGATTCGACGTCGTGTTAACCTCGGTATCCTATCCGTTGCGTTACTGTATCTTGCAGGTCTTTTTCTCATTACTTGGCTCTTCGGAATGATCGGCTCATTTAGCCTATACTTGCCCTTTGGTCAAGACGAAATAAATCGGAATCATGTTGAGTATCTCATTGGGCCTTTATTGCTCTACATCGAACTCTTCCTTCTACTGATTTACTTCCTTCCTGTGTTCACTGGGCTGATGGGAATATGGCGTTTGTCTAAGCAGCAGATTACATGGTCGGTGGGCTCCACAATCGTCTATCTCGGTCTTCATTCATTGCTCTCCTATGAGGGCGTTAGATCCTCGGTTGAAGTCAATCTCCAAGCTCTTCCAGTACAGATTGGTGAGGCTACGGAGTGGGGTGGGCTCATTGCACCCGAAATTGTCCCATTGTTGACTATTGGTCTATTGATGATGATATTCTTGGAATCGGGTTCCGCCACAATCAGGTACATGCAGTATGCATTCAAACTCCCTGAATCTTGTAAGAAAGACCCAGAATATGTCCGTCAATTCGACAATATTCTGAATTCACATTTGAAGCATACAGCTGGAATGACCTTCTTTGTGGGCCTTGTTACTGCCCTCGCCCTGAAGTTTGATGATTTGATTGTTGACCTTATGTCAGTCTTCGAAGGGACACAGTGGAGTGGCCAGGTAGAGGAATCACTTGAGCTTCAACTCACTTATGGAACTGTAATTTCGGCATTAATTTTCGTCATTTTTGTTGCAGGAATGCGCTACATCATTCCATGGCCTCGTATTAGTGGTCTAATCGAGAAGGGTTTGAATCAAGTCAATGGAACAGTGAAGGCTACGAACGGATCAACGGTCGAAGAACCGTGAAAGAATTTCTGAGATCATTAGTCCGATAATCACTCCTGGGAAGCAGGAAAGTCCTACTATCAATTTGGGTCCCATAGGGCCAATACCACCTTCTGTCCAACCATACCATCCTACTGCTGTTGTGATAATTAGGCCAAGTAAAAGTGAGAAGATATCGAAGGGTCGGCGATACCGGATTGGAGCGATATCTTCCTCTCGTGCAAGGAGAGTTGGGAGGGGGTCTATGTCTGACATCGGTTCCCCTCTTAGATGTCGAGATCCGCTAAATCATCCTCAAGTGACGACAAGGCATCACGTTGGGTTGGGTCCGCTGGCATGGGTACGCCGTTGCGGATAGATTGCCGATGCTCGGACATAGAATCTACCTCGCGTAGTTGCCGTTCGGTTTCATGGAGGTCTTGAACTTCCTTTGATCCAAGGATTGCGGAGGTTGGGACGAGGCCAAGGTCGGATCGATTTGAGATACTGACACCATGTGTCTCTGAAGGTTCAGGTAGGGGTTCCCAAGTAGAGCGAACTTCACCTTCTGTTCTTTCCACATTGCTGATTTCTTCTTTGCGTTCTGGATCCATTTCCTGAAGGGCCCGGTCATCAATATCGGGGCGTTGTACCCCAACTAGTCGGCCAGTCTCGAAAGGTAACATGCCTGACCGTTGGAAGCGCCAGATTGGACCTTGGAATCCACCGTCCTCCCCGGAAAGAGCCTCGAGACGTTTCGCCATTCGCTCCAGTGCTTCAATAGTCGAGGCTAGATCTACTGATTGCCCAGCGTCTCTCTGGTCTGCATCAATGTAGATGTCGTCTAGGGCAGAGTGGATGAGTGCCTGAGTTTCAGCAGCGATGCGCGGTAATGTTTCAGGGCGTGTGAGCATTCGCTCAATTGCTTCAATCCTACTTCCGGGCATACCAAGGTCATTGAGGCTACGTAGAACATCACGCATTTGGCCGATGGTGGTAGCTGCTTCTTCGTAACCACGAATTATGTCCTCCAAATCGAGTACTACGTCGTTGACAATCTGCCCGAGCATATGGTGTAGGCGTTGTTGAACCGACCAGCGTGTCAGTCCACGGACTGCCGAAGCAGTCTCTGGAGCCTGCTGTTCCAGAAGGTCCATGACTTCAGTCGAAAGGAGGTGCCGAGGTGTTGCTGCAACTTCGTCAACAGTGTGTTGGATAACTGCTAGCCCTCGCTCGACAGCACGATCGAGGAGAACCATAGATAGCCCACGATTACGGGCTCCCTCCATTCGTTCAAGTACTGGTTCGAGTGCACGTAACCCCTCGTCGTCGAGGAGAGCTCGTGCGAGTGGTTCCTCCTGGAGGCGGGCACGGATGCGGTCTGCTTCAGCAATGTCAACTAGGGCCTGTTCATGAGCTTCAGTGAGTTCTTCCGCATCAGAAATCATCTCCCGAAGTTCCGCTTCTGCTTGCGCCTTCCGGGCATCAAGATCGCCCAGTTCTCGCATCAGAGTCCGTCGTTCTGCCATGAGTTCTTTCAACTCGGTCTGAAGTAGAGATTGTCTCCGCTCGAGGTCATTAGTGCGGCCTCGGTCTTCGTCGATTTGCCTTCGTAGAGTGTGGAGGTCACCTTCGAGCGCTGCGACCTCAGCGCGATGATTTCTCATCCTTACTTCTGCTTCCTTCGTTTCCGCATCAGCGAGGCGATGTCGATCACGCAGAGAAGAGACCTGTTCGGAGAGTACGCGTTGGACGCGTTCATCTTCGTTGAGTGCCGTACGTACTTCGTCGAGTCGAGCTTCGGCATCATTGAGTGTTGCACGCGTCCCTGCCTCCTTCTTCATAATCTCCTCAAGTTCAACACTCAGTTCCTCGCGCTTCTTACTCTCTCCAATAGCTGATGCAATCTCACTCGCCTTGCGCTCGACGAGATGTTCGAGTTCAGCAACACGCTTTGCAAGAGAATCTGCTCTTGTCCGATCGGCTTCGCTAGATTCACCGGCACGTTGTACAACGAGTCGCGCTTGATCCAATTCATCGTTCAGGCTTCTGACCTGATTCATAGCCTCATCGAGGAGTGTTGTCTTCTGGGCCAGGGTCTCATCGGATTGAGTGCGTTGGGTCTGTTCCTCTTCGAGCATTCGTTCCAAACGGCCACGGTCACGTTCCAATCCAATTTTGTCATCTTCCAAGCGTCTGATTCTGTCGAGGACTTGGCGGTCCTCGGGTTGTAGCACTTTGCCCGCTGTAGAGGATGGTAGAAGCTTTGCAGTGGCACGTCCACCCGTATCTAACAATCTCCATTGATTCTTTGAAGAGGCAACAGCGTCCATCCCCATTTCGAAACGGTATAGCCGGTCCAACCGATCCGTGAGAAGATCGCGCCTACTCTCTGAACGTGTGCGGACAGTGGCTATCGAATGACACATTGATTCAAGAGTGAATCCCTCGATATTCCCTCGGCCAAGTGTGAGTCTTGCAGAGCGTTCCAATCGGTGGAGGTGGAGGTCGGCACTTGGTGATGAGATATTACGAATTGAAGCCACCAATTCCTCAGTAGTGGAATGGATTCCTGAGGGCAGGCCATCTATGAGGAGGATGTATACCGGTTCACCCTTACCTTCTGATTTCAGATGTCCTGTAATCTCCTCGGTCTTTGCTGTAGATAGCATTGAGATCAACGCGTCGACACCACCTTTCCCTTCTCGAACGATGAATCCGTCCGATGGAGCTACCACTTCTGCATCCACATCGTTTTCAGCAGGTTCAATCATACCTACCGCATTCATCAGGAGTGTCATAGGATCAGCTCCACCAGTCGTCCAGAGTGCTAACCCTGCTGAACCATCTCTCGCGACAGTCATTTCATGCTCATCGAAGGCTTGTCGGTACCAGGGTGCTGGGGAAGCGCCCATGAGTTGAGTCAAGGCATCCATGCCTCTCATTTGAGCATCAAGGTCAGCAGAAAGTGCATCGGGGTCTGCTGGCGTCTCACCAGATGAATGAATGAGGACTCCATCCTCAAATGCTAGGGCGGCGATAACTCCAGTCTCTGATTCAAGCACGTCGACAACAAGGGGCCAATCGTGTGTTGCTGCAGGTAGGTGCCTTCCAGCGAGGCCTAATGTCCCCATTAGCGCAGGGTCGGAAAGGCATTCGGGAACCCCATCTATCAGGCTCCGCACTTCCTCCAACAATAGGGTGTATGCCTTATGCCTCAATTCGTGAGCATCCTCTAACTCTACTAGTCGCGCTTTTGCTGCATGGCCCCCAAGGTAGTGTTTGTTCTCCTCAGCATCAGCTAGCCAACCGACTATGTGTCCGCCAGCCACAATTCTATGTGCACAAGGACTTCGTGACTTTGGTTTGTAACTTGAGATGATTCCACATTCGAAATCAACCACTTCGTTCAGTGCACTACCGTCGAATGTGCGCTCGATAAGGTCTCCATGGGGTAGGTCAAACATTTCATCACCTCAGCAAATTGGCAAGATCGCCACGTGTTCTCCGGACTTCGTGGGCACAACGCCCCAAGCGTCTCGGAGAATCGGTCTTTATCCAGAGCAATGTATCATCGCCAGTTCTTGAAGCAATAACAGCTCCTTGATCGGATTCAATCCACCACTCCTGTAGCTGCCCGATTCCTGATTCACGTGCTAGGCGTTCGGCTGTAGTCCATGAAGGGACGGTAGATAGCCCATCTTTGGCAGGGCTGATGACTGTACCGTCTAACTTTTCCATCCATGATTCGACCACACCTGGGAGGTGTGTGTAAGCGCGAACGACGTTCTCAATCATGCTATCCAAAGAGGTTCAGGTTGTATTCGACTTCAAGAACTTGCCCCTGAAAGGGGCCACAGATAGTGTTTCGAGGCTTTTCTGTCTAGTGCCGTGAATCTGAATTGAAATCATTCTTCAATTGGAGGAATCCAACTTTTACTCTCTAATTTCGATATTTGAATTTTTCAATTGAAAAATCTAATTTCTAATTGAGAAATTGAACGATTCGTTGAAGCCATGAAGCCGTTACCCAGATTCGTGGCCAGTGCTCTCGAAGTCAACTCTTGTTCCCGTTGTTCTCGTGATTCCATCGTTCACCAGATTTACAGTGGTCAGCATCTCTGTGGTAGCCACCTTGTCGAATTGATTCACAAACGTGTATCGAAGACGCTACGGCGTCAACTCCCCCTCCCTAAGAATTCACTTTCGACTCTTGGGCGTCCGTATCGGGTGCTTGTAGCGGTGAGCGGCGGCAAGGATTCTGCTCTTATGTTGCATTTACTTCATCAGATTCTCGGTAAGCGACGTGACGTCGAGATTATTGCTGGAGTGGTTGACGAGGGTATCGAAGGTTATCGAGCACCTTCAGTAGATTGTGCACAATCCCTTTGCGATCATTTAGGTATCCGCCTCGAGAGAATATCATATCCGGATCTTTCTTTTCCAGAGATGGATGATCTTGTCCAATCACTTCCTCAGGTAGGGGAATCAAATGATGAGGTGAATGGTATGATGCCGTGTAGTTTCTGTGGAGTATTTCGTCGCCAAGGTCTGAATGCACTCGCTCAAAGGGTGGGGGCAGATGTCATGGCTTTGGGTCACAATCTCGATGACGTAGCTCAATCAATTCTCATGAATCTCCAGAAGGGAGAGGTTGATCGGACAATTCGTCTCGCCCCGCATACTGAACAGAAGATTGACGGATTGACGCCAAGAATTGTACCTCTTCGTTGGATCCCAGAACAGGAGATTCATGCTGCTGCAATTCAACTCGATTTACCCATTCATCATGGCAACTGCCCTCATGCCGGCGGAGCACTCCGACAGAGAAGTCGTTTGATAGTTGCTGAAATTGAACGGGATGTTCCAGGAAGCCGTCATGGGTTACTACAATCCATGGACAGAATCAAGGAAATTGCGCGTGATTCTAATATCTCTAACAAGGAGTCAATCCGTTCCTGTGAGAATTGTGGTCAGCCTACGAATCGTCCAATTTGTCAAGCTTGCACTATGCGGGAATGGTTCATGGATTGAGCCTTAATGAGAGCCAACCCCCTTCATTCCAGATTAGGAGATTTCTGATTCCATGCTTCTTCTGATATCGGAAACGGACGGCCCAATAGTCCAGAGATGAGGATGTAGGGTCCAATTCCAAAACACATGAGGAGACCTCCTCCGATGTATGGGAGAACCTTTTCTCCAAAATTCCACCCGGAATCAGCGGAATAGATGTTCACATACCCTTCTTCATCTGCAGATTCATTCAATGGAATATTCCATAGGATCAAACCGGTAAAAGAGATGATTAAACCAAGAATGACGAAAAATATTCTCCAATATTGAATCTTTGACATTTTTAATCCTCGGAAATATCATTCAATGGGTCGCTGTATTGCCTTTATTTCAAGGAATTCATCTAAACCTTCAACGCCGAGTTCCCGTCCGTTACCTGATTGCTTGTATCCGCCAAATGGTGCACTAATGTTGAATGGCCCACCGTTGATACTGACTTGGCCAGTGCGCATACCCTTCGCGAATGCCATTGCTCGCTCGGCATCGCCTGACCAGACGCCACCAGAAAGGCCATAGATTGAGTCGTTGGCGAGGGCTAGCGCTTCTTCCTCAGACTCGTATGTCGTAATGGTTAGCACGGGGCCAAAAACCTCCTCTTTCCAGATTGTCATGTCAGGGCTGACATCGGAAAATGCAGTAGGTTGAACGAAGAAGCCATTCTCGATACCACCTGGCATCTCGGTTCCTCCAGCGATTAGCGTCGCACCTTGATCTATTGCTGATTGTATGTAATTACGAACACTAGCCTGCTGCTTCGCCGACACCATTGGCCCACAGCGCGTGTTGTCATCGAGCGGGTCACCAGGATTGTAGCCTTCGACACGTTTCTTGACTAATTCTAGGATCTCATCTTTGTGTGCTACCGGAATAATAAGTCGTGTGAGTGCGGAACAGGTCTGTCCAGAGTTCTGATAGCATGCGCCAATCGATGATTTTGCGGCTCTGATGACGTCGGCGTCATCGAGGATTACATTCGCGGATTTCCCTCCTAGTTCAAGGGTGACACGCTTCACGCTCGGTGCAGCCGCTTGAGAGACACGAATGCCTGCACCTGTGGATCCGGTGAACGAAACCATATCGACATCTGGATGGCCCGAGAGAATCTCTCCGACCTCGCTACCGTGTCCGCTGACTAGGTTGAATACCCCGGGTGGGATACCAATATCGTGGAGAATATCAGCGAGTAGAAATGCGTTTAGTGGAGCCTCCTTGGATGGCTTCAGTACCATGGTGCAACCGGCAGCAAGTGCAGGAGCTACCTTGCCGACAATTTGGTGGAGCGGAAAGTTCCATGGAGTGATGAAAGCACACACTCCTACCGGTTCCTTCACGATAATCGAGTTTCGGACTTCATGCTCCCATTCGTAGGACTCAAGCATTTTCGCGTAGGACCTTGCAACTACGCGTGGGGTACCAACCATCGCCATTCGGCTGTAGCCAATTGGTGTGCCCACTTCTGCCGTTATTGTCTGTGCTAACTCCTCAGTGAGTTCCTTGAGAGCCAATGAAAGGTCGTTGAGAGCAGACATACGGGTCTCGATACTGCTGTTAGCCCATCCCGGGAAGGCGCGCTTCGCAGCGGCAACTGCGAGATCTACATCTGCAGATGATCCGGCGGGAACGGAACCGATAACCTGCTCGGTTGCGGGGTTAACTACCTCAATCGTTCCATCGCCCTGAGGGGTGACCCATGCTCCATCGATGTAGAGTTCTTCGCGTTGCATTGGCCTTCCTGAGGAATGCGTGTCTTATGACCTTCATGGACTTCAATAATGTAGACCTCCACCGGGAAGTATGACTGTCGGCGTGGTGACCCAAGGTCAAATCGCAGTCGTGACGTTGTCAGAAGAGGTCTCTAACAACGCCTTCGATGCGGTCTCAATGGCGGCAATATCGGCTGAACTTACACGTTTGATGGATGATCCTGAAATCAGATCCATCGTGATTACGGGGTCCGGTCGTGTGTTCTGCGCTGGTGCTGACATCCAGTCATTTAAGTCTGCAATCGAGGATGGCACTGCAGCGGATCTTGTTGCTACCTTAACAGGAATCCTACATCCACTCCTTGTTCGGATGCGTGGCGATCCTACTGTTATAGTGGCAGCCATGAATGGAGCTGCTGCCGGAGGGGGGCTTGGTCTTGCACTAGCCTGCGATGTTCGCATCGCATCTACTAACGCTCGGCTGGCATCTGCTTTCTTCCGTCTTGGACTCTCTCCAGATGGCGGGACAACGTGGCTTCTTCCACGTCTTGTGGGTGTCCAGAATACCCGGCGTTTTTTCTTTGAGGATCAGACATGGAATGCAGAGGAAGCTTTGGATTTCGGTGCAGTCGATAAGGTGGTTGAGGCTGAAGATCTCATTCCTTGTGCGGTTCGAATTGCAATGGAATGGGGCCGTTGGTCGGATCAATCAAAGCGATCTACAAAGCAGCTGTTAGATTCCCAGTCTTCGACATTCTTTGAGACCCAACTAGAATTTGAACGGATGCTCATTACGGAATCAAGTCGTTCACCTGACTTTGTCGAAGGTGTCACTTCTTTCCTCGAGAAGCGAGATCCAATCTTCCATTCTTCTGAAGAATCAGAATAATTCACCTTAGCCTTCAATCCGTCTAAGTTGTGTAACACGTAATGCGACTAGTGCGACACATGTTCCTGCAGCAATATTTGATCCGATAATTGCGACGGAATCGATTAGAAATCCGTAGATTATCCAGAGGACTAAGGCGATACAGATTGCCAATAGAGTTGGCATTGAGATACCTTCGTGGAGCCGTTGAATCATAACACGGTGGAGTTGTGGAAGCCAAGCGATGACGCCGAGTAAGCCGGCCATAGCACCGATTGCTTCAATCATGACATCTGAGAGCACTATCTCACCTCAGAGGTTGTGGTCACGATCACTCTTCTTACCATTTGACCAATCATAGATACCTCGCCCGGTTTTCTTTCCGAGTTCACCATCCTCAACTAGTTGGTTGAGTAGCGGGTGCGGGAGATATCGAGTATCATCGAAGGCCTCTGCAAGATTGTTTAGGATGTCTCTACGAACATCCAGGCCTACAAGATCGGTCAGTTCCAAGGGGCCCATTGGATGTCTGTATCCTAATCGCATCGCTGTGTCAATATCGCTGGCTGAAGCGACACCGTCAGCCAGCATACGAATTGCTTCATTTCCGAGTACAACACCAAGTCGACTCGTGGCGAATCCTGGTACATCTCGGACAAGGATTGAGGTCTTGTCTAGATGTTCAGCAATGCTTCGAGCCGCTTCGATGGTCTCATCACTCGTACCATCATGCTGGATGAGTTCGAGGAGTGCCATCAAAGGAACCGGGTTGAAGAAATGCATACCAATGACGCTTTGTGGTCTTGCGGTCACTTCTGCGATGTCTCCTATAGGCAATCCTGAGGTATTGCTTCCGAGGATTGCATGTGCTGGTGCTGCCGCATCAATCCGTTGGAAAATATCCCGCTTTAGATCCATAATCTCCGGAACTGCTTCGATGACGAGATCTGCATCGGATACAGCATCCTCAAGAGAATCTGTAGGGTGAAGATTAGCACTCCATTCAGATTTCTGATTCTCGGTGGTCTTACCTCTAGCGATACCCTTGTCCCAGAATGCATGTATCCGTTCTATTCCTCTTTCGAGACCCTCAGGAAATGCATCGTGGAGATGGGTTTTCCAACCGGCTTGTGCACAGATTTGGGCGATGCCTGCCCCCATCGTCCCGGCTCCAATCACGGCGACGGTGCGTATGTCCATATCATTCGACGGTTATTGCCTGTACATCACCCTTCGCGCTCTGAGCGAATGCAACACCACCAACGATTAAGACAAAGGCGAGTAGGAGGCTCCACCCTAACTTCTCATCCAATAGTATCCAACCGCTCAGAATTCCAAACAAAGGAACGAGATAGACGTAGAGTGCGGCAGGTCCGGCTCCAATTGTCCGAATACCTTCTGCGTACCAGACATAGGATACAACAGTGGATAGAATGGCAAGGAATAGAATCGCCACTAATGCTTCTGTAGACGGTATAGCCCACTGGCTGGATGCACCTTCCCAGATGAATCCAGGTGTCAGAAATGCGAGACCGGTAACCGATGACCAGACAGTGATGCGTAGGGGTGACATCGGTGTTTCACCATCTGGCGCGGAAGTCATTCCTCGTTTCATCGCGATTGCAGATGCGGACCATGAGAGTGCGGACAACATAATGAAGAAATCACCCCACATTCGAGTTCCATCAGGTATGTCGATGTTGGGTGATTGGAGGAATAGAATCGCAACTCCAGCAATCGCGAGTATGATTCCCATCCCGAGTCGAGTAGTCATCTTCTCGTCAAGGAAGAATATGGCGAGTATTGCAGTGAATAGTGGATTAAACGTGATCATTAGGGATGCATCACCGGCGGCAGTTCTCTCCATACCGAGCATGAAGAATACCTGGTAAAGGAAGGTAGAGAAGAAGCCAACAAAGGCTACGATTTTCCATTCCCTCCTATTTGGTAATGTCAAACGTCCAGTTGAAACTAGCCAAGCAATGAATGCTAGGACGGCAACGAGATAACGGAGCCAAGCTGCAGTGAAGGTAGGAATCTCTTGAGCAAGAACGCGTCCTGCCACCCAACCGACGCCCCAAATTACGGCGACGGTGACCAGCCTCAAATGTACAGTAAGATGTTGCACGTAATGTCGTAATGTCTGCGATGAATCAATCATTCGCGTCCATATGCAGCTAGCGCGGCTTGGAAGAGGCGCTGTCTAGGTACGTCATGCTCCAAGAAGCAAGTGAATGGTGCGAGGTCTTTCAGTAACTCGATAGTACCAACATATGCGCCATAGATGAAAGGATCCGCATTCTCAGTTGTAGGTATCTCAAATCCGAGTTTCCCCAGTCCCTTACGGGTGTCTTCATCCCAGATCGCATAGGTGTGACTAGTGAAGTGTAAGTAAGCAGAGAGCCGTCGCAAATCAGAAGTCATTATATCGTCTAAGCTTTCGAATAGTAGGGTATCAGGGTATCGAATTGCAAGGAGGAATAGGCGTAGCATTGTCTCCTGTTCACTAGATATTTTCAGTTCTTCTAATCCCATCCATTCGTCGATTAGACCAAACATGTGAGTGGGATATGGACGATACACCTTGTAGAGTAACTCTTCGTAACCTTCAGGATCCTCTTCGATTTGGTGATGGTGCATTTCGAAGAGTTCAGGGACTCTCTCAAAGAAAGGACGTAGACGATTACGATCAACAGCAAGCAGAGACAGAGTTTGCATTCTTCACACACTCCAATGGATTGGAATTACTCCTTCCATTCGCGATATTGAATCCATTCAACATCAGGGGCCATGTATTCTTCCATGAGTTTCTTTTCATCTGCCTCTGTAGGAAGATTATCATGAAGATATTGTTGCCATTCTGAATCACTTCCCTCGAATGGATCGCCGGTAATGGTGTAACGCTTGTCTGCATACATTCCGATACCTCGATTGAACTTGTCTGAAGGACAGAACAACTCTGGTTCACCTTCTTTCCTAGCTTTACTTGTCCGCTTCATGTCAGCACGTATTTCGTCGAAGTAGAGCATACGACTCGCTTCGTTCAGATGCTCTCGATCAGCCTTTTCGGACGATTCACGCTCGTCATATCTGCCCTTAACTCCGTAGACGTAGGCCCATTGAGCGGAAGTCGATTCATCTGTTCCGAATAGGTCAAGGCCGGTGCTGACCCACTTGTTGATGTATTTCTGAAGGAAGGCGACAGGTATCACACCTGCTTTGACGATTCTTCGGATTCCATTGGCTCCGGTGCCCAAGTGGAAAGACTCCTCTTTCAGCATGGGACCCATGGAAGCGGCTAGAGGTTGGAATGAACTTGTTGAGAGCATCTTGAGTTGATACTTTCCATCTCTGTCGATGAATTGAGTGAAGCAGAAGAAGTCGAGCCAGTGATCAATTGGAGCGTTGAATGAACCAAGTAGACGGGTACCATCCTGAGCATTCCTCTCGAGGAGTTTTGCAGCTTCTCGTACACCTTGTTCACCGAAGTATGTGCAAAGGAGGTAAGCCATTTGCCATCCGTGGCGTTGTTCTTCACACATGATTCGAAGTGCGGACTTCCGATCGTACTCGGTCGGTGCAGTCGCAAGGAGATGGTTTTGCTGTTCGACTGAGGCGAATTCAGTGTCTCCCTGAACGCTGACCATCGTTAGGATTGCATCGATAATGTTCTGTTGAGGGATTTGCATCCGGCGTTTCCATTTGGGCATGCCCTCAAAGTCGCCGAATTCGATTGTATCGCCCGCGGAGTCCCAATCAAAGCGAATTTCGAAGCGGTAGTCTCCGAGCCAAGCAGGATCGAAGCCGATACGAGTTTGCCAATCTTGGAATTC